>Ga0074045_10003914_pt1 | contig 13322 bp, 11 predicted proteins | sample BogForMeECP23OM2_FD_94442 | JGI IMG/M metagenome (GOLD analysis project Ga0074045, IMG submission 94442) | Bog forest soil microbial communities from Calvert Island, British Columbia, Canada - Bog Forest MetaG ECP23OM2 | ecosystem: Environmental > Terrestrial > Soil > Wetlands ... | reverse complement strand
GAGATCGCTTAATGTAAGTGCCATAGTTTTTCTTTCCTTCCTGATGCTTCGTCGTTCTCTATTCGCTGCTCGTCGTTCGCCAGGCGGAAAAGCGAAGAGCGAACCGCGAACGACGCTTCTAATGAATCGTTTCGCGAGCCACTTCTTCCAATGTGGTCCAGCCCGCCGCAACCTTGATCAGCCCGCTGCGTCGCAGGGTGATCATGCCGCGTTCGATCGCTTTCCTTTTAAGCTCGAGCGCCGAAGCGCCGACCAGAACCAACTCCCGGATCTCGTCATCCACTTCCATCACTTCGTACAATCCGGTCCGGCCCTTATAGCCGGTCTTGTTGCAAGTGGCGCAGCCTTTGCCCTTCATGATCTGCACTGTCTTGGCCTCTTCGGGCGAGTAACCTTCATCGATCAGGGCCTGCACTGGCACCTCGACCGGCTCGGCACAGTCCTTGCAGATCCGTCGTATCAGGCGCTGGGCACAGATTAGATGGACTGAAGTCGCCACCAGGAAAGGCTCGATTCCCATGTTCATTAGCCGGGTGATGGTTTCTGGCGCGCCGTTAGTGTGCAGCGTGGACAAAACCAGGTGACCGGTGAGTGCGGCCTTGATCGCGATCTCTGCGGTTTCAAAGTCGCGGATTTCGCCGACCAGAATGATGTTGGGGTCCTGCCGAAGAAAGGCGCGCAGGGCAGCTGCGAAATTCAGACCGATCTGCTCCTTCATTTGCACCTGGTTCACACCTCCCAGTTGGAATTCGACTGGGTCTTCGGCGGTCATGATGTTGGTGTCGGGCTGATTCAGCTGCGAGATCGAGGAATACAGCGTGTTGGTCTTGCCCGATCCGGTCGGCCCGGTAACTAGCACCATGCCGTAGGGCTTGAGGATCGCCTTCTGGAACTTGGTCAATGACTCCTGCTCGAAACCGAGTTTGGTCATATCGAGGCGCAGATTTTCCTTATCGAGCAGGCGGAGCACGATCTTCTCGCCCCAGAGCGTGGGCAGAGTGGAGACGCGGAAATCAAGTTGCTTCTTCTTACCGCCGATCTGCATCTTCAGCATGATGCGGCCGTCCTGCGGCAGTCGCTTTTCGCTGATGTCGAGCTTGGCCATGATCTTGAGGCGCGAAGTTATGGCGTCCTTCAATTTCAGCGGCGGATTCATGATCAACTGCAGAACACCGTCAATACGGAAGCGGACGCGAAATTCTTTTTCGTACGGCTCCATGTGAATGTCGCTGGCCCCGCGCTTGACCGCATCGGTGAGCACCAGGTTCACGAGCTTGACAATGGGAGCTTCGTCGGCCGCCTTCTCCAGTTCCTTGAGTTCGAGTTCTTGCTCTTCGGCTTGCACCTCGACGTCGGTGCCTTCGCCGGCATCGTTCATCGACTGCATGACCTGCTCGAGCTCTTCTTCCTTGGAAGTGCCGTAGGCCTTATCGATGCCCTCGATGATGGAGCTTTCCGAGGCCACGACCGGTTCGATGTTGAAGCCGGTCATGAACTTGATATCGTCCATCGCAAAGACGTTGGTGGGATCCACCATGGCGATGGTGAGCGAAGCGCCGACGCGACTCAGCGGCAAAATCTGGTAGCGCTTCGCGGTTTCGTATGGAATCAGTTTGACGACGGCGGGGTCGATTTCAAAATAGGAAAGATTGATAGCCGGCACGCCGTACTGGCGCGAGAGAAAGTTGGTGACATCCTCATCAGAGAGGAAGCCCAACTTCACCAGCGCGGAGGCGAGCCGGGTGTGAGAATCCTTCTGGAGCTTCGTCGCCTGCTCCAACTGCTCTTGGGTAATGACCTTTTCCTTCACGAGCAGGTCACCCAGCCGCTGAGACATATCTCTCCTGTATTCCCGCGAACTCCGAGGTCAATGCGAAGCCGCTGATTTCCGGGGGAATCAGCAAGCATGCTTTCGCACTGACACAAATTGTCAACCCAATGGGAATTCCGAAAAAGTAACTTAGGTACCTGTACTTCGCGGGAGGTCTGGTTTGTGCCGGCTATTGGCGGCATTTGGGCCAGAAAATCGGAGCGTGACGAGGATCACAACGCGGCAGGCCATGTTCTTCGGTGCGGGGACACTGGTCTCACCACAGGGAACACAGGGATACACAGGCCTGCACAGGGGAAATCTATTCATAGCCGGGTGAAAAAGAATCCCCCGGTGCAACCCTGTGTATCCCTGTGTCCCCTGTGGTTAAGGTCTTAGGCTGGCCGCTAGAATTGAGACGGCTGTTCCTTAGTACGCACCATGACCGAGACCAAACAAGCCGCGATTCACGCTTACTACAACGCGCTGTTTTCACACTGGGGACGCCAGCATTGGTGGCCAGCGCAATCGCGCTTTGAAGTGATTGTTGGGGCGTATTTAACGCAGAACACTTCCTGGACGAACGTTGAGAAGGCGCTCGGCAACCTTAGGAAAGCGCGGCGGCTGACCATCAGAGGAATCCGGCACACGCCTCAGCCTGAGCTTGAGCGATTGATTCGTTCGGCCGGTTACTTCCGACAGAAAGCGCAGCACCTGAAGACGTTTGTCCGCTTTCTGGACGAGCGTTATGGTGGGTCGCTGGCGAGAATGTTCGCGCGGCCAACGACCGAGCTCCGCGATAAATTGCTCGCGCTGAATGGCGTAGGGCCAGAGACCGCCGATTCGATTCTGTTGTATGCCGGCAATCATCCAGTCTTTGTAGTGGACGCTTACACGAGGCGCATTCTGGAACGGCATCAGATCGTTTCGAGCGCGGCGGGCTATGACGAGATTCGACGGCTGTTTGAGCAGGCACTGGCGTCGGCCGAGGCTACCCCGGCGATTGAGTCCAAGTCTGGGGCACTTGATTTTGGGGCAGCGATGACCGCGAGGAGGCCGCAGGCATCGTGCCATCGGCCCTCGCGCGTGAGCTCAGCCGAACGCACTGCGCTGGTCCAGGTCTTCAACGAGATGCACGGGCTGATCGTCGGGGTAGGCAAGACTTACTGCCTAAAGTCACAACCGCACTGTGAGCAATGTCCTTTGCAGAAGTTCCTTCCTCAGGCAAAGTGAGTCATCAATGTGAGTCATCAAGGGATGACGACGCGGGACGACCCCATGAAATGGCGAACGCATGTTTTCGCGTTGACGACCACAGCCCTTTGCCTGGGATTTGGCGCTGGTGTCCCCGAGGCAATCGCTGCGTGAGGCCGCACTTAGTTCTGGACTGCTCATCGGCAGTGCGGTAGGGACGGCTCAACTTTCCGAGGCGGCTTACGCGTCCACGCTCGGGCGTGAGTCTAATATGCTGGAGCCGGAAGACGCGCTCAAGTGGGAGGTGGTCCATCCAGAGCCACAGTCTTTCGATTTTTCTCAAGCGGACCAGATTGTAGATTTCGCGTTCCGGCACGGTATGAAAGTTCGCGGCCACACACTGGTCTGGCATCGGCAGAATCCAAGATGGCTGACGGAAGGAAGTTACACCTCCGCCGAGCTTGCGGAGATTCTAAAGACACATATCAAGACCGTGGTCGGACATTACCGGGGCAAGATATTTGCGTGGGACGTGGTCAACGAGGCCTTCGACGAACTGCATCGGGGAACGCTGCGCAGCACCATCTGGTACGACCAGCCAGGAATCGGCGTGACGGAAGACGCAGCTGCGAGCTTCGAGCTGCGAGCTACGAACAACCCGGTTCGATCGAAGCTCGCAGCAGGGATACATTGAGCGCTGCTTCCGCTGGGCCCACGAAGCCGACCCGCAAGCTCTGCTCTTTTACAACGAGGCCGAGGCGGAGGTCGTGATCCCAAGTCGGACGCGATCGATGCCATGGTTCGCGATTTCCGACAGCGCGGCGTCCCCATCGATGGCGTGGGATTTTAGATGCACATTGCGAACCTGCACGCCGATGTCGCATCCATTTCCGCCAACATCAAACGCTTCACGGCTCTGGGAGTGCAGGTCCACATCACCGAGATGGACGTCGCGCTGCCGGTCGACACCAACGGCAATCCTCGCCCCGAGGACTTGCAACGGCAAGCGGACATCTATCGCCAGATTGCCACCGCTTGTCTGTCCCATCCCGGCTGCGGGGCGATTCAGACATGGGGTTTCACCGACAAGTATTCCTGGATCGGATCGCATTCGTAGCAGACACAGGGCGCAGCCCTACTGTTTGACCCGAGCTATCGGGCCAAGCCGGCCCGCGAGGCGTTGCGGAATGCCCTGGCAGAAGGGCGTCACTAGCTGCTGCTTTGTTAGTTCGCCAGTTGCGATTTCCGCGCGGACATTTGCGCGATGGGTTCGCCAGAAACGACGGAACCACTCGACAAATTCCACTCTTTGCTGGCCATCCAGATTCTGATATAACACCTGCGATTCGAAAGGGATTTCCTATCAACCCCTCACGTATCGCTCTCGCGGCCGTTGGTGCCTTCGTGGCGTATTTTGTCGTCGGGTTTGCAACGTTCGGCCTGTTGCCGTCGCTTAGGAATGAGTTCCTGAAATACCAGACAATTTACCGTTCGCAGGAGGCGATGAAGAGCGTTATGCCGGTTGGAATGGCGTTCATGCTTCTCGCAATCGGGGCACTTTCCGTGCTTTACGCTATGCTGTGCCAGGGCGACTCCGGCCTTGCCGCAGGCGTACGCCTCGGTGCACTCTTTGGTGCGTTGATCGGCGTCTTCGCCATTGGCTCGTTTGTCGTGCACAACTATGTCAACCTGCAAATCGGAGTAAAGCTGACCCTGCAACAAGCGGTCGCTTACTTCGTGGAATGGGTAGTCGTGGGCGTAGTGATCGGCCTCATCTACCGGCCCGTCGTGCCCCGCTGAACGAGTCGCGGACCTCTGATCTGAGAGAGTGCTGTCGCCAAGCCCCTCTGTGTCGCCCTTACGGCTCTATAATGAGGACGACCGGACGCAGATTCTATATGTACTCCGGGACGCTTGGCCTTGGCCACGCCAAATCCAATTCGTGAAGAGACCAAGACCTCCGGCCGCCGGAAGGCTGTAATTGGCCTGGCGATCGCTGCCTTTCTGCTACTCGCAATCCTGGTCGCGCAAGGCTCGTTCAATCTGAAGTTCATCAGTCCCGACAGCAACGAACAGCTCTTGTTTTTCTTCGGGTTGACCGGCCTGATCTTTTTTGCCTTTGTGGCGCTGTCGGTTGTTCTAGGACGCAACATCCTGAAACTCTACGCCGAACGGCGGCGAGGCGTGGCCGGCTCAAAGTTTCGGACGCGGCTGGTGGTGGTCAGCCTGCTGCTGTCGTCCTTGCCCGTGGTTGCGATGTTCTGGTTCTCCTACGGGCTGATGAATCGATCCATCGACAAATGGTTTTCCCAACCCGTCGAGGAAGTGCGTGCGGACACTGCCGCTATGTCGGCTCTGCTCTACGATTACGCGGGTCAGAATGCGACTTCGGAAGCACAGTCCATCGCACAGACCGAAGACTTTAAACGAGCTTTTGCCAGCGGAAATTTCTCTGAAGCCAATAAAGAAGTTCAGGAATACATCCCGACCCTGCAGGGCGGATTCGCTCTGGCCCTGGCGGACGACAAGCTGGCGACCAGCCTGAATCCCCCGGCACGCTGGACTGACATGAAGGGCGCCTTCCCGCTGCAGTCGGCCCTGCGTGGCGAGCACCCTCACTTCCAGTGGGGGCAGACGGACTACATAGTGGGCGCGGTTGCAGTGGCAAACGGTGCTGTGGTCGTCGCTCTGCCTCTCCCGCCAAAGTTTGCCGCTACGGCCAAGCAGATTTCGGAAAGCCAACAGCGCTACGTCGAACTGGCGGCGAAGAGAAAGCTGTTTCGGCGGACTTATATCGGATACCTGCTGCTGCTGACGGTAGTCGTGCTGTTCGCTTCGACCTGGCTCGCGCTGCTGCTTTCGAAACTAGTCAATCGTCCAGTGGCGGCTTTGGCGGCGGGCACGGAGGCCATCTCCAAAGGGCAACTGGACTACCGCGTCGATATCCGCGCCACCGACGAACTGGCCGAACTGGTGCAGTCATTCAACAGCATGGCTGAAGAGCTCGAATCGAGCCGGCACCAGATCGAAGCCTCCAGTCGAGACGTGGGCGCCGCGAACGAGGCCCTCGAAAGCAGACGACGCTACATTGAAACCGTCCTTGAGAGTCTTCCGACCGGTGTGATTTCGATTGACGCAGCGCGCCGTGTGACGCTGGCCAACGCCGCCTTTTCCCGCATGTTTTACATGGTTTTAGGCATCGACGAGCGAAGCGAGTACGTGAGCCCGGCGTCGCTGGTAAACCTACCGCTGCGCGACGTGATTCCCGCCGAGGTGCTTGCGGACCTCGAACCGCTGCTCCGCCGCGCAGATCGGATGGGCATCACCGCAGCCAACATGGAGCTTGCTCTGCCTCGAGCGCAGTTGAATGTGGCCGTAACCGTGTCCGCGTTGAGCCACGCCGCCGAGGGCCTCGGATACGTCCTGGTGTTCGAAGACCTGTCGGACCTGCTGCGCGCGCAGAAACAAGCGGCCTGGCGCGAGGTGGCGCGGCGTGTGGCCCACGAGATCAAGAACCCGCTGACCCCGATCGCGCTTTCCGCCGAACGTATTCATCGCCATTTGTCGCGGGGCACGGCACCCGATGCAACCTCGCTCGAGGTGATCCGTATGTGCGCGGAAACCATCGGGAATGCCGTCGAGACGGTGCGCAGGCTGGTGGACGAATTCTCGGCGCTGGCGCGTTTTCCAGCTTCCCGCCCACAACCGGCCAGCTTGAATGCCCTGGTGGAAAGTGCGCTCATCATGTTCAATGGGCGACTGGAGGGCATTCGCGTGCGTACCGAACTCGCGCACGATCTGCCGGTGGTTATGGCCGACCCGGAAGCGATCAAGCGCGCGGTTGCGAACCTGGTAGACAATGCAGCGGAGGCAATGCAGGATGCGATTCTTAAAGAGATAACAATCTCAACCTCGCTGCTGGCCAGCCGCGATGTCGTCGAACTGGTTGTCTCCGACACCGGGCAGGGAGTTTCGCGCGACGTGAAGGAGAGGCTGTTCCTGCCGTACTTCTCCACCAAACAACGCGGCACGGGCCTGGGTTTGGCGATTGTAAGCAGAATTATCGAAGACCATCGTGGTTCGATCCGAGTCGAAGAAAACAAGCCGTTTGGCAGCCGCTTTGTTATCGAGTTGCCGGTAGCGACTGAAACTGTAAGCGCGCCCGCGGCAAGCTAGACAGTCGTTGATCGTTAGTCGTTTGTCACTCGCCATTCTGTGTCGCGGGCGGAAGGCAACGCACTTGCCCGCTAAAGACAAACGACCAATGACTAATGACCGAGTTAATCATGGCACACATCCTCATCGTTGACGACGAACCCGGTATTCGCGAATCCCTACGCGGCATCCTCGAGGACGAGGAGTACAAAACCAGCGTCAGCCCGAGCGGCGAAGACTGCCTCGAGTTGCTGCGCAAGACGAGCTTCGACCTGATCCTGCTCGATGTGTGGCTGACCGGGATCGACGGACTGGAAGTTCTGGAGAAGATTCGCGAGATCGAAGATCCACCGGAAGTCATCATGATCTCTGGCCATGGGACCATCGAAACCGCGGTGCGCGCCACCAAGCTGGGGGCCTACGATTTCGCGGAAAAGCCGCTGTCGCTCGAAAAGACGCTCATCCTCGTAAAGAATGCGATCGAAGCGCGCCGGCTGCGTCATGAGAATCTCGACCTGCGAAAGCAACTGCAGTCGAAGAGCGTGATCGTGGGTGACAGTGTTCCCATGAAGGCACTGCGCCAACAGATTGCGCTGATGGCGCCGACCAACGGACGCGTGCTGATCTACGGCGAATCGGGTACCGGCAAAGAGCTGGTCGCGCATGCCATCCACATGCAGAGCCTGCGCAAAGGTGAAATGTTTGTCGAAGTGAACTGCGCCGCGATTCCCGAAGACCTGATCGACAGCGAACTGTTCGGGCATCGCAAATCGTCATTTCCGGGAGCTACGGCCGACAAGGAAGGCAAGTTCCAGAAAGCCGATCGCGGAACTTTGTTTCTGGATGAGGTTGGCGACATGAGTCTGAAGACCCAGTCCAAAGTTTTGCGCACCCTGGAGCAACAGCGATTCGTCCCGGTGGGAAGCGACGATTCCGTCACGGTCGACGTGCGCGTGATCGCCTCCACCAACAAAGACCTGGAAGAGGAAATCGCCAAGGGGAATTTTCGCGAAGATCTTTTCTATCGTCTCAACGTGGTTCCGTTCGTAGTGCCGCCGCTGCGCGAACGCAAGGAAGACATTCCGTTGTTTGCACGGTACTTTCTGAAAGAATTTGCCTCGGCCTACGGCCGGCGTCCACGGGAGATCACGGATGACGCGATCGACGCGCTGATGCGCTATTCCTGGCCGGGAAACGTCCGCGAGCTGCGCAATGTGATCGAGCGCATCGTGATCATGAATCCGACTACCTCACGCTTTGAGCGCAAGCATCTTCCGCCACTGGTTCACCGCGACGGCAGCCGCCGTGTGGCGGGCAGTGAAGGCTCCACGCTGCACCAGGCGCGGGCGGGCTACGAGCGCGACTACATCCTCAAGAAGTTGGACGAGAATCATGGCAACGTCAGCCGCACGGCGGAAGTGCTCGGCCTCGAGCGCAGCCACCTGTATCGCAAGATGAAGAGTCTGGGGATTGCGGCAAAGGAGTAAAACAGGTCTCAGGTCTTACCTCTCAGGAAAAGCGTGGTCGTCAGCGTGGCGCGCGTTTCCTGAGACCTGACACCTATCTTTTCAGCATGTGAATCTCAGTCCCGTTCTTCTGAAACTTGACTTCGTCCATTAACTGATTGATCAAGTAAATGCCGCGGCCAGAACTGGCATAGATGTTCTCGCCATGGCAAGGATCCGCGATCTTGGAGGGATCAAAACCGCTGCCCGGATCGCGCACCACAATCAGGATGCCATGCTGCAGGTCGCAGGCGACGTCGCATTCGACAATCTTGGAGGGATCGTTTTTCGCTCCATGCACGACGGCATTGGCCAAGGCTTCGGTCAGTGCCAATTCGATATCATCCTCGCGTCCCGGAGCGCAGTTCATTTCCCTCACCACGTTCATCACGCTGCGGACCACCGGGTCCACGGCATCGCGGTCGGCAGCGAGCGTTATGCTTAGCTTGAGATCGAGTTTCTGCGCATCAAAGTTACACTGCCCCGGCTGCTCGGGGGATGGGGAAGAATCTTCCATAATTGACGGTAACGCTTCGGTCCCAGCCTTTCCCTAGTTAAGATGCGAGAAGGCGCTGACAGATTCTAGGGATTTAAACGGCCGAGATGCAACCTTATTCGCATTACAGGCAACCATTAGCGCATTACTTTGGCGGGTGACCACGGTAAGCTGCCTCCTAACGACCTGAAACCTGGTCTGAGGTCAGGGACGGCGAACGAACCAGCCTTCACGACTCCGGGTCGGATGGACCTCCGATCTGCTGTAGCTGACGCCGCCAATCGAGTTCTTCCACAAAGCTTCGCGAGTCGCGCCAGCGCGCTTTGATCTTGACGAAAAGCTCGAGAAAGACTTTGGTGTCTACCATCTTTTCGATGTCGAGGCGGGCGGCGGTTCCGATCTTTTTCAGCATCTGTCCGCCTTTGCCGAGCAGGATCGCTTTTTGGCCGTCGCGCTCGCAAAAAATCACGGCGGCAATTCGCGTCAGCCTTGGACTCTCTTCGAACTGTTCGATCAGAACCGAGACCGCGTGCGGCACTTCTTCATGCGTCTGCATAAGAACATGTTCGCGGATCAACTCCGCTGCCATGAATCGCACCGGCTGGTCAGTGATCTGATCTTCGGGAAAATAGCGTGGACCGTTGGGCAGCGCCTTCAGCACGCAGGAAAGCAATTCGTCGAGGCCTTTCTTCTTGAGAGCGGAAATAGGGACAATCTCCTTGAAATCGTGCAGCGTCTGGAACTGCGCGATCAACGGCAGCAGTTTACTTTTGTCGGAGAGGAGATCAATTTTGTTGAGCAGTAGAAAGACAGGAGTGCCGGCCTTCTTCGCCAGGTCGAGGACGAAGCTGTCTTCGCGATCCCACTTTTTTTTCGCATCGACGATCATCAAAATCAGCTCGCAGCCTTCGAGCGCCTCGCGCACCTCAGACATCATCTTGCGTCCGAGCGAAGAGCCGGACTGGTGAACTCCGGGCGTGTCGATGAGCACGATTTGCCCGGCTTCGCTTCCCTTTTTCTTGGGAACGTTGATGATGCCGAGAATGCGATTGCGCGTAGTTTGAGGCTTCGGCGAAATGATGGCCAGTTTCTCGCCGACCAGCGCATTCAGCAGCGTGCTCTTGCCCGCGTTGGGGCGTCCGAGGATGCAGACAAATCCGGAGTGGAAGGACATGGGGATAGTTTACAGTTTTCAGTTCCGGGTTCGGTTCTCAGCAAAATTGCTGGCGCGGAGACCTTTGACGCTTTACCAGTTGGCTTGGTACCCCCCCTCCCCCCCCTCCCACGAAAATTCGCAAAGTATTCATTCTAAACAACTTACTTGTAAAGTATTCCGGAAAAAGGACTTATGTGCAACTGGACCAACCGCGCCGACGACTATTCGAAGGCGCGCCGAGTCCTCTGTAAGCAATCAAGTCGTGGGGCTTCTCCAATCTGACCCCTGCCACTTTTTTCATCACAAACAACCTGTGAGCACCGCGTTCTCGTCGGGGCGGGTCGCGTATCCCTGCTTTCCGGGGGTGGAGGAAATTACGGTTAGCCAAATCACTCCGCGGCTAGTCCACACCCGTTGGAGTTGCTGCATGTTTCCGCTGTTGTAATGTTTCTGGGTATAGGGACAGCCCACACAGACGACATCCCCAACACCGCGAGTTTCATCCGGGGCAAAAAAAGCATATGGAGTTTGACTACATTGGCGTCGGCCGGGTTGCACAATCGTAAAGTCGCAGCGTGCGCGCGGCATCCCACTCATTCGCAAAGAACGCGAATGAGTGCGGCACCCGCTTCTCTTAGATCAACTTCATCTGCTTTGGCTCGGCGGTGGTGATGCGCACGCGCTCTACCCTGCGATCGGTTGAGTCTAAGACCTCGAACTTCAGGCCTTCGTCTTCGATGACTTCGCCTTTTTGGGGAATGCGTCCGGCGAGTTCGCTGACCAAGCCGGCTATGGTGGAGGACTCGTGACCTTCGGAACGCATGCCGAAAAGTTCATCGAGGCGATCGACATCCATGTTGCCGGGGACGATGTAGGAGTGGTCGTTTTCCTGCACAACCTGGGCTTTCTCTTGCTCATCGCCGATTTCGCCTACGATTTCTTCTACCAGGTCTTCGATGGTTACCAGGCCGGCTACGCCTCCGTATTCATCTACTACTATCGCCATGCGGATGTTACTGCGCTGCATCTCACGCAGCAGATCACTTACTAACTTGCTCTCCGGGACAAAGTAAACGTCTTTACGCATGAGGCTCGCCACGGTGCGCGTGTGGGCTTCGGAGTCGGGGACCTGCAGCACGTCCTGGGTGTGGAGAATGCCTTTGATGTTGTGAATCGAAGTTTCGTACACCGGAATGCGCGAGAAATGCTTGCCCCTGAGCAACTCGACCACCTGCTCGACGGTATAGTCCGCCGGGACGGCGACCATCTCCGGGCGCGGCTTCATCGCCTCGCGCACCGTCTTGCCGCTGAACTCGACCACCGATTGGATCAGGTCGCGATCGCCTTCCTGGATGATGCCTTCTTCCTGTCCGGCTTCAATCAGGGCATCGACGGCTTCGGAAGAAGTTTCGGGTTGAGCTTCGGCGTGCCCGCGGGTGAGCGCGGCCACCGACTGGCAGAATCCGAGCACCAGCGTGACCGGCAGAACGAGATAGATCAGCAGGCGCAAGAACAACGCCCAGTCGGCCAGCCAGCGTCCTCGGGTTCGCGAAAAAAAGACGAAGGGCAGCAGGCGGTTAAAACAAATGATGATCAGGACCAGGCTGAGGGTGGCTTCGAGGACTTCGTGGATGCTCCAGGAGCGGTCGCGAAACACGGTGAAGCCGACGATCATGGCGATGGCCGCGGTGGTCAGTTGGGTCAGAATGGCCATGGAGAGCGCGGCGCGCTGGCGCGTGACTTTGAGGCGCGGCTCTACGATCTGCTCGAAGGCGTCGATGTTGTCCTGGAAATCGCGTGAGAGGAATTTGCCGATCTCCTGGTACAGACGGTCGACGTAGGAGACCAGCGTAAGCAGGCCGAAGAGGAGCGCGAGAGCTATGCCGGCGCCGATCATGGTTGTTGTTTCATCTTTGGCCAGCCAGCAATTGGACTGGGCCGGGCTTCGCCCCGCTGGACAGCCGAGGGCGCCTGTCCCTACGTGGCGTGGTTCTCTCAATCAAGCCGAGCGGCAGGTGGAGTTTCTCGCGCAACTGCTTTTCGCGCCGGGCCATCTGTCCATTGTCGCACTCGTGATCGTAGCCGCGCAGGTGCAGGATGCCGTGCAGGGCGAGAATCTTGACTTCTTCGGCGGGCGAGTGTCCGAGGGCTCGCGCATTTTTGGTTGCTATCTCCGCTGAAATGGCGATCTCGCCGGCAAATTGTTTTCCTGCACCGGGCTCGGCAGGAAACGAAAGCACGTCGGTCGGTTTGTCTTTTGCGCGGAACCGCCGGTTCAGAGACTTCATTTCGGCGCTTGAGGTCAGCAGGACATTGACCAGGCCCTTCAATCCAGTGGCGCGGCGGGCGCGCGCCACGAAACGGTCGAGCGCCAACTCGGTTAGGTCGGGGACGCGCTTTTGAAAGATGACCAAGTTCTTCTCTCCCACGCCCAGCCCCTGAAGGGGCGTCTAATCCGGAAAATTGCGGCATCGCTAAAGCGACGCCCTTGTACGAATCCGCTGATGTGTGCGACGAAGCCCTGATACGAAACCGCAATGCCAAAAGTAAAAAGGAGGGTAGCGGCGAGGCTCCCTCCTGTGTGACCGTTCTTAATTCCGCAGGCGCGGTTGTTCGGGCGGTGCCGCAGACGCCACCGGTTTCGGTTCGAGCAACGACAATTGCTGCTCCGCCAGCCGCGCCTTGTGTTCGTCGTAGGCGCGAATGATCCGCTGCACCAGGTGATGACGCACCACGTCGCTCTCATCGAAGTGCACGAACGCCAGACCGTTGACGCCTTGCAGAATGTCGACCGCTTCGATCAGACCGCTGCGGCGCGCGCTGGGCAAGTCGATTTGGGTGACATCGCCGGTGATCACCGCCTTGGAATTGAATCCCAGGCGGGTGACGAACATCTTCATCTGTTCTGAGGTGGTGTTCTGCGCTTCATCGAGGATGACGAACGAATCGTTCAGCGTGCGTCCGCGCATGAAGGCGATGGGCGCGATCTCGATAATATTTTTTTCG
>Ga0074045_10003913_pt1 | contig 13322 bp, 13 predicted proteins | sample BogForMeECP23OM2_FD_94442 | JGI IMG/M metagenome (GOLD analysis project Ga0074045, IMG submission 94442) | Bog forest soil microbial communities from Calvert Island, British Columbia, Canada - Bog Forest MetaG ECP23OM2 | ecosystem: Environmental > Terrestrial > Soil > Wetlands ... | reverse complement strand
GGAGTTTTACTACGATCTGCTGGCGCCGCGCTGCACGCGCCTGCGGCTGTGGGAGACCGAGTACATCCAGCCGATGGAGTCCCCGGGCGCGATTCTCGAGTTCATCCGAGGCACCGGCCTGCGACCGTATCTGGAGGCGCTGGCTGACGATACAGAGCGCGATCTATACATCGGCCTACTGGCCGACGCCGTGGCGCACGACTATCCGCCCCGCCCGGACGGCAAGGTTCTGTTTCCGTTCCGGCGGCTGTTTTTCATCGCCTACCGGTGAGGCGCACTGCGCTTCCGGCGTGCATCCACGGCCAAGAACGGGTAAAACACCGCGAAAACACGGTGATCTGAAGGCTTGCGAATGGCGTCTTCACGGTCAGGCGTAGCTCAATGCACGGCGCGGCCAGGCGCCACGCTGCGGGCCATGAATCGGCATTCATGAATGCGCGCGGTGACGGGCCGGGCGGATTGTGGACCGAGGGCGGTTGAGTGCAGCTAAGGCCTTTTACACCAGTTCGTTGCAGTCCAAAGCAATGGCCGCCCGCCGGGTCCGGACCGCTGCACAAGCGCTATCCTGCCGCAAACTCGCGGTTGATGAGCCGCAAACCACCCATCCCCAAGACAAAACGCCGCCCGGCGCCGGAGCCGGCCGCGGCCGACGCGCTCGACGCTGCTGTGCACCAGATCCTGCAGAAGCTGAAAGAGGGCAAGCCGGTGCGTCTGCCGGGGCTGGGGACGCTGCGTCCGGGCCCGGAACGGTCCGTGCTGTTCGACGAATTGCATTGGCCGGGACAGAAAGGGGCCACGCATGGCGTCAAAAAGCCGGGCCGGGGGTGAGACGGGCGTGGCGCCGCGAAGCGTCTCGTCGGCGCGGCGGGTGGCGGCCGTGATCCGCGATTGCCTGCGGGAGGGGCGCCGGGTCGAGATCGAGCGGCTGGGCGAGTTCCGCCCGGTGCGCGGCGGCGGCTTCCGATTCGTGCCGGAGCAGCGGCCGAGCGTCTTCCTGGCGTACGTCGGCGAGGACGCGGAGAAAGTGGAGCGGTTGAGCGAGACGCTGGAGCGGGCGGGTTACGACGCGTGGATGGACCGGCGCAAGCTGCTGCCAGGGCAGAACTGGCCGCGGGCGATCGAGCGGGCCATCGAAAGCTCGGATTTTTTCGTGGCATGCCTCTCACGGCATGCGGTGAACAAGCGGAGCTGCTTTCAGGGCGAGATGCGGTTCGCGCTGGACTGCGCGCGGCGGGTGCCGTTCGACCAGGTGTACTTCGTGCCGGCGCGGCTGGAGAATTGCACCGTGCCGCTGCGCATCGAGCAGCAGTTGGAAGTGATTGACCTGTTTCCCGACCTGGAGCGCTCGGCCAAAAGACTGATCCAGCTCATCCGCGTGGAGATGCGAAGGCGGCGCGCGGCGTGAGCGGCTGGAACCTCTGTTCAGACGAGGTTCGACACTTGCCCGGAGCGCACGCACGCTCAGACCCTAAGGCACTGCCCAATGAATCCCAGCAGCAGGCGCGTGGGTCAAGTCCGACCATGCCGGCATCCGACCGGAGCTGCGGTAGGCAATTTCTCAGATCCGGACTTCCTCACGCATTCATGGGCCCTCTTCTGTGCGGGCCACAAACCACTGCCTTTCGTCCTGCCCGCCTTCTGCCCGCAGCGGCGACAGATGGTGGGAGACTTTCCCGTTTCCCTGTTGTGGACCTGGCGCAAGCCTCGAGAGCGGAGCGACACGCCTTACGGCCTGACGAAGAACGGTATATTGGCTGTCGCCGCATTGCCCTGACCGTCCAGGGCGAACACGAAGACGCGGTAAGCGCCTTGCCGTTCCGGGGCCGCGAACACGATCTCGCGCTCGCCCGTCTTCTGGATCAGTTCGGGCATCGGCTGCGAGCGTCTTTCGCCCATGCCGGCATAGCCCGCGCGCACCACCTCGGGCACGATCTCCCAACGGAGGGTGACAGGATCGCCGTCCGGGTCGCTTACCTTCAGGGTCGCGGTGTGCCGGTCTCCAGGCTTCAGGTAGGGATTGGCGGCCGCGAGCTTGCCGTCAATGGCCAGTTGCTCGATGCGCGGGGCGCGATTGGCGGGCCAGCGGCCTGTCCATACGTACTGCATGACGTTGACGGACTCGGTCCGCTCGCCCGATTCGAGGAACATGCCATACCAGGTATGGGTCCTTTCAAACCGCCACAGCCAGATGAAAACGTAAGACCCCAGGCAGCGCTCGGAGTCTTTCAGCATGACGTTCTGGTAGTTCTCCAAAATGAGCTGGGCCTTCTCGGTGCTGGTCTCTTCAATGGCCGCCTTCCACTCGGTCCGGGGGACCGCCCAGTCTGCGGACGGTCCCCATTCGGTCACCACGTAGGGCTTGTTCCAAGCGTTGGCGCGAATGTCGGCGGGGACCTTTTCCATGTGATTGTAGTTGTTGACGCCGAGCAGGTCGAGGTCCGGGGCGCGCCGCTCGATCTCCTGGATGTTGCCATAGTCGACCCAATCATCGCCGACCACGGTGAGCGCCGGATGGTTCGGATCCACCTCATGGATCATCTTCGCGACATCGTTTACGGCGTTCCAGACGTTGCGGTCCTTGTAGCCCACTTCGAGTTCGTTGCCGATGGCCCACATCAGCACTGCGGGATGGTCTTTATACTGCATGACCAGTTTTTTCATCTCTTCGAACTGTCGGCGGACGGCGGCGGGGTCGCTGTAGTTGAACTTGCCGGCCAGTTCCATGCCCATCGGGAGATTGAACAGAACGGTCATTCCCAGCCGCTGCGCTTCGTCCAGAATGCGCGCGCCGCCCGCGCGAACGGAGTTGCCGCCGCAGGCCGCGAGGCCCCGCAGCGGAACCTTGCCGTTAGGGTCGCCCCCATAAACGGCGCCCTTGATGAAATACGGCTGGCCGCCGCGGTACAGGCGAAAGGAGCCGTTTTCCTTGTGGATCTCGACTTTCACCGGGCCCGCGGGCGCCGCCGGCGCGCTTTCCTGAGCGCCCGGCGATTGCGCGGTTGCGTTCGCCAAGCATGCCGACAGCAGCAGAATCGCAGCCGATCCGCGGTTACGACTCCGGCCTACGCGTTTTCTCATGGTGCAACTCTACCACCCGGCGCAGCGGCGGGCAGAGGATCAGCCTCAAGGAAAGTCAGCCCAGCTTTTGGATGCGTTTTTTGATCTCGGCGGCGTTCTTGGCGTCGGGCGCGAGTTGGACGTATTTCTGATACGCGGCTTTGGCGCCCTTCTTGTCCTTCAACCGCTCGCGGACTTCACCCAAGCCGAGAAAGGCCTCGGCCGATTGGGGGTTGTATTTTGAGGCGTCGTCGAAGCGATTGAGCGCGGCCTTCAGGCTCCCCTTCCTGAGGTAGTAGTTGCCGACCTTGACTTCCTTCTCGGCCTGGATCGGGTTGAAGTCGTAGACCTTGGGCTTGGAGGAGGCGTTCTCCTCCTCGGGTTCGACGACCGGCTCCTCAGCGGCCGGTTTTTCGGGCGGAGGCGGCGGCACCTCGGATGGTTTCTGCGCGAAGGCGAACAACGAGGCCAGAAGAGCGGCCAGAATCACACGTGCCACAATCAAATTATAAGGCGCATGAGCGTGCGCGAATCCGCAGTCGAACAGCTCCGCGACAAGGCTTCGCAACTACCCATCGGGCCGGGCGTGTATCTTTACAAAGATGCCACGGGCACGGTGCTGTACGTGGGCAAGGCCAAGAGCCTGCGGGCACGCGTGCGCAGCTATTTCAATGAAGACCGGCTGGCCGAGGCCAAGACCGGCGGGCTGATCCGCGAGGCCGCCGATCTGGACTACATCCTGCTCGACAACGAGAAGGAAGCGCTGGCGCTCGAGAACAACCTGATCAAGCAGTACCGGCCGCGGTTCAACGTGCTGCTCAGAGACGACAAGACGTACCCGTACGTCAAGCTGACGGCGGAGCGCTGGCCGCGGGTGTACGTAACGCGGCGGCTGAAGAAAGATGGCGCGACGTATTACGGCCCGTACTTCCCCGGCAACTTGGCTTACCGGCTGGTGCATTTCATCCATCGGCACTTCAAAATCCCGTCGTGCCAGGTGGACCTGACGCGCGCACACCCGCAGCCGTGCCTGGAGTACCACATCCACCGCTGTCTGGGGCCATGCGTCCAGGGACTGACAACGCAGGGCGCGTACGACGAGCAGGTGCACAATGTGCGGCTGTTCCTGGAGGGACGGGTGCACGATCTGGCGGGCGAGCTGCGCCAGCGCATGGAGGACGCTTCGGAGAAGACGCGGTTTGAAGAAGCGGCGGCCCTGCGGGACCTGCTGCACACGGTGGAGGAGTTGGATGAGAAGCAGAAGATGGCCGCAGCGTCGGGCGACGACACCGACATTTACGGCTATTACGCCGAGCCGCCGCAGGTCGCGGTGAACCTGTTCCATCTGCGCAATGGGCGGATTGTCGACCGGCGCGAGTTCTTCTGGGAGGACCTGGAGCCGTTCGAGCCGGACGAGTTTTTCACCACGCTGCTGATGCAGGTGTACGCCGAAGGGCAGCCGGCGCCGGCGATTATCCATGTGCCGGTGGAACTGGAGGACGGGGCGCTGCTGGAGGAATTGCTGACGGAGAAGCGCGGGCGCAAGGTGGAGATACACACGCCGCAGCGCGGGCAGAAGAAAGCGCTGCTGGAGCTGGTGGGTTCGAATGCGCGGCAGAGCTTCGAACAGCGGTTCCGCGTTCTCAAGCCCAGCTCGCAGGCGATCGCGGGGGCGCTGGAGGAGGCGCTGGGCCTGCCCGATCCGCCGCAGCGGATCGAGTGTTTCGACATTTCGCACATCCAGGGGACGGATAAAGTGGCCAGCCTGGTGGTGTGGGAACAGGGGCGGATGAAGAAGTCCGAGTATCGCAAGTACATCATCCGCACGGTGGAGGGTAGCGACGATTTCGCTTCTATGCGCGAGGTGGTCACGCGGCGCTATGCGCGGCTGAAGCAAGAGGGCCGGCCGATGCCGGGGCTGGTTCTGATCGACGGCGGGATCGGGCAACTGCACGCCGCCGCTGTCGCGCTGGAGGAACTGGGCATTCTCAACCAGCCGCTGGCGTCGATCGCGAAAAAGGAGGAGCTGCTGTACGTGGCCGGGCAGGAGGACGAGCCGGTGGTGCTGGACCGGCGCTCGCCGGTGCTGCACCTGGTGCAGACGATCCGCGACGAGGCGCACCGGTTCGCGGTGACGTTCCATCGCAGCCGGCGTGACGCGCAGCGGCTGACGACGGAGCTGACCGAAATCCGCGGCGTGGGGCCGCGGACGGCGCAGAAGCTGCTGACGGCGCTAGGCAGCCTGGCGGCAGTGCGGGCGGCGAGTGAGGAGCGGCTGGCCGGACAGGTCGGCAAGGCGGCCGCGGCGAAGATCCGTGCGGCACTGGAAGCAGCGGATGCGGAGCGCGCGTCCAAGTAGACCGATCAGGGTTGCGGCGGTGGGGCGTCGGAAGGCGGCGGCTCGGACATCGGCGGGGCCTGAAGAGCCGGGGCGAAAGCGACGCGGTTCTTAGCAAGGAACAAAACCATCACGATATTCAGCGCCAGACCGAGATACAGGATGACACGAAAGGCAGCGTCCATCCAGGTTCCATAGCTGATCTCGGGGTAACGAGATTGGATCCAGGCGAGCGCCTGCCGCATAAGGCCGGGAGACGTTAAGGCCAGCGCGCCGTTGAGCGACCACAAAGAAAGAAGGCCCATGGTGAGGACGCGGCTGAGGGGGTTCAGCCGCAACAGCCCCCTGCCTAGCCAGAAATTGCAGATGGCGAGCACAACAAATACCGCACGCGCGGCCCAGCCCTCCAAGAACCAGCCGAAGAGAAAGAATGGCGAAAGGGGAGAGAACACTGAAAATACGCACGAGGCGGCAGCGATGAGAAGCAGCCAGCCGATGAGAGTAACGCTCAGGGGTCGCATGGCGGGAGGCTCGATTGCGCGGGGTTTGGAGAACTGCTGCTTCACAGCGGGCCGATTGAAGAAATAGAGCCAGAAGCCGCCGAGCAAGGCGAATGTCGCGCAGAAACACGACACGACGGCAAGAATCGAGCGCAAGGAATCAGGGTTCGATACGTTCGTTTGCGGCAGCCCGACGACCAGCAGAACGACCGCCATCATTGCGCCGGTGAAGACCAAAAGCGCGCTGAAGATGAGAATCGACCAGCGGGCCCAGGGGGCCAGGCGAAGGAGCCCAATTGCGGTGGCGATGCCCCAGGTGCAGTAGACGAACATCATGCAGACCGAGACCATCATCGAGGAGGGGGTCTGCGCGGACAGGGCGGCATTCTGCGGCATGAGCAGAGTGGCGACGCTGGCGAGCAGGACAATTAGCAACAACAGGACGCTGCCGAGGATGGAAGCAACTGCGCTCAGGGTGACACCGATGGAACGCGGCATGGGGAAGCCTCGAAGAGGATTGCGGCAGCAGAAATTCTACCAGAGCCGCGCATCGGTGGCACGGGTTCTCAGCGCCCGACGGCCAGGCGCAGGGAGAGGGACTCGGGCAGGCCGGCGGCGAGGATGCGACGCTGGATGCAGCGGGTGCGGAGCGCGCGTCCAAGTAGACCGATCAGGGTTGCGGGGGTGGCGTTGATTGGGCGTTCGTCTCAGCAGGGGTGAACGCGGGCTGGCGTTTGATCAGGAACCAAATGAGGACCGCGCTGAACGGCACCCCGACGAGGCTGCCGATCATTGAGGGGAACTGCGAGACGGAGCTGTAGCGCAATTCAGGCGAGAGGACAGCCAGGGAGGCGGCGACGCGTGAAGCGGCGCCGGGCAACAAGGCGAACAGCAGGCTGTTCAGGGCACCGAGGGCGAAAAAGGCGATCGAGAGCACACGGCTGAGCGGCCGCAGGCGCAACAGTCCCCAGCCCAGCCACAATTCGAAAATGCAGATGCCGGCGTAGATAAGACGGGCCGCCCATCCCGACACGATCCAGCCGGCCAGCGCGGCCGGAAGGGGCAGGAAGGCGAAGACGCCGCAGAGTGCGCTTCCGGCCAGCATGAACCCGGCGATCATGGTGACGCTGAAGGGCCGGCCGCCGGGTGGTTGGGCGGGGCCGGAGCCGGAGAACTGCGCCTCCACGCCGGAGGTATTGAAAAAGTAGAGCCAGAAGCCGCCGATGAGAGCCAACAAGGCATAGAAGCAGGCAATGCCCACCTGGACTCCCCGCATGAGATCCGGAGAGACGCCGGGCGTCTGCGGCAGTGGAACGAACATCACACCCAGCGCCGACGTGGCGCCGACGAAGGTCAGCAGCACGCTGAAAGCGAGGATGGACCAACGGGCCCAGGCGCCTAAGCGGAGCAGGCCGACGGCCGTGGCGATGCCCCAGGCAGAGAGCGCGAACAGCACAATCCCGCCGATGAGCAGGCTGATGCGCACGAGCCCGGTCATCACGGCCGCGTTGGGTCGTAGAAGGAGGGTCACGGTCAGCAGCAGGACCATCAGCAGCAGAATGATGCTGCCGAGGATGGTAACGATGGCCGTGAGGGTTACACCGATCGAGCGCTGCATGGAGGCACCACGAATTGCGAATGATTGTACCAGAAGGCCAGATTCATCACGCGCCGGTTCAGCGGCCGATAGCGAGGCGATGGGCCAGTGAGTGGGGCAGGCCGGCGGCCACAATGCGGCGCTGCGCCGAGTCGATGTCGTAGGCGACGCGCCGGTAGGAGAGCAGGCCCTGTGTGGCGTCCCAGATGGCGTAGGCGGCGCGCGGGTCGTAGTCGCGGGGCTGGCCGACGGAGCCGGGATTGATCAAAATGAGCGAGTCCGGGTCGAGTTCTACGACACACTCCGGTTCTTCCGGCGCAGGAACAGGCAGGAGCCGGATACCGCCCGGCTGCCACTGCCATCCGCCCTGGACGTGGGTGTGGCCGAGGAAGCACACGCGGCGCTGCAGCAGTTGATCGATTCCGCGCAGGTCGGTGGTGTATTCCAGGTAGGCGTCCTCATCGTCGGGTGAACCGTGGACCAGGCCGAAGTCGTCGCGCCAGATGGGCCCGGGAGGCAGCGCGCGCAGCCAGGCGAGGTCCTCCTCGCCCAGCACCTGCGCGCACCAGGCCGCTGCGGTCCGGGCCGACGGCGTGAAGGACTCCCTTACGCCCGGCTCCCAGGCGGCGCGGTCGTGATTGCCGCGGACAATGCTAGCGCCCGAGCGCTGCATCCAGACGATCGCCTCATGCGGGCTAGCGCCATAGCCCACGATGTCGCCGCAACAAACGACCTCGTCATAGCGGCCGCGGGCGTCGTTTGAGACGGCCTCGAGCGCTTCGAGGTTGCCGTGGATGTCGCTCAGGATCAGGCGGCGCATAGGCGGATCAGAGTGACCTCCGGCGGCGCGCCCAGGCGTACGGGCGCGCCCACAGTTCCCAGGCCGCTGCTGACGTAGAGCTGGCTGCCACTCTTGTGGTAATACCCCTGGATGTAGGGCGTGTAGAGGCGCACGAAGGTCAGGTTATCGACTCCCAGTGGCAGGTTGAGCTGGCCGCCGTGGGTGTGGCCGGAGATCATCAGGTCAAAACCCAGCTCAGCGGCACGATCGAAGACCAGGGGCGTGTGGCACAACAGCAGATTCGGCGCGTCCGGAGCGAGCAGTTCCTCAGCCCCGGCCAGCGGCTCGTCCCCCATGTTCTGGTAATCCACGCCCGCCAGATTCAGTTTGGCCGCGCCAAAACTCAGGAATTCGCTTTCGCCGCGCAGCACGTGAAACCCGCGCCGGCGGGCCAGTTGCGTGGCGGCAGTTTCGAGTCCGGCATATCTTTCGTGGTTGCCGTGGCAGGCCCAGACGCCGGCCTCTCCGCGCAGGCTCTGGAGGATGTTCAGGCAGCCCTCCAGGTCGTCGCCGCGGCGCGTGATCAGGTCGCCGGTGACCAGTGCGATGTGCGGGCGGGTCGAATTCGCCATCGCAACCGCGTATTCAAGATCGCGCCGGCCGAAGAACGGGCCGTAGTGGATGTCGGTGATCTGTGCCAGGCGGAGGCCGTTCAGGTCCGGATGCAGGCTGCGGATGTGGATGTCCACGTGTTTCAAGGTGGGTTTCGAGCGCGCGATCAGCAGGCCCGCCCCGACCGCGACGGTGGGCGTCGCGGCGACGGCGGGGAGTGACGTCTGCAGAAAAGCGCGACGGCTCACGCCCGCACCGGACGGCGGGGCTGCGCGGGCCGCGGCCACCCCGCGCAGCCATAGCCAGAGGCCGCCGCTGAGCAGCATCACCACCCACAGCAACGTGGCGGCGAGCATCCGGGAAAGGGTCGCGGAAGCGAGCAGCGCACGCGGTCCGAGAAACAGCAGCGGCGCGATCAGCAGCATGTAGAAGGTCAGCGCGTAATAGAGCACCTGAAGTGCGCGCACGCGCAGCCAGCGGGCCTGGAAGCAGGCCGTGCCGAGCAAGTGCCGATACAGACGGAACTGCAGCATTACGGCGGTCAGGACGACCAGCGACGGCAGCAGATACTGGCGCAGCGCTTCCATGCGTTCCCTCTCCAGCATCTCAGACTCCGTACGCGGCGCTGGGCGGGGCGCGTCAGCGTGGGTTCACTACACGCCGCCCGGAGCGTCCACGCCCAGCCGCCTCGTACAATGGCAGCATGTCCCTCGTTGTCGTCGGTTCTCTCGCCTACGACGGCGTCGCCACGCCTGCGGGCCGGCACGACCGCATTCTGGGCGGCGCCTGCACCTACATCTCGCTGGCGGCGAGCTTCTTCACGCAGGTCCACATCGTCGGCATCGTGGGCGAGGATTTCGAGCAGGCGGATCTCGATTTCCTGGGCTCGCGCGGCATCGATCTCGAGGGTGTGGAGCGCGCACCGGGCAAGACTTTCTACTGGCGCGGCGTCTACAGCGAAGACATGAACGACCGAGAAACGGTGCAAACGGATCTGAACGTCTTCGCCGGCTTCGATCCACAGCTGCCGGCGTCCTATCGCGACCGGCCGTATCTGATGCTGGGTAACATTCAGCCGGCGCTGCAGCGCAGCGTGCGAGCGCAGATGACCGCGCCGCGGCTGGCCGGCGGCGACACTATGAACTACTGGATCAACGACTATCGCGACGAGCTGCTGGCGACGCTGAAGCAGTGGGACTTTCTGTTGATCAATGACTCCGAGGCACGCCTGCTCTCGGGTCACAAGGAGCTGAAGCGCGCCGCCGCGGCCATCCGCGCAATGGGACCGCGGATCCTGGTGGTCAAGCGCGGCGAGCATGGTGCGACGCTGTTTTACGAGGGCGGCTACGCGAACATCCCCGGCGTTCTGCTCGACACGCTGAAGGACCCGACCGGCGCCGGCGACTCTTTCGCGGGCGGCTTTATCGGCTATCTCGCCCGCCGCGGAGTAAGCCTCGCGGACGGCACGGCGGAGCCGCTGGAGCTAGCCCGGGCGGCCGTCTATGGTTGCATAATGGGTAGCTTCTGTTGCGAGGAGTTTGGCCCGGACCGTTTCCGGACGCTGACCCGTGATGACATCGAGGCCCGATTCAGCCACTACCGCCAGATCACCGCGTTTTGAGGCCCGAGCCGCGCTGCTGCTCGTCTCCGCCAGCGCCGCCGCGCTGGCGCTGACGGCCCGGCGGGGTTGGACGCTGTGGTACGGCGACGCCGAGGCGCACCTCAACATCGCGCGCCGCATTTTTGACAGCCGCACGCCGGGCTATGAGCAGTTCGGCACGGTCTGGCTCCCGCTGCCGCACCTGCTGATGCTGCCGTTCGTGCAGTTCGACACGCTGTGGCGCAGCGGCGTGGGCGGGGCCATCGCCGCGGCGCTGTGCTTTGTCTGCGGCGGGCTGTTTCTGTTCCATGCTCTGCGGCGGTTGTTCGGGGCGCCGGCGGCGTGGGCCGGGTCGCTCGTGTGGACGCTGAACCCCAATCTGCTGTACCTGCAGAGCATCCCCATGACAGAGCCGGCGGCGCTGGCTTGCGCTCTGGGCCTGGTATGGGCCATCGCCCGGCTGAACGACACCAAGGCGTGGGGCGACGCTGCGCTGGCCGGGCTTTTCGCGGCTCTGGGCACGCTGGCGCGCTATGAGGACTGGAGCCTTGTGCCGGTGGCCGCTGTGTGCGTCGTCGCCCTGGCCGGCCGGCGGCGCTGGGCCAGGACGCTGCTGTTCTGTTTCATTGCCTCGCTGGGACCGCTTTCCTGGCTGGCGCATAACCGCGTGTTGTATTCCAACGCCCTTGAGTTTTACAACGGCGCGTGGTCGGCGCACGCGATCTACCAGCGCGCGCTCGATGCCGGCGGCTTCCGTTATCCCGGCGATCACGACTGGAGCATGGCGCTGGTGTACTATCGCACGGCCGTCGCGCTGTGTCTGGGCCGGCCGCTGCTGTACCTAGGCGCGGCTGGACTGGCGACGGCCCTGTTCAGCCGCGCGCGCTGGGCCGCGCTGCTGCTGTTCACCACGGCCGCTTTCTACGTATTCAGCCTGCACTCGGGCGGCACGCCGATCTTCCTGCCGGAGCTTTGGCCGAACTCGTACTACAACACGCGCTACGGCATGAGCGCACTGCCTGCCGCGTGCCTCGGCATCGCCGCACTGGCCTCGCTGGGGGCTCGCGCGCGCTGGATTCCAGCGCCGCATCGCGGCGCGTGGGCGGCAGGCGTGCTGGTCCTCGCGGCCGCTTCGCCGTGGCTCTTCCGACCAAGCATCGACAATTGGATCTGCTGGAAGGAATCCGATGTGAACTCGCGCGACCGCCGCGCCTGGACGCGTGCGGCGGCCGAGTACCTGGCGCCGCGCTATCACACCGGCGACGGCATTGCGATGAGCTTCGGCGATCTCACCGGCATCGTCCGCACGGCTGGCATCCCGCTCAAGGAGACGCTGCACGAAGGAAACGGTCTCGCCTGGCCCGCGGCGGTTCTGCGGCCTGACATCGCGCTGCATGAGGAGTGGGCGCTGGCGTTCGCCGGCGACGCGGTCTCGCAGACACTGGCGCGCTTGCGCACCGGCGCTCCGCAATACGAATGTGTAAGCAGCATCCCAATCCCTGACGGGCGGGCGGTCGAAATCTGGAGAAGGATTCACGGCTATGAAAATCCATTTCGTCAAAGCCCATGGGGCGCTGAACGACTTCCTGCTGACCTGGGCGGGCGAGGTGCCGCCGGAGAAGTTGCTGGAACGGGCCGCGACCGCCATTTGCCATCGTCACTCGGGGATCGGCGCTGACGGTTGGATCCTGGTAACGCCGCCGGCGGTTGATGCGCCCGCCGCCATTCGCCTGTTCAACTCCGATGGGAGCGCAGCGGAGATCTCGGGCAACGGCACGCGCTGTGCCGCAGCCTTGCTGGTGGAGGCGGGCCTGGCGGAGACTGAGATCGCGATCCGCACCGGCGCGGGCGTGAAGCGTCTGCGGCTGATCGAGCGTCGCGAGACTCAGTTCGAGTTCGAGATGAACATGGGCACGCCGCGGATCGAGCCCGGCCATCTGCGTTTCCAACTGCCACTCGGCGGCGGCCCGCGCGATTGCACCATCCTGGACGTCGGCAATCCGCAATGCGTGTTCGTCGTCCAGGACTTCGACTTCGACTGGCAGACGCTGGGTGCGGAGGTCGAACGCCATCCCCAATTCCCCCACCGCACCAACGTCAGCTTCGTGCAAGTGCTCGACCGTCACACGCTGGAGGCGCGTTTTCACGAGCGCGGCGCGGGCTTCACGCTGAGCTCGGGCACGGGCTCGACAGGCGCGTTCTGTGCTGCCCTGACGCGTGGCCTGGTGGACAGCCCGGTCACCGTGCGCACGCTCGCCGGTCCACTGTCGTTCCGCTCAGATCAAGACACAGGCGAGGTTTTGATGCAGGGGCCGGCCGAAATTGTCGGCGGCGGCGAGTTTTACTTTCAGGCCTAGCGGCACCTCAACACACAAAAAAGCCCAGGCCTTGCGGCCCGGGCGAAGGGTGCAATGGAATGTGCCGGAGAGTCTTACTTCTGGGCCGCGGGCGCGGCTGCCGTCGTCTTCTTGGCAGCGGTCTTGTTGCCCTTGGTGTGTTTCTTGGTTGTCTTTGTGGTCGTCTTGGTGGACGCCGTGGCCGGTTGGTCCGAATTCGCCGGCGCCTGCGCGAACGCAAACACCGTGCTCAGCAAGAACGCCATCGTAGCGAGCGTAGCAGTCCTCTTCATGGTCGAGCCTCCTGATTCAAGTTTTCTGTCGGGCGTCAATCTTTTCTTTGAACTGGCGCCTTCACTAGGGTCAGACGGGCCTTCACCCGTAGCGTTCCGCAATCCACCGCACCCCCCGTGAAATGGGGTGGTCCAATCCCCGGTTGGCGGGGGGTGACGCATGAAATCACGCCCTTTTGCGGTTCGCGCGTCGCGTTCCGCGCCCGCG
>Ga0074045_10003912_pt1 | contig 13324 bp, 15 predicted proteins | sample BogForMeECP23OM2_FD_94442 | JGI IMG/M metagenome (GOLD analysis project Ga0074045, IMG submission 94442) | Bog forest soil microbial communities from Calvert Island, British Columbia, Canada - Bog Forest MetaG ECP23OM2 | ecosystem: Environmental > Terrestrial > Soil > Wetlands ... | reverse complement strand
TGCCCGCGATTCCGACCAGACTAAACACCAGGATGATGACAACGCGGGGAATTTCGAAATGCCGCAGCACGCCAAAGTAGAGCACGATGACGACGGCAATAAAGGCCCACAACAGCATCAGAAATTTGCCTTGCGTGATGAGGTAGGTCTTGCAGGTTTCGTAAATCAGCTCCGAGATTTCGCGCATGGAGCGGTGCACGGGCAGGTTCTTCAAGCGCATGAAGATGACCATGCCGAAGCCGAGGCCGAAGACGCAGAAGAGAAGCCCGATCATGAGCAGTCGATGGCCGTCGACACCGAGGAACGAAACGGAAGAAAGGTCGGGCAGCTTCAAGGCCGCCTCGCCACCTGCCTCGTCAGTTTGGGGTTGCGCCAGCGCGCAGCCGGCAGTCAGAAGCAGCAGGGTGGCAAGCGTCGCGAAAGCGTTCGCAAAGCGTCTTTTCGCAAGGCGTCCTTTCGCGAACCAGTGTCCCACGGACGCAAGATTGGCGTTCCAAGTGCGCATCACAATCCTCCAAAGTATTCAGGGGTCACGACGTGTGATTCTCCGAACACGCTTCCACCGCCAGGCATAACAATAAAAAAAGAGGAGTGCCGATTTGGCCGCGATCGGAAAACTTGTGCGTCGGCACATAGCCCCAGGAACAGACTACACACTCCAGCACAAAGCACTCGTTTATAGCATCTCGCCGGAAGTCGGGTCAATGGCGGCCGTCACATGTCGAGGAAGACGATGAGGACGAAGATGACCACAACGGCGGCGGACATCGCCGGCGACCCGGACCACCTGAATCGGGCGGCTTCCGTATAATGAACGTCTGCGATGCCAGCCTCCCTCGACTCCATTGTCGCGGCCACGCGCCACCGTCTATCCCAGCGCATATCTGGAGACGGTCGAAACGCCGCCTTGTGCGCGCTGGAATGCGAGGCGGCCGGGCACACTCCGCGGGGATTTCGGGAACAACTGCGCCGGGCTGCGCAGGACGGAATTGCCGTTGCCATTATTGCTGAACTGAAAAAAGCTTCGCCATCGAAAGGTTTGATTCGCGCCGATTTCAGCCCGGCCGGACTCGCGCGCGACCTCGAGCAAGCAGGCGCCGCGGCGCTGTCGGTGTTAACCGACGAACATTTTTTTCGAGGCTCGCTGGACTATCTGCGCGAGGCCTCGTCCAACAGTTCTCTTCCCTGCCTGCGCAAAGATTTCATCGTCGATGAATTTCAGATTGTCGAAGCCAGAGCAAACCGCGCCGACGCGATCCTGTTGATTGTCGCCGCGCTGGCTCAGAAAGAACTGGAGTCGCTGGCCGCGGCTGCGCGTTCTCAGAGTCTGGACGTTTTGGGCGAAGCTCATGACGAGGAGGAACTACGGCGCGCGCTCGACGCCGGCTGCGACCTGATCGGAATCAACAGCCGTAATCTGCGGACCTTCGAAGTCGATCTCGAAACCGCATTCCGACTCGCGGAAAAGGTGCCGTCGACATGCGTCCGCGTGGCTGAGAGTGGAATTCAATCCGGCGCAGACATAGCTCGTCTGCGATCGGCGGGCTACGAAGCATTCCTGATCGGCGAATCGTTGATGAGAGCGGAAAGCCCGGGCAAAGCGCTCGTAAAGTTGATGGAAGAGGCAAGAATAGTGGTCGGTGGATGTAGATAGTGGCAAGTCGATTTTACTGGGAGCTGAGAGCTGACAGCTGCACTTATGACTTGGATCAAGATCTGCGGAATGACGAACCTCGACGACGCGCTCGCCGCCACCGATGCGGGCGCGAACGCGCTGGGCTTTATCTTCTATCCAAAAAGCCCGCGCTACGTCACTTTGGAAACCGCGCTCTCGATTGTCGCCAAAGTACCTCAGAACATGGAAAAGGTCGGCGTTTTCGTCAACGAGAGCGTGCACCATGTGCGTGAGACCGCGAACCATTTAGGTCTTACCGCCGTGCAATTGCATGGCGAAGAGAGTACGGAATTCAGCCGTGCCCTCTTCCGTGAGTTCGGCAACGGATCTCCCCGCCCCAAGATTTTCCGCGCCTGGCCGGCGAAGATTTTCGATGCGCCCGCTGAACAATCTGTCGGCTGGGATCCGGTTACTGCGGGACTGGTTGAGCCCGACGAAGCTTACAAGGGGAAACGCGTACACAAAATCCACGTCGCCAAGAACGGCGACCTCTTCCTGGAAACCCACGGCTTCCGGCCCGGCGTGATCTCGGGCGTCCTGCTCGATTCCTCGACCGCACAAGAGCGTGGCGGGACCGGACAGCCTTTCGACTGGGAACGCGTCCAGCCCTGGGCCGGAATCATCAACAGCATCAGCAAGCTGATCGTGGCTGGCGGCCTGCGTCCCGGCAATGTGCAGGAGGCGATCCATCTGCTCCACCCCTGGGGCGTGGATGTTTCATCCGGCGTGGAACGGGAACCGGGCAAGAAGGATTCCCGGAAAATCCGAGCGTTTGTCCAAGCCGTGCGGGCCATGGAAGAGGCAAACTGACGATGGCGACCGCGAGCGTGACTAAGAAGAACCGGACGCAAGGAGCTGGGAAACTTTCGCCAAAAGGTGCCGTTCCCGGTCGTTTCGGCGTTTACGGCGGCCGCTACGTTCCGGAAACGCTGATGGGCGCGCTCGAGGAACTGGAACGCGAATACGAAAAAGCAAAGCGCGATCGGAAGTTCCAGCAGCGACTTGACAATCTGCTGAAGACATACGCCGGACGTCCGACGCCGCTGTTCTTCGCCCGGCGGCTGACCGCAAGACTTGGCGGCGCAAGAATTTATCTCAAGCGCGAGGACCTGCTCCACACGGGCGCACACAAAATTAACAACTGCCTCGGGCAAGGCTTGCTTGTTGAACGCATGGGCAAGCACCGCGTCATTGCGGAGACCGGCGCTGGTCAGCACGGCGTTGCGACGGCTACGGTTTGCGCTTTGCTCGGCTTCGAATGCGTGGTTTACATGGGCACCGAGGACATGCGCCGCCAAGAGCTCAACGTCTTCCGCATGCGTCTGCTGGGCGGCGAGGTGCGCGGCGTCGATTCCGGTTCGCGCACCCTCAAAGACGCCATCAACGAGGCCATGCGCGACTGGGTCACTAACGTTCGCACTACCCATTACCTGCTCGGCAGCGTGTTGGGGGCGCATCCCTATCCGACCATGGTGCGTGACTTCCATCGCGTCATCGGACGCGAAGCTCGCGCGCAGATTCGCAAAGCCGAAGGCAAGCTTCCCAACGCCATCATCGCGTGCGTTGGCGGAGGATCGAACTCCATCGGCATTTTCTACGACTTTCTGAAGGACAAGAAGGTCGAACTTATCGGAGTCGAAGCAGGCGGGCGCGGCGAAGCGTTGGGTCAGCACGCAGCCCGCTTCCGCGGCGGATCGCCGGGCGTTCTTCAGGGAACTTATTCTTACGTGCTGCAGGATTCGTCCGGCCAGATCGCGCTTACACACTCCGTGTCTGCCGGGCTCGACTACCCGTCGATCGGGCCTGAGCACGCCATGCTGAAAGATACGGGGCGCGCGCAATATGTTCCCGCCTCTGACGGCGAAGCGCTTGAGGCGACTGTGCTGCTGGCTCGCACAGAGGGCATTATTCCGGCGCTCGAATCCGCGCACGCTGTCGCCGAGGTCATCAAGCGGGCTCCGAAGATGAAGAAGTCTGAAATTGTGATCGTCAACATCTCGGGCAGGGGCGACAAAGATGTAGGGATTCTGCGGGAGAATTTGAAGCTGGGCTAGGTGGACTGACCATCATACATATGACGATATTGCGACAATAAGTAGGTCCTATGAACTCGCTGCTTCCGATCATTGTTGGTTTTGCTTTGGCGGTAAGTCCTCCGCGTGGGATGCAGCCCCGCGTATTGATGGGTGACTCTTCACACGGCGACGCCGTCATGGTCCGGAACGGGCACATCGTCATCGAGGAGGTCTGTACGGCGACGACCGGTGGCCGAAAGGAACAGCCCAACCATGCGGAAGTCTCGTGGGACGGTCAGGTGGCTGTCATCACCGAGTCCGACGAGAAAGTTTCCGCAGATTGGATCCGCTCCCATTCTCTTCTGTCGCGGCTTTCCATGCAGCACCGTGACCTTTATTGGGACGGCAAAAAGATAGATTTAGGCAAGACCGATGTTTTCGACTTGTACGCAGCTATTCCATGGCAAGACGGCGTGTTGGATTACGGGCGGACTATTCCACGCAGAAGGTTTTGGGAGTCTTGGCCGTTTAAAGGTGATTTCATCGAAGCTCGGGACATCGAGCCGTTTTGTGCAATCTACTTTGACTCCAACACACTCAAGGGGAAGATCTTTGGCTTAACGGAAAGGTAGATCGAGGCTTCTTCATCTACCCCTTGCCAGATTGATGTCTGATTTCTCGACTTAATTGCCAGTAACAGATGGTTCGCACCGGAAGGCCATTTTTGAGATAACATCCACCACCTTGATGCCCTTTCATTTCGAAACCATGCCGTCCCTAATCGTCTACGTAACCTGCGGCGACCCCGACCTCGCGACCACGCGCGAGGTCATTCTTGCAGCGATCGACGCGGGTGCGAGCGTGATTGAGCTGGGCGTGCCGTTCAGCGATCCTCTGGCCGATGGTCCGGTCATTCAGCGCGCCAGTGAGCGGGCGCTCAAGCACGGCACGTCACTGCAGCAGGTGCTCACGCTCGCCGCTGAAATTCGCGAGCATTCGCAGTCGGTCGGGCTGGTGATTTTTTCCTACCTCAATCCCATCTTGCGCATGGGCATGGGAAAGTTCTGCCAGGTGGCGCGACTGGCGGGGATTGACGGAACGCTGATCACCGATCTGCCCGTTGAAGAATCCGCCGAGTATCTGCGCGAGGCGCGCAAGCATGACCTTGCAACCATTTTTCTGGCTGCTCCCACCTCGACCGACCAGCGTCTGAAGTTGATCGCGCAGGTTTCGACTGGTTTCATCTACGCGATCTCGCGCACCGGCGTTACCGGTGCCCGTCAACAAATGACCGCAGACGCCAAGGCTCTCGTCAAACGCATCCGCCGTTTTGCTAAGCTTCCGATTGCCGTCGGTTTTGGGATCTCAACTCCGGCGCAGTTCGCCGCCGTCGGCAAATTCGCTGAAAGCGCGGTTGTCGGCAGTGCCATTGTGCACGTGATCGAACAAAATCCCGGACGAGAAGCCGCGACTGTGGGAGAATTCGTAAGATCGCTCGTAGCTAGTGGCTCGTAGCCCGCAGCTCACTATGGACATTTCCGATTGGCGCAGGAAAATCGACGAACTGGACCGCAAGCTGGCGGCGCTGCTCAACGAGCGCGCGGACGCTGCCGTCGAAATTGGACGATTGAAACGCAATACCAGCCTGCCCATCTACGAACCCGAGCGCGAGCGCGAGGTGATCGCCAATGTGCAGCGCAGCAATACCGGTCCCTTAGCCGAGCGCGATCTGAGGCAGATCTACGAACGAATTATGGACGTGATGCGCAGCATCCAGAAGCACGAAATTGTTCCCGATGACGCACCGGCTGGCCACGACACCGAAATTGATTCGCGATACGAGGACTAGAACCTTCCGCCGCGCCGCCGTGCAGTTTACGGCGTGCTCAGGCGGGGCAAAACGAGCGCACTCATGATCGTCGCAATGCAAGATTCGGCCAGTGAAGATCAGATCCAGCGGGTGATCGATCAACTGGTTCATTTCGGCTTTGAAGTCCACCGCTCGACCGGCGCGCGCCAGACCGTTCTCGGTGGGGTCGGAGTGCCCCATGATTTCGACACCCGCGAAGTCGAAATGATGGCGGGAGTGCAGGAAGTTCACCGCATCACTTCACCCTACAAGCTGGCTGGGCGCAACTTCCGTCCTGAAGGGACCGTGGTCAAGTTCGCGAACGGGATTGAGATCGGCGGCAAGAAGATTGTCGTCATGGCCGGCCCCTGTTCGGTCGAATCCCATGAGCAACTGTTCACTGTCGCCGGACTGATCACCAAAGCGGGAGCGCGTGTTCTGCGCGGCGGCGCCTTCAAGCCTAGATCCTCTCCTTATTCGTTTCAGGGACTCGGCCTTGACGGTCTGAAATTGCTGCGTGAAGCGGGCGATCATTTCAAAATGCTGGTGATCAGCGAAGTCATGGAGATTTCGCAGATCGAGCTGATGTTGCCTTATGTGGACATTTTCCAGGTGGGCGCACGCAACATGCAGAACTTCAATTTGCTGCGCGAGCTGGGCAAGGTCCGAAAGCCGGTGCTGCTCAAACGCGGCATCGCGGCCACGATCGAAGAGCTTCTATGCTCGGCGGAATACCTGCTCGCCGGCGGCAACTACGAAATCATTTTGTGCGAGCGCGGCATCCGCACGTTCGAGACCTACACGCGCAACACCATGGACATATCCGCCATCCCGATCATTCATAAACTTTCGCATCTACCGATGACTGCCGATCCATCGCACGGCACCGGACGGCGCGACAAAGTGGCTCCCATGGCGCTTGCTTCCGCCGCCGCTGGGGCCGATGCCATGCTCATAGAGGTTCATCACCAGCCGGACAAAGCGCTCTCCGATGGTGCACAGTCGCTTTACCCGGAGCAGTTTGCGCAGTTGATGGACCAGCTCCGCATGATTGCGCCTGCGGTCGGACGCGAGATCGCGTAAACTGCTTGCCAATGTATCGGCGGCTTGCCCGCCGATCTTCAATCTGAGATCTGAGGCTTATGAAAATACTCACGGCATCGCTTCTATTGTTCTTGCTGCCCGCCTGCCTGGCGCAAGACAAAATCGCAAAGCCCATAGCAGATGTCGCGTTAACGGATCTCGCATTTATCTCTGGCCACAACCGCGGCGAGTATGAGGGAGGCATCGTCGACGAGCACTGGAGCGAACCGGCGGGCGACAGCATGATGGGCATGTACCGGTACATAAAGAGCGGAAAAGTCCAGGTATATGAGCTCATAGTGATCGAACAGACCGCTAAGGGTCTGGTGTTGCGTCTCTGGCATTTCAATCCAGGATTGGGAGCACGCGAGGATAAATCCGAGGTCTTGAACTATCCGCTGGTCCGCTTTACGACTGGACAAGCAGTCTTCGAGCGTCCGGATAAGAGTGCGCGGATTACCTATCGCGCGATCGGCAGCACCGTGCTTGAATCCGCGATTGAGCACACCGGAAAGAAGACCGAAGTATTTCAATACCAGCACTCTTCAGATTGAAGACTGACCATTCTTTAAGCCAAGCAACAGGCCAAGTAAGGCAGACCAGCTACGATTGACTGAAATGCCCTTCAAACAAGTCACGATTATCGGAACCGGACTGATCGGTGGATCGCTCGGCCTCGCGCTGAAGAAACGCCGGCTTGCCGGACGAATCATCGGGTGCGATCGCGCTCCGGTTTTGGAGAAGGCTGAGCAATGCGGCGCCATTGATTCGGGAACGGCCAACCCCGCGGACGCCGTGCGGGGCAGCGATCTGGTGGTGCTGGCGACGCCGGTGATCCCGATCCTCGACCTGGTCGGACGGCTCGGTCCAGCGCTGCCGCCGAAGACACTTGTCACCGATGTCGGTAGCACCAAGGCAGAGGTTGTCGTGCGCGCGGCGAAATCATTCGGACGAAATGCCGGGCACAGATTCCTGGCCGGGCATCCCATGGCGGGCAAAGAGCACGCCGGCGTGGAGTTTGCGGATGCCGATCTTTTCGAAGGCGCCGCATGGCTCTTCGCGCCGCTTCCCGGGCAGAATGTTCACGCCGGACTGTCCGGAGAATTTATTCATTGCACGGAGAAGATGGGCGCCAAGATCGCGGTCGTCGATGCCGCCGATCATGATCGTTTCTGCGCATGGATCAGTCATCTACCGCAGATGATTTCGACCGCATTGGCGGCGGCGCTGGTCGATGAATTCGGGCCCGACGCACCAGTGCTCGACATCGGCGGACGCGCTCTGCGCGAGATGACGCGCATTTCCGGCAGTCCTTATTCGATGTGGCGCGATATCGCGATCACCAACAAGAAGAACCTTGCCGATGTGCTGCAGAAGCTGGAGCAGCGACTGGCGCACATTCGCGAAAATCTGGACTCGCGAGAACTGGCCACGGAATTTGAGCGCGCGCACGAGCTACGCAAGAGCAAACCATCGCTTCCACAGAAGCCGTCGAGGTCGCGGCGATGAAGAATCCACCACGGAGACACAGAGACACGGAGAATCCGGCGTATCAATGCTTCGTTTGCAAGGGAGTATCGAACACGACGAAAAGCTCAGTTGTACGGTGATAGTACAAAGAGGCACAGTCGGCTTCGACAGCAAGCTCAAGCCGCGCCAGTTCATTTACGCGCACGCAATCTGCCTGAAAAAGCTCATTCCGATCCCCGAATACAGCTTCCCAGATTTGAAGAATTGATCCGCCCTTCTCTGTGTCTCTGTGGTCGATTTTGGTCTTGGCCCTCTCCTGTGCGATGAATTTTCGGATAGAATTCTCCTGCTATGCACAAAGTTGTCGCCAGCGCTGAAGAGGCGATCCGGGACGTGTTTGACGGAGCATCGATCATGGTGGGCGGATTCGGTTTGTGCGGGAATCCTGAGAACCTGATCCGCGCACTCGCCCGCAAGGGCGTCAAGAACCTCACCACCATCAGCAACAACGCCGGTGTCGACGGCTTCGGCGTCGGACTGCTTCTGGCCAATGGACAAATCCGGCGGCATATTGGAACCTACGTCGGCGAAAACAAACTGCTGGAACGGATGGTGCTGAACGGCACGGTGGAACTCGACCTGGTGCCGCAGGGAACTTTCTCGGAGCGAATTCGCGCCGGGGGCGCCGGCATTCCTGCGTTCTTTACACCCACTGGCGTTGGGACAGTGGTTGCCGAGGGCAAAGAAGCCCGCGAGTTTGACGGCCGCACTTACATCATGGAACGCGCACTGAAAGCCGACTTTGCCTTCATCAAGGCCTGGAAAGGCGACCGATGGGGCAATCTTGTCTATCGCAAAACTGCACGCAATTTCAATCCCATGATGGCGACTGCAGCCAAGATCACGATCGCCGAAGTCGAACACCTGGTCGAACCCGGAGAACTGAACCCTGACATGGTTCATACGCCAAGCGTGTTCGTGAAACGTATCTTTCAGGGTGAGGTGTTTGAGAAGAGAATCGAAAAACGGACTGTGACGAAATCGACGGCGGCGAGGTAGCGAAACAGTCGCTGGTCGTTGGTCGTTCGGAAGGCAGGGTAGGTGTTTAAAGTTGCTGGCGACCAGCGACCAACAACCAGGGACTTTTCTCCTCATCACCGGCCAGAATCGACGACAACAATGTCAACTTTGCCTAAGACCCCAAAAGATACCGACAAACGCGAACGGATCGTGAAGCGCATTGCCCGCGAATTGCGCGACGGATTCTACGTCAACCTCGGCATCGGGCTGCCCACCCTGATCGCCAATTATGTTCCGCCAGGCATGGACGTGATTCTGCAATCGGAGAACGGGATGCTGGGCATCGGTCCCTACCCCGTCGAAGGCACGGAAGACGCGGACCTGATCAACGCGGGAAAGGAAACGGTCAGCGAGATGGCGGGCACCGCATATTTTTCGAGCGCTGATTCTTTCGCCATGATTCGCGGCGGCCATGTTGACCTGAGCGTGCTGGGCGCGATGGAAGTTGACGAACAAGGCAATCTCGCCAATTGGATGATTCCCGGCAAAATGGTCAAAGGCATGGGCGGCGCCATGGACCTGGTTGCGGGAGCAAGGCGCGTGATCATCGCCATGGAACACGCGACCAAAGATGGGCAGCCGAAGATTCTGAAGAAATGCACTCTGCCCCTGACCGGCGCGAAGGTCGTGGACACGATTGTGACCGAGATGGCCTACATCCGAGTGACTCCGGAAGGCTTGCTGCTCGAAGAGATTGCTCCCGGGTTGACGGTTGACGACGTCCAGCGAGCAACCGAAGCGATGTTGCGGGTCAGCTCTGGACTGAAGACGATGCAGGAATGAAAATCAGTTGTCAGGGTTTGGCATGGGCCCTCAGTCGTGGAGCACTACGTCCAGCAGAGTGCTGCGAACCTCCAACCCCCCGTTGTAGTCAATGAAGCCCAGCTTCCTGAAGCGATTCATAAAGAAAGTAACGCGCGCTCGGGTGGTACCGACGATCTCCGCCAATCCTTCATGGCTTATCCTTGGGAGCACCGGTTCCAATCTGTTTTCTTTGCCAAAACGAGTCAGCAGCAAGAGGGCCCGGGCTAGCCGTTTCTCGGCGGAATTAAAGAGTTGATCGACCAGGTCCGCCTGAATTTGACTGTTGCGGACGACTAGGAACGCAACCAGCAGATCGGAAAACGCGTGTTCCCGGTGCAACACATCGAGCATCACTTTCTTTTCAATTCTCAGCACCGAAGAGTCTGTAATGGCAAGCGCGGATGTCGTCCGCAGAGACTGGTCGGAGGTGATGCACCCCTCCCCCACAAAATCGCCTTCTTTCAGCAGCGCTACGGTGGCCTCTTTGCCCTGCTTGGAGACGACGGTGAGCTTCACTCGTCCCGTTTGAATGTAGAACACCGCGTCTGCCGGATTTCCCTGGGAGTAGATCGCGCTGTTCGCGGGATATTGCAGGATCGTTCTTCCTAAACCGACCCGGGAAAGGAAGGCATGGACATCAAACTTCTGCGCGTTTTTCCGAACTTTTTTCTGAACTTTTTCTGAACTTTTTCTGAACTTTTTCTGAACTTTTTTTTGAACTGTTTTTTGAGTTTTGCGACGGGGCATGGCGGCCTCCCAAGACACCTGCTATGCAATCGCCAGGTCCCACAGGTCTGGCTATCGGCTACGTTGCATGAAACAGAATTCTTTGTCAACCGATAGTGTTCAATTTTGAACAGACAGGGCCTGAGCGTTCCGGCAGAATAGCGGCATCTGTCCTGAGGGTAGTTGGGGTTGTTCAAGCATGTAGCGAGCTGAATGGGTAGCTCAGCCTGATTGCAGGCAAGACGCCTTCCCCCGTTTTCACGGCGAGGCTGGGCTACCCGCGTCGGGAGGCCCTAAGTGGCTCAAGCGTATCGAGCGTCGAAGCGAACGATCCTCTGCATCGATGATGACAGCGGCGTTCTGAGATATGAGAAAGCGTTGCTCGAAAGATCGGGCTATAGCGTCCTCACGGCGGTGTCTGCGGAACAGGGGCTAGCCCTGGCGATGATGTCTCGGCTTGATGCCGTAGTTCTTGACTACCATATGCCTGGAATGAATGGTCACGATGTAGCGGCGGCGATCAAGAGTTGCCGGCCGGAAATTCTGATCGTCATGTTTTCGGCAAGTGAGATTCCGGCAGAAACCCTCAAGCTGACCGATGCTGTCGTACATAAGGCGGACGCAATTACAGACCTCCTCCCAACGGTTGCGCAACTCTGCGATCGGTCTTCATCTTCGCCGTCCTGACGGCACGCCTGGCTGCGTGAGAAGACGATCGCGATCTGGCTATCAAATTCTGGAAAGACGAAACGGAGCACTGAGCAAGCGCGCCGGGAGCATCGCTATGGCCCAGACGAGAGCGAGCGCTCCGTGGACGGCGATGCCTACCAGGCGAAAAGGCAGCAAGAGCAGCCACACGAATGGGTGGAGGATCAGCGCCAGCAGGGCCACCGGCCAGCAGAGGATGAAGAGCAAACACCAGAGCAGGAAGGCTAGCATGGATTACAACTCCTCCTGAATATGATACGCGGGTGGCGAGGGAAAAGTTCGGTTCTTAACCACAGGGGAACACAGAGGAAAGCTTGGTTAGGATTTGAGATATCTCCGCAGAAATTGCAGGCTCCTTAGACCGGCGTCGTGCCAGATGGTTTGGTCCTCGAAGCCATGGCCGACTCCGGGATAGATTTTGATTTCGTAGGGGATTCCCTTCTTCTCCAGCAACTTCTGCAACTGGTAGGCCTCCTCGACGGGGACGGTCGAATCGACCTCGCCGTGCAGAATGAGCACGGGGCAGAGGCGTCGCATGAACAGGTTCATCTCTTTCGGCATGCCTCCGAAGAACTCGACGACGGCTTGCACGCGGTGGTCGATGGCCGAGTTGGCGAGCGAGAGGTAGGCCCCCAGCGAGAAGCCGAGCAGAGCGATGCGCTTGCCATCCACTTGCGGCTGCGTTTCGACGAAGCTGATGGCGTCCCAGAGGGTTTTCATCCACAGCGGGCAATTGCGCAGGATCGTCGGCTTGTCGGCGGATTCGGTGCCGGTGCGGTCGAAGTAATGGAGCAGGTAAACGGAGAAACCCTGCGCCGCTAACGTGCTGGCGTAGCGCTCCATGCCGGAGACGTTGCCTCCGGCACCGTAGAGCGCGACTACGGCGGGGACTGGGCTGGCGGACGATTCCGGCAAGTAGGCGTCGAGGCGAATGTGCTTGCCGCCGCTTTGGAATGTTAGTTCGGATTGAGAGATGGTGGGCATCGAGCACAGATTCGTTCGGAGCTGCCGGGCTTTTCCCGGCGGGGCGGACGAATGCGTCCGCCCCTATGTAAGCTGGCTAGACGCCTCCGATAGGTTTAGCAGCGATTCAATGTACGGGGCGTGGGCTATGCCTCGTTCGGTGATGATGGCGGTTACGTATTTTGCCGGAGTTACGTCGAAGGCGGGGTTTTCAACCTCGACTCCGTCGGGAACCATCTGCTTGCCGGCGATGTGCGTTACTTCTCTGGCATTGCGCTGCTCGATAGGAATCCTGCTGCCGTCGGGCGTAGCAAGATCGACGGTTGAAATCGGCGCTGCGACGTAGAACGGGATGCCGTGTTCTTTGGCGAGGACGGCCACCGTGTAGGTGCCGACTTTGTTGGCTACGTCTCCGTTGGCGGCGATGCGATCGGCACCGACTACGATGGCTCCGATTTTGCCTTGCTGCATCATGACTCCGGCCGCGTTGTCGGAAATGACGGTGGTGGGGATGCCGTCCTTCATCAGCTCCCACGCGGTGAGGCGCGAGCCTTGCAGAAAGGGGCGTGTCTCGTCGGCGTAGACGTGAATCTTCTTGCCTGCTTCGACGGCGGCGCGGATTACGCCTAACGCAGTGCCGTAACCGGCGGTCGCTAGCGCTCCGGCATTGCAGTGGGTGAGCACGCCACCGCTCGATGGCATCAGTTCGGCGCCGTAGCGTCCCATAGCCTGGTTGGCGGCGATGTCTTCGGCGTGCATGCGCTGGGACTCTTCGATTAGCGCTTGCTGGATCTGCGCTATGGGACGGATGCGAAGGACTTCAAATTTCTCACTCATGCGGCGGATCGCCCAAAACAAGTTGACGGCGGTGGGGCGCGTCTGGCGGATGGTTTCGCAAATCTGGTCGAAATCCTTTTTGAGATCGGCGCCATTCTCGGCTTTGGAATTTTT
>Ga0074045_10003911_pt1 | contig 13325 bp, 9 predicted proteins | sample BogForMeECP23OM2_FD_94442 | JGI IMG/M metagenome (GOLD analysis project Ga0074045, IMG submission 94442) | Bog forest soil microbial communities from Calvert Island, British Columbia, Canada - Bog Forest MetaG ECP23OM2 | ecosystem: Environmental > Terrestrial > Soil > Wetlands ... | reverse complement strand
TCACCCGTATGATCGAGCACGTTCAGGACGTCAATCCGGGTTTCCCACCGTCCGCCGGAAGGACCGCTCTGGCCAGGCTTCGCACCAGGCTTGCAAGCGACCGGACGGTCATGGCCTGGTACAGAACTTCCATGGCAAAGGGACGAACGGGCCTGGCGCTCATGCGAACGGGGATTTCGTTCATCGCCATCAGCCTTACTATGCTAAGAATCTTCAGATTCGGCTATCTAAGCATCATCCAGGCGCCTTTGCTGTTGGTGGGTATCATCATGGCCGCTGACGGCCTGAGCTGGTATCTGCCCACAAGGAAGCAGGAACCGTGTGAGACCGGCTACCTGCCTACACGATCCACCTTCGGGACCACCATTGCCGAGCTAAAATCGACCCAAGAAGGCCCGGCGCTGACGAGATCTGAACCGATCAAGGGCGCAGAACAGCTTCGGACCCGGTGGAACAGGCTCTTTCCTGTTATGAGGCGCCGATTCTTCGCAAGCGACAGGACCGACCTGGCTGAAGAGAGGACTTTCCTTGCGGCTTACAGGGTAAGGATGGCAAGGGCCCGCACCGGCCTGGCCTTCACCCGGACCGGCATCTCCTTTGCCGGGTTGGGCATCGTGCTCATCAGGCAATTTCATCCCGGTCTGTGGACGATTTTTTATGCCGGCCTGATTTTAACGGGCCTGGTCATGTTTCTGGAAGGCGCCCGATGGTACTTCCCCGGACGGCGCGCAGGGCTTGAAAGCTCCAAGACCATAGGCCAGATCGAAGAGGGCACTTCCATATGGGATTTCATGTTCCACGCTTTCAGCCGGCTCGATGACATGCCGCCCAAACTGTCGATCAAGGGGACACATGCCCCCGGCATCTGGGGAACAACCGGCCTTGCCCTGGAACGTACGTTCCTGGCCGAAAGGCGCAACGTCAAGTCAAGGCTCCGAACCACGATGGCAAGGTCGAGGACGGGCCTGTCATTCATCAGGACGGGAACAAGCATCTTTTCCGTCGGTTTGGGTCTGCTGGTCTATTTTGGCTGGGGCAATATTGTATGGACGTTTTTTGATTTTCTGCTGATCCTTGCCGGCCTGCTTTTGATTGCCGACGGCCTCCACTGGCACATAGCCGCCGAGCGGAAGAAAAGACAACTACCCTATTGCTTCGAAGACCTGGAGATCCGTATGCCTGATTTCGGCAAGCCGACCATGTTCTGGAAAAAGGGGATATTCAGCTATGATGATAATGAGTGTAGCTGAATCCATGGAGAGTTTTCAGGCCCTGGTGGATTGGGGGACCATTACCCAGGGTCAACTGCGCGCTTCGGGGGAAGCGGCGCAGGCCAGGGACGTGGAAGTAGAGGAGATTCTCCGCTACGATCTCGGCATTTCACGCCACAAACTGCTGGAAGCCCTTGCCCGGCACTACCGCTGTGAGTGGGTGGAGTACGACGAAAGACTGCCGGTGCCCCCTGAGCTTCTTACCGGGCTGGACCCGGAGAGGCCCTGTTCAAATCTGTGGTTTCCCGTCGCATTGGACGATGACACCGTGGTGATAGCGGCCCGCAATCCCTGCGACCCCCTGATGATCGAGGAGGTCACGGACTGCCTTAAAGCCGGGAAATTTCGGTTCCACGTGGCCCTTGCTGAAGATATTTCCTATTTCATAGAGGATTTTCTGAACTCCGATCCCGCTCATCTTATCGGAAACGAAAGAACGGCCCTCGCGCTCTGGCGCAATACAATGGCCCGATGGAGAACGAAGCTGGCGAGCTATCGGACGGATTTCGCCATGGTAAGGACCCATTTGAGCCTCTTGCGGGGAGGCCTTACGATGATGGTAATCGGAAGAGCGCTCCTGCACAGCGGCAAAGCAGTCCATTTGGCGCCGGTCTACTGGGCGATGATCGCCGTTGGCCTGCTGCTTATTTTTCTCGGACTGCTAAGTTATCACAGGGTCAAAAAGTCCATTTTCCGCCCCCCAAGGCATCAGACGCTCGTAGAAGTAACGGCGGCAAGTCTGCATTTTTTGGAAAACTACCAGTTTGCCGAAAGGGAAAACCCAGGCGGCAAAAGCGGAAGGACGATGCTGGCCCGGCTTTCGGATATGGCGCATTGCACCGTGGTAATTATTGAGCCCTCACGCGACAACAAGCCGCGCTCAGAGCTCGCCCACGAGAGGAACCTTTTCGCCGCGCAGCGCACCATAGCGGCATGTTACCGCGCCATTTATTCGCGCGCCAGGACCGGTCTTTCTTTTATTCGCACCGGGGTCTCCTTTGCAAGTGTCGGGGTTGGCCTGATTACCTATTTCGGTCTGAGCATGCTAAACATAGTGGATGCATTTATAATTCTGGCCGGCCTGCTGATGGTCCTCGACGGTATATTTTGGTCCTGGCCGGTGAGAAAAGAAAACTACGAGGCCTCGAAATGCGCGGTGTCCTTCTAGCTACCCAAATCCGAAGGGTGGAAGATTTATGAAGATAGTCCACAAAATAATGATCGCCAATTTCGTAAACATTTTGCTGATAGCCCTGACCGGCTTCTTTGCCTACCGCGCTCAGGAGCAGGTGCTGACAAAATTAAGGTTCATGGAAATTGCCGACGACCTCAATTTATCTTTTCTCGAGATGAGGCTCGCAGAAAAGAATTATTTCCTCTATGGAGACAGATCGGCCCTGCCGGAAATCGAGGAGAAAATAAGCACTGTCTTTTTCGTCATCGAAGATTCCAGGCCCAATATCGTTCGAGCAATCGGCGAAGGCAAAGCAGACCAGTTGGAGTCAAGCCTTGCCCATTACCGGCAGACCCTGAAGGAGGCCGAAGTCGGCGATGTGGCCGTGCGGACCAGCGTTCGGGAGGCCGGCCAAAAGCTGGGAGAATTTTCCCATTATCTCACGGTCACCGAGAGAGAAGAGGTGAACCAAATCATCTCAAGCTCAAAGCAAAGACTCATTTTATCTCTGGCGTTCATCCTGCTTTCCGCCGTCGGCATCACAAGCCTTATGTCTTTCAGGGTCCTCAGTTCTCTCAAACACATAGAGAAGGCCACACATTTAATATCCGAAGGCGATTTCAGCAAAATCGAACCGAATACATCCCGCGATGAATGCGGCCTCGCTATTTCCGCGCTCGTCTCAATGGGTCAAGAACTGCGGAACCGGGAAGAGCAGGTCCTGGAGGCAAGGAAACTTGCTTCAATGGGGATACTTATAGCAGGAGTGGCCCACGAGGTCGGAAATCCGCTCAATAATATCTCGATGCTGGCGCAAAACTTTGTCGACCTCTACGATAGCATTGGCCGGGACGAGCATATCGAATACATGAAAACAGTCGAGGAGGAAACCGAGCGCATTCAGCGCATAGTAAAAGATCTGCTCGATTTTGCCAGACCCAAGAAACCCGACCTCAAGGAAAGCTTCATCAACAATGTAGTCCATAAAAGCATGCGGCTTGTCCATAACATGATATGTATCTGCAACATCGACGCGCAGCTTGATCTAAGGGATGATATACCTTCAGTCTATATAGACGAACACCAGATTCAGGGGGTGCTGATCAACCTGCTCAGCAATGCGCTTTACGCTTCATCGCCGGGAGACTGGCTGCGTCTTTCAACCCGTTTTAACCCCGACACCAGCCGAGTGGAAGTGGAGGTGGAGGATGCCGGGAAAGGAATAGCCCCCGAGATGCTGCCCCACATCTTCGACCCTTTCTTTACCACCAAAGGGGCGAGCGGGACCGGATTGGGTTTATTTGTCAGCTACGGAATCATTAAGAATCATAAGGGAGACTTGAGGGTGAGAAGCGAGCCGGGGGCAGGGACCTGCTTCACAATTGAACTCCCCGTTTACAGACAGACCGAGAGGAGCGAATAATGTCTGGTTTCAGGGTTATAGTGATTGACGACGAGAGGATTGTCGGACAGATGATTAAGGCTGCCATGGAGCCGGACGGCTATAAAGTGGAAACCTTTCTGAATGCGGAACCCGCATTTGGGCGGCTCAGAGAGGAAAAATTCGATGTGGTGATCACTGACCTCAAGATGAAGGGCATCGATGGGATGGACGTCCTGCGGACAATCAAGACCGCATACCCCGAGATCAAAGTTATAATGATAACAGCCTTTGCGAGCCTGGATTCAGCGGTTGAAGCCATGAAAAGCAAGGTGGACGGGTTTTTCGCCAAACCGGTGAAGATAAAAGACCTGAAAGAATGCGTCCAAAAGCTTCTGAATCCAGCCGGCTTGCCGGCAGGCTGAAAGCGACGGGACCGCACCCTGGGCCTGCCCCGGACCAGACCCGGGGATCTCCGCAGCCCACCCGCGAGGCGGGGGAATGATTTTTCACTTTAAAGACGCCCCGCGTCCCCGCGGGGTTTCGATATTCTCGTCCTTTCCGGAATCCGGATTCCGAACAAGCGGATCATTACTCGCCGAGGTCATGCGGGCTTGCGCCTGGCTTTCAGGGTGCGTCTCGCGCGGTTGCCTGAGCGGCGGCCGCCTCGGTACGGTGCCACCAGCCGCCGCCAAGCGCCATGAAAAGAGCTGCGCTGTCGGCAAAACGGTTTGCCCTGGCCTGCACAAGATTTATCAGGGCCTGCTGCCAGCTCTGTTCGGCGGTCAGCACCGCCGGGTAGTTAACTGAGCCGAGTTCCAACTGTCTGCGTGTAAGGTCGAGGGTTCGCCTTGCGGCGCGTTCTGCGGCCGCTGCCGCTGTTAGAGCGTCTGCATCGGATTGGAGCGCGTGCAGCGTATCCGCCACGTTCTGGAAGGCGTTGATGACGGCGCTGCGATACTGCGCGGCCGCTTGATCCAGGCCGGCTTCGGCAGCGCGTTTTTTGTGCAGCAGGGTCCCGGCGTCGAAAATAGTCTGTGTCAGGCCGCTCGTGAGATTATAGAAAGTGTTGCCGGGAACAAACAGTTGACCGAGCTGTGTCGAAGTCCCGCCCATAGCGCCGGTGATGCTGATCTGCGGCAGCATGTTGGCGGTTGCCACACCGACCTGCGCGCTTGCCGAATGCCACTGCGCCTCGGCGGCGCGTACGTCCGGGCGCTGCTCCACAAGCCTTGAAGGCAGGCTGACCGGCAGTTCCTGAGGCAAGCGCAGAGCATTCAGGTCGAACTTTTCCTCCATTTCCTCGCTTGGAAAGCGGCCGGCAAGGGCCGCCAGAAGGTCGCGCGTCAGCGCCAGTTGCTTTTCCAGAGGCGGCAGCGTTGCCTGAACCTGGGCCAGCGCCGCTTCCTGCGCAGCCACGTCGAGTCCGGTTACGTAGCCCAGAGCCAGGTGCCGGCGCTGTATCTCGAGCAGTTTGGCTGCAATTTCGACCATACTGTGTGTCGCCTCTATCTGGGCGCGCAGCGAGGCTTCCTGAACGGCTGCGGCCACAACGTTGGAGCTCAGCGTCAGGTAAGCCGCTTCAAGCTGGAAGAGCTGAAACTCGGCCTGCGCCGCCAGCGATTCCACCTGCCGCCGGTTGAGTCCGAAGACGTCAGGCATATAGCTAACGGATAACTGAGCGGTATAGAGCGTGAAGTAGGAAGCGCCCGAAGTCAGCGTGGGCGACAGCGTTTGTGTAGGGTCCTTCTGGGGGCTGGCCGAACCGTTGGCCTGGACGGTGGGAAAATAAAAACCCCTCTGGGCGGCGACATACTCCCGCGCCTGGCGCAGGGCCGCCTTCGCCGCGTCGATAGTCGGGTTGGCTTTAAGCGACCTTTCGATCAGGCTGTTGAGCGGCGGCGACTCGAACAGAGCCCACCACTGTCGCGGAATGTCCATATCCTTGACAAAGCGCTGTTCCTGGCCGCCTGCCACATCAGGCGACGAAGCCGTCGCGGCGAGCGGCTGGGCCGTGTAGCCGGCAGCCGCCGGGGCTTCGGGGCGATAGAAGTCCGGGCCGACGGCGCAGCCGGAAACCAGAGCCAAAAGTGAACATGCTGCGATGCAGCAAAAGCATTTTGCGGTCATTTTTAAAATCCCCCTGCCCCCTTTGCAAAAGGGGAGCAATAGGTCCAATAGGACTTATTTGACCTATTGTCCTGTCGAGGCGTTCTCCTTCCTCACAAAAAACATCCGGAGCGCCGGAAGGATCAGCAGCAAGATGATTGGACCTATGAGCATCCCACCTACGATCACGGTGGCCAATGGGCGCTGCACCTGGCTGCCGATGCCGGTGGAAAGCGCGGCGGGCAGCAAGGCGATACAAGGAGACAGCGCCGTCATTAGCATCGACCGCATACGCTGTTGCGCCGCATGGAACATGACTTCCTCCCTGCCTAGGTGGGTGCTGGTCCGCCGGAGCTCGTTGTAATGAGTGATCAATAGAATGTTGTTCATGACCGAGACCCCGAAAAGCGATACGAAACCGATAGCGGCGGAGATGCTGAAGTCGAGACCGGTGAAATAGAGCGACAGCACTCCGCCGGCGACGGCAAAAGGTATTCCGGCCAAGACCAAAAGGCTGTCAAGCACGGAATTGAACAGGCCGTAGAGCATCGCCACGATCACAATAAGACTGATCGGTACGATGACCTCCAGCCGCTTTGCTGCGAGTTGAAGTTCCTCGAACTCTCCCGACCACAATAGCCGATATCCATTGGGAAGCTTCACATTCTGCGCAATACGATTCTGTGCTTCGGCGACGGCGCCGCCGAGGTCGCGGCCCCGCACGCTGAACTTGATAGGAATATATCGCTGATTTCGTTCGTGAAAAATATAGGATGAACCCGTATCGAGAGATATATCGGCGAGTTCGCTCAGCGGAATATAAGCATTTGCGCCTTTGCCGGTTTGATAGCCGACCTTGATGTTTCGCACCGCATCGATGTTGCTTCGATACTCGGGCGCCAGGCGAACGGTGAGGTTGAATTGGCGGTCGCCCTCCAGGACCGTGGTCGCTGTCGCGCCGCCCAAAGCTGTTTGTACAACCGTGTTTACATCACCGGAATTGAGGCCGTAGCGGGCCGCCTTTGCACGGTCTACCTTAACGTTCAGGTTCGGCTGCCCAAGGACCCGAAAGATCCCGAGGTCCGCAATTCCTTTGATCTGCTCCATTTCGTGCCGGACCTGGACGGCGATCTGCTCTAATATCGCCAGATCAGGACCGATGATCTTTACGGAATTGGCGCCCTTGACACCCGACATGCCCTCTTCAACGTTGGTCTGTATGTACTGCGAGAAGTCGAAGGTGATGGCGATGAACTCCCTGGTAAACTCCGCCTGCAACTCTGCAACCAATTTTTCTTTGGTCATGCCCGGGGGCCATTGGTCGAACGGCTTCATAAAGACGAATATCTCGGCATCGTTGAACCCGCCGGAGTCGCTGCCGTCGTCCGGCCTGCCATGCTGGGAGATCACGGTGGTTATTTCCGGATGGCTCAGAAGAATCTCGCGAATCTTTGTCACCGTCGGCATGGCCGCTTCAAGCGATATTGTCGGGGGCATCGCCATATGGATATCGAGATTGCCTTCCTCGAGGGCCGGCAGGAACTCGTTGCCCAGCCGCGTGCCCAGAAACCCTACCACAGCCAGAAACACCAGTCCGATCGCGATAACGGTCTTCCGGTTTATAATAGCCCGGCGTAGGACCGGGGTGTAGGCGGCGCGCAGCGCCCGCACCAAGATTGTCTCCACTTCTTTGACCCTCTCGGGGAGCAGAAGCGAAGCGAGCATCGGAGTCACGGTGAAAGTCGCTATCAACGCCCCTGCCAATGCATAGCCGTAGGTCCTGGCCATGGGACTGAAAATCTGGCCTTCGACCCCTTTCATGGTGAAAAGCGGAATGAACGCCGCAAGCGTTATCATGGTCGAGAAGTATATCGCTCTATCCACTTGCAGGGCGCTGATGTAGATCATGCGCATCCGATCGGTCCATGCCTTGCTGGTGGCCGCTTTACGGCTGGTCGGATCTGTTCCGAACCGCCCTTCGGCAAGGTTTTCCAGGAGCAGATTTCTTTCATCCTCTTTTGCCTGTAAATTCCGGAAAATGTTCTCGACCAATATCACCGCTGAATCCACGATGATGCCGAAGTCGATAGCTCCAATTGACAAAAGGTTCGCGTCTTCCCCTCGAAACACCATAATGATGATGCCGAAGAAGAGCGCGAAGGGAATATTTATACTGACGATGAGGGCGCTGCGCAGATTGCCCAGAAAAGTCCACTGGATCAGGAAAACCAGCAGGAAGCCAAAGATGACGTTGTGCAAGACCGTGCTGGTGGTAAGCGAGACGAGCGAGGAGCGGTCATAGAAGGAGACCATCTTGACTCCCGGAGGCAGCGTCCCGTCGCTGTTGATTTTTTCCACTTCCGCCTTGACGCGCGCCAGCACATCTTTTGTCTGCAGCGTCCGGTTCATCACCACGATGGCCGTCACCACGTCATCATCCTTATCGCGGCCGCACTTGCCGAGGCTCGGCACATGTCCGACATAGACCTTCGCAACGTCTTTTACCATGACGGGAATGCCGTTCGATTGCGTTAGAACGATATTTTGGATGTCATCGACTTTCCAGCCCTGAGTCAAATCCGTGGAGCCGCCGCTGTCGATCAGGCCGACGCCGCGGATATTCACCGATTGCTGGCCCATATTGATCGTGCGCCCACCCACATTGATGTTGGCGTTGCCAATGGAGGCGACCAATTGGGGTATGGTCACATTGTATGCATCGAGCTTGTGGAGATCGGCCTCGACTTCGAATTCCTTGGTCATACCGCCCCACGTGTTCACCTGGACCACTCCGGGGACCGTAAGCAGGCGGCGTTTTAGGACCCAGTCCTGGATTGTCCGAAGATTGGTCAGGCCAAAGTTTGGGGGACCGACCACCTGGTAGCGATATATCTCCCCGACCAGGCTCGATTCCTGGATCACCGGCTGCACATTGTTGGGAAGATTGACCTTTTGCTGCAGGTTAATCGCCGCCTGCGTGTAGGCGAAGTAGTAATCGACGCCGTATTTGAATGTAACCCGAACGAAGGAAAGACCATAGAACGATGTCGAGCGGATGGTATCGACTCCCGGCGTGGAGGAAAGACCGACTTCCAGCGGAATTGTGTAGTAGCGCTCCATCTCCTCTGCGGACTGGCCGGCGGCCTGGGCGGAAATTTCAAGGATCACAGGGGCCGGATTCGGGTAGGCCTCGATGTTGAGCTTCGAGTAAGCGGCGAATCCGCCCGCGATAAAGACCAGCAGGGACAGCAGGATAATCGGACGGCGGGTCAGCGCAAACGTTAGAACTGACTTAAGCATGGGTTACCTCTATATCGCTCTATTTATGCCGATGAATGAAAGGTTTTCATCGGGATGCGTTCGTGAGGGCGTTGCTCAAGAACAGCGCCCCTTCGGTGGCCGCCAGTTCTCCGGGCTGCAGGCCTTCGACGATCTGATCGTAGCCGTCTTGCTGCATGCCGACTTTCACGCTGCGTTTGGCAAAGGTCCGGCGGTCGGTGGTGACCCAGACGGTCATCGTGCCGTCGCCCTCCCGGACCACGCCGCCGGCCGGGACTGCGGTTGCGCGTACCGAATCGCCCGTGCGGATTACGAAGGTGGCGAACATACCCGGCCGCAGTTCGTGCTTCGGATCTCGGATTTCCGAGCGTACCAGGAGCCGGTGAGTAGCGGGGTCGACGGCGGCCCCGATGGTGGAAACCTTGCCTTCGAACACCTTGTCCGGCCAGGCCATTACCTTGACCTCGACTTCCTGTCCCACGTGGAAGAGCGGGCTGTCGCTCTCTATAACGTATGCCAGCATCCACATGGTCGAGATGTCGGCAACCGAGTAAGGGGCGGGCGCCGCCCCGGGCTGCACCAGGAGTCCGGGCGCAGCATTGCGGGCCGTTATGCGGCCGGTTATCGGGCTCGGCACGACCATAACCGGGTCGATCCTGCGCCTGGCCGCAATTTGATCGACCTCCGCTTCAGTCTTGCCGAACAGGCGGACGGCATTGCGGGCGGCTTTGAGAGCACCCTCCGCGCTCTGCTGGTCGGAGATCGCCTGCTGGAGGTCTTTCTGGGAGATCCCCTGGGTCTCATAGAGTTTTTTAGCGCGCGCCAGGGTCTTAGTGGTTAACTCGAGCACCCCGGCAGCAGCGATCAGGGTCGACTCGGCCTGGCCGAGGTCCGGGCTGTCTATCGTATAGAGCTTCCGGCCCTTGACAACTTCGTCGCCGAGCTTTGCAAACAGACCGGCTATCTTCCCCTGATAGGGCGAAAAGACCTGGACCGTCATGTCCTGGTTGAAGTCGATACTGCCGACCGCTTCCCGCTGGATAACGAAAGTCCGCTCTCCCGCCGGCTCGACCTTTACCGACTGAACCTGTGTTTCATTGAGTTCCACGCTTTTTGCCGCAAGAGCATCGGCCTGTTTGGCATTTGGTTCTTCGGCTCTTCGCTCGGATGTTGGCGGATTGCCGGAATTCCCGGCGAAGTATAGGCTGGTTGAGATGATGAGCGCCGCAGCCGCCAGGGCCGCGCCTGCCAGGATAGTTTTCTTGTTTAATCGCATAATAAGCCTCGGTGCGGAATCAACCTCACGATGCAGGACTCATACGGCGGCCGCAAGCTCACCCAAGCCGCGGCTGCCAAACCACAAGCCCAACACGAAAATCATTATCGCGCCCCCCAACAGGGCAAAGCGCACTCGATGTGGAAAGCGACTCAAGATAGACATGGTATGGCTCCTAACGATCTCCATTGAATTGGTTTGCGGGGTTCACTTTGAAAACGAGGAGTTAGGTAGCACTAATATTATTCGGTGTCAAGAACTTTCCCCGCATCAACTCATTGATCGATCTTCTCACGGATCTTTCCAAACTCGACGCCCCAGGCGCTGGACGATATGCGCCGCGAACTTGGAATCCGGATTTTGAATCAAATGTAATTCAAAACTGAAATTCTGACCCAAGAATCGTTTACGTACCAGTGATGCCGGTCCTCCGGCCTGATGATACGAACAACGATAACTCCGGAAACTTTGTGACAACTAAAGGGAAACTACGAAGGCAGGGCAAACGCAGGTGGGCCGCGAACCCGTAAATAGAAAAGGATGGGAATTGAGTGAAATTCCGATTTGGGAGGCCGACAGCAGCCGGATAGTAGTGTTGCGATGTGCAAAAGAAGAAGGAACAGAATGACTTGCGCTGTCTGGAACGCCTTTACGATCATGCACGCCGGGCATGGCTGTTCAGCTCCCCCGTTCAGCGCATTACTTGCAGCACAGGAAGCGGGTTCACAGGCAGTTGACTGAAAATCGGTCTTGCTATGGGTTAAATGGACAAAGGCGGTGACGCAGAAAATGAACAGGGCCAAAGAGAGGCTGAGGCAGCGCGAGACAGCGGTTTTGTTATTTAAGGTTGCCGGGCTGCCCAATTCCAATTCCTCCCCCAAAGGCAATGATTCTGCGATACTCTAGCCCGCGAAAATCCGTTGTCAAGATAAATTCTGACGCAGTCGCGCTTGCGCCGGTTCAGGCTGCAAGCTCATGACAGGCGGCTATAAAGAAGGATTACCAAAGCCCAACCGACTGCCCAGATCAACACGACTAATGTGGCCAGGACACAAATTACTCCCAGAAGTCTATGATAGAAGTTCTCTTCTTTTCTTTCCCGATATCCCAAAAGAAATCCCGTCAGGGCCCCGCAAAGCATGCCTCCGCCATGGGCCCAATTGTCAATTCCCGGGACCAGGAAACCAAATGCAAAAATCCCAATGGCCCAACCGCCTACCTGCTGATAGACTATTTGCCCGAATTGCCCGCCCCTGCTTTTCCCATAATAGAGCGCTGCCCCGATAAGGCCGCAAATGGCTGCTGAAGCTCCCAGGGTAAGAGGGATTCCATGTAGGTAAGACGCCAGAAAACCTCCGGCTCCGCTCAGCGTGAAAATCGAAAACATCCTGTAGCTGCCGTATTCCTGGAGAATTAACGGGCCGATTTGCCGCAAAGCCACCATATTGAAAAGTATGTGCAGAATGCTTCCGTGCAGGTAGTTGGCGCTCAGGACCGACCACCAGCGATGAAACTGGTCGATAGGGATTGTTCCCGAGGCCCCGAGGATCAGCAGAGTTTTGGCGTCGGGAGAAAGAAAACTCAAAGGGTTGGCAGAAAAACCTATGGAGGCCGGATTCATGAGAATCGACAAAATGAACATCCCGGCATTGACCCAGATGATGTTAATGACGATCCGGTCCGGGCCGAGCAAACCTTGGCCGAGGGAAATCTTCTTCCAGCGCGAGCCCGGATTTCGCAGACCGCAGTGGGGACAATGCTGCTCATCGGTGCTGATAAGCCTTCTGCAGTTGGGACAAAGTATCGAGTTTCTGTTCTGTTTTTCCATGCTTACCCAATATCCCCGGAACCGGTCTGAAATCAGCGGACATGAACCCGGTCCAGTATCCGTTCACCCCGCTTTGCACATAATTTTATGCACGAACGCTTACCGCAATCCGGCGCGGGCCGGTAACGGCGGCGCGGGCAGGCGTCCACATTTCAGGTTCCAGCAAGCCCACGAGCGCGGATCGAAGATCCCGGGAGGAGCTTTATCTTTGACCAGGCGGTTGAAAATCTCGTTAGCCCGCTTCGCCGGCTGGTTTGCTTCCGGCTTGAGTTCCTCGTAGTTGCGCTGCCGGTAATCAATGGATTCCATCTTGCTCCCACGCGACCGTGCAACAGGAAGCAGGAGCCCGATTGCCGGCGCAATCAGAAAAATGCGGTATAAAACTCGCACCCGATCACATCCCCAACTCTCGTTCGGTGCCGTCATAAATCAGTTTTCCGATTCGGAAAGGAACCATTTTTCGTACTGGGGCGGTGGGACCCTTTCAGTACGGAAACTAATATCCGAATCATTGGGCAACCAGAGGGTCACGTTTACACTTTTGAAAAGAGAAAATCAATAGATCGTGTCTAATAACCGTTCACCGCACTTTTGCACATAATCTTATGTACCACGAAACGCGAAGAGCACGACGGTTCTGCGGGACCTACTGGCGGATAACTCAGCGGTGAAAGTGCCATCCTCACACGGTGGAAGTCGGAGGTTCAAATCCTCTCCCGCCTACTGAAAAACCCTTACAAAGAGCCGATCCTCAGGAGCCGGCCTTTCCTTTTTGGTGCTGCTGTTTTCATCCGGCACACACTGTCTTTCGCCGGCCGGCTCGGCGCTATGCGTGCGGAACGCTTCAATCTCGACACTCCGCGTGGCGGGGTCCCAAGCCCGGCAGGCACCGGTTCCGGTTTATTGGGTAGCCGGGGACTGTCTCCAGTCCCAGGCCCCCTTGGAACCGTGCATGCGACTTTCACCGCACACGGCTCGAGCATCTCTAAAAGGCAGCCCCTGTGAGG
>Ga0074045_10003909_pt1 | contig 13327 bp, 10 predicted proteins | sample BogForMeECP23OM2_FD_94442 | JGI IMG/M metagenome (GOLD analysis project Ga0074045, IMG submission 94442) | Bog forest soil microbial communities from Calvert Island, British Columbia, Canada - Bog Forest MetaG ECP23OM2 | ecosystem: Environmental > Terrestrial > Soil > Wetlands ... | reverse complement strand
TGTTTCTTTACTGGCTGGGCATTTCAATAGGAATGCACGCATTTCCCGACGCAGCGTATTCTCTTTATCTGATTAAGCGAGGGTTTATCAACGACCCGAGAAAAGCCCTCAACATACTTGGAAGAGGACTTTGCGCATTGTTCGGGATTGCTAATTTTCTGAGAATGTTCTGGTTCGATCTGATTTATGCCGTTCTTGTCAGTTTCACAGTTTCAAATCTGGTTGTTGGCCTTAGTGTGCGGTGACTGACCGAGTCCTTTCATCCGGGGCAACGCTGGCATGGAGAAGTCCAGCCTGAATTCTTGGGCACGCAGTGCCGCAGTTATTGATTCGGACCGTTTTCGGGAATTGACGAATACAAGTGCTCGGGCTCCGGCGTCCAGCACCGGGGCCAGTTCCTCTTTTCGAGGGGCTTTTTGAAGCGCCTGATAAAGCGCTCCAGCTTACGTCGTTCGATTATTGGTCGAGAACGCAAATCCGTTCCCTCCAGACTCAGCAGATCGAACGCGTAATAAACCAGCGGGATTTGCTGGCGGATCCCGTACGACTGAAGCAGCGTAAAAGACGCTTTTCCGGCTTCATCAAGCGCAGCGACCTCGCCGTCGAGATATTTCGATATTTCCCGCTGACTCGGCCAGAAGGATGGCAGCCTACCGGCGAAGAAAACTTTTGGTCATGTCCGCGGGGAGCATGCAGCGATGGCGGAGAATAGCTTTCCAAAGCGTCGATGTCGATCCTGCGGTTCGTAGCTGGGCTGCAGTTCTCACGGCCGACCCCCTGAGATGCAGGGCGCTCCGGATGATGGATTTTGTGATGGAAAATTGTTCCAATATGTGTTTGGCCACCATGTTCGAACGCTTGGCTGGGTCGGCACAGGGATGTGCTTTAGGATAGTGATTTACGCGCCGTGAAGCTTCAATTTCCTCGATTTCCTCCTGGCGTCGGCGTCTGGTCTGGACCTGGTAGTCCGTCAAAGTCTTACGGTATTTCTCGCCGGGAAAATAGACCTTCCATTCGTTGGCGGAAAAGTTTCGCCCAACCGTGATACGAGCGAGATCACCCGGGGGCAAAGTGCACTTTTCAAGGATGATTCGATCTTTACAGTTTACACGACAAGGGTTGGTCCCAGCGGCGTACAGCACGCGAGCCGGGGCTCAACCGCGAGACCGTTGGCCGGTATTTACGCTTGGCAAAACCAGCCATTTCGACCGCCGGCTTTGAGGAACCTTGCCAGACAAAACCGGTCCAGCGGCGGTGCAGGTGTTTCTCGACGGCTCACTCGTGCTCACTTTCAACTTGCCCAGTGGGAGCGGTCCCCTTGAGTCCTTGGCCAGTGGGTATGTTTCCTTTGGCAATGAGCAGGGTGCGGAAGCCTTGTCCGCAACCTGGTGGTGACGGACCCGAGTCAGGCAGTGCTCTACCGGTCCTCCTTGACCGATCCTGCAACTCTGGACCAGTTCACAACCGGCACCAACGTACTGCTGTCGATCGTGGACGGCGCCAAGCGCGACCGGCTGGCCTTTACGGGGGACATCGGCATCTCCGGCCTCACCCTCCTCTACTCGAGCTTTGCACTCGAATATCTTGAGGGGTGCATCCAGCTGTTCAGCGATTACCAGCGTATCGATGGCAGGATCGCCACTTACCTGCCGCCGCAATACGATCCGGGGTCACACCTCCGACGGCCGTCAACGCTACTAGCCTTCTTATCCCGGACTACGATCTGCAGCACGTCACCTCGATTTATCACTATTTCCTTTACACCGGCGACCGGGCGTTTCTCCAGGCGCAATGGCCAGTTGTTCAACGGGTGGTCGCGACCTTCAGCGCCTTCATGAACAACGCACAGCACCTTGTGGAAGTATCAAGCGCATCTCCGCCTGATACCCTGACTAATGCGCATTTTTACGGCGTATTGTTGCAGGCCGCGCGATTGGCAACCGAGCTGGGCCAAGCCAATGTCGCCGCAAGCTACCAGGCGACGGCTGCGCAACTGCGAACAGCGATTAATGCCAATCTTTTTAACGCCAGCACCGGGGCTGTACAATGTGAACACGGGACAGCCCGGCGTAGCGGATCAGCAAGGCAATGCCTATGCCGTGCTATATGGCGTGGCGCCCGCCCCGCGAACGAACCTAGTGGCGCTTTTGCAAAACCTGACAACAGCCCTCTACCGAACGCCAACGGCACCAAATGCGACCGGGCCGGTGCCGGTCCAGCAGTCCTCGGGCTCAACACAGGTGGGTCCGTACACGTCCGCCTACGAATTGTTTGCCCGGTTCGAAACGGGCGACACAGCCGATGCGCTGGCGCTGATCCGCAACGAATGGGGCCTGATGCGTCGCAGCAGCCCGTACTACAGCGGGGCGACTTGGGAGTACGTGGGCTTGGACGGCACGCCCGGCCTGCGTGAGGGCACGAGCTTGGCCCATGGCTGGGGCTCAGGGCCGACCTCGGCCTTGTCGAAGTACGTGCTCGGGATCCGGCCAGTGCCTGTCTTCTGTCCTTCACGCTCCCACCTTCCTGCCTTCCTTTGCTCCACGGGCATTACCCCGTTTCTTCGCTCTTACGAAGGCTCTGTCACCTTTCGGGTACGGTTCTTCGGACCCTCTGCCGGTCATGAACGCCGTTCCTTTCCCGAATGGCGATCCCTGATTCATGTCGCTCCAACTTCCTGCCATTCTATCACCACCCACCCCATGCATTCCTTCTCCTGCGCTCACTGTCTTGCCGCTGGTAGAGGTCGCCGAAGTTGCCTTGCCCTTCACGGGTCGGCGTCCGGTTCTGGGCTTCGCTCTTTCTACGCAAGCTCGCCAATGCATCAGGCCGTATCGTGTTCAACATTGTTTTATTTATGGACTGGCAGTTCGTCTCCGGTTGCTTCCCACCCCGTCTCTCGACGACGCAGTTACCTTCGACTACGGACAGCCAGTGTTCTGTCCGATGGGGACTTCCACCCCATTGTTGGTGCGCACTCTCAGGCGCACGTAGAACCGCAGCCCGGCGGTTTGAGCTGGGCTGCCGGCACGGTACCCAACACCCTACGGGCCCATCGCGGTCAGTTGGCAGACGACCTCCCAGGGCCTGCGCCTGCAGCTCTCGGTACGGAGGGCACCCTCAGCACCGTGGGCCTGCCGGTGGGCGGGGCCAACGCGATCCTGAGCGATAACGGGCGGACCGTCGCCGCGGTGAACGCCTCCCGGCAGCCGAGTGGCCGGGCCGGTTACCTCTACTTGCAGAACCTGCAGCCCGGCGCGCACCTCATCCAAATCACACGGAAGTAAGCCGAAAGGGGAGCGGACCGCCCGGTTGCCGCAAACGGGCCGCGGCGACCGGGTCAACCGCTCCCGCGCGCCAGAACCCCGAGTCCTTTTCGCAGGTAGAGTTGGTACTGGCTTTTCCGAAAGAGCTTTGGAGTCCCTGTATGATGGCAGGGTTTCCGCAGGAGGAAAAGGGGTACAAAATGATTAAAACGCACATAAAAAATGTACGTGGATTGACCAGGATTGACCAAACTTCTGCTTCCGCTACTTTCCACAGGTTTCTACCCTGATGGAAATTCCCCAGGGAAACACCCTGGAAAATAGCGGAAAACAGAATCCTAAAATGGGGTTCAAGTCCCCCCCCGAGCATATGGTTCGAATCCGTGCCACTTCTAAGTTGTGATAGTCAGCCTGGACCTTTTTGCCCTTTTTGCGCATCGCCATTCGGCAGATTGGAAGGCTTGATAAGCGCTCGATCGGACTCGATGGAGTGCAGGTCGCTGCGAATTGCACTGGAGGAATGACAAAGTCTGCAGCAATTAGCCGCTCTCTACGCGGACTCGCCAGTTGGAGAAGGGATGCTCGCCGCCGCGTCCCCTCAGACCCTTGCCTCGGGGGGGAACAGCCTAGGGCTTCAGCCCTGGGAAGGCATGCCCAAGAGAATCGCCCTGTAAGTGCGACCCGGCGCCTGGCATTATTTCCATTTGGGGCTGCAAAAGGCGGTTAATGCAGCCAAGCGAGCAGCCTCGCGGCCCTGATCGACCGAAAGGTTTGCGCCCAGGCGCCCAGAAATCGCCAGCTTGCTATTAACGAGCGGCAGCGTGCCGCTTAAAAAAAAGGAGCGGCCCAACCTGAGACACCTCGACGTACGCTCCCAAAGGGGATGGCGGCTTTGGGAGTACCAGGCCAAGTTCGCGCATACGCGAACCCGGTTTGGCGACACTGGAAGAACTATTACCGGCCGGCATGGCCCCCCCCATCCACTCGAATGTTTTCGCCCGTTACGAACGTGGCGTTCTGCAGGTAGAGGATAGCGTCGACGCCGTCAGAAACTTCACCCATTCGACCAAGGGCATGAAACTTCGCCAGAGCCGCATGATTATATCCTTGGTATGCATCGGCGTGTTGATGACGCCCGGCGACACCGTATTAAACCGGATGTTGTTAGTCGCGTACTCGAGCGCCAACGCCTTGCTCACGGCCGGCAAGGCTTAGGCTTCGGCGCTGTCAAAGAAAGTGATCCCACCCTCGAAGGGCTCGCCGGATCACTGTGATCCCTGCTGTTCTGCTGTGGCTGGACCGTACCCGCAGCTCAGTCCCGTGATTGACTTTGCCGTAGTTGCACCGGCGCTTTTGGATTGCCTCGCGCCTCGATCCTGAGTTCACGAGCATCGCGACGGAGGCCAGCCGATGGAGTCAGGAATGGGAGACTCTGCGCAAAGGCCATGGCAAGGGAGCCCTGACCGGGTAAACCGTCCAATGTGATACCCACGACGAAGGCTGCGTAATTAACTTTCTCAACCCGACGCCAAATGGGCCGCTTGAGCATGCTGCTCCTGCTATGAAGTCAACAGCTGTTCCCAAGCTTGCTCGGTCGCGAATACTTTGTTTAAAAATTGGTCTTCATCATTGCGGGCCGCTGCCGCGTCTCGTTGTTGCGGAAGGCTAATCGTATACCGAGTTATGTCGGTTCCATCCACGGTGGCGACAAATTGACCACCGTGATGATACACGATGAAATAACAGATCAGAAGACTGATTCCTGCATCTTTCGGATTGGTGTCCTGAACATAGAAAGGATCGAACACGTGGCGCAGCGACTCCTTAGGTAGCCTCAATTCGTCCGCCGAAAAGTCCAATTTGACGTCCCCGCTTTGACTATCTTCTGTCACCACGACGTAAAACACCGACTCCTTCGCCGTGGCCTCAGCTAAGTTGTCAAAGAGCAAATCAAACAATCGGCAAAACATTTTCTTATCAATGTAAATCGCGCGCTCAGAGGCGGAAGCTTGCACTTGTACTGCTCGATCTTCCCATCCTTGTTGCCTTTTCTTCGACTTAACAATTTCGGTTGCCAGCTCTGATAGTCTAAGCTGGTCATCAAATCTCGCCGGAGGCGTGAATGGAATTGATCCCAGGCTATCTAATATTCCGGTAATCTTGCGCATTTGAGACTGCGCCGTCTTATAAAAGGCGAGCCAACAATCAGGATTGTTAACACGTTCAACATCCATATTTGTTAGGGGAGCAAGATCCAAAAATGCCCTAACGGCTACCAGGGCATTACGGAGATGATGACTCAATCCGGAGGCGAGAAGCCCGAGGCTAATTAGACGATCGGTCATCATCAGCCGATGTAAAGCCGAAAGTTTTTCCCTGAGAAGCGCATCCCGCTCACCCTGAATAATGAAAAACTCCATAGCTCGCATGAGGGTGATTTCTAATTCGGGGATATCCCATGGCTTGGAAATGTATTTGTAGATCGCTCCGGTATTTACCGCCGCAACGGCTGCGTCCAAATCGGAATAGGCGGTGGCCAGCATTCTAATCATCTTTGGGCGCTGTTGGCGCACCTTCTCGAGCAGTTCCACACCGGTCGTGGAGGGCATCCTTTGATCGGCGATAAGAATACCGATATCATCCTTATGCAATTCGAATAAGTGAAACGCCTCGGCCGCACTAGGTGCGGTCATGATCCTAAATCTATCCTCGAAATTCGCCCGGAAATATTTAAGAGATATTGCTTCGTCATCAACATAGAGGATAGAATATCGCTTGTAGTCATATAAAAGTTTCATAGGGTTCCTTCTTTTCCTCCAGTTTCTCTTCGCTTCTTGGTTCGTCAGCGAACGGTAGGGTCACGATTACCTCGGTGCCTTTGCCAGCCACACTCCGCACATTCAAACGCCCGCCGTGAGACTTAGTAATAGCGGCACAAATACTTAGACCTAGTCCCATTCCCTTCCCAACGTCCTTCGTTGTGAAAAATGGATCGAAGATTTTGTCGATATTCTGGTGTGGAATGCCCACGCCGTTATCTTCAATTGTTACACTCACCTGTTCGTCTTGAACTGCGGCATTGATAGTAATGGCGGGCAAGTAGTCCGAGGATTGGCGGCCGCTGCAAGCGTCATGTGCATTTTGAATGAGATTAATGAAGAGTTGGGTGATCTGGGTAGGATTTCCTTTGATCGCGATGCGCGCATCTATATGAATCATCGGACGAGCGCCTGGTTCGTAGTTACCAGCGGTAAGACGACAGGCCTGTCGTACGCATTCCAAAAGGTTTATTGAATCAAAGTGAGTAGGATTGGGATGCGCAAATGCGCGAAGCTTCGAGACCAGATCGGACACTCTCTTCAGGCCGTGCTGAATATCATCCAAAATGTCTGAACATGAGTTCGCCGACGAAGAGCCATCCAGCCGTTTTTTGAGGATTTGCACGGCTCCATTTACGTAGTTTAGCGGATTGTTGATCTCATGAATGATACCTGCACTCATGCGACCGAGCGAAATCATCTTAGCATGCTGAACCATCCGCACTTCGGATTCCTTTAACTGTTCTATGCTATGCGATAATTCCCGATTTCGATTCGCCAGTTGCTTGTTTAAAAAGGTGAGTGCCAACAGATTCTTGCAGCGCACCTGGAGCTCGGTGGTGGAGAAAGGCTTCGTCAAAAAATCAGTCGCACCCTTCCGCAGTACCGCGAGCTTCGTCTCTTCATCGGCGCGCGCTGTTAGGATCAGGATCGGTAAGCCTCTGGCTTGAACTTGGTCACACAGTTCCTGACATACCTGCAAGCCGTCCTTTTCGGGCATCATCATGTCGAGAACTAGAAGATCGGGCTGGTACTGACGGGTCATGTCGATGGCGTATTGGCCATCTGACGCAATCAGGACATCGAACTGCTCTTTTAGTTGAGCAGCGATGAACGCTGCCATATCCGCCTGATCCTCACCTATCAGAATGAGAGGACGCTGGCGTTTCACCAGACATACCTGATCTACCGCCGGGTTGGGAGCTACGGTCTCAATAAACAGATCCGCCCGCCGGTATAGAGATGTCAGCCATTCATCTCCTGGTGCACTGTTCCGTGGAGAAAGCTCCGGAATATCGGCTTTATGTTGTTTACCCTTATCGGTTATCTCTGCCGGAAGCGTCACCCTGAACTTCGAGCCCCGACCTAGCTCGCTTTCCGCCGACACCTGTCCATCCATTGCCTCCGTTAGTTCTCTCACCAGCGCAAGCCCGATTCCAACGCCTTGAAACCGGCGTGTCGATGAGGTGTTGGCCTGCCAAAAGCGCGCAAAAACATGGCCAAGATCTTCTTTGGAGATACCAATGCCCGTGTCTTTGACTTCCAGCGTTAGTTCACCATCCGAAAACTGCCACTTCATGCAAATCAAGCCACCGGCGGGTGTAAATTTGATGGCGTTCAGCAACAGGTTGAGAACAATTTTTTCCACCTTATCACTATCCAGCAATATTGGTGCATCAGAAGGGCGGAATTGTTTTTCCAGTTGGATTCCTTTTTGCTGGGCCAAGTGTTCCACCGAGGCCAGCAATCCGCTGAGCATCTCGTCCACCAGAACCGCGGCTTTAACCGACTCGTTTCCCTGGCTCACCGATCTCACTAGGGCAAGCAAGTTGTTAATCATTTTCAGGAGCCGCAACGAGTTGGCCTCCATGATGGCCACCAACTGCGAGAGCTCACCATCTCTTGTAATGATGCTATTCTGACGCAGCTTCTCAATCGGGCCGGCGATCAGAGTCAACGGCGTCCGCAATTCATGGCTGATATTGGCGAAAAAGCGACTTTTGGCTTCATCCAGCTCGCGCAGTTGGAGGTTGCTCGCTTCGAGCTGCTGCTGGCTTTCGCCAAGTTGATGACGAAGTACGAATTCCTGATAACGCAAACGATTATAGTTATAGTTACCGGCCAAGACAATCAGCGCGCTCAAAGTCAGAAAATAAATATTATTAACAATCGCGAAGGTGCTGCCAAGCTCGCCGTGGAATAGACAGGCCGCCAGATACATGGCGAAAATAGAAACAATCGAGAACAAGCTCTCCCAGACGCTTGTCTGCATCACAGCGCAGACAGCCAGGATGACCAGATTAAGGCCTGCATAGTAGGGAGAACTGGCACCTTCAGAGAAGGCGATCATCAGGGATATGGAAAACGAAGGCAACAGATACCAAGCACGGATGAGAAAAGGGTAAAGCAGCTTCTGGTAACGACTTTTGAGCATCAGCCAAGCTGCGGCGGTGGCGACGGAACACGCAATTCTCAGGGTGAAGAAGGGTAAAAGCAAACGAGGATAAACGAACCAATCCAGAAGAGAGCCGACCGGCATCAGAATGATCACCAGCAACGAAGCGATGCTGGCATTGCGAATTCGGACTTTCCGATTGTATTGCTCGTATTTTGCTTGGAGGCCAGGATCGAGCATTTTATTCGGCCTTTTGGGGTTTGCGTAGCTCGAGGAAGATGTTCACCGACGTTGGATCGTTAGTGACGTCAAATTCGCCTTCTCCGTGAGGGCGAAGGGAAGCGAGTTGAGGAGCATTACGGTGAATCAAACTCCACGCGAGCACATATTCCATCAGGTTTCGAATCGGGTTATTCGCGGCTACGTTTGTAGCGACCAGTAGTCCGCCGGGTACAACCAGATCGTAGAGGATTTCCATAATCTTACGACAAACTCGGTCCGACAGATAATCAAACAAGCCCGCGCAGTAGACCAGATCGTAGCTTTCGGAAATAAAGGATTCGTGAGCGCAACGGGAATCCCGCAGAATTTGGCTGACCGATTTCTGCAGATAATTAACAGATGTTCGCCGGTTATATTTGTTCTTCAAGTTACTGAGGCGATTACGCGTGTAATGGAGTGTCTCTTCATTGAAATCAAGGAGGGTGAATTCCGCCAGATCGCTAATATCCTCTTGGATCAGAAAGTCTTGGATTTCCTTGGCAGGTCCACAGCCTAAATTGAAGATACGTGCTGGGCGCCCCGAACCGGCTACTCGCTTGGTTTCGGCGATGATTTGTTCCAGGAGATATTTAATGCGGTTCCGATGAGCCTCGGCCGGAGGCCGACCCAAAAAATAGCTATTGAGAAGCTTGGCGAAAAGAGAGGAGCCCTCATAAGGGCTTCTTAGGATCATATTTACAATTTCGTAGTCACCCGCGTATCCAAGTGGCTTTTGATACGATCGATAGACGAAAGGCGCACAAAGCAGGAGTGGATGGAGTTGGTGTCGAAGATAGAATTGATGGACCGGTTGCAATTGCTCCGGGAGGGAGACTGCGATTACCTCGAAACGCGTAAAGAGGCTGTGGACGTGAGGAAGAATGGCGGGCTGCAGATCTGAGATAACCTGTTGCTCTATAGCGGAATGATCGCCCGTGGGCTCCGACCGTATTCCCAACTCGACCTGCTCTAACCATCCGCGAAGTCCTTCCAAAAGGCTTTGCAGGTCCGAAATCACAATCTTAAAATCCTGGTTGACCTGCTGAACGTTGGTCCACTGATTTAGAAATTCCTGAAACTCCGCTAGCAGGCGTTCCCGTTGGTTCACCGGAGAGAATAAGTCCACATCGAGCCAACCATCGTCGAGGTCGGCTTCGGCAACCAGATATATCCCCGTATTTATAAGACTGCGAACGATGGCGCGCCCGGCATAGACCATGTTTGTGTTGACAAAGATCTGAAATCCGGACAAGACCTCCGAAGTCTGCAAGATGCTGTATGGATTATAGACTTCGAACGCAACGATGTACCGGGTGAGCCTGAGAATAGTCGCCCGGATTTGAACACCCTGACTGTTTCGACAGACTAAAAAGGATTCGCGTTCTTTTTGAGTCGAATCCATCATGCCGATTCAACTCCCTCGACGCAGTTTCTTTGATACCCTGCGCGGGCTACGTTCCAGTGAATCTTAAGCAGGCTTAGCATGAGCAGGAAAAATTAACTCGGCGGTTGTTCCAATGCCTGCCTGGCTAAAGAGCTGCAGCTTGCCTCCATGGTTTCGCACAATCCAATCTGCAATAAACAAGCCAAGGCCGCCCGGTCCTCTGTTCGATCGGTCGAATAGGTTATTCTGCATGAAATCAGACAATCGTGCTGCTGGTATGCCGATGCCATTGTCGGCTACCCTAAACGTCACGTTGGATGAATCCGAATCGAGGGAGACGCATACCTGACGGCCTTGGGTAGAGCTGGCATGGATAGCATTCGTGATCAGATTCGCTACGGCTCGCAGAATATGATGGACATCGCCATGCACCATTGCAGAACTAGCCATGTCACCCTTGAGGAGCACCACTTTCTTGATTTCGGCATAGGGGCGCACCAAATCCAGAGCCTGTTCGATGATCTCTTCCGCTCTGTATTCGCCAACATCGCTAGAAGCATCGACCTCCACCAGACTCCTCCATTGGTGCGCCAGATTCATGCACCACGACGCCAGCAGCTCGACTCTCTTCAGCGTGTCTCGCAGGAGCTCGAAATCTGCGGGAGGAAGTTCATCTTCACACTCCAATAACCCACTACAGGAAGAGGCTAATATATGAAGGACCTGAAGAGGATTCGCGAGATCATGAGCGAAAGCGAGTGAAGCCTTCCCCAACAACGAAGTCGGGTCGCGATCCAATTGAGATTCACGGCCTGTAGTGACCTTCGTGGTCGACGGATCAGGGCTGTGAAAGCGTTGCGGTTTTTCAAGCTGCTTGCGGATCGTTGTTAATAACTGGCTGCGACCGCAAGGCTTTTCCAAATAATCTGAAGCACCCAATCGCAGGGCTTCGCAAGCCGTATCCACGGAGCCGAAGCCCGTAATCATCACTACAGGCAAATCCTCGCTGCGCTCGCGAATCAGCCGAAGCCCCTCCAATCCATTTTTCTCGGGCATGCGAATATCAAGCGTAACCAAATCAGGACGTTCTCGATCAATAATGGACAATGCTTCGTCCACTCCCGAGGCCTCAATAATCCGATACTGATCTTGGAGGATCCAGCGAAATCCATCTCGAACGGAGTCGTCGTCATCCACAATCAACAAGCATGGTCCCGTTGCGGTTTGAGAATTCATGGTGTAACATTGTCAGGATGAAGAGGAAACGCGCCGACAAGTAGGCAAAGTCTCGTCTAATTTTGCGTGAGAATCAAGCCTGTCATTGCCGTTCTGAAAATCCGGTAAATTTACTGGTTTAAAAACAGGAAAGTATCGAGATCTATCGTCCGGCAAGCCGGTTTGGAGCAGTAGCGTTGGTGACACACATTATGATGATCGGGCGCAAAGAAGTCGCCGCAGCAGAGGCACTTGCGGCTTGGCAGAACCCCAGAGAGGCGCATCCGAATTTTAGCGACGATTTAGGCGGCTTGCTGGGTTTGTTCTTCACCGTCAATGAAAGGGTACTAGAGAGATCCGTGTAATTTTATACGCTAAGGACGACCCTTTTTGCGCGACGGCGCTCGCGGGCGAGCTTCCGATCGAGGATACATTGGCCATAGAGCACGCCGCCAATCACGCTTGCATTGCGACGCCAGGAGAATGTATCATCTTTTCCGAATTGGTATGACTGCCGAGAGTATTCGCCTTAAAGAGAATTCTTGTGAAATAGCGGCAAATCGGACATATATCCGTTATCCCTCTCTCCCCATGAGTAAGCAACAACTTTCAACAGAGTTGCAACCACGAGAAGAACCTGATGCAGCAGAAATCATTAAGCTGCACAACATTGCAGTATTCTTTGGCAATCAGACACTCATGATTGCTGTGAAATGCGGAGAGCTGCTCGCCAAGAAAAAAGACTCACTCTCACAAGGTCAATGGTTGCCTTGGGTAAAGCGAAATCTGCCATTCACGGACAGGACTGCCCGTCGATACATCAAGGTCTGGCACAATCGACAGACCTTTAAGGAAGAAGGAAGAAGAAAGACACAAGCTCACCTTACGACAATTCTATTTTGCAATAACGGATTCAAAGTCTGTTCGTCCTGGCTTACTCCAAGCAGACAAGCAACGAATGATTCGTGACGTTGTGAAGCCGATCCGTGTTGTGACTCGAAGACTCAAACACCAAACTGCCTCGCTGAACCTCAACTATGAATACTGAACACGAGTCAACCCAGAACTTGCCTGGTAAACGCACCACGAGCGTTCGCCTGGAGCACCTTGATATACTTGAGCGAATTGTCCGCAATTTTGGGTTCAAAGACAGAAGCCATTTCTTTCAACTCTGCACGGACGCGTTGCTGCAAGCACATAAAGAGGGCAGGCGCCTTGACTGGCCGCCCCGATTTGTCGTCAGAGACTGAAGAACACCATAGCTTCCATCGTTCCCCTGTTCCGTGGTTGCCAAGCAGCTATAAAGCACTTGAGGAGACGATTGAAGAGCTTAGGGAGGCAATCGCTGAACTACTGGCAGAGCTTGCGAAGTAGCAGACATTATGTACATGAACGATCCCGACAACGATCCCGAAATAGTAAGCCAAATAACTGACTTATGGCGCAAGCACATTAATGAAAAAAATCCGAGAAGAGAAGAATTCTATAAATTTATGACGGAGGAAATAGCTCGGATTATCTATCTTAGAGAAGAAGGTTTTTCTTTGAAACAGATACTAGAGATCACAAAGAAACTTATCAAGTAGCTTCTGAATATCCTCGCCAGAACAACCAAGAGAATCCAGAAAAGCCATCATCAGTGCAAACCATGTCTTGCCGATTCCTCTATAAGCGAAAACTATTCCACAGTCTCCCTGCTTGAACCAACTACCTATAAACTTTTTCCTATGGGGCACATCATAGTTTCTAATTCTGTATCTTTCATAATCCCATTGAACTCTTGTATAATAAGCTTCATAGTCATCCTTTTTTACATGCTCCATATGTAAATTGCTTGTATCCTTCGTGTCTTACTATTCCATCCTCCGGGCAGTCTAACAACTTGCTCAGGTTTATATGCGGAGACATGCGATGGCAAAGAAGATTCAGCGATCCAATTTAGCGTTCTTCCGACCCGGCCCGCTTTGTACAGCGACCTGGAGGTGCTAGC
>Ga0074045_10003908_pt1 | contig 13330 bp, 14 predicted proteins | sample BogForMeECP23OM2_FD_94442 | JGI IMG/M metagenome (GOLD analysis project Ga0074045, IMG submission 94442) | Bog forest soil microbial communities from Calvert Island, British Columbia, Canada - Bog Forest MetaG ECP23OM2 | ecosystem: Environmental > Terrestrial > Soil > Wetlands ... | reverse complement strand
GAGAGTGCCTGCAAGAGCATGGCCATCAGGTTGGCCATCAGGACCACCCACAAAAGGGCATAGCCGAATTGGGCACCCCCCTGGACATTTGTGGCGAAGTTACCAGGATCTATGTAGGCGATGGAAGCGATGAAAGCGGGACCGAGGAAAGGCAGGACGGCCATGAGCCCCCTGCGCTGGCCGCCTATCGCTTCTCTGGCGGCCGCCTGCAGTTTCGGGTGAGATTCTGACATCTTATTCTCCTCCTTTGAGCTTTCGCACGATGATCTTGCTCGCCGTGGTCCGCCCTATAACGTGCTTCTGCCCTGCCACGCGTATAGTAATGAGCCCATCGATGGGCTCTACTTCAAGAACATCGAGTTTGGTCTTCACGCCGAGGTGTATTTCTCCGAGACGCGCAAGCAGGCCTGGTTCCCGATCGCTCACTTCCACGACTTGCGCCGATGAGCCCACAACCAGATCGGACAAGTGCAATCTGTCGGGCTCTTTGATCAAAAGGTCGGGAGAGGGTATGGGAGAACCATGCGGATCGCTTGCGGGATGGCCCAAGTACTCATCGATGTAGCCTTCCAAGTATTCCGAGAGCACGTGCTCCAGCTTCTCGGCTTCCTCATGAACTCTGTCCCAGGGGATACCAAGTGCACGGGTCAGATAGGTTTCCAGCAGCCGATGGTGACGAATCACCTCAAGAGCGGCTGCCCTTCCGGATTTGGTCAGTGTTACCCCCTGATACGGCTCATAGCTCACCAGTTTTCGGCTGGCAAGCTTTTTGAGCATGCCGGTCACTGTTGGAGCTGCGTGGCCGATGCGATCGGCAAGCATGGAGGTGGTCACCTGGTTGTGCTCCAATTGGAGGGCATAGGTCTCTTTCAGATAATTCTCTTCGGCTGCGCTTCGCATTTTTGTACCCCCAAGCAATTAATTAGGCAAGCCTAAATTACTGAGCCCCCGCGGTGCCGTCAACAAAAATCGTACTCAAGGCAAAAAACCCGCCGTGCTCTGAACGGGTGAAGGCAGCGGCGGGGGAAAGGAGTGACTTTACAGTCGTCGGGCCTTATGCGACGGCTGCCGTTCGCGGGACGGAGTTACAGGTTGCTCTTTACCGCCAAGCGCCGAAGCCGGCAGAAGTACGCAACAAAGAAGTGCGAAAATGATCTGAAGCTTAAGGAAACGCATCGAACGAAGCCCTCTTTCTTTGCAAGTCAAGTTACCGATTTCTATTTCTGCTTGTAGCGGGCAAATTCTCTGCTCTCCTTGCGTTCGATGCACCCTTGGCGCCTAGACAGCTTGCAATAGTTTCATTAGCCTGACTACCATCTCTGACCGATGTTCGCCGTCATGGTGGATTGGCTACGGCAGAATGCACCTCTTTTCTTTGCCACGTTTTCAGGTCTTGCCTTCGAAACTCTGCCGTTTCTCGTCATTGGGTCACTCCTTTCCTCCCTTATCCGTGTCCTTGTCCCCGGCGACTTCCTTCGAAGGTTTTTCCCTAAGAACAAGATGATTTCGATCCTTGCGGGAGTGTTCCTCGGAGTACTGCTGCCCGTCTGCGAATGTGGTACGGTGCCCGTGGCCCGTAGCCTGAGGGAAAAAGGGCTCCCGCTTTCCACGGCCGCAGCGTTCCTTCTCGCGGCACCGATAGTCAACCCGATCACGGTCGTCTCCACGATAGTCGCATTCCAGGGATACGTCCAACCGGTCTTCCTTTTCCGGATAGGATTGGGAGTGAGCGCTGCGTTCCTCATCGCTATGATCATCGAGATGGCATCTGTTCTCTCGGATCCCACTCCCTCACCCGCTGAATACGAAAGGGTTGCCCGCGCGGAGCGCGCCGCAGACACGCAAGGAAGGGCTCATGTTCCCGAGATGATCCTCAAGGTGCTTGATCATACATCGCATGACTTCCTGGACACCGCGCGCTTCCTCGTCATAGGGATATTTACCGCATCGCTCGCCCGAGTAATTGTGCCAATGAGCTCCCTCACGGCAGCGCTCTCACAGAGCTCGGCTGCAGCAGTTGGAATTGGAATGACCATGGCATATGTTCTTTCCCTTTGTTCCTCCGCGGACGCCTTCGTCGCCCGATCCCTGCTCTCCTCGCTGCCATTCGCAGCGACCTTGGGCTTCCTTCTGCTCGGACCGATGATCGATATCAAGAACACGATTCTCCTCTCCCGCTTCATCCCGTCACGGAAGTTGTGTGTTCTGGTGGGGCTTATTATCGTCGTCATCTTCACCCTCGCGACAATCGCGGCCCCATTGGCTGGCGGCGCAGCATGATCCGGGCAAGAGACCTATCGTTAGAACGGATCATTCGTGTTGTCTTGTATTTCATCTTCGGCTCGGCATGCGTGGGACTCGTCGCGTCGGGAAAGATCTCCACTTTCCTCCATCCACGAATGTCCCCTTGGATTCTGGCCGCGGGAGTGGTCTTTCTTGCGCTCTGCGCTGTCGAGGTCCGCAAGCGGCGCCTACCCCCACATTCTCCCCTGCCTATCCTCAGCTACTACTCACTGCTACTTGTAATTGTTGTGGCGGCGCAGTTTCCCCAGATCGGCACCGTCGCCGCCGGGCGTTTCGACTTGCCTACGAGAAGAGTTCGAGTTACTGAGAGACCTACTGCGGTCGAAGCCGATGCACTGAAACCCAACGACGACGAGTATTGGCAAGTATACAATCTGGTGTACGGCACTCCGGGCTATTTCGCGGGTAGAAAAATAATCCTGGCCGGATTCGTGTATCGGGAAAAGCATTTCCCCGATCATGTCGCCCTTGTCGGTCGGAACCTCATGTGGTGCTGCTCTGCGGATATGGGACTTATCGGCTTTATGGCGACCGGCGGGAACATTGATTCCCTCCCCGCAGGGACTTGGGTAGAGATTACAGGCACCTTGGGCGTCATGTCCTTCGATGTTGCAAACAACGGGAAAGCTAAACCCGTTCCGCTCATCGAGATCAAATCAATCCGAATACTTCGCGACCATCCCTCGCAGAACATCTTCCCACAGTAGGCCGATACTCAGTCACTTGCCTCTATGGACAAACAGCTGTTTTGACTGGAACATCAGCATTCATGCCCGGGAGCTCAATCCGGATTAAAATGGCTTTTCGTTGACCCCGACTCCCCCCGGAAAAGTAGTATACAAAAGTACGCTTTAGTGAACAAAATGAGCTCGGAGATGCGCCCACAAATAACCAAGGCCCAGAAGCACACACTCGACCTGGAAGCGGTCCGTGGACCTTCCTCTGGAAGCACCACTACCTACCGCGCCTACGTGAAAGGCTTCACCAGGAGCGGCCACCCCCAGACTGTCGAGGGGTTTGCCTCCTACATTGCATCGATCACGGGCAAGCGCCCCGCCGCCTCAGTGAACCTGGCCATCGCAGCAGGCAAGGCGGCATTCCTCCAGGCAGCCATTCGGGCGGGCATGGACACGCGGGAGCTCACCCTGCTGAAAGGCGCGCTCTCCGAGATTCCCACCGTTCGCCGCCAGATGGCCGACGTGAAGGTGGTCACACCAGAGGAGCGGGCGAGGCTGTTCGTAGCGCTTCCCCTGAAGGTGCGTCTCATCGCCGAGACGCTCTACCAGACAGGCGCGCGGGTAAGTGAGATCGTGGGCCTCAGACGTGAGCGCGTGAAGGTAAACGGGAACGCCGAGCTGCGGTTATTCGGCAAGGGAAGCAAGGAACGACAGGCGACTATCACCCTGGAGCTCTATATGCGGATCCTCCAGGAGTTCCCTGAGGGGGAGTACCTGTTCACCACACGCGAGGGCAACCCCTTCGCCAGGAGCTACGTCACCAGGGAGATAAACCGCGCCTCACGGCGCGTACTTGGGCGCAAGTCGGGCGCGCATGTGCTTCGTCACTCCAGGGCAACGGACCTCATCGAGAGCACGGGAAAGGTAAAAGGGGTCTCACGAATGCTGGGACACGCAAGTGAGGCGACCACGCTGCGCTTCTACGTGAAGCAGTCTTTGACAGAGGAGGAGCTCTCCGATGGGGTGTGAAAAGAGATACGGCAAGGCTGTCGCGCGTTCGCCTACAGCCCGCCACGCGCTTCTCTTTGGGGCACTTTCCGTCCCCAATGCACCTGCGTGATGCTCACCATCAGATATGCAATCTGTCCAGAGCGGCAGCTGCAGAATCAGATCCATTTTCAGCAGCCGTCCATAGAGTGTAATGCTCTCCATTCTCCCGCATGACCACTTATCAGGAATCATTCCGAGAATCAGCGTGACGCGTCGATGGCCTTGGCGAGCGCGGGAGCCGCGAACATTGCCGCATCCAGGTCCGTTGTCGCCCGTTTCCGTGCTGCAGTGATCTTGTCGGGAATCGGCGCGCCGTCCTTGCTGGCCCGCACTACTTCCGGCGCGGTTCTCTCTAGCACTTCCAGGGCATGGAATGCGACCTCACCCCACGCGTCACTAATCCGGGTCAGCTGCTCTTTCGTTAATTGCATCGGCGTTTACTTCAGCGCAGGGGGCTGTTTGCCGCAGACAAGCTGGCTCCCAAAGGAGGCGAGCAGGCAGATGACATTTCTTCGCACGGAAATCTCCCGGCAGCCTTGGCAATCCTTCGATCTGCATTCTCACGGAATGTGAAAAAGGTAGATGGAGAGGGACGAAAGTGCGCACGCTAGCCATCCTTTTTCCTCGAAGGGTGTTGGTTTCGGGAATCGTCTCCTGGCTTCCGGATCGTATGCCCTGCAGCGCCTTCTCGCCCTCATATCTCGAGAGCAATGGCCTGTGGGTGTCATCACCCTGCTGTAGGGATCCCCGGTTACAGTGGCGGGACCGCTGCGGAATCGCACCGCATTCCGTGTTTCTCGAAACGGGCAGCTCGCACGCGTCATACCACGGGCAGTACGGTGTGTCAATCCAGCCAGTCCAGTTAGGCATGCGTATGCTTGTAGCGCTTGTAGCGCTTTGACATTCTTTGGACGGTCCCCTTATGGAACGTAAATCTCGCTAACTTTGACGCTTTCTGGAGCTGACGGAGCGGGAAGTCCTGCGAGGTTTGCCGCGCAAGTGAATATGTCTGCAAACCCGAACGAATCAATGACTTCCGCGGTGTGACCGAGGCAATCTTGCCCTCATCCTTGGCTCACCAACACTAGACGTGGGAACCGAGAAGGGCGGATGGCAAGTTGTGGATTGGCGGGCAGAGCGCCTCCACGATAGAGTCCGGCATGCGTTCATTTGTTATCTGCGTCTGTGTAGTGTTTCTCTCCTGTCTGGGATTCCCGGTTTTCTCTCAATCCACTCTGCATCTCTTCGTCGAGCCTCTCTTGAGCAAGGGGCTGGGCGGCACCGCCTACGACCTCTCCTTCGATGAAGGAGGCGGGAACACGGCCCTGAGCAGGCTTGAGTTTCCCGTCGTTCCGCTGGAGGTTGGGCTTCTCGTCGGTGCGACGATAGATCGGGAGGGCAAGAGACAGTGGCTCTTCGAAGCGGGCTTTTCCCATTCGACTTTTCCGATGTCCGCCACGATGAACGACTACGACTGGAATGGGTACGCCGGCTATCCACCAGTCCCGTGGAGCTACACTGGGTCAAACGACACAACTGTAAACTGGAGCCTGTCGGCGTCGGCAGCTTGGACTTTTGCCTCGGCGGGACCTGTTTCATTTGCGCTCTGCGCACAGTACCAATACCAAACGGAAAGCCATACGGAGGACACCCTCAACGGCTGGCAATACATATGGAACCCGAGCGAAGGAACGAGCGGCGCATGGGACCTCTATCTGATTAACGATCAGACCACCGATGTGCTGGAGTATACCCTCTCCGCCCATATCCTCGGCGTTGGCATGCTAGCGGACCTGCAGGCAATTAACAGGCTAACTGTAGAACTCCGAGCGTGTTACACGCCGGTGTACGTCTCCGACAATGACGACCACAAGCTGCTCACCAAGCTCTCCACCGCGGCGGGGTGGGGCAACGGGGTGTACGCTCGGCTCAAGGCGACGTACACGCTTCCGCGGTTTTCCTTCGGCGCGACACCGTACCTCGTCCTCGCCGGCGATGCCGAGTATTTCGTCGTGAACACGACACAGACCCAATCCTGGTACGGGAACGGCGACCCTCTGGTGCCGCAAGGCACAACCATCACCGGCGTGGGACACGTGATCACAAGCACACAGTTCGACCTGACACTCGGATTTGGCATCGCCTTCTAAAGCATGAAGAAGGGGCGAGGCGGCAGTCGGGCAGCCCTTTGCCGAGCGAGAAAAGGATCAAACAGGAAGATAAATTTCCGTTATTTTCTTGTGCTTGCGTTGTCGTTTTCCAAACTGCTGATACAATTCATACGTTGTCGAATGACACGAAACGGAGGGTGAATGCTTGCGTAAAATCCTGATGCTGTCTGCTTTCATGATTGTGGGAATAGTTTTCTTCAGTTGTAGCAACGGGTCTACTACTGACCCGGGGACCCAGGCACTGGCGAATGGCACTTCCAATGAAATGGCTTATGGCACAGAAAACGACGAGGTGACTTCAGGGAGTTCCGCCGTCAACCAAAACACGCTAGCGCCCACCACGGTGACAGATACCGTAGTGCTCAATGGATTGGTCAGTGGCACGACTACCATTGTGCACGATGTCCTCTGGACTGAGACTGGCAGCGGTACCCAATACAATCGGACATTCACCATTGCGGGCACGCGGAGTGTGACATTCAACAATTATTCCAACGTTGCCGGAAGGTCAATTCAAAGCGGGACCATCACTGTCACGGTTTCAAACGGGACTATCACAACGGTGGCCACAACGGTCGCTCCGACTGATCTCGTAACCGTAACGGCGACAAATGTTGACAAGACGATCAAGGGCACCGTCGTGCTGTCAAGTGGCACAAAAACCTATACTGTTGACATCAACCTCACCGTGACTGTGAACTCGAGAGTCACTGACTGGACCCTGGGTGCATCCTTAGGTCTCACAGATCCTGTGCTTGTCAGTCGGAATACCTCAGTGACAGGGACCGTCACGATCAACGGCAAAACAACATACAATATCAATAATACTCTCGGGATGACCCCGCAGTAGAGCGGAGGCCGCTTTCTGGGTTGATGTCCGCCACGCGGCATGCAATCATGTCGCGTGGCGGATTTTGTTCAAGAGGAATCGATGTGGCTCGGGCTCATATGTCGCCTCTGCTTCCTCGCAAGATCATATTTACGGGCGAACCGCATGAAGGTTTCATCTGAAGATAAGGAGTAGAACATAATGAAGATGCGCATCCGACTGGCTCTGATAATTGGTATGTTCACAGCTTTGACTTTTTCTCTTTCTGGCACAAGCTGATCACCCTGCCTACCTGCATGCCCTCTCAGACTTGCGCACAGCGCGCTGGCTTCTGGAGCATGTTCCAGGGGATTGGGTCCGCGTCAATGACGAGATCAACGCAGTGCGCAGGATTGATGATGCGATCAACGAGATAAAACGGGGGCATCCATCGATGACGGCAAAGACATAAACGACCATGTGGCCGTGGATGAGAAGCCCGATCATCCTGGACGGTTCCATGATGCTTTGGATTTGCTGAGAAAGGCCCGTGCCGATATCGACCAGGAAGAGGAAAACGGTTCCATCCGTGGACTACGCACTCGTGCGGCCGAGCACATTGAGGGCGCGATCAGGTTCGTCGAAAACGCCATCAGGGCTGTCAGGTAACGGACGATCCGGGGTGGCCAGGTTGCTGAATATGGCCACCCGCTTTTGGGGTATTGTCCGATACAAAGATACTATTGCTATGCCAGTTCACTATCCCACATGAAGGAGAGAAATGCATGAAGATGTATGTCCGTCTGGCTGCGCTGGTGGTTGGGATTATGACTCTGACTTTTTGCGTTTCTGTACAAAACAAACATCCCGCCTACCTGCACGCGCTTTCGGATTTGCGTGCCGCACGTTGGATGATCGAGCATCGTCCGGGAGATTGGGTCCGTATGGAGGACGAAATCGAGGCTGTGCGTCAAATCGATGGTGCGATCAACGATATTAAAAAGGCAGCAATCGATGATGGCAAGGATATCGGCTGGCATCCCGCAGTGGATGAACGGGCTGATCACACGGGTAGACTCCATGAAGCCCTAGATTTTCTGAATAAAGCTCACGCCGATGTCGCTCAGGAAGAGGACAATGATTACGCCAAAGGATTGCGCAATCGCTCGATCGGTCATATTGATGCGGCGATACGTGCGACCCGCCGTGCTCTGAACGAATAATTCTGAGGAGAATGAACGGCCCTCGGTTGTCCGATCGTGGGTCGTTCGACCTGCGGCGCCCCCCCGGCCCGTGAGGGTGCACTGAAAGTGCGTAATCTTCCGAGAACGGCTGCAAACCAACATAAGAATCGGCCGAGGTCGGTATCAGCACCGCAGAAATTTCTTAGAAGAAATTGGGGCACGTAGTGCCGGTTTTTGGGGTGTCCTGGATCGTGCATACGTCCTCTCCTGCGGAAAGCCGTCCTTTCTGGACTAACGTTGTTGTGAGTCGAGTACCACATAGCGTAGAACTCAGTGCGCCGCCGAATCAGACCCACAAGAACCCTATCGGTTTGACGAAAACTCGATGCTCGTAGCGGCCCGTGGTAAGACTTTCCAAGGGCCTGCCGTCTCCACTACATCCCCCCGAACAGGTCATCGTCGGTGAAGGCATAGTGCACGTAGTACCGTAGCGTGGTCGCCTCGGCCGAGTGTCCGAGCAGCCGCGAGACCGCCTTGATCCTTTTCGTGCTCGCCAGCAAGTCCGTCGCTCTGGAGTAGCGTAGCACGTGCACGCTCACCGCTCTCCCCAGCACTCGCCGCGTAGCCCGTGCGATCTCCCTCGAGATGTACTCCCTCTTGAAGTGCTGCCCCCGACGGCTCTCGAACAGGTACGTGCCTCTGGGAAACACCTGGAGGATGCGGCGGTAGAGTTCCGCGGGGATCCTCGAACTCCGTTCCTTGCCGCCCTTGCCGTAGAGTCTTCCGCCGTTGGTGCATGGAACCACTACAAGGACCGTGTTGGAAAGCAATTGCGACGAATGTTGTCCCTAATATCGTGCTACTGACTGAAGGCAGAGCCGTCAGAGAGCTCACTGACAGAGGAGACGGCATAGCGAGAATCAGCGGGGGCCTCTCGGTGAAGTCCATTTTACACGGCAGGACCCGTGTGGATCGATCATAGGCCCACCACGCGCGAAATTTCGGGGGGGGTCTTATAGGCACTGAAGTATAAAGAAGGGGGACCCTCGGGAGAAACGGGAACGGTGGCGGCCCCCCCAGCGATATCACGTTAAAAGTACCCCAGCTTCGCAGGGCGCCCCACGATCCCCTTCCCGTGTTACATATGGCGCGGTTATGTGATTCTACTCACAAAGGAGAGTCGCTTAAGTCCTCACTGTCCATTATTGACAGTACAGGCCAGATCGATCCGCGCGGGGCCTATCCATAAAAAATGTGGGGATAGGTGGCTACCCCCACAAAGGGACAAGAAGGAGGTAAGACTTGCCCCGCTTTCTCTTGCTTTATGAACACCGTCAAGCTCGCATTTGTTACACTCCCAGGCTTAGGGACCGCTGCTGTCGGATTGTTGAAGGGCCCTGCGGACAATGATACGGTCAGGGCATGAGCGTCGCAGTACTCTCCCGTATCCAGTTTGCCACCGTTGCCGTGTTCCACTTCCTGTTCGTCCCGCTCACCCTCGGGCTCACCGTGATGACCGCGTACATGGAGACGCGCTATGCCCGCACGGGGGACGAGACCTTCCTGAAGATGGCGAAATACTGGAGTAGGCTCCTCCTGGTGAACTTCGCGGTCGGGGTGGTCACGGGGATCACGCTGGAGTTCCAGTTCGGCATGAACTGGGCCGAGTACTCGAAGTTCGTCGGAGACATCTTCGGCGCCCCCCTGGCCATCGAGGCCACTGTTGCCTTCTTCCTCGAATCCACGTTCATCGGGCTGTGGATGTTCAGCTGGAAGCGGGTGTCGCGCGGCGTGCACGCGGGCATCATGTGGGTGGTGGCTGGGGCGAGCACCCTTTCCGCGCTGTGGATCCTGCTAGCCAACGGGTGGATGCAGAGGCCCCGCGGGTACGAGATAGTGGGCGGCAGGGCGGTGCTGACGTCCTTCAGTGCCCTCCTGGGAAGCCCCTACGCCTGGATCAAGTTTGCGCATGTGATCTTTGCCGCCTACACGCTCACGGCGTTTTTCATCATGGGAATCTCCGCGCTCCAGCTCCTGCGCGGGAAAAAGGAAGAGATGTTCCGCCGATCCTTCCGGATCGCCGCCACGTTCGGCATCGTCACATCGGTCATGATCATCGTGGCGGGCGACCTCTCGGGGGTGCAGGTGGCGAAGTACCAGCCTTCGAAGCTCGCAGCCATGGAAGCGCAATGGGAGACGAAGCAAGGCGCAGACTTCTATCTCTTGGAGATGCCCCGCGCGCATACGGAGGAGAACGCGATACAGGCGCTGGCAATCCCGGGCGGGCTCAGCCTCCTCGCCTACCATGACGCGAACGCGGTCGTAAAAGGTCTGAAGGACTTCCCTCCGTCGGACAGGCCGCCCGTGCTGGTCACTTTCGTGGCCTTCCGTCTCATGGTCGCATTGGGTTTCCTGTTCGTTCTTCTCGCCCTGGTCTCGGTCATCCTAGCGTGGAGAAAGAAGCTCTCCTCCCACCGTTGGTTTCTCTGGATCATGGCCATCGCGATTGTGTTGCCCTACCTCGCCTCGGAGCTCGGGTGGGTACTGGCGGAGATCGGGCGCCAGCCCTGGATCGTCTATGGCCTTCTTCGGACACAGGACGCGGTCTCCCGGAACCTCACCCCTGGGGACGTTCTGGGATCTCTAATCGCCTTCATCGTAGTCTATGGTGTGCTTGCCGTGGTGGACGTTTTTCTTCTGACGAAGTACGCGAACAAGGTCGAGGACTGAGGGGAGGGAGGGCATGGCGCTTCAGACTTTGTGGTTCGTGCTCTGGGGCCTCCTGTGGGCGGTGTACTTCATACTGGACGGCTTCGACTTCGGCGCGGGGATGCTCCGTCTGTTCCTCACCCGGGAGGAGACAGACCGGCGGGTGAGCTTGGCCTCGATTGGGCCGGTATGGGACGGCAACGAGGTGTGGCTCATCACGGCGGGTGGCGCCACCTTCGCCGCGTTCCCCGGCACGTACGCATCCATGTTCAGCTTCCTCTATCTCCCGATGCTCCTGATCCTGTTCTCCCTCATCATTCGCGGTGTGTCCATTGAGTACCGCAACAAGGACGACAGCCTCCGCTGGCGCTCGATCTGGGACCTCCTCCTGGCGCTCACGAGCTTTTCCGCTCCCCTGGTGCTGGGACTGGGGTTCGGCAACATCTTCCAGGGGCTCCGATTCGACTCCGCCGGCTATCACGGCAGCTTCTGGCAACTTTTCAATCCCTACGGCTTGCTCACGGCGGTTTTCTTCGTGCTCCTCTTCCTCCAGCATGGTGCTCTGTGGCTCGTGTACAAGACGGAAGGGGAGCTGGCCGCCCGAGCGACCCGGTGGGCCGGCGTCTTGTGGTTCCCCGTGCTCGTGGTGGCCGCGGCGTTCCTCCTGTATACGGGATTCGTCACTCGGCTGCACGACAATTATCTCGCGCATCCGGGACTGGTGCTCGTCCCACTTCTCGCCGTGGCGGCGTTGGTGGTTGTGAAGGTGTTCCAGGCGCAGTCCCGCGCCCTGATAGCGTTCTTCGCATCCTGCGCCACGATTCTTTTCGTCATCGCCACCGCCATGGTCGGGCTCTTTCCGAATCTCATTCCCTCTCGACTGGACCCCGCAGCGAATCTCACGATCATGAACTCCTCCTCCGGCCCGTATACGCTGCGGCTGATGGCCGTTGTCGCGCTGGTATTCGTGCCGATCGTGGTCGTCTACCAGTTGTTGGTGTACAGGTTTTTCCGATCGAAGACGATGCGAGCGGATGTGGAAGATGCGGAAGGCGGCTACTGACCCACTGTGGTGAAGCTTCCTCTCAATAAGAGCAAGTTGTCGCGGATAACAGCTGAGAGTGCAAAGAGAACGTCACCCAAGGGGAGTTATGTATACTAAGCGCCGGGGGGGCTTCAAAACCGCAGTTGCGAGGGCTTGCTGAAACAGCAAACACCCATCACCCTTCGCCAAGGGACGTTCTGCATGACAATCGTGGTAATAGACGGTGTGGGTGGCGGGATCGGGGCTCAGATTGTGCAACGGTTGCGCAAGGAAGGGGTGCACGATCTGAGCGTGATTGCTTTGGGAACAAACGCTGTGGCGACGCAGAGAATGGTCGATGCCGGTGCCAACCGAGGAGCATCGGGAGAGAACGCGATCCGCGTGTCCGTTGCGATGGCAGACTGCATCATGGGTCCGATCGGAATTGTGCTTCCCAACGCGATGATGGGAGAAATCACCCCTGCCATCGCTGAATCGGTGCTCGCCGCCCGCGGCAAGAAGCTTCTCCTGCCGCTCAACCAACCCCATGTCACACGATCGTCGGCATGGCGCAAGAAAATGTCAACGATCTCATCTCGGATGCTATTGAGGAACTCCACAAGCTCATCGCGCACGTGGATTGACATCGACAAGCGCATGAGCCTAATCTGGCTCAAGGTCGGCACGAAGTCGACTCTGCTAATTCCACGCCGAAGCGCGGTTTCTGTTTAAGCTCCGAAGAGCACGAAATCTCAATAACCTGAAATAGGCCCACGACGGGCATACGCAGGAGACGAACTCCTCACATCTCAGCAAGGAGTCGACCATGCGCATTCCCAGGAAGCCTGTAATCGTCAGCGTTCTGGTTCTCGCTTCAGTAACTGCATTTGCCCAGCAAAAGGATTATCGCGTCGTGGCCACCACGAGCTGGACGGCGGCATTGGCCATGGCAGCTGGGGTCACGGACATCGTCGTGCTGGCACCGTCAGAACTTCGACATCCGGCTGAATACGAGTTGAAGCCATCTGACATCATGGCCCTGGAGGGAGCAGACCTAATTGTATCCACGGGTTTCGAAGTCATGGCGAAAAAACTTGCCGCAGCGGTAGGGACGCAACACATCACGGTGCTGCAAGTCGACGCAGACTACTCGCTTCCAACCATGAGAAAATCTATCCTCGCAATCGCGAAAGCTGTCGGTACAACGACGAAAGCACAAGAAAGCGTGACCGCGCTTGAAAATTTCATGGCGTCTTGGAAGGAAGAACTTCAGAAGAGTGGGCTGTATGGAGCCTCAGTCCTTGCTCACGTCTTCCAGAAGCCCCTCTTGGACGAGCTCGGCTTTTCGGTGCAAGGCCTTTTCGGACCTTGACCCCTCGAGGCGTCCCAGATCGTGAAGCTTT
>Ga0074045_10003907_pt1 | contig 13334 bp, 9 predicted proteins | sample BogForMeECP23OM2_FD_94442 | JGI IMG/M metagenome (GOLD analysis project Ga0074045, IMG submission 94442) | Bog forest soil microbial communities from Calvert Island, British Columbia, Canada - Bog Forest MetaG ECP23OM2 | ecosystem: Environmental > Terrestrial > Soil > Wetlands ... | reverse complement strand
TTGTCGCCGCCGCCATAGCGACGGCAAGCACAATCCTGCTGCAGTTCATAACGTCTCGCTTTCAATCATGTTGATCGGGAGTCGCCCGCTCCGGCTCCCCGTTCCGGGTCATTATATGCCCCGCCATCGTCCAACGATCGAGCGCGGCGCACCCTTCGCTGGCCTGGACTAAAAGGCAAAGGCGGCCCGCCCGAGGGAGGAGCCGCCTTTCAACGAACCGGACGTTGTGCACCGATTCGGGCCCCGTTCGGGCCCGAATCGGAGAGCTGGGTGGTCTTATTCCGCCGCGGACTTCCTTGTGGTTCTGACGACCGGAACAGTAACGTTCCCGGTCCCTGTGACTGCACTGGTTGAAGGAGGCGGGTCGATCGCGACGGACGACTCATGGTCAATAGCAACTGAGTAGGCGCCATTCGGACCGTGGCAGATGATGCAGCTTTCGCCGAGAGCCGTGGTGTTGGATTGCGCGTGAGACAAAGTAGAGAGCTGGGCGTGGCAAGCCGTGCAATCCGCCGTGACGCGCGGCATCGGATTGACCGGGCTTTGCGGATCGACCATCGCATTGAGACCCTCGGGCAGGTTCTGCTCTGAGCCGTTCACGTGGCACTTCTCACAGTAACCGATGTTCTCCACCGCGCCGCTGGAGTTCATCACCGGATACAGCACATTCGAGAAGTCGTTGTGGCTGCCGCCGTAGCCCACGACGATGTAGGACGCGCCGGTGTAAGCCTTGATGTCCGCCCCGCCGTGGATGTGGTGAATCATGTAGCCGAAGTCGATCGACTGCGGTGGCGTGGCGGCGTCGGTCGGGTTCTGAGCCATCGCCCGCGTCGAGGCGTCGGTGTCCGATGGGTTGTGGCAGGTCACGCAATGCTCAACCTGGTTGCGGATCGATCCATGGAGCGACAGGCGGGTGTGGCAGTTATTGCAATTAGCCATGCTGACCACCGTGCGGCGCGGCGTCACCGCTGAGCCGTCCACCGAGAAGTAGGTCACCAGGTTGTCCGCTCCGTACTCCGTACTGACCTGCTGGACCGTGCCCGGCAGAATGGTCAGCGCGCGCCGGCCCTCCAGACCAATGGAGTAGGTGCCCGTGGCGTTGGCCGGAATGGCGTGTTGGAAGGCGTACGTGCAGTTGCCGCTGCTGTCGCAGGTCCCGCCCGTGGCCACGTTCTCGGAGATATAACCGCTGGTTGTCTGGTCGGCCCCGAAGGACGTATAACCGTAGTCGCTGGCCGGTCCGGCCATCACGGCCTCGAAGAACCCAGACTTGCTGAGTTCGGTGAGTGAAATCGGGTTGCCTGACTTGTCCTGCAGCGTGAAGGTGATGGTCGGCTTATTGCCGGCCGTTCCGTTCGTCACCTGGACGTTCGAGAACACCATGCCGGGCACCCAGCTCAATTGCGACGGAATCAAAGCGCTCGGATTGACGTGCGCGTTCATAATCGAGGCGTCGAGTGGCAGTTCGCCCTGATACACGTGGCACTCCGTACACTCATTGTCGTCCACCGCCACCAGGCCGGGGTGGTTCAGACCCGTGGCGAAATTGACGTCGTCATGGCATGCCCCGCACGCCGCCCGGTTGGCCTTCGCATAGTAGTAAGACGCCTGTGTCGCGCCGTAAATGGCATTGTGGCAGGTGGCGCATTGGCCCGGATCGGAAGGATAGGCTATCGACGAGAAGTTGGACACCGACCCGCCGTAGCCGTAGATCTCATAGGGTGTGCCGGCTTTGACGCTCGGCAGGTTCTCGCCCATGTGGAGGCTGTGGATCAGCACGGGGAGGTACAGAGAATTGCCCGACGTCGGATCGGCCGCCGCCTGGGTGTGGCACAGGACGCAAAGGTCGGCGCCAATGGCCTGCCCGCCGTGCCAATTCAGATTGTAATGGCAACTGTTGCAGGCCGCCGTGCGCACGATGTCGTGGAAATGCGAGGGTCCCGACACGTTCCAGGACAGAGTAACGACGTTCGTGCCGGCGGGCACCGGATTGGGGCTGGCCGTGAAAGTCGTGTTGCCCAGCGGCGGGGCCGGTGTGCCGCTGGCCAGCAGCGTGACCGTGGCCAGTATGTCGCCCGTGCTCGCGTCGACCAGGTTGAACTGCTCTCCAGGGGCTGCCCAGGCTCCGGTCTTCGCCGAGCCGGAACTCCCGCCGGAGGCAAACAACTGACCGCTGGAGGCGATTACGACATTAACCGTCGTGGCCTGCCCCGTCCCGTTCGGCACGAAATCGAGCGTGCCGGCCGAGTAGTACGTGCTCAGCCCGAACGACGTCAGGTTGCGCGAGGATGTACACCCCGCGCGGTGCGTCGCCGTCGGGTCGAACCCGGAGGGGGCCTTGACACCCAGGGTATAAGTGTAGGTGCCGTCGCCCACCGGAGTCAGCATCCCCGACTCGTCGAACCATACCTCCGTCGTTGTCTTGCCGCTCACGGAACTGGTCGCCGGATTACCCGTATAGGAGACGAAATCATTCGAGCCATTGGGCAGCACCGCCACCGTGCAGGCCACCGTCACCGGACCCGGTGTAGCGACACCGGCCGGATCCAGTTGCAGCCCCTCCGGATCGGTGAGGGACACGTGCGCGGCCATCGTTCCATCCGCGCCGATGCTGGCCGAAAGGACCTTCAGCACCAATCCCGGCCTGACAAAATCTATGATGTTCGATTGTCCGAAAGATGCCTGCCGTATCCCGAAATCGTGTCGCATCGAACCGGCCGTCAAAATCGAGATCGCCACGACCGCGAATAGGGCGATCAGCTTACCCTTGGGTCTCCCGAGGGGCGGTATGCGCATAGAAACCTCCTCTTAACGCATTGCATGTGGCGTTCCAGTTTTGTGATGGGGAAAACTGTTGAGAAATCCAACCAATTCCCTCCTGTTTCCCCTAAGTCGGAATCCGGGCGCGAAGCTCACCCCAATTCTGGGTGGGGCAAATCACCCCCAGTCTACTGGTTTGTGTGGTGTACCACCCCACACTTGCTCCTGCGCCGGGATTTCGGGCGCCGGCGGGCACAAGGTTCCCTGGACCCCGGTTCAAGAACCCGAATCCCCGTCGCACACCCCTCCCGATCGCCGTTTGGGCGAGAATGAAACGGACGCATCCTATGAAAAGAGCTCTTCTACTCGCCCTCATTCTGAGCGGCTTGTTCGCCCCAGTCGGCCGTCCCCAAAACCAACCGCCACGCTGGACCGCGGAGCGATCCAACCACTGGTATCTCCAACAGCCTTGGCTGGTGGGCGCCAACTACATCCCGGCAACGGCGATCAACGAACTGGAAATGTGGCAGGCCGCCACTTTCGATCCTCAACGGATCGACATGGAACTCGGCTGGGCGGAATGCATCGGGATGAACACGATGCGCGTCTTCCTCCACGATCTACTCTGGCAACAGGATCCCGACGGTTTCCGCGAGCGAATCGACACTTTCCTCAGCATCGCTGCCCGGCATCACATCCGGCCGCTATTCGTTCTTTTCGACTCCTGCTGGGACCCGGCTCCACACCTGGGTCCGCAACCCGCGCCCCGGCCGGGCGTGCACAACTCCGGCTGGGTGCAAAGCCCCGGCGCGAAGGCGCTCGCCGATCCTCGCCAAGCGCCGCGCCTCGAGGCTTACGTGAAGGGTGTCGTCGGCGCATTCGGCAAAGACCCGCGCATTCTGGGCTGGGATCTGTGGAATGAACCGAACAACAAGAATGATTCAAGCAGCAGCCCATCAGAACCGCGGGATAAGGCCCAGACTGTCCTCATCCTTCTGCCGCAGGTCTTCGCCTGGGCCCGCCAGGTGCGGCCGGACCAGCCGCTTACCAGCGGCCTCTGGGAAGGCGACTGGTCGGCGCCCGAGAAGCTTTCTGCCGTGGCACGGGTTCAGGTCGAGAATTCCGACTTCATCTCCTTCCACAACTACGGCCCCCCGGCCGACTTCGAGCAGCACATCCGCTGGCTGCTTCCCTACCACCGCCCGATCGTCTGCACCGAGTACATGGCGCGCGGCAACGGCAGCACGTTCCAGGGCTCATTGCCCATCGCCAAGAAGTACCATGTCGGCGCGATCAACTGGGGCCTGGTGGCCGGTAAGACCCAGACCTGGCTGCCCTGGGATTCGTGGCAGCACCCCTACGTCGATCGCGAGCCCGCCGTCTGGTTCCACGAGGTCTTCCGCGCCGACGGCACACCCTACCGCAAGGACGAAACGGACTTTATTCGCGACATGACGCGCCAGCCCTGAACCTTTCGGCTCCTTCCAGCCATTGCGCCATAACGATTTTGGCGGGTGCTCTTAGCTCGCCTGCGCCAGTGCCGTGGCCGGCCGGCCTTACATCTTCTTGAACGCGCGTCGAACCTCCGCGGCCAATTCCATGATGTCCTGATGCGCCGGACCTTCCGCTTCGAAATCACCGATCCATTGGCCCTGTCCGAACGACTCCACGAACGCCACCCGCTGGTGGACCGGCGGACCCACCGGCTCGCCAAATTGCTCGAGAACTTCGCCGATCTCGCGCCCCAACGCCGTGCGGCTGTCCACCTTGGACGGAACCATCAGGCACGACGGCGCAGCGTCGTCGCGGGTGTCCCGGACCTCATGAATCAGGTCCAACGCCTTCAGAGTTGACGCCAGATCCGCGCCCGAAGCCGTTACGGGAATCAACACCAGATCCGCAACCCTGAGGGCCGCCTCCGTGGCGCCTCCGATGTGCGGCGGGCAATCGATCACCACATAGTCGGTATCTATTTCATGCACATGCGCTGCCCAGCGCTTCGCATCCCGCGCATTTTCGAACGGCATTGACTCCACCTGAAACGGCAGCCTGCCGGCGGTGGCCCAATACGTGGCGGTACCCTGTTCATCGGCATCGACCACGGTTACGGAATGCTTCCGGCCGAACAGTTCGCCCGCCAGGTTCACGGCAATCGTGGACTTGCCCGCTCCGCCCTTGAGGTTAACTACGGCTATGAAACGCCCCATCGCGTTGAGTATACTGCTTTTCCGAAACATCCGGCGGGTTCGCCGGTGATCCGTCGCAGTTTCAACGCAGTTCTCGTCAACCCATGTCTAAGCACTTCGCTCCTAACGCTTTAGCCTCCTTTCACCCATCTTCACCTCAAACCATGCAGATGGCCTTCAGGAGCCTTGATTCAACCCACGCCGGGCGCTGATCCCTTCCATGCCTCAGAAGCCATACCAGTCCGCTTCGCGGCGCGCAGCCCGCGCATGTCCATCGCCGCGCGAGTCCAGCTTGAACCCTCCCGTCGCCCTCATCACCAGGCAGCCCCAAGACGGCTGCCGGCGTGGCGCCGGAATCCAAGTGATTACCGGCCTATCCGCTGCGGCCGGCTGAATGCCCGTCGGGCTGACGCGCATTCCGCCGGTCTCTCCTCCCGGCTTAACCGATTCCCGTGGCCGGCCTTGCGCCACCCGGAATCGAATCATCGTCGGGTCGCAGTTGTTATCGCGCTGTTCCCTCATCGCTGGCCGCCACTGCCTTTCAGCACTCCCGGCGTCCGGTTTGCCCGGGTGCGTCGCTTCACTTCTGGCTCCAACAATCGGCCGCTTCTGCCGATTCGATTAGGCCCTCCCTCGCCGGCAGGCTTCATTCACGAGCGCGGCGGCCGGCCGGAAGGCTGGGCACGGGCGTATCTTTATAAGTGACGATAAATGGAGCCCGATGAAGCCGCGTGCGCCGCTGCTTGCTCTCCTCACCTTGGCGGTTCTACCCGCCGCCCGCGCCAGCACCCTGTACTTGGATTGCGCCGCAGGCAACGATTCCAATGATGGCCTCTCGCCCAGCTCGGCTCTCAGAACCCTGGCCGCCATTAACAGCCGCACCTTCGCGCCCGGCGACACCATCCTGCTCAACCGCGGGACCACTTGCAGCGGTACGTTTGCGCCTCAGGGATCGGGCACGCCCGCTGCACCGGTTGTTCTCGACGCCTATGGTTCCGGCGCCGCTCCCCTCATTAATGCCGGCAGCCTTAATAGCGCCGTCTGGCTGTTCAACCAGCAGGGCTGGCATATCCAGAACATCGAAACCACCGGCGGCACGTCCTACGGCATCCACATCGGCGGCAATACCGGCCCGCTGGCCCATTTCCGCATCACCAACGTCAGTGTGCACGACGTCAATGGCGCCCTGACGTCCAAGGACTCCGGTCTGATTGTGATCAGCCCCTCCGGTGCAGGCGTCACGTTCAACGACGTGATCATCGATGGCGCCACGGCCTATAACACCACCCAATGGGCCGGCATCGAGGTCATGGGCGCCACTTACGCGGGCAGTATGGACGGCCCGCACGGGCTGAATGTCACCATTCGGAACTCCATCGTTCACGACGTCTATGGCGACGGCATCGTGTTGTCGATGGTTCAGGAAGGCCTGATCGAGAAATGCGCCGCCTGGCGCACCGGCCAGCAGCCCACTGAGACCATCGGCACCCCCGGCGCGATCTGGACCTGGATGTGCAACAACTGCACGTCCCAGTTCAATGAAAGCTGGCTCAGCACCTCGCCCACCGTCGACGGCGGCGCCTACGATATCGATTGGGGTACCCGCAACAATGTGATTCAGTTCAACTACGGACACGACGCCAAGGGCTACTGCGCTTCCATCTTCGGCGCCGAAACCCTGACCACTACCAACGCCACGATTCAATACAACGTCTGCGTCAACAACGCCCGCGATTCGGCTATGGCGCTGCGCCAGGGCGACGTCTTCATATCAACCTGGGACGGCGGCTACATCAACGGCGTCTCAATCCACGACAACGCCATCTACTGGAGCCCCGCAAGCGACGCCTTCGCGCTCAACAACGCCGCCAGCTTCACCGGCGTGGGCCTCAACACGTTCAAGCACAATATCCTCATTTCGCAGGTGCCGAGCCTGATCCTCAGCAACAATTCCTTGTACCTCGATCAGAACCAATATTGGGTCTTGAGCGGCGCGCCCGGGAAGTTCGAATACAACACCTCGCAGAGCGTGGACTTCGCCACCTACCAAGCCGCAACTGGCCAGGATGAGCATGGGAGCTTTGCCCCGCTGCAGCCGCCGGCCGCTCCGACGCCAGGCGTGATGGATCCCTCTTTATTGGGGAATGCCCAGGGCAGTCCCGTGCTGCTCTCGCTGGTTGACAATTCCACGAACTCCCACAGTCAGATCGTCTTCCTGCGCAGCATGCAGCAACAATACGGCAGTCAGGGCCTCAAGTTCCTTCTCCTCGGCTCGCCCGATCCCAATTGGACTGTGGACGGAATCCCCGTCGCCAGCGACCAGACTCCGGCGGCCGCGGCCCTGGGATTCTCCCGGCCGATGACCTTCCTGGTTGACTCCAGCGGCCGGATCGTCCACCAGTGGCCCGGCTTTGTCCCGGCCCAGAATCTGGGCCTGGCGATTCAGAAACTGCTCGGCCTGTGGTCATTCGGTAATTACGTCATTCCCTCGCCGCATCTGCCGCTCAAGGGAATTCTGCCCGTTCGTCCCCATGCGCCAGCCTGGGCTAGCGGCAAGCCGGCCGCCGTTTCACAGTAAGACCGGCCCAACATCCGGTGCAGGGGCGAGCCGCCAGCCCACAAGGAATCAAGGATTTGGAGTTGAGCCAGGCAATGCGGGGAACGCCAGATCGCGGGCCGGTCGAGTGGAATCATCGCCCCTCCGCCCGCGCCTGAGCCGACGGCGCTGCATTAGAGGCAGTATGAGAAACCACTATCCTGCCAGCGAATGCTTGAAATTATCGTCCAGATAAACTACCATCAGGCGATCGAATCGGAGGATCTCAAAATGAGCCAAACCGAAGAAACCACTGTCCGCACTGTCAAGGCGTACTACCAATTGCTGGCCGATCTGGGGAGCGCCGTGGCCGCCAGCAATCAGATTGTGGCCGACCAGGTGACGCCTGCCAACGTTTTCACGCTGACTGGCCAGGACGGACTCATCGCGGTGGCGACCAACAGTTTCAGCAAGGCCGGCGAGCTGATCCCGCAAGCCTATGTGCGCTACTGGAAGGCGCTGCAGGAATGAAGCTGTATCCGTACTCTTTCCACATCGCGCTCGACGGGAACGGGATCAATGGCCTGGAAGGGATGGCCGGTGTGTGCAAGTTCATGTTCGACCCGGCCGACAATTCGTATGCCTACAAGGTGAAGTACTACGATGGCGCCGCGGCCGGCCACGCCTGCACGGTGAGCCCGGATGGGAGCCGCGGGTACCTGGGCAACGCCGGACAGCACCTGCTGTTCTACGACGCCGCCAGTATCGAAGAGACGGACCGCATCTCGACGCTGCGCTTCGAGGCCAATGACACCACCATTCGCGGCAGTACGCATCTTCTGTGGATGGGCAATGAAGAAGTGCTCACGCCGGTCGGGGACTACTTCTATCGCTTCCCGGTGAGGGATTTGTCGAAGGGCGAGCGCCTCATGCCGCACAACGTCAAGCTGCCGCATGGGATGAAGCGCAGCGCCTCGGGCCGCTACGTGGCCTACGGCTCGATGGACAACCCGCGTTATCGCGAAGCTGGTGAAGCGCGCGAAATCGGGATTCTGGACCTACGGACCGGGGAAGTGTCGCGCATCGAAATGCCGACGACGTGCTGGCACGTTGTGGCGCATCCAAAGAAGGAACTGTTCTACGCCATCTCGTTCCGCGTGCTGCCGCAAGACTATGTGGACTACCACGAGTGGGCGATGGCATTCCTGAAGGAATACGCGTACGAGATCGACCCGGTGGAAAAGCGCATCGTACGCCACTGGTCGACTTCGCGCGAGACGCCGGCGCACATCAACTCCGACGTCACCATTTCCGACACCGAGTTGATCTTCTGCAACGGCGGCAGCCAGACGGTAATCTGCATCGATCTCGAGTCGTTCTCGAAGTTCCGTGTGATCGACGAGCGGCCGGACCTGTTGACGCAACTCCGGCATCCGCGCCAGATCGGCACGCAGGTATATGACGTGCTGGCGCGAGGAGGTTTCTTCACCAGCTCGCGGCACATCATGGGGGCGTTGCGGATCAGCCGGTTCGTATTTATGGATTCGATCTACGCCTGCCAGTTGTCGCGCGACCAGACGCTGTTGTTCACCGCGAATCGGGGGATGAACCACATCACGGTGTACGACTACCCGGCAGCCACAGTGCGGCTACGAGTGAAGATGCCCGACCTGCACGAATTCATGCCGTCGCTGGCAGCCATCGAGGATCCGCGGCTGGGTTTCCATCACAGCTATCTGCTGAGTCCGGCCACCGAGCGGGCCGCTTGACCGGCGCCACCCGCGACGCCCGCCGCGGCGTGGACGAGTTTGCGAAAGTTGCGCGGGATGAGCGAGGTCACGAAGGCCTCGACGGCGCTCGTGATCGAGGATTCCAGCAACGCGGGCACGCCGCGCATGCCTTGCGCATTCATCGAAAACTCGCCCGCAAACGTCACGCGCGAACCCTTGCCCCCGAGCGCCGGCTCGAAGCGCGTCGAGCCGTGACAGCGCGTCCGCTGGCGGTCGAAGTGCAGCTCGATCTGCCACGTGCATTCGCGCCGCGCCTCGTTCCAACTCGCCCGATCGGTCCAGGCCAGGTAGTCCGGCTTAATGACAGCGTCGAGTACGGCCGGGATATTGGCCTTTGCACGCCACACATTCACCAGCTTCACGACGCCGTCAGGGCTCTCCTCGCGGTGTTCCACCGTAACGCTGCGGATATCGTCGAGGTGGGGCACGAGTTCGTCGAGGCGGTCGCGAATGGCGCGCCACATCGCATCGGCCGGGCACTTGACGAGTTCGACCGTCTGGAACGGCTTCATCGCGCTGCCGCCTGGCCCGCTTCGCGGTTGAGCCGGATCTGCGCGTCGTAAACTTCCTTGCCGAGCGCCAGTGTGCGCCGCAGCTCCACAGAGACATGCGGACTGCGTACCAGGAAGGCGACGGCCTCGGCGAGCGCCTGGCGTGCCGGGCCGGGCGCGTAGCCCAAATCGGCGGCGGCCAGGGCGTGACTGTACCAGTAGAAGCGGCCGATCATCTTGGCCTGTGCGCGCGTGGTCAAGGGTCTCGTCCCGGTCCAACTGGCCCACAGTTCATGCATCGATGCGGCCAGATAGCCGCTGGTGTGATTGGCGTAGAGGCGCGGCGGCGCAACGCCGCACAACTCGGCGACGATGCGATGGATCAAGGACCATTCGAGATTCTCCGAACCCAGCAGGTAGCGTCTGCCGCGCACACCCCGCTCAGCGGCCAGAACGTGCCCTTCGGCGACGTCGCGCACCGAGACGATATTACAGCCGCCCGCGAAGGTGGTCCGAAACGGGTCGCTCAGGTAGGCGACGATGATCGCATTGCTGGGACTGAGGCGGGTGTCGTGTGGGCCGAGGGTGATGCACGGGTTGACGACGACCAGATCGACGTCGAGCTCTTCGGCGCGCCGCAGCGCGACCTGTTCCTGCTTCAGCTTGCTGTGGAAGTAAGGCGGGCAAAACTCGGCATCCGAGAGCGAGTCATTCTCCGACCGGACCAGGGTCCGCTCGGACGATCCGCAAGTGATCGACGACGAGGTCAGCACGAATCTCCCCACACCCGCCGCTCTGGCGGCGACGAGCATGTTGGAAACGCCGTCGACGGCGACCTTCTCGAGTTCGGCTTCGGTCTTGTCCCAGTAGGAGAAGACCGAAGCGGCATGAAATACAACATCGCATCCGGCCGCGGCTGGCAGCAGCGTTTCAGGCTCGAGCACGTCCCCATGAACAAGCTCGAGCGGCAGATCCCGAATCGCGCTGAGGTCGCTGGTGCGCCGCACCAGCGCGCGCACCGCGGCGCCGCGACGCAGCAGGGCGCGACACAGATTTGCGCCGATCAGGCCGTTAGCGCCCGTGACCAGTGCCCGCATCCGGTCTCTCCTCCGAGCTCTTCTCCCGCCCCTCCGTCAAGTCGCGGCTGACCGCCTCAAACAGGTCTTTCACAAAGCCGGCAGCGGTGGAACCGAGACTTTCGAGACTCGCCAGGCTGCCTGGCGGTTTCGATTCCTGCGCCTCGGAGCCACCTGCCTGGGGCGGTTCGAAATGGGCGAACCCCTGCTCGTCCACGTATGCGGGCGCGGGCCGCTCGGTCCTGAATGAGAGACGGTTCGTCACGCGGTCGATGGCCTCGCGCACGCTGCCGGCGAGCCGCTGCATGTCCTTGCCGAGGCGTTCGGACGGCAGCGCCGGAGCGGGTGCGTCGCCGGCCGCGCCGGGCCATGCTCGTCCGGCGCGATAGGCCCGCCCCTCGAATACGGCCTCGAAGTTGGCGATGGTGCGCGTGAAGAAGTTCCTGTAGGCGTCGGTAACGAGGTAGTCCTTCAGAATCGGCTGCAGGTCGAGCTTCAGCAATTGCCAGAAGGGCGGCAGGATGAACTCCTGGCGGGCGACAACGGTGATGAGCGTCCCCTCGCCGGTGCGTGTGAAAGCAACGGTACCATCGTCGAACTTGCCGGTGTTGTTCTCGCTGAGGATCGTGCGCCAGAAGATCTTTTGCTGGCTCTCGGAGTAGGTAATGTACTCCAGCTTGGAGACGTCGATCGGCTGACCGCCGGTGAACACGATGTAGTTGGGCTGAGGGAGATACAGGTTCCGCTCCGCCTGATGCGTGATGCGCCCGGCTTCATCCCGCGAGACCGGTACGCAGGCGCCGCCGATGTAGTCGTTCATCATGCGGATCGAGCGGGCGATATCAACCCGCTGGACGAAATCGTCGAACGGGATCGGCAGGGCGCGGGAGCATTCGAACAGCACGGAGTTGTCGAGGTAGCGCCAGCGCAGGCCGTTTTTGTCCGGCGGCAACTGGACAACGAGTTCTTCGAGCGACTCCATGTAGGTTTTGGACTGTTCAAAGTCGGCTGTCGTGTAAGTTGCCAGCGGCAGATTCAGCGGACGCTCGATCCAGTGCAACTGGTCCTTGGCGAGCATTATCCGCGTACCCTCGATCGTCTGGTTCACGGCGCCCAGCGAGTAATTCAACACCAGGAAGGCTGCGTACGCTCCTGGATTCGAGTCCAGGTTCCCGAACTGGAAGGCCAGCAGCTGGTTCAGCCGATCCGTCAGCTGGTCCTTGAATGGGAAAAGCTGGCGGTCCACGGTCTGCAGCCAGGCCGTCGCCGCGCGCTGAACCTCGAGCGCGGCGTTGCGCTTATTCACTGCGTCGACGACCATCGGATCGACGTTGCGAAACGACGGGAAAGGCGATAGATCGCCCACGATCCGCGGCCGTTCAGGCAGGCCCAGGCTGCGCAGGGCCCGGGCGACGATCGGCGAGGCGTAAGGATCCACGCCCATTTTGAGGGCCGTGGCCCAGTCGGCGAGCAGCGGATTCACGCTCGCGATTACGGTCGAAGCGTACACGGGATTGCTGGCGCGTGAACCGGCATTGCCCTGGTTGGCGACATAGGCGTCGACGATCGAGAAGTGCACCGGCGTCGTGTGCAGCAGGTCGCCGACTGCGTCCTCGGCGCGCAGGCAATGCTGATAGTGGAGTTGCTTGTCTCGGAGCGGGAGCACTTCGAGCAGGTTCTGGAGCGCACCGGCATAAACATACTGATCGTCGGATTTGCACTTGCCGAAACTGACTCGGAAACCCGCCTCTACCCAGGCCCGCGACAGCTGCGAACCTTCCAGAACGCTGCCGTCCCCGAACCCTCCGTCCACAAGGTCGTCGCTGAGATCGACGACTTCGTAAGGGCGTCCTTGCGGCGTTTCGAAGCGGTAGCCGGCCTGGTCGGCCAGTATCAGGGGATCGCGGTTCTCGAGCCAGGACTCCGTCCCATCGCGCGAGGTCCCGACCCGGACATTGGCGTAGCCCGCGTCGTGGAACCAGTCGATGAGTCCTTCCACCAGAGCAGGATCGGTGATTGTCGTGGCCGGCCGGAAGAAGAAGGCCAGGTCCGGCTTTATGAAGATGGCAAGTTCCGCGGCGGAGGCGTCGGCGTCCAACAGGCGCGCCGCAAGCGCTTCGCGCAGGCCTGCCGACTCGACGGCCTGAATGAGGCAGCGCTGCTTGTCCTCGGCGTCGGAGACGATCACGACTGAGCCGGCGTTGGTTGCTTCCGTCATAAACCTCAGCGCCTTCCCGTTCCACTGCGCCGGCCGAGGCGCATTAAGAGCAGGAGCGCGGTCATCGAGACTGCCACGATCCCCGCGGCTGCGATGGAGGCCTGCCACAAACCGACCAGGTGCGCCGCGACTGCCAGGCCAGTGATGCCGAGGCACCCCAGGGCAGTCGCGCTCGCGAACAGCGATGCGCTCAACCGGTTACCGGCTTGCTCGTAACGCTCCAGCGGCCCCTCGAGACCACGATGCTCGAATTGAATCCGCACCTGGCCGCGGTTGA
>Ga0074045_10003906_pt1 | contig 13335 bp, 12 predicted proteins | sample BogForMeECP23OM2_FD_94442 | JGI IMG/M metagenome (GOLD analysis project Ga0074045, IMG submission 94442) | Bog forest soil microbial communities from Calvert Island, British Columbia, Canada - Bog Forest MetaG ECP23OM2 | ecosystem: Environmental > Terrestrial > Soil > Wetlands ... | reverse complement strand
GTTCCGTATTTTCCGGTTCCGTATTCTCCGGCTTGGCCGCACGTTTCGACACGCCCACTTTTGCGTGGCGCAACACCTTATCATAATACAGGTATCCGTCTTGCAACACCTGCACCACGGTATTCTCCGGCGCATCTTCTTTCACAACCTGCATCAACGCATCATGCCGAGCCGGATCAAAAGGTTCTCCCTCTGCCGCAAATGCTTTTACGCCGAACTTTTCGAGCACATCACGGAACTGCTTGTACACAAGTTCCACGCCCTCTCGCAGTCCCTCCTGGATGGTCTCACCCGACTCTCCCGCATGCTGAAGCGCGAGCCCCAAGTGATCAACGACGGTCAACAGCTCCCGCACAAGCTGCTCGTTTGCGTACTTACGGAATTCCGTGAGGTCACGCTGCATGCGTTTGCGGTAGTTCTCAAAATCTGCATACGTCCGAAGGTACTTCTCATTCGCCTCGGCAGCTTCTTTGGTCTTCTGTTCAAGCGCCCGGGTAAGCTGCTCTACCTCTGCTGGATCAGTAGTCAAAACCGCTGGCTCTTCTCCCTGTTCCTCTGCCTCAGGGAGAACTATTTTCTCATCCTCGCTCCGGTCCTTATTGCTGCGCTTTCTGGTCATCGCTCAATTCCCCGCTGAAACCGCTCTCCGAGAAGTTTTGAAAGTAACTTCGACGTATAATCCACCACGTGGATGACCTGTTTATACTGCATCCTCGTAGGGCCGATCACGCCAAGTGTGCCTACGATATTCGGTCCCGCCTTGTAGCTGCTCACCACCAAACTGCAGCCTTGCATCTCGAAGTACGGATTTTCTGATCCTATAAAAACCTTGATGCCCTTGGCGGCCACACTGCGCTCCAGAAGCTTAAGCAGCTTGTATTTGTCTTCAAACGCCTTCAGCAGTGCCTTCATCTTTTCTACGGTGGCGAACTCCGGGCTTTCCAGCATCTGAGACGCTCCGCCGATATACACTTTCTCGTTTTCGCGCTCCTGGACCTCCTGGCTGGCTCGGCACGTCTCTTCCATAAGCTTCGCAAAAAGGCGCTTTTCCTCCTCCAGCTTAGCCAACAGCCGCTGCCGTATCTGGATCAAAGTACCGTGTTCGAGTTCTTCGTCGAGATAGGCGCTGAACGTATTCAAGTCATGCTGCCGGATGCCCTCATCCAGATCGATGAGCTTGTTCTGCACAATCCCCGTATCTGTCACGAAAATGATGAGCACTTGTCTTCCCCGCAGGCGTACAAACTCAATATGCCGGTAATTAACCTCAGGCTCTGACGGAGCCACAACCACGCCGGCACAATGCGAAAGTGCTGCGAGAAACCGGCTCGCTTCCTCCATAAGGTCTTGAAGATCATCACCATGCAGCGGAGGAGTCTGCCGAAGCTGATCACCAAAATCATCGGCATCGTTTTCAATGCTAATAAGGCTGTCTAAATAGTACCGATACCCAAGGTCTGTGGGAACCCTGCCCGCTGATGTATGCGGGTGGGTAAGATACCCCAGATCCTCAAGTTCAGCCATGATATTCCGAAGAGTAGCGGAACTTACTCCGAAGTCGAACCGTTTTACCAGGACAGACGAACCGATTGGTGAGCCACTCGAAATATAACTGTCTATCACAGCCTGCAAAACTTTTTTATTTCTATCTTCCAACTCCATATGGCTACCCTTTAGCACTCACCATCTTAGAGTGCTAATAATTTAGCATAATGAGATATTTTGTGTCAAGTGCTTATTTTTAGACAGCGATATACTTTTATGTTGAAATTTGTCAAGTAAGCATACCCCCAGAAAAACCATCCTGTTATTCATCTGTTAGGATGGCATACGCGCTGATCCTGCGGATCCCGTCTTCTCAGCACAAAATTGCTACCTCCGAATTAGGTTTCTCATAACTGCCCTTCTTATTATATTGAGACCTCTGCTTCGGTTACGTTTTGGCTTTTTTGGGCCCTGTTGTCAATTCCAATGAAGCAAGACGAAGACCAAAGCTTGTTGCTTGTGTAAACTGTTCAGCGGAAAAAAGCCGCTCATTCGATCTTTTCAGAGGCACTGACTTCCACCGTCTGCAAATCTAATCTGCTTGATAATTAATATAACACCAGATTAGCACTCTGTCAAGTAGAGTGCCAATATATTGTTTTTATTTATGTTATTTTAATAATTTTATCAGTAAGTGAATCATTACACTCTTAAAAAAGTACTCTTCTACAAAATGAATTTGACAATATAGAATAGATTTAATGAGACAGTAGAACCCTCTTTTGCAATTGGTGTCCATAATGTCCTGTTTGAATGATCAATTATATTAAAGGAGACGACGACCATGTCAAGTGATTGCTGCAGTATTAGGGTCCGTCAGGCAGTTCCGGATTTCAAAATGGAAACCTATGAACCCGCAAAGGATGATTTCGGTGAAATCAGCCCATCCGCACTAAAGGCTGCAAAAAAATGGGTTGTTCTCTTTTTCTAGCCCGCTGATTTTACTTTCGTATGTGCAACCGAGTTTGCCGCGCAGGCAGAAGAACTGCTTCGAAACTCAGGGTAAATATATGTCTGGCTGCAAACCCCGTAGAGGGATGTCCCGCTCAGTGGAAAAAAGAAGGCAACAAGACCTTGAAACCTTCTGCTAAAATAGTGGATAAGATACATGAGGCTTTGAAATAATATGCTGGAGACCTGGAAAATCGATTTTGCCGTGCGTACTACCATATATCTGGCAAGGAATCCTGATCATATTGCGAGCGCTGCGGAAATAGCCCATGCCATGCATATCCCAGGGGAGTTTTCTGACAAAAATTTTATAAAGACTAGTATGGTAGCGATTCAGGGCCCTGCCTGTATCATTGTCTGCAATGTTGACAGCAAAAGATGCAAAAAGAGCAGGGTCATGCACCGTCCATCCGGTTAGGATAGAAATACGGTATGACGTTGAGACGCGGGGATGCAGAAGCAATCCATCGCAAGTTTACTATCGTTAGAAATATATTGTTCTAAGATGCGTTTATTGAAAAATCTCTTACATATGAAATGAAAGGAGCGAGCTGATATGGATACCATTGTATTAAGCAGGCTGCAGTTCGCACTCACGAGCATGTTTCACTGGATTTTTGTGCCGCTCACGCTCGGGCTTTCCATTTTGACGGCATATATGGAGACGCGCTATGTGATGGGCGGCGGCGACATATACCTCAAAATGACGAAATTCTGGGGAAAACTCTTTCTCATTAATTTCGCTCTCGGCGTGGTGACCGGCATCACCATGGAATTCCAGTTCGGCATGAACTGGGCAGAATATTCCAAATACGTCGGTGACATTTTTGGCGCCCCTCTTGCCATTGAAGCAACCGTGGCATTTTTTCTCGAGTCCGTCTTCATCGGAGTCTGGATCTTCGGATGGAACAAGATCTCAAAGAAAGCACATGCAACCTCGATATGGCTCGTTGCATTGGCCACGAATCTTTCCGCTCTCTGGATACTTTTGGCGAATGGCTGGATGCAGCACCCGGTGGGATACGTGCTTCGCAACAATCGTGCGGAGATGGTTGATTTCGGCGCTCTGCTCACGAACCCCTACGGCTGGCTGAAGTTCGGACATACCCTTTCTTCCGGATATGTCGTTGCTGCATTTTTCGTCATGGGCATATCTGCCTATCATTTGCGGAAAAAAAACCACGTTGAATTTTTTAGAAGATCATTCAAAATGGCGGCATTATTTGGACTGGCATCCTCCATCCTGGTAGCGGCAATCGGGGATTTTCATGCTGCGGAAGTCGCCAAGATACAACCCACCAAGTTTGCAGCCATGGAAGCACAGTGGGAGACTCAAAGAAATGTCGGTTATGCCCTTTTTCTCGTCCCTGATCCCGCACGGGAACGTAATATTCTGGAAACGTCCCGTGTGCCGAGTCTTCTGAGCATCCTGGCTTTCCAGACTATGGATGCCGAGATCAAAGGGCTGAAGGCATTTCCCAAGAATGATCGACCGCCGGTTCATGCCACGTTCTGGAGTTTCCGTTTTATGATCGGTATAGGTTTTACCATGATTTTTCTGACTATCCTGGCGGTATTATTTTCAAGACGCGGTTCATTGGAGCAGCATCCCTCGTTTTTAATGATTATGCTTTTTGCCATCCCCCTTCCCTATATCGCCGGGCAGCTAGGATGGATCGTGGCTGAAGTCGGAAGACAGCCGTGGATCGTATACGGTGTGCTTAAGACATCGGCAGCAGTATCGAAGGCCATCGATACAACGCAGGTTTATGTGTCTCTACTGGGCTTTGCGCTCCTCTATGGAAGTCTGGGCGCGATTGATATTTATCTGCTCTCTAAGGTTGCAAAAAAAGGTCCGGACGATAATATTTCAACTCTACTGAAACCGCCAAGACAGGAGGCCTAACATGGAATTTCAAATTATCTGGTTCATTCTCTGGGGGGTCTTGTGGGCTGTTTATTTTATGCTCGACGGCTTTGTGCTCGGCACGGGCATGCTACACCATTATCTGGCGCGGACAGATCAGAACAAGAAGATCCTGATAGCAGCAGTCGGTCCGGTCTGGGATGGTAATGAGGTTTGGCTTCTGACCGCAGGCGGCGCCACATTTGCCGCATTCCCGACAACGTATGCATTGATGTTCAGCTATCTCTATTCAGCTCTGTTGCTCCTGTTGTTTTCACTCATCATTCGCGGCGTTTCACTCGAGTTCCGGGGAAAAATAAACAGTGACGCCTGGAAAAAAACATGGGACCTGGGCATCTTTATCGGCAGCGCTCTTCCGGCGCTCCTGCTCGGCATAGCTTTTGGAAACATCTTCAGCGGCCTTCCCATGGACGCAGCCGGCTATCATGGTTCGCTTCTGTCATTGCTGAATCCCTATGGGCTTTTGACCGGCGTGCTCTTCGTTCTTCTGTTTCTTGTCCACGGTAGTCTGTATGTTTCCATCAAGACTGTTGGGGACCTCAGCGCCAAGGCAAGCAACTTAGCAGAAAAGCTTTGGGATGCGCTCCTGCTTATCGCAGTGTCATTCTTTATCGCGACGGCAATCGCCACAAAATTGTACGATAACTACATGAGCGTCGCAGTACTCCTGGTCGTGCCGCTTCTTGCCGTAGCTGCACTGATCGGCATCAGGGTTTTTCTTGCCAAGTCCAATGCTCTGATGGCCTTTGTTTCTTCTTGCGTGACCATCCTGATGGTGGTGTTCACAGGCGTAATCGGACTCTTCCCCAACCTGATTCCATCAAGCACAAACCTCGCTTATAGCCTCACGATTTACAATTCTTCCTCCAGCATCTACACCCTGAAGATCATGACCGTGGTGGCGTTCATATTTGTTCCTATCGTAATCGCGTATAAGATCTGGGTCTATCGAATATTTCGTTCGCGCGTGACAGAGACCGACGTGCTGAAAGAAGATGCATATTAATCGTATTGCCGGATTGACATGAAAAAAGCCCCCGCAGATTGCGAGGTGTTATTATGCCATTCAATTATTTCGATAAAATCGGCAGACCCTTTATGGATAGTTACTGGCTGCTCACGGAAGAGCGGTATTCTGACTGTCCAACATTTTCACAACCACCCCCTTTAGACATTATACCGGTTATTTTTTTTGCATCATGCAAAATATTTTTCTATCCACTTACACTTTTCGGACGTAAAGGACGCCTTGGCATAATGGCGACATGTACCTGCGTAGTCACAACAAAAAGAGCGGTGGCGTCACCTATTGATTTATCGAAATTTTGATTTTTTAACTACGGAACTTGGATCTAAATGACCGATTGACGCATGCTTAATGCAGATGTATAGCGATCTATGCGAACAGTTTTTTTGTGGCTAGATGGAAGCACAAAATTGCCACTCAAAAGATGTCAAAATTTATTATCAAAGATGACAGATTTGAAATCGGGTTAATATTTGCGAGATTACGGTGATGCTCCATAAACCCTAGTTTGTTCAGATTGAAAGTGCGTAAAAAAACATCTGTAAGCCTGCATAGTAACTACTTTTTCAATTTATTCAATCCAAAAATAGTTCATACAGAGTTAAACTTTAAAAGATCAATGCTCATGGGGCGCGGAATACGAATCACAAAAGAAATCTTCTTTGCCGTATGTCTTTTTACCTTCGCAAGCGGCCGAGTCTTTCCCAGACTTCTCTTTGCACGAAGTCGCGCAGAAGTGGAATGTCTTTCCCTCGTAGGTGGACTTCGCTTTGACGTCCTTGTCTTCAAAAGTCATTCCGCATACTGGATCTTTGGCTTTCATCTTTTCCTCCTTGTGCTGAGTTTATTTCCTGTTTTATATAGTTAGGAAATCTATAAATTCCTCCGGAGCTTTCCGAAAGTTGAGCATTAACAGCTTAGTCGTTATCCTGCAAGTCATATGCCACATTGTGCAGGAAATAATATTTTGTTAATCCCGTTGATTTCTTGTGATATTTTTAGCGCGCATCGCAACAATCCTGATGTAAAAGAAAAATCGGAATGGTGACTTCGTAAGCATGTGGTGAATATATGGTCAAGTGCGATAGGTATTCCCTTATCATGGACGGGCATACCGCGTAGAGCGTTATAAAAAGGCCGACCTACCGATACGGTTTGAAAATCAGCGAGCACCAAGGAACACCAAGCAATGAGTGCTATAAAAAGTTCGGCTGACTGCCTACATACGATTCCAAGTGTGGGCAGAAGCATCGCTCGGGATTTAACAGATTCGGGCGTTCGGCATGTTATTGATGTGTCACGATGCAGACGCTCTAACTTTTTTAATGAACATCCAAGCCAATATAAATATGTTGACCAGTGAAATCGAGTTTGCTAAGGTTATTCATGGCAAGTTTCCTTTCGGTGTGTTGAAATCTCTCCTGACGTAAATGTACCTTAAGTCAGACTTGCCTTTTTAATCATAAGGTCTGCAATATCACAGTATTTTCATCTTACCGTCGTTACATGATTGTTGGTGTACAGTTAGGTATTAGGATCGTTTAAGTGTTACCATCACAAAATACATGCTGTTTTGGAATTACGGACACCGTCGGAAATAATAGCCGAATATAGCGGAGGTGAGAAAAAGATGAAAAATGGAAAAACAATACAGTCGATGTCGGACATTGAGAAATCATCAATACGCCGCATTACGCTGCGCCTGATGCCATTTCTGATGGTTTGCTATTTTTTTGCACTACTCGATCGGGTCAATGTCGGTTTTGCATCTCTGCAGATGAACAAAGATATCGGTCTTTCGCCAGCTGTATTTGGGTTCGGTGCCAGTCTGTTTTTCGTTTCGTACTTTCTAGTCGAGGTACCCAGCAACCTCGCACTCGAGAAGTTTGGCGCACGCCGCTGGATTTCCCGCATCATGATCACATGGGGGCTTATCTCTGCAGGCATGGTTTTTGTAGTCGGACCGAAATCGTTCTATGTGATGCGTTTTGTGCTCGGTGCTGCCGAAGCCGGTTTCTTCCCTGGTGCCATACTCTTTCTGACCTATTGGCTCCCGTCCATCTACCGCGCACGCTTCATTGCCGTGTTCGCAGTGTCAATCCCGGTTGCGAGTTTTCTTGGCTCGCCGCTTTCCGCAATGCTGCTGGGACTGGATGGAATGCTGGGTCTCAAGGGCTGGCAGTGGCTGTTTATATGTGAAGGATTGCCTGCTACCCTTCTCGGCGTCACGTGTCTTTTCGTCTTGACAGACCGTCCGGTAAAAGCCAAGTGGCTCACTAATGAACAACGTAGCTGGCTGATCGAACGTATCGAAAAGGACAGCAGCCAAAAGGCGGCAATCGGACACTTATCGATCTGGCAGTTGCTGCTCGACAAGCAATTTCTAATGTTGACGATAGTGTATTCGGGTGCCTCGGTAACCGGTTCAGTACTAGCCATCTGGCAGCCGCAGATTCTCAAATCCTACGGGCTTACCATCATGCAGACCGGCCTTCTGAATTCTGTTCCGTACGGCATTGCGTCCATACTGATGATTCTGTGGGGTCGCCATTCAGATCGTACCAACGAGCGGCGCTGGCACACGGCACTGACTCTGCTGCTAATTTCAGCCGGTCTCGGATCGATGGCGCTCGCTTCTGGCATATTGACGCCGACGGTGATGTTATTAAGCTTTGCCCTGATAGGTGCCTACTCGTTAAAAGGCCCGTTCTGGGCGCTAGCGTCGGGCAGGATGTCACCGAAAACGGCGGCCGCTGGATTGGCGGGCGTCAACGCCATTTCCAATCTGCTCGGCGGCGTTGGAATTTCGTTGGTTGGAATGATTAAGCAATACTCCGGCAGTTTTGTCATCGCCTTACTGCCTGTGGTGTTGCTTACCGCAATTGGTGGCATCAGCGTGCTGTTGATGACCCACGAGAAAAAGCATGTGTCGGCGACCATCACCACATGATGCACATGTACTTCAAATCTGTATAGAGCATTTCCAAGTACAAAGATATCATCCAGAGGTATAGCAACTAGTATTAAAAGGTGAAAGGACGCTATCGATTTATTTGTAGACAAAATTTCATCTACTAGTCCTTGAGCGGATATGCATTTGTATCTCGAATTATGCAACGACGACTCTTCGTTAAGTATTTAGTTCAGCTGGGAATATCACACAATTATTTATCAGCAGCCGTTCCAAGATTGTAGGTGTTATGTGAAACTCCACGTAACACCTATTGTGTGAAGTCGCCCGTTATGTAAAGTAATCGTATTAAACCCCACTTAAATAAGGGTTCTGTAAAAATTTACTCCACATAATACTGCCACTGTCTTCGATATACTCCTCGTAGGATCAAAACTAATGAGGAGATGCATATGGTCACATCGCAAGAGAAGAATAAATCTAGCAATGAAAAATCCGAGCGATTTGACTGCTGCGTAGTGAGTATCTAGACTTTTTTATGCTACCATCGTAGGCTTGTCAAAAACAACAACTGCGCGTGGCGGCATGCTTGCGCAGCATTCCTGAATCGCTGTAAGTCCCACCGTTATGTGAAGTAGATCATTCAGAAACTATTGTGTTTCCTATGTCCGCGCCGTTTACTTCACATAATGGGGAACAAATGATTTTACTTTATACTTTTTTTATGCTGTTGACAATAATCAATTATAAGCATAGATATCATCTGGGAGGAAACCCAGAGACTCGTTCTCCTAATGAGTGCGCATGATGACAAGATTCCTTAAATAGCGTAATTTTCCACAACAACCGCCATACCTTGGCCACCAGCGATGCACAAGGTGGCTAGGCCGTAGCGAACCTTACGTCGCAACATTTCATACATCAGCGTTACCATGATCCTTGCACCAGAGCAGCCGATTGGGTGTCCGAGGGCTATAGCGCCTCCGTTGACATTAACGATTGCTCGGTCAAGAGCAAGTTCCTTAATGACGGCTAAGCTTTGCGCCGCGAAAGCTTCGTTTAGTTCGATGAGACCGATATCGGAAATGTTCAGGCCAGCCAGCGACAGCGCCTTGTCAACAGCTGGTACTGGACCGATACCCATGATATCCGGTGATACCCCCACGCTGGCGTACGACACGATTCTTGCCAGCGGTTTCAGTCCCAAAGCCTCCGCCTGTTTGAGTTCCATCATAACGACTGCTGCGGCGCCATCGTTACGGCCGGAAGAGTTGCCCGCGGTAACCGAGCCGTCTTTTTTAAATGCAGCCTTTAATTTGGCCAGCTCTTCGAGAGTAGTTCTACGAGGGTATTCGTCGGTATCGAACAGTATGGTTTCTTTCCGGCTGATTCGTACTTCAAAGGGCAAGATCTCGTCTTTGAACCAGCCAGCGGCGATTGCCGCCAGCGCCCGCTGCTGGCTGGCAAATGCGAATTCGTCCTGCTCGTTGCGGGAAATGGCGTATTTGTCGGCCAGATTTTCAGCCGTCACTCCCATGCTTAACCGGCCGTACTTTTCCGCAGGTTGAGACTTGGGCTGGCTTTCGGTGTTAGGATCGAGGATTTCTCCGTTACCGGCAGAATAACCGAAACGGGCGTTGCGCAAGTAATAGGGTGCGGTGCTCATGCTTTCGGCGCCTCCGGCAATAATAATGCGCGACTCGCCCAAACGAACGGCCTGCGCAGCGGAGACAATGGCTTGCAAACCCGAGCCGCACTGGCGATGTACTGTGTAGGCGGGCAGTTCTATTGGCAGTTCAGCATAAAGAGAGGCTACACGGGCGAGGTTGGGTGTATCACTACTCTGCTTTCCGTGGCCGAAAATGACTTCGTCGATTAGACCGGGGTCGCCGGGGATTCCCTTGGCGCACTTGGCAATGACGGCGCTGGCAAGCTGCTCAACCAAAACATCTTTGAGGGTGCCACCGATTTTGCCAATAGCTGTGCGGACTCCGGTAGTGATTACTGCTTCATGCATCTTGAGACTCCTCTCTTATTTTGAGCCGTGGGCTGACAGTATATTTGGCTGTGGTTATCGCCGCAATTTCCTCAAGCGTCGTATCGGATGTAATTTCATTCAGGATCAGCCGGCCAGCTTCGAAATGAAACACTGCATACTCTGTGATAATCATATCCACTGCGTTTTTGGCCGTAAGCGGTAACGTACACTTAGGTATGATCTTCGCGACGCCGTCCTTGGTGGTATGCTGGGTGGCGATGATAACTTTCGCGGTGCCTACAACTAGGTCCATCGCACCGCCGACTCCGAGAACGTCTTTTCCCGGTACCAGCCAGTTGGCCAAGTCTCCAGTTTGACTGACCTGCAGACCACCGATGATAGTGCAGCCAATATGGCCGCCACGAATCTGTGAAAAAGACTCCGCGCTATCGAAAAAGGAAGCTCCGGGCAGCACGGTAACGTGTTTTCGGCCGGCGTTGATGAGTTCGCAGTCCTCCTGTCCGGGCTCGGGATAAGGTCCGATATTCAGGATACCATTTTCACTTTGCAGGTAAACCTTCCTGCCAGTTACGTAGTTGGCTACCAGCGTGGGAATCCCGACACCCAGGTTGACCACCATGCCGTCAAGGATTTCTTCAGCGGCGCGTTTGGCAATTCTGATTTTACGTTGTTCATCATTCAGCATTATCGGTCTCCCCTTTTGACAAGGATATCCACATATAAAAATGGGGTGATAATGTCTTCAGGAGACAATTCTCCTGGCTCGACAATTTCATCAACTTCAACTATGCAGATTTTTGCCGCGGTCGCCATGATCGGGTTGAAATTTCGAGCGGATTTGCTGTAGACCAGATTACCGAGGCTATCGGCTTTTTTTGCCCGGACAAAGGCGTAGTCGGCTGAGATAGGCTCCTGCAGCAAGTACTCGGTACCGTTAAGAGTGAGAAGCTGATGCCCTTTGGCCAGCACCGTCCCGACGCCGACAGGTGACAAAAAACCTCCGAGACCTGCACCGGCCGCCCGTATTGCTTCGGCGAAATTGCCTTGGGGAATCAGCTCGATTTCGATTTTTCCCTCGCGATAATACTTTGCTGCATCAGGGTTGGGGGTAAAAAATGAACCGATGGCTTTTTTGATTTTTCCCTGCAGCAGAACCACGCCGATTCCTTCGTTGTGACTGCCAAGGTCATTGCCGATAATCGTCAGCTCTTTCGCGTCATGGGCGGCCAAGGCGGCAAGCAACATTTCCGGGCTGCCGACACGGCCAAAGCCTCCGATCATGATGGAACTGCCACTTTTTATTTCTGCAACGGCTTCAGTTGCTGTCATTACTTTAACCATCCAGTTACGCTCCTTATCCTGGTTCTAGATCGAGTCTACCACTCTTCTACGGCGATGGCTCTGATGGGGGAACCGGACAGGCCGCGGATTTTGAGGGGTATTCCCATGAAGAAAAACCGGGTCTTTGAAAGTTTGTCGAGGTTGGCCAGATTCTCCATGATACCGATTTTTTTCCCCAATAGCTCCAGATGTGCCGGACGGCCCATATCACTGAGGGTATCGATGTTGGACAGGTCGGCCCCGACCGATTTTATGTCATGGGCTGAGAGCCACTTGGCTGCAGAGATGTCGAGCGCCGCCGCGTGGTGGAACCCAGGGCCATTCCATTCGCCAGCCCAAGCCCGGATGAGAACTATGTCGCCAGGCTTTACTTCGGTGTTGGTCGCTGCTAACCGCTCCTCAAGCATGACGGCGGTCACCGCCTGCTGAGGGTCACGGGCAGAAACGTCGATCAAAACCGCCTCGCCGAAAGTAGTTTCCAGGGGAACTTCATCAATGGTCTTTCCATCTTCGAAGAAATGAAATGGAGCGTCCAGATGGGTACCGCCATGATCGGAAATGATCACAAGTTTGCTCGCATAGCCCTTGCAGGGCGGAATATAGCGCGGTGCGGAAAAAGCGTGGGTCACGTGATCAATAATCGTCACCTTGGGATGGGTCGGAAAGGATTGCAGGCCGTCATGCAACGGCACTGTCAAGTCGATAATTTTCATTTTACAGTCTCCTTATCATTTACATGTAACCCCAGAGCAGAATGCCCGCTGAGAACACCAATGTTGTCCAGAGCATGCACAGCACGGTATAACCCATCACATCGCTGAGCTTAAGACCGGATATCGCCAGTGTCGGCAGAAGCCAGAAGGGCTGAACCAAATCATTCCAGGAATTGCCAAGCATTACGGCCATGGCCGTTTTCCCCATGTCAGCTCCGAGTGTTTTGGCAGCCTCAATCATGAAAGGTCCCTGAATGACCCAGTGGCCGCCGGCCGAAGGAGCGAAGAAATTGATGAAGAATGAGCTGACCAGACCCCAGAAGGGCAGGGTATGAGCATCGGAGATATTGACAAACCATTGGGCCATGGTGTTGACCAGCCCCGAGCCTCCCATCATCGCCATGATTCCGGCGTAAAACGGATACTGGAGAATGATCCCACCGATGGTTTTGGCGCCTTCGCTGATGGCGGCTATATACTTGGACGGAGTTCCCATAAACATTATCCCGAGGAAGATGATAGCGAAGTTGATCATATTGATGTCGAGGGCTCCGCCGCCATAAAAGTAGAAGGCCAGATAACCGATGCCCGCCAAACCGATCAGGCCGCTCAGCATCCAGCTGTTATTTATTTTTTCGGCGAAAGTCTGTTCAGCGTCCGCTTTCGGGCTTGAGCCGGCCTGCTGGTCCTTGAAGGCCGCCGGATCAAGCTCGACGATGTCCTTGGGATCCCGCGGCAAAGACAAAGCGTTTAAAATCGGTAAGGTGACGAGCAGCACCAGGGTCATACTCAGAATCGGTATAGAAAAAATGGTGTCCGTCAAAGGGATGGTGCCCATGCTTTTTTCCAAAAAATGGCCCTTGGTGGCGATCAGAATGGGGATGGTGCCGGTAAAACCAGTTCCGTAAAGCACAAAACCGC
>Ga0074045_10003905_pt1 | contig 13340 bp, 12 predicted proteins | sample BogForMeECP23OM2_FD_94442 | JGI IMG/M metagenome (GOLD analysis project Ga0074045, IMG submission 94442) | Bog forest soil microbial communities from Calvert Island, British Columbia, Canada - Bog Forest MetaG ECP23OM2 | ecosystem: Environmental > Terrestrial > Soil > Wetlands ... | reverse complement strand
GCCGGCGCAGCTTGGCCGGCTTCGGGCGGCAGGGCGTAAACGACTTCCTCGGCCGCAAGCTCTGGTAATTGCCGCAAATGCACGAGGCTACGGAAAACCGTAGCCTCTGCGATCCTCCGGTAGTTTTCAGCTACATGGCACCGATCCTGGACGGGCCACCAATCTTGGACGGGCCACCGATCTTGGACGGGCCACCAATCTTGGACGGGCCACCGATCTTGGACGGGCCACCGATCTTGGATGGGCCACCGATCTTGGATGGGCCACCGATCTTGGACGGGCTCGTGAACTTGCTCGGCGTGGAGCTGGAAGCCACGTTCAGTGCGGCAACGATGGCCTTCTTGGCGGCTGTTAAGTTACCGATCAACGATTTCTTTTGAATCGACACTTTGATCTCTCCTGTCTTGCGTTTTGTGCTGCTCGGCTTTCTACAGAGCAAGTCCAATACCAAATCGTGGCGAGTCCTGCGCACAACCTCAAACCTACATTCCCCTCAAGTACTTAGCCATTGTTCTGGGGAAGAAACAGTGATCGGATCGCGGAAGCGGACTCAGACGTAGATTAAAAAATTATCCATGACGCATTAGTTTTTAATCCATACCAGGCCGTGGGTTGAAATTTTCAATCTTTCCCGATGCCATATTTGCGGCAAAGATAGTGCATTTTCTGCTTATCGACTTGCAGGAGCCGCGCCGCTCCGATCTTGCTGCCCCCAGAGCGCCGCAGCGCCGCCGTCAGGTAGGCAACCTCAATCTTCGCAATTTCCTGATCGAAGTTGACCCCACCTTCGGGAATCAGCAGAGATTCCTGGCTGGTCGTACTGCTGTATAGAAGCCGCTGCGGCAGATGTTGGACCTTGATCACCGGTCCATCCACCATGAGCACCAGCCGTTGCACCAGATTTTCCAGTTCGCGCACGTTGCCCGGCCAGGAATCCTCCTCCAGAATCTGCATGACTTCCGGCTCCAAACGTTTCAAAGGGACGTTGTTCGAGGCACAGTAGAAGCGCAGGAAATGGTTCAACAGCAGAGGGACATCCCCCGGCCGGTCCCGTAGCGCCGGGAGCGCGATGGGCACGACGTTGATGCGGTAATACAGGTCTTCGCGGAAACGCCCGGCTCGTACCATCTCCTCCAGGTCTTCATGGGTGGCCGCGATGAGGCGGAAGTCGATCTTCCTGGCATTCTGGCCCCCGATCCGGGTCACGACCCGGTCTTCGAGCACGCGCAGCAACTTGGACTGCAGCGCCAGACCCAAGGTCGCAATCTCGTCGAGCAACAGAGTGCCGGTGTTCGCCAGTTCAATATGACCAGGACGTGCCGCCCGGGCGTCGGTAAAGGCGCCCTTTTCGTGTCCGAAGAGCTCAGTCTCGATGAGGTTCTCCGGCAAAGCCGCGCAATTGATGCTGACAAAGGGTTTTTGCGCTCGGGGGCCCAGCGCAACAATGGCCCGCGCCACCAGTTCCTTGCCGGTTCCGCTCTCTCCACGGATCAGCACCGTGCTGGTGCTCTCGGCGACCCGGCTAATCGCGTCGTAGACGTTCCGCATGGACTCGCTGCCGCCGATCAGGTCGCAGAATGACTCCTGCTGGGTCTGCTCGCTTTGCTGTTGGCGGCACTCGATCTCCAGTGTCCGCTTCTCCAGTGCCCGGTGCAGTACGCCCCGTACTTCCTCGAAGTTGATGGGCGCCACAAAATATTCATCGACCGTGGCAGCGACCGCCTGCAGACGCAGGTTGCGGCTGTTCGAGCGCGTCAACCCCACGAGAACCAAATCCGGTCCCAGGGCGCGCACCTCAGCCAGGGCGGCGATTCCGTCCTTGCTATGCTCTCCGACCGTGTCGATATCCAGGAATATGGCATCCGGGGGCTCCCTCTTGATCAGGGCCAGCAATTCATCCCAAGTCTGAAGCACGCGAAGGTCATAGTCGGGAGCGAGATAGGTCTCGGCTTCCGGACTCACGCGTTCATCGGTGGTCACGATGGCGACCGCGAAACGGGCCGCGTCACTGCGGGGACTCGCCGTGCGCATGGTCCCTCCCTTGGGGGTAGTAGCGATTATGTCAAATTTTTCGACCATCCAGGATGAAATATTTATGCCCCTACCTGCGCGGCCTTGCAAAAGCCGGCCGATTCCCGTAACTTGGAATGCGCTCCGACATCTCCAGTTTTATGATTCGGGGCGGGACCGTGGTCTCGGCGGAGGATAGTTTGGACATCAACGTGCGAAAGCGTTCGCAAGTACAGGTTGTTCAGCTCCGAGGACCTCTCCGGATGGGCCAGGCGGTGGATGGCTTGCGCCAGGCCATGCAGGAGGCAGTGGGCAGCGGCGACACTCGTATTGTGCTCAACCTGGCCGAAGTGCCCATGATCGATTCCAGCGGGATTGGCTTGCTGGTGCGCTTTCTGGCTTCCACCAAGCAGCTCGGCGGGAACATCAAGCTTGTGCAACCAAACAAATTCGCAATCCAGACTTTGCGTCTGGTGGGTGTTCTCAACCTGTTCGAGGTTTTCGATAACGACGACGCGGCCGTGGACTCCTTTGCTTAAATTGCCCATCCCTTTCGTCGGATTCGAGAACGAAATGAGCCTCCATGTCGGCTGAGTTTAGCGGTGGCCCAGAAGACAGCGCATTATCTGAATTGCTCGACCGCAGCATGCCTGCGGATGCCGAGGCGGTCGCTACGGTTGTGGACGCCATATCTGAAACCCTGGCGCAACTGGAGGTCCCCGAACAGAAGCGATTTGAGATTGCGTTGGCAGTGCAGGAGGCCTTGGCCAATGCCGTTGTACACGGATGCGGGAATGACCGGTCAAAACAGGTCCGGTGCCAGCTGAAGTCTGATGCGCAGGGCCGAATCGTAATTATCGTGACCGATCCCGGACCGGGGTTCAGCCCGGATCTTCAGTCCGATCCAAAGCAGGGTGAGAGCCTGTATGACGACCACGGACGCGGAGTTTACCTAATCCGCCAACTCATGGACGAAGTTCAGTTCGAGCGTAGTGGAAGCGAAATCAGGATGTGGAAGTACTAATTAAGGATGCACTCCGGAGTCGTTGCTCACCCTGTCTCCTCCTGGGCAAACCGGCACGTTCAGGGCTTTGTGGGTCCGCCAGACGCTGGCTGAGACGCTGCCCAGTCGAAATCGCAATGCGTTTCTAGCCTTGGGCATGGATCTTCTTCAGTAGCCAAGCCATGTTCTGTCCGAGGACTTTCATGGTCTGAATGCCCTCCTCGTCTTTCTCCACTTCGCCGGGCTCGCGGCCGATGCCGATGTTCCAATAAGACGAGCCGGGCACGATCATTTCGCTGAGCAGGAAGAAGTGATTCAGGGAGTCGAAAGAATGGATGGCGCCCGCCCGGCGCACCGCCACCACACCGGCGCCGACTTTATGGCGAAACATGCCGCTGTTCGCTTTGGAAACCAGACAGGCACGGTCCATCAACGCCTTGATCTCCGGGGAGACGTCGGCCACGTAGGTCGGCGAGCCCAGCAGGATCCCGTCCGCCGCGTCCATTTTCTCGATACAGACGTTCCCCATGTCGTTTTCTTGCGAGCAGCGGCGGTTCTTCCTCACCGAACACTTGCGGCAGGCGCGGCAGCCATGGATTTCGGCGCCGCTGAGTTCGACTAGTTCGGTTTGGATGCCTTCCTTTTCGAGTTCGGCGAGGGTGTAGCCGAGCAGAATTGCTGTATTCCCGCCTCTGCGGGCACTACCGTTGAACGCGACGACCTTCATGTCAGCTCCGTTACCCGAAATCGAATTAATGAACGCCCCTTGCTCGTACTTTTCCACTCTCCCAGCGCAGAAAGGACCGGGCCATTATCGCGACTTCCCTCCGGGGCTGGTTTGTTCTGCTTGCCGACATCATTCCGCTGAATGAGCCAGCGCCAAACGCTCGGCGACGATGGAGTATGCCGTAGCGTTAAATGCCATTCCGATGTGAGTACCGGGCACTTCAAAGTCATTGCCGCGATTCCTGGTCATGCAATAGCGCCAGTCCACGATGCCGTCATGGCGGGTGTAAATCGCGGTCTGGAGCATGGAGTCCGGGACCTTGCGCCGCAGCGAATCGATGAAATCGCAGGTGCACCGCCCGGTGTAACAGCGGGGCAGCACGCCCGTGCCATGCTCCTCCAGAATGCGCAGGCGAATGGCGTCGGCGGCATGGATAACGGTGCGATTCGCCACCGTGCCACGAATCGGCGAAGCCAGCGTGATGACGGAGGCGATGTCTTTGGGCCGCTCACCTGCAACCGAGCGCGCGATGACGCCCCCCAGGCTGTGGCCGATCAAGTGAAGTTTGCGGCCGGTCTCGTGCAGCGCTCTTTTTACCGTCTCGCTGACATGGCGCTGGATCAGGAGGTTGGGGCAGTCGGCGTTGATGCCGATGCCGGAAAAATACGGGCGGTAGCCGATGCGTTCCAGCCAGCCGTGGAGTTCCGTCAGATAAAGATCGGTGCCGAGAAAACCGGGAATGAGAACGACGCCGGAGTCATCGCCTCGCGGCACACCAAAGCCGTAGTAAACCGGGGTCGCGTGCAGCAGCAGGACCTCAGCTCCGAACAGCGCTTCGGTCCACAGGGAAGTTTTGGTTTCCCGGTGAGGTTGGGGTGATTGCTTGCGAGACCTGAGCTTCGAGGGACGGGTTGCCCTTTTCTGTTTGCGCAATTTCGTCCTGGCTCTGCCCGGCATCCACCTTTACGCTGCGAGCGTTTAGCGGGCAGATGCTTTAACAGCAAATTATACCTCTACGTTTCTTAGAGCTCTACATCATATTCGAGTCATAGGGCCGGTGAGAAGGCAACGTTCACCAGACGTTTCTAGCGTTCCGCGAGCTTCCGTCGTTTCGTTTGGCCGCCCTTCTTCAGGCGCGCCTCCAGTTCCGCGACGCGCTTGCGCAGGGCATGGAGTTCCGGGTCGGCTTGGGCCTTGGGCTGAGATGGCGTCGCACCCAGAAACTTTTTCATCACGTCCACCGGCGACAGAATGGCGGACTGGACTTCGCCTAAGCGGTTTTGCACCGCGTCTTGCACCTTCTGGTAAGTGTCAAACGCGGATTTCAAATACCACATGACGAACTCCTGCCGCACTTCGTCGGAGGCCATGATGAGCTGGCGCAGCAGTTCCAGCGGCAGACCGGTCGGCTTTCCCTTGGCATCTTCGGTGATGACTTGGGTCAAAGTGACGCGGGTCAGGTCGTGGCCGGATTTCGCGTCCACGACCTTGAGCTCCTTACCTTCGCGGATGAGGGCGGCAATATCGTCCAGATTCACATAGCGGCTGCCGGCGGTGTCGTACAGCCTGCGGTTGCCGTATTTCTTGATGACGACGGTGGAAGGGTTCATTTTGATCCCGCCTATGTTGCGATGCACAAACGAATAAATATATCTTGACACAAGTGGAGGCCGCTCGTATATTTAACTCGAATGCTGCAATGCAGCAATTTTGGAGGTTCTATATGCCAGCAACCACGAAGAGCGAGACCCCCCGGGCTCATCACGGAGAGTCCTCGTTTGTTTCCGTATTATCGGGTTGGGCGCAGCAGGGCGTGCAGAGTCTGTTTGCCACGCAACGCGTCCTTCTGGATCTTGCGATGCGGCAGAATGCGAACGTAATGCATGCTCTGCGGCAGCAACTGACCGATCCGCATCACTCTCCCACCACCATTCTAAGCGAAGTGGCCGGGGAGGGGATGACCAACTTCATCGAAGGACAAAAAGTGCTTCTCGACCTGGGGAAGCAGCAGAACGAAATTCTGATGACGGCAGTAAAGGAACGGGTCGGGGATTATCCCCCGGCGCAAGCCATGACCGATCTGCTGCAGCGCAGCGTGGAGACTTTCATCCACATGCAGCAGGAGTTCCTGAAGATTGCCGGTAAACAGACGCATACCTGGGTGGAGGCAGCCAAGGCGGGTAAGCCGCTCCATGGCGAGCCCCTGGTGGAACTGGCCCGCGAGGGCATGGAAAACTTTGTCAAAGCGCAGAAGCAGTTTCTGGATGTGATTGCCGAAGAGACAGCCAAAGCCACTGGCGGCAAACACACGAACGGTATCAAGAGAATCAAGAAGACCGAACTGTCGGAGTTGGCGCGGCAGGCCACCGAGTCGTTCATTGACGCGCAGAAGAAGCTGGTTGACGTGGCTGGCAAGCAGATGAATGCCAGCGTGAAGACCGCGGGCAAGAGCTTCGAACTGCTGCGGCCATTTCCCTTCCTGCCTTTGACCGAACTGACGCGGGAGGGCGTGAAAAGCTACGTTGATGCCCAAAAGGCGTTGATGGATGTAGTGGTAAAACCGATGGCTGAGCACAAGCACGCGGTCAAACCGGCGGCCCGGCATGCGAAGCGGCCGGTGCATGCCAAGAAGGCGGCAGCGTCCGCCGCTTGACGGCGGAGCGAGGCATAGAGATGTCACCCGGAGCGGAGTATGGCCCGCTCTGCGCGGACGGCGGAGGGCTCCAAACCGGCTAAGGGGCTGTTCTCCGGGAAGAGGCGGCTTCGCGCGAGCTAAACGGCACGACAGTTCGTGCGAGGCCTTACCAGGCGAACAGCGGATCCTCCGATCCCGCTCCGGGTGGCAGGTCAATTACAATGACGGTCATTGATAGTCGTCGACTGTCATTGGCAGACGAGGCTGAGTATCGCGCTGGCGGGTTCCCTGTCGGCGGATAACTCGTCGCCCATCATCGATCATCCATCGTGCACCGCGAGGCGTACATGAAAATTCCTCTTACTCCCCTTCGGTTTCTGCGCTACGCGCGTGAGCAATTTCCTAATAAAGTCGGGGTGGTGTGCGGCGAGCAGCGCTTTACCTATGCGCAATTTGCCCAGCGCAGCGGGCGCCTGGCGGGCGCCCTCATCTCCGCAGGAGCAAAGCCGGGCGATCGTATTGCCTTTTTGAGTACCAACTGTCATCGCCTCCTGGAGGCCTACTACGGAGTCCTAGAAGCCGGATGTGTGCTGCTACCCCTGAATATCCGGCTGGCGCCGCAGGAGCTTGCTTTCGTCTTGAATGATGCGCAGGCCAGATTCTTGTTTGCCGAAATGTCATTGTTGCCGCTCGCGGAGTCGTTTCGGACAGCCGTCCCTTCGATCGAAACTACTTTTCTCCTGGATGGCCAGCCGCAGGCGAACTGGCTGGCAGCACAAAACTACGACGATTTACTGGCAGCTTCCCCTCCGTTCGAGTGTGACTTCACGCAAATTGATGAGGACTCGGTTGCTGAACTCTTCTATACCAGCGGCTCGAGTGACCGCCCGAAAGGTGTGATGCTGACGCATCGCAACATCTATTTGCACGCATTGTCAGTGCTCGCCGCAGGACAGACGTCCCCAACCACGATGGGCGAAATGTCGTGCAAGACAGTGTCGCTGCAAACCATTCCGCTGTTTCACGCCAACGGGTGGGGCACGGCGCACACGATTACCGTGGTCGGCGGCACGCACGTCATGATTCACCACTTTAATCCTATCGACGTGTTCCGACTGATCGAGCGGGAACGCGTGAGCACCTGCGCCATGGTGCCCACCATGGTCACAGCGCTCGTACATTCGCCGGAGAGGCCGAAGTACGACTTGAGCAGCCTGTCGACGATAATCATTGGCGGGGCGGCTTCGTCTCCCACCTTGGTAAGAGAAGCTCAGGAGAAGCTGGGGTGCACCTGCATCTCCGGGTACGGCTTGACCGAGACTTGTCCGACGGCCGCCAAATCGCCCATGAAATTGGGCCTGGGGTGGGAAGGAGAACAGCTCTACGCCGGCCAGGCTATGACCGGGTTTGCCATTCCCGGCGTCGAGCTGCGAGTGCTGGGGCCCGACGGGAAGGAGGTACCGCATAACGGCATTGCCATGGGCGAGATCTTGGTGAGAGGCGACGTTGTCATGGACGGCTATTGGCGCCAGCCCGAGGCCACGGCGGCAGCGATGAAGGGCGGCTGGCTCCATACCGGTGACATGGCAACCGTCGATCCACAGAACTACCTTCAGATTGTTGACCGCAAGAAAGAGATCATCGTAAGCGGAGGCGAGAACATTTCTTCGCTGGAAGTGGAGAAGGTGCTCTCCGCCCACCCTGCCGTGTACGAGTTGGCGGTGATTCCTGTTCCTGATGCGAAGTGGGGCGAGGTACCGAAGGCGATCGTCGTCCTGAAGTCCGGAGCAAAAGCCGAGGAAGACGAACTGCTGGAGTTTTGCCGCGCCCGGTTGTCGCACTACAAGTGTCCGCGCTCAGTCGAGTTTCTGGAAAGCCTGCCGCGCACCGGGACTGGCAAGGTTTTGAAACGCGAGCTGCGGAAGAAATATTGGACCGCTCAGAGAAGTACGGTTTCGTAGAGGTGAGAGGAACGTCGTGTGCGCGGCCCTAGGTCGTCCCTGCGGGACTTAGGCCATCCTTCCCACTTTTCCCAGCGCTGAAGCGCTGGCTAAGTTAGGTCGCCCCTCTGGGGCTGGATCCTCAAGGAACATTTTGCTAATTCCGCATTGCCTGTACAAAATCTGTACCTTTATATACGGCAGCTTGTTTGTCAGGTTGGAACCAGGGCAGAGGTTCCACGTGACGACGCTTTGAGCGTTGCGAAGGTTTGTTTTGCTGGTTATGGCGCAGACTTCGAAGCCGGTACAGTTGAAGCTTGAAACGGTGGAGGCTTTTCATGCTTACATTCGCCAGGCCGAAGCGGGCATGGAGCAGACACTGGGAAGCAGCAGTACATTTCTGTGGTCCGACGCTAGTCCAGAGAGAGCCCAGCAGGTCCGCGGAGGGCAGATTGTGGCGCAATTCTGGTCGGGGCGGGGGCCGGTCAAAGTGCCGAATGGGTTGATCCACGATTGGATCGCCGCCGCGTTCATTGCTGGTGCAACCGTGAGAGACGTGCTGGCGCTAATCCAGGACTACGATAATTATAAGAACATCTACAAACCCGAGGTCATTGCCTCAAGGCTGATCAGCCAGCACGACCAGGATTTCCAAATCTACTTGCGACTTGTCAAGAAGAAGATCCTGACCGTGGTCTTCGATACGGATCATGACGTGCACTATCGTGCGCTCGACCGAATGCGCTGGGTCTGTCGTTCGTATACGACGCGGATTGCTGAAGTGGAAAACGAGGGAAACCCGAAAGGGAGAGTGCTGCCGCCGGACACGGGTCACGGATTCCTGTGGCGCCTTTATTCCTACTGGCGAATCGAGGAGCGGGGAAGTGATGTGTGCATGGAGTGCCGAGCAATTTCACTGACGCGCGACGTGCCCCTGGGCTTGGGATGGATGATTGAGCCAATTATCCAGGGGCTCCCGAAGGAGTCGCTGATCAACACGCTCGAGGCTACACGCCAGGGACTGCGTGCGGCGGCGACGTAGGAACCGTGCTGCGCTGGATACTCCGGCTTTCGCGTTTTGTTCCCAAAATGGGATTGTCCGGCCAGGCTCCTTCCCGTCGACCTTGCAAACGGTGACCAATCTCACGGTGGCTGGTGATAGGCGCTACAGACTCAGCAGGCTGCCAATGATGTACTAGGTCCGAATGAAATCGGCCGGGCAGTGAGGTACGCTTATGGGTCTGCGCACGTGGTCACGATCCGAAATTAAGTACGGCCGAAAAGTTCTGAATTCTGGGCTGGAGGGAGCTCGTTCCGGCCGAGAAGCATTTCTTGATGGTAGACCTCTTCCTCCGTTTCTTAGCGAGTCAGTACGAAATGCCTTGAAGCCCGCCGCCATTGGAGTGTGCATTGGCGTGCTGGGTGGTTGTCCCGGAAATCGGCCGAAGTCGATCGGCCGAGTGTTGGCATTTGGTTTACTGGGTGGTGCAATCGGTTTTGGCGCAGGTGTTGTTCGGGAGAATCGCCGTTTGGCCGCAAGCGTCGCTTTTGGAGCTTTGCGGAATATTGACAGGGTGCGCGATGAACACTGGTTAGAAAGGCATCCCATCGACTACGCATAGAAACAAGAACGGTTGGACCCGGCGATCGGGTGGTTGCGTTTGTGATCGTGAGAGCCGGGAACAGAAGAGTGAGCATGCTTCTCGCAGGTAATGGGCCCCTGGCAATCAACATAGGGGGCAGCGATGATCGCGAGCGAAAAAGTGCAGGAGCGGGTTCAGATTCCGCTTGCCGCAGAAAGTCTCAGTCCAGAACGGATTGCCTACCTCGAAACTCTAGTCAGTCAAGCTAGAACCGCCGCCGCCGTCTTTACCCAATTCACCCAAGAAGATGTTGATCGCATCGTCAAGCCGATGGTCTTGGCGGGGATGGAGCACGCTCTGGATCTGGCCCGGCTGGCGGTAGAAGAAACCAAGCTTGGGGTGATGGAAGACAAAGTCATTAAAAACATGGTGGCGACGGAGTTTGCCTACAACTATGTGAAGGATAAACGTACGGTTGGCATCATTCGCGAGTTTCCGGAACGCAACCTGGTGGAGATGGCTGAACCGATCGGGGTCGTTTTCTCAATCATACCCATTACGAACCCGACTTCCACGGTGCTGTTCAAGTGCATCATGGCCATCAAGACGCGGAACGCGTTCATTTTCAGTCCCCACCCCAAAGCCGCGCGCTGCGGCGCCGAAGCGGTACGGATCATGTATGAGACGGCGCTGAAGCACGGCGCGCCCGAAGGAGTGTTTAGTTGCCTGGAATCGAACAACCTGCAAGAGAGCGCCTATTTGATGCGGCACAAAGACGTGCGCCTGATTGATGCCACTGGTGGGCAGGGTGCAGTCAAAGCCGCTTATAGCTCGGGCAAACCAGCCCTGGGTGTAGGACCGGGCAACACGCCGGTTTACCTGGAAAAAACAGCGGATCTGAATACGGCGGTGGTGGACATTATCATCTCCAAGACTTTCGATAACGGAACCATTTGCGCCTCAGAGCAGACGCTGGTGATTGACGATGAGATTTATGAGCCGGTGCTGAAGAAATTCGCCGAGCTGGGCGCGCATATCTGCAATGAAAAGGAGACGGAACTGCTGGCGCGCACGGTGATCGATGCGAAGACCGGATTCATGCAGCCCATGGCCGTCGGTCAGAAGGCTGCCGATATCGCCCGCTTTGTCGGTCTTTCGGTTAAACCGAACACCAAACTCCTGATTGCGCCGATTCAAGGTGTAGGCCGCGAACATCCCTTGTCGGTCGAGAAGCTGTTCCCGGTGCTCTCCGTCTATCGAGCGAAGTGCGTCGATGAGGCACTCAAGGTCTGCGTAGACGTGAACCATGCCGGCGGGCTGGGACACACGGCAGTGATTTTCTCGCACGACGATGAGGTCATCCGCAAGTTCAGCGAGGTGATCAATGCGGGGCGGATCATTGTGAACTCACCGGGTTCGATCGGAGCGCTGGGCGCTGTTTACAACGATCTGGTGCCCACCTTCTCCTTCGGATGTGGAACCGGCGGCGGCAACAGCACGACCGATAACGTGAATGTCTATCACTACCTCAATATCAAGCGTGTGGCTCGGAGGACACAAGCCCATATGTGGTTCCGGGTTCCTAATCAGATTTATTTCAATATGAACGCGGTGGAGAATGTGCATCAGTTCCCATCGCGCTCCACCATCATCGTTACGAATCCGTCCATGGAGCAACTCGGCCACGTCGACATTGTCCGGCGCTACATTCCGGAGGGAACCCACGTCCACGTCTCGGTCATTCCCGATGCGGAGCCCGAGGTCAAGGTGGTCATGCAAGGAGTGGAGGCGCTCCATTTCTACAAGGCGGACCAAATCATCGCACTGGGTGGCGGGTCGGTGATCGACGCGGCCAAGATCATGAAACTCAAGTACGAATCGCCGGAGGCTGACCTGGAAGAGCTGGCTGCGCCCTTTCTGGATCTGCGCAAGCGCGTGGTCCAGTTCCCGACGGACAAGATCAACCGGGCGCGGTTGATTGCCATTTCCACGACCAGCGGAACGGGGAGCGAAGTCACTCCGTTTGCCGTGCTGACCGACAAGGAGCGCGGGCGAAAAGTGACACTCGCCGACTACTCGCTCAGTCCCGATGTAGCGATTGTCGATCCGCAGTTCGTCATGTCCATGCCGAAGGGCCTTACCGCTGATACCGGTATCGACTGCCTGACCCACGCACTGGAAGCTGGAGTTTCGAATTATGCGTCGCCCTACACCGATGCCAACGCCATGCAGGCGATTCGGCTGGTGTTCAAGTACCTGCCGATCGCTTACGAGCATCCCCACAATGAAGAGGCGCGCTGCATGATGCACAATGCCGCGTGCATTGCAGCGATGGCGTTTTCCAACGCCTCGGTAGGCGTGAATCACGCCCTGGCGCATGCCTTCGGCGCGCGCTTCGGGGTGGCGCACGGTCGGGCCAATGCGCTCATGTTGCCGCACGTGATCGTTTATAACGCAGCCGTGCCCGCCAAGTTCATGCCGTCGCCGTACACACAGGGTTATGTCGCGCATAAGAAGTACGCTGCGGTCGCGGATTTGCTGGGGTTGGGCGGAAACACGATTGAGGAAAAGGTGAAGAACCTGGTGACGGCGACAGAACAGTTGCTGGACCAATTGGGATTTCCGCGTTCCATCGCCGAGCTGGGAATTTCGAAGGAAGAATTCGAGCGGGCGATGCCCGATTTGACCAAGCTTGCCTTTGAGGATCCGTCCGGGCGGTCGAACCCGCGGATGCCACTGATGAGCGAATTGGCCGAGCTGTATTGGAAGGCTTACCAGGGACGAGGTCTGGCGAAGGTGGCCGGTGTGTCTGAGCAACAAACCGCGTAGCGGATGGTGGTGGGTATGGCAGTGATCGCCATGTGGATAAAGATTGATGAAGAGCGCGTTGTCCAAGGGTTGCAAGAGGCCGGGGAAAAACTGGACAGCGCCGAGGGCGAGGTGGTTGCGGATTTCTCTTCGGTGCGCCGGATCGATTCGAGTGCAATCCGAGCGCTGGAGGAGTTTGCCGGCACAGCCGACGACAAAGGCGTCAAGGTCGTGTTGCGCGGCGTGAACGTTGATGTCTACAGAGTGCTCAAGCTGGTGAAGCTCGGGTCGCGATTGTCGTTCGTAGCCTGATCTTCGCAGCTTGAGATGGGTAATTGCACAGGGATGAATATGGAGAGTGGTCATGCAGAACCATCAACAAGGTAACCGCCTTTCGTGGGGGGATACGGTTTTCTTGCATCTGGAGCGGGAAGGCATGCCGCTCAATGTGGCGTGCATCAGCGTGCTGGAGGGCGAGATCCCGTTCGACGATTGCCTCCAGTTCATCGAGTCGAAGCTGCCGCTGATTCCGCGCTTGTTCAAGCGGGTGGTGGCGCCGCCGCTCAATCTTGGTCTTCCGAGCTGGGAAAACGACCCCAACTTTGATATTCGCAACCATGTACGCGAGGTGACG
>Ga0074045_10003903_pt1 | contig 13341 bp, 12 predicted proteins | sample BogForMeECP23OM2_FD_94442 | JGI IMG/M metagenome (GOLD analysis project Ga0074045, IMG submission 94442) | Bog forest soil microbial communities from Calvert Island, British Columbia, Canada - Bog Forest MetaG ECP23OM2 | ecosystem: Environmental > Terrestrial > Soil > Wetlands ... | reverse complement strand
TCCGGTCTGCCTCCAACCGTGGTCTACAGATACGACTTATGGTTTTTGACGCATGTAACCGATCCGGAGTTCGTTTGCCTGTGGGCTCACTTCGATGATGCCTCAGAAATTGGAGAGCTTCAGAATCGCATCGAAAGGACTCTTGCCGAGGAAGATGAAACACACAAGAACTCGCCACTCACAAGCAATGTTCACTATTGGGCTGAGGAATCGGGGACTGCCTCCGCGGAGCTTTCAGCGTGCAAGTTCTTCCTTGCCTGGTCCGTACTCTGGACAATAGTCGAAATGCTTCATTCGAAACGCGTGCTGAAGCCCTTCTGGCGATCCCTAATTTGCGCAACTGTCGTGTCAATAGCCGGACTATTCTTCTTATTTCGCTACATATGGGCAGTTGACCAAGCACAACTGAGTCGCATTTCGGCGACCAAAGTCATCGCATTCCATCTGCCGCCCTCTTGCAACTTGCTAACAGAAGATCAGCGACAAGACTACCTGCGTAGGGCTGAACATTTAACGAAAAGCTCGCAGCATAATCGCTGGTGGGAACTTCGTGCTTTCGATGCGTACTATGGACGATGGGTATGGAAGCAGATGGTAACGACTCCACCATCGATACCGACGAGATATGCTCAAACGTCGAAGGTGCAAGTTACGGCGCCGGATTCCAAAGGAACAGGAACGGTGCGTATTACCTCGCAGCCCAGCGGACTGGATGTGAGGATTGACGAGGAGATTGCCGGTAAGACTCCATTGTCGGTTTCAGTACAGGAGGGGCAGCACAAAATAGAAGTTCAAAAGGAGGGCTATTCGCCTTGGACCAGGGACGTGCAGGTCAAGGCGGGGGCCGAAATTACTTTGAGTCCGACTTTTCGTTAAGCGTGGCTCCTCTCTTTGGCGGCCGTTCGGGGCCGAGATTCCGAACGGCGCAGTATTTGATTCTGGTCATTATTGCTTGGACGGCACTTTTCCACGTTTATACTTCTTACAAGGAGCTTTCCGGTCCGATGAAATCCGTACCTTGGATTCTGATCGCCGCGCTGATAAGCAGTCCTTTCTGGCAGGCTGCGCCGCTTACCGCAGCGGCGGCCAGCGCCACCAGTGCCAACGTCACCATTAGCGGCAGTCCAAAGTGGGTTGACAGCAAGATGGACGTCACCGCTGGCGACAAGCTGCACATTACTGCCACCGGCGCCGTCAGCATGGGTAAGGACACCGGCATCACGCCGGCTGGAGCGCAGCGCGGCTGGGTGGACACCTTGCGGCCGCTGATGGTCCCCAGTGCGGGGCGCGGGGCGCTGGTAGGCCGCATCGGCGACAGCGACGCCGCGACTCCGTTCGTCGTTGGCGCTAATGCCACCGTGACCGTGCCGGTTGCGGGCCGCTTGTATCTCGGCATCAACCAGGATGCAACTCAGTCGCCGACCGGCCAGTACGAGGTGCATATCGATCGCACCCCGGGGAGCGGCGCCGCTGCCGCGAAAACCAACTACGACTTCAAGCCGCTGTTTGCGAAGCTCGACGCGCAGCTACCGTACCGTATCAGCGACAAGGCGGAAGGCGGCAATCCCGGAGATCTGGTCAACTTCGTGCTCATAGGCTCGCAAGCGCAGGTAACCAACGCGTTTAAGACTGCCGGCTGGCTTCAAGCCGACAAGGACAACAAAGCCGCCGTCCTCAGCGCACTGGAGGCAACCTTACAGAAGAGCTCCTACATGACCGTGCCGATGAGCATCCTGTACCTGTACGGCCGTCCGCAGGACTTTGGCTTTGAGCGCACCGACCCGGTGCTGGTCGCCGCGCAGCGCCACCACTTTCGCATCTGGAACTCACCCTTCAGCACGTCGCAACAGACGATCTGGTCAGGCGCGGGCACGCACGACATCGGCATTGAGAAGGACCAGCGCAAGGCGGGCGCCATCACCCACAAGATTGACCAGAACGTGGACGGCGAGCGCGACTTCATCGGCGCGACCCTAACCGACGCGGGACAGGTCCAGGCCATGGACTACATGACCCGCTCGCACCCCATCACCTCCACCAAGACCGCAACCGGCGGGGAGATCAAATCCGACGGGCGAGTGCTGGTCATCGTGCTGAAACCCGCGACCACTTCATCGAAATAGCCGCGAGTTGTTCGAAGATATGGGAATTGCTAGAGCGCTCTAAATAGCAATTTTGGTCTCGATCGCGTCGTAATCCGCTCGTACGCCCCCGTCTGTCGCGTCGAGCAGTCCGGCGTCCGCCAACGCCCGGACATCCGTATGAACGTTGCTGTAATCCCGGCCCAGCGCTTTTGCCAGCGCCCGTACGCTCTTGACCTTATGTCGCCGGACATAACGCAACAACTCCATTCGCCTCGCGGTGAGAACCCGCGCGAGTGCGTCCCAACTCTCGAATGCCAGGTGACGTTCATGAAAGGTCTCTCCCCGTTCGGCGCGGTGCCATGCATCGACGAAGCGGCGCGAAGCCTCGTCTTCGATCGAGCCGCCGACCTTGATCTTCACATTGGTCATTTCTCACCTCGCAAGGCCCGCACATCGGACCAGAAATCGGCCATCAGTTGCTCGACGGTGCTGAAGGCGTAAGGCGTCTCGACGCCTTTAAGATGTTGATGATCACCCTTGCCGCGTTCATTGTCATAACCAACTTCCCGAACCCCAAGACGACCATAGAAGAGCGAATATTTCAGGCCGTGGGTTGAAGGAGGAACCGGGGATGCAACGCGCCATAGCAATTCTCCACAATCGCACCGTCGTCATAGTCGATACGCTGGTGGAAGAGCAGTTCGGCCTTCATCTCAGGGCGATCATTCTAAGGCCAGTATGGTCTTATAGAACATATGGCGTCAAGGGCCATACATGATCACGCCCGTTTGGCGCAAGTGTTGCGTAGGACTGACCGGGTGACCCACCCTTCTAACCTGCTTTTGGCGAGAGGATAACGCCCGAGAGCGGCTAGAAAGTTGTGAGGGCAGATCCTGAATCGCGCCAGGTATAGGACCCCAGCATCTTGAGATAGTTGCCGCGCAGGAACGCTCTCGGGTCCTCGACATTGACCATGCTCATGGAGCCGCGCATCTGCTTCACCGATACATACTCGTGCTCGGTCATCCAGGCTTCCACGCCTGCCAGCACCACGCCAATGTGCTCGATACCGTACTTCAGCAGCGCGGAGGTCATCATGGCCACGTGCGCGCCCGCCATCATGCACTTCAGCACGTCGCTGGCGTCGTGTACGCCGCCGGTGATGGCGATGTAGGTCTCGACCTGATGGTAAAGAATGGCCGCCCAGTGCAACCGGAGCCGCAGCTCATGCGGGCTGCTGAGGACCAGGTTCGGCACCACTTCCATCTGTTCGATGTCGAAGTCGGGTTCGTAGAAGCGGTTGAAGATGACGATGCCGTCGGCCCCTGCTTCTGACAGCTTGCGGGCGAAGTTGGCGCACGAAGTAAAGTATGGGCCGAGCTTGACCGCGATCGGGATGCGCACATTCTTGCGGATGGTGCGCAGCAGCTCGCAATAACGGTTCTCAAGCTCCTCGGCAGTCACGTTGGGATCGGTGGCAACGTCGAAGATGTTCAGCTCCAGCGCGTCTGCGCCCGCCTCTTGCATGTACTCGGAATAGCGCACCCATCCGCCAGGTGAACTGCCGTTCAGGCTGGCGATGACCGGAATACTCACCGCTGCCTTGCCCTTGCGCAGCAGGTCCAGATAGCGGTCGGGGCCGACATGGTACTTCGGCATGTCGGGCAGATACGACGTGGACTCGGCGTAGCTGTTGGCGCCGTACTCCAGCGCGCTGTCAAGGTTCTCGCTCTCGGCCTCGATCTGCTCCTCGAACAGCGAGTACATGACGATGGCCGAGGCCCCGGCATCTTCCATGCGGGGGAAGTTCTCCAGCTTCTCCGACAGCGGCCCGGCCGATACCACGACCGGATTCTTCAGCTTCAGTCCCAGATAATTTGTTGTCAGGTCAATCATTGGGTTCGTCCTCGTCGCTTTCTTTATCGCGCGGCGCCATCGCGCTCGATTCCGGGTTTGCCTGCGCCAGTTGCATTTCGTTCAACATCTCGGTCAGCTCGGGAGGGAACGGTTCCTTTTTCAGCAGATGTCTGCCGTTAGCCGTCGGCAGCGCGGCAATCAGGATCGCCTCGATGCGGTCCAGGTCCTTTTTGTCAACCACAAAGGCCGAGAAGTAGTTCCAATGGCGGAAGTAATGGGATTGCGGAACACGAGCATGGGCCGCAAGCGCCGATCGAAGCATGTCTGCCTGTCCCACATAGTAGGGCACGCCGTCCATGTAGAGTACATAAACGCCAGGCTGCGCCAGCAGGTCCATTGTTTTATGCAGCCATTGCGTTGGCGCCGGCGGATTTTTCTTCGACCCCACGACAGCTTTTGGTTTGGGCAGCCGGCGATAAAACAACTCTCGGGGCCACATCCGCGCGTATTTGAACGGAACCTTAAGTTCTACTTCTCCTTTGTTCGCCATGATTGTCCTCGTTCCTTCTATTTCTCCTGGCCCGGGTGGAGCAGGCCTTCAGGCCTGCATGAAGACTGCACTGTTGGAGGCCGGCTTTAGCCACTGAGGTACATCATCTAGCGTAAATGCTGGGTTTAGAGATGAGTACCTACACTGCTGCGCCTGCTCAACAAGTCTCGCCCGCACCGGGTTCTGGTGAATGTACTCCCGGAATCGGGCGAATTCCGCCGCATCACGCACGCGGCGATCTACAAAGCTGGTTTGCCAAATTTCGTACGGCCCAAGTCGCTGCCGGGCCTCATGGGAAAATCCGCCTTTGATACATTGCACAGCCCGCTCCAGGGTTGCGCCGGGAGGGATGCTCAACAACACGTGAAAGTGATTGGGTATGACCACAAATTCGTGGAGCAGAAGTCTTTTTTCCGCGCGATAGCGGAGAAGGATTTCACAGAACAAGGTTGCCATGGCCTCCGACTGCAGCACGTTCTTCTTGCAGAAGGTGCTGGCGGTGACGAAATAAGTGGCGCTGCTCGTCCTGCCCCGATGAGGAATTGCCAATCTATCTACCTCAGCGGCTGAAGCCGCACTTTTGTATCCACTTCCCAATGCAGGCCTGAAGGCCTGCTCCACCCGGCAAATCTGGCGCTATTTCTGCTCAAAATTCATCGCCGCCATGTGCTGATACAGCTTCCAGCGCTCGTTCACATTTTCCTGCGCCTGCTTCAGCAACTTCTTGGCCTCGTCCGGATCGCTGTTCACCAGCATGGTGTAGCGCGTCTCGTTGTAGATGTATTTCTCCAGCGGGATGCTGGGGGCGCGCGAATCCAGCACGAAAGGATTCTTGCCTTCCTTGGCCAGCGCCGGGTTGTAGCGGAACAGCGGCCAGTGTCCGGAGTTCACCGCGGCTTTCTGCTGGTCAAGGCCATACACCATGTCGTAGCCATGCGCTATGCAATGGCTATAAGCGATGATGAGCGACGGCCCATCGTAAGCTTCGGCCTCTTGAAAAGCCTTCATCGTCTGCGTATCGCTGCCGCCCATGGCGACGTGAGCCACGTAGGCGCGGCCGTAGTTCATCGCCATCATGGCGATGTCTTTCTTCGGGGTATGCTTGCCGCCGGCTGCGAACTTCGCCACCGCTCCCATCGGCGTGGCCTTCGACATCTGCCCGCCTGTATTCGAGTAAACCTCGGTGTCAAGCAGCAGGATGTTGACGTTAGCAGTGGAAGCCAGCACGTGATCGAGGCCGCCGTAGCCGATGTCGTAGCCCCATCCATCGCCGCCGATGATCCACACGCTCTTGTTGACCAGCGTGTCCGCGACCGCCAGCAAATCGCGCGCCGCCGGCGACTTGTCGTTGGCAATCTTCTCCTTCAGCTTCTTCACCCTCTCACGTTGCGCGAAGATGCCTTCCTCGGTGGACTGGTCCGCATCCAGGATCGCAACCGCAAGCTGGTCGCCGATCGTCGATGCCACACGCTGTACCAGTTCCTTGGCGTAGTCGCGCTGTTTGTCGATGGCCAGCCGGATGCCCATGCCGAACTCGGCGTTGTCTTCGAACAGCGAGTTCGACCACGCCGGGCCTCGTCCTTCCGCGTTGACGCTGTAGGGCGTCGTCGGCAGGTTGCCGCCGTAAATGGACGAGCAGCCGGTCGCGTTGGCGATTACAGCGCGGTCGCCAAATAATCGCGTCATCAGCGAGATGTACGGAGTTTCGCCGCATCCGGCGCAGGCGCCCGAGAACTCGAACAACGGCTGCAACAGTTGCTGGTCTTTCACCTGCCCGTGCGACAGCTTGCCGCGCTCGAACTCGGGGATCTTCAGGAAGTAATCCCACCACTCGTTGTACTTCTCGCGCAGCGCGGGCTGCGGCTCCATGTTGATGGCGCGATGCTTGGCCTCGCTCTTGCTCTTGGCCGGGCAGACCGCCACGCACAGCCCGCATCCGGTGCAATCTTCCGGCGCCACTTGCAGCGTGTACTTCAGTTCGGTGAACTCACGCCACTTGGGCACTGCCGTCTGGAAGCCTTCGGGCGTGTGATTGACGGTTCCGGGATCGTAGATTTTGGCGCGAATGACCGAGTGCGGGCAAACCATGACGCACTTGCCGCACTGGATGCACAACTCCTCGTCCCACACCGGAATTTCCAGGGCGATGTTGCGCTTCTCCCACTGCGTAGTAGCCGTGGGGAAGCTGCCGTCGATCGGCAGCGCGCTGACCGGGATTTGGTCGCCTTCGCCGTCGATGATCAAAGCTTCCACATTGCGGACGAAGTCGGGAGCGTTCGCCGGGACCGCCGGACGAATATCGAACTTCGAGCTGACCGCATCCGGGACCTTCACTTCGTGGAGGTGTTCCAGCGCCGAATCGACCGCGGCAAAGTTCTTGCGCACGATGGATTCGCCGCGCTTGCCATAGGTCTTCTCGATGGAGTGCTTGATGGCAGCGATGGCTTCATCGCGCGGCAGCACGCCGCTGATGGCGAAAAAGCAGGTCTGCATAACGGTGTTGATGCGGCCGCCCATTCCGGCTGCGCGCGCCACGTTTACCGCGTCGATCACGTAAAACTTCAGCTTCTTCTGGATGATGGCCTGCTGCGCGGCACGCGGCAGGTTGTCCCACACCTCATCGGGACCGAACGGGCTGTTGAGCAGGAAGACCGCGCCGGGGTCGGCGGCCTTCAGCACGTCGAGCCGTTCCATGAAACTGAACTGGTGGCAACCCACGAAGTTCGCCCGCGAGATGAGGTAGGTGGAGTGGATCGGCTTCTTGCTGAAGCGCAAGTGCGAAATCGTGACCGCGCCCGACTTCTTCGAGTCATACACGAAGTAGCCCTGCACGTTCATGTCGGTCTCTTCGCCGATGATCTTGATGGTGTTCTTGTTCGCGCCCACCGTGCCGTCGGCGCCGAGGCCATAGAACATCGCGCGCACCGTGTCTTTGTCCTCCGTGGAGACCGTCGCGTCGTAGTCGAGGCTGGTGTGGGTGACGTCGTCGTTGATGCCGATGGTGAAGTGGTTGTGCAGAGCGGGCTTCGTCAGCTCCTCAAAAATCCGTGCCACCATCGCGGGTGTGAACTCTTTCGACGACAGCCCATAACGGCCGCCGATTACCCTCGGGAAGCTGGCCATCGGCGCTTTACCGGCGGTGAATCCTTCTGTCAGCGCGGTGACCACATCCTGATACAGCGGCTCGCCGATTGCGCCAGGCTCTTTGGTGCGGTCAAGCACCGCAATGTTCTTTACCGTCTTAGGAAGAGCTGCCAGGAAGTGCTCGACGGAGAACGGACGCATCAGGCGAACCTTCAGCACGCCAACCTTGCGGCCTTGCCCGGTAAGGTGATCCACCGTCTCCTGCACCGCTTCTGCGCCCGAGCCCATGACGATGATGACGCACTCGGCATCCGGCGCGCCGTCGTATTGGAACAGCTTGTACTGCCGTCCAACGATCTGCGCGAACTTGTCCATCACGTTCTGCACGATGGTGGGACAGGCCAGGTAATACGGATTCACCGTCTCTCGCGCCTGGAAGTAAACGTCGGGGTTCTGCGCCGAGCCGCGTAGCACCGGATGATCGGGCGACAGCGCGCGGGTGCGATGGGCGCGCACCTGGTCGTCGTCGATCATGGCGCGCATATCGTCGAGGCTGAGCTCTTCAATTTTGGCAACTTCGTGCGAGGTGCGGAAGCCGTCGAAGAAATGCAGGAACGGAATACGCGCTTCCAGCGTGGCGGCGTGCGCGATGAGCGCCAGGTCCATGGCCTCCTGCACCGAGTTGGAGGACAACAGGGCAAATCCCGTGGGCCGCACCGCCATTACATCCTGATGATCGCCGAAGATGGACAGGGCCTGGGCTGCAACTGCGCGTGCGGCAACGTGAATCACCGCGCTGGTCAGCTCGCCCGCGATCTTGTACATGTTGGGAATCATCAGCAGCAGGCCCTGCGACGAGGTGAACGTCGTTCCCAGCGCTCCGGCCTGCAAGGCGCCATGCAGGGCTCCGGCGGCGCCGGCTTCGCTCTGCATCTCGACCACTTGCGGCACCGCGCCCCAGATGTTCTTGTCGCCAATCGAGGACCACGCGTCCGACGATTCGCCCATCGGCGAGGAGGGCGTAATGGGATAAATAGCGGCAACCTCGCTCACGTGGTAAGCCACGTAGGCGACGGCTTCGTTGCCGTCGAGCGTAACTTTGTTTCTCGGCATGTTACCTCCTGCCGGTCCTGCGCCCTTGGGCGAGGGCCGCACATCGCCTTCGCCGGCTGCCGAGGAAGTTGTAGGAAGGGTGGCAACCGGCGAAGCATATTCCGTTGTTTTCACGTTTCTATGTTCCCCAAACCGGCCAAGTGCGCGGTCTGTGAGTTACCCAGGAATTAATATGTCTCACGATAGCAATTGATGACGGATGGGGCTGTGACGGGCGTACTAACAATGCAGTGACGTGCGTCACATACAGAGGGTTGAGGGTGTGTGAGGGAAAAGCCGGCGCGCCGGGAGATGAGCCCGTAAGAGGTCAGGCGGATGGTAGAAGTCAACTTCCGCGCAGGCGTCACAGAATGGGGACATGGGGAGCGGCGGTGCGAGGAAGGTCCCCCGTGATGCGTGGATCATCGGTGATTTCCAGGGCACGCTTGTAGGGTAAGAAGCCGGCTTTGCTGTAAAACGCCAGCGCTCCGGGATGGTCGGAGGTGCAGGTATGCAGCCAGACGCGTTTCGGCTGGTGCTCCCATGCCAGGGGGAGACCGTGTTGCAGCAAAGCGCCTCCGGCGCCCCTGCCAATGAGCCCAGGGGTCACGCCAAAAAACGACAACTCAATCTCAGGGAAGCAGCGCCGGTCGAACTCCAGCAGGCCGTGGTCGGCTCCGGCGTCGGACAGCGCGAAAACATCGACAGCCGGATCGTGGAGAATGGCGCGGAGTTCGTCGTCGGACATGCGCAGTCGGCTGAACCACAGCCACGGCTCGCCAATGCGGCGATAGAGTTCGCGGTACCAGTCGAGATCAGGGTGCGAGACGCGGCGTACGGCGAATTCAGACGTTGCGGGGGCGGGGCTGATGGGCGGCGGCGTGCGCATTTCAAGGTAGGTCACCACGGCGGCGATCTTGCCGGGCGGCAGGTCGTAGTATCCGTCGAGCATCGAGGTAGAGTTTAATCCAAAACAACTGCCTGGTGAGTCATGGGCAGCTCGGAAGCCGGCCCGCGCAGGGTCTGGTTTCTTTGGTTGCGGATGTCAATCTGCGCTTGCCGTTTCCCGTCACACAGCCCTGCATCTTGCGTCACAGATAGACGGGTCGCGTCTGCCTAGAATCGAGAAGGTTCGCCAAGGTATCACGGTGAACGGCGCTCCGTTCATCGCCAGGTTGGGAGGCGCCATGAAAGTCGGCAAAACATGGGTGGCGCTTTGCGGATTGTCCATTGCCATCGTGCTCTGCGGCAGCGCGCTCGCGCAGACCGCTCCGGAGGCGCCCCTCATCCTCAAAGGCGCGCCGCTGGGAGCGGTGAAGTTCGATCACACCGCGCACCTGAAAGTCGCGGGCAAATGCAGCGTCTGCCACCATGCTTCCAAACCCCAAAAGCCAATGAAGTCTCCGCAGCAGGCTTGCACGGATTGCCACACCAACCCGGCGACACCGCCCGTCACTACCAAATTGCAGGCAGCCTTTCACAATCCCGCAGCAACCTCCGGGCTGTGCCTCGACTGCCACAAGACAGCCGACGCGAACGGCAAGGCTGCTCCGGTGAAGTGCGTCGACTGCCACAAGAAGACCAACCCATAGGTTTTCGGGCAGCGTAGGGCCCGTCGCGTCGGGCCAGAGCGGTTCCACAGCTAAGCCAATTTCGCATCGCCCGAAATAATGATTTCCTCATAATCAATCTCCGTGCTATCTTCGCGAACACACGGCGGGCAAGAATCGACGCCGACAGAAGGAGATCCCATGCACCGTTGGTTTGCGTTACTTTTGACCCCGCTTCTCATGGCCCCCAGTTCCTACGGCTGGAACGGATTCGGCCACATGGCGGTGGCCTACGTCGCCTATCAACATCTCGACCCTCAGACTAAGGCCGAAGCCGACCAACTCATCCGCCTCAATCCAATGTATGCCACCTGGAAGAAGCAACTGCCCTCTGGTCTTTCCCCGAGCGATCAAAACACGATGCTGTTCATGATGGCCGCGACGTGGCCCGATCAAATCCGTAATGACCACAGCTATCACTCGGAGGGCCTCGAGAACGGCGATCGTCCGCCCGCGACTGGCGGCGACGTCAACATCGGCTACACCGACAAGGCGCTGCACAAATACTGGCATTTTGTGGACACTCCCTTCAGCCCCGATGGCACGCCGGTGGGGCCGGCCCCCTCCCCCAACGCCGAGACGCAGATCAAAGCGTTCAGCCAGGGCCTGGCCTCCAACGAATCGAATAAGCTGAAGTCGTACGACCTGGTTTGGTTGATGCACTTGGTGGGCGATGTCCACCAGCCGCTGCACAACGCCAGCCGCTTCAGCAAAGACCTTCCCACGGGTGATGCGGGAGGGAACCTCGTTGCAATCGCACCGCCGCCGTGCAAAGACGACACTTACGCCACGGAGTTGCACGCCCTGTGGGATGGCGCGATTGGCACTAAGCCGGGTCCCCAGGCGGTCATCGTTGTGGCCCATGCCCTTCCGGCGCAGACTGTCGAGGCCGGCGATCAGGACGTGGATGTGTGGGTAAGCGAAAGCTTCAAGCTGGCCCAGACCAATGTGTACGTGGCTCCCGTCGGTATTGGAAAGGGACCCTTCACCATTGACCAGCCGTACTGCGATCAAATGCGCGCGGTTGCTGAGCAAAGAGTTGTCCAAGGCGGTATGCGGCTGGCCAATCTTCTGAACGCCAACCTGAAGTAGAGCGGCAACGCAAGGAGTGGCTCGGCGCAGCACGATCAGCGCGATTGAGTGTATAGTCTTGAGCACTCGGGATGCCAAAATGGAAACCCCGGTTAAATCGTGTTTTTTGTGGGATACTCCCCGCGGCGGCGCTATTGCTCTGCAATTTTGATTTGCGCTTACACCAACAGCGACACAGCGTGATCGGTCCCGGTCGATTACCAAGGAGTGTTGGCGCACTCCGGTTCCAAACCGGGCAAATAGTTTTTCGTGAAGTTGTTTACCCTCGCCCTCCGCGAGACTGTTCTGTCAAAGGAGTCCGCGCATGACGTTTCTGGCAATGCTGGCATTATTCTTTGGAATCTTTCTTGTGTCGGATGGTGCTTTTGCTCGGGGATTGCTGGTCAAGCCCATACCTGAGGATGCCGGCGCAGTACCTGTCGTCATCATTCAGTTCCTTGAAATCGTCGTGGGAGGATTGATTTTCATTGCGCTGGGGTTCGGGTGGAGCAGATGTTGAACTCGGTGTCGGTACGGCGACCTTTGGATCGGGGGGACATAACTCGATGAGCGGCTGGGCGCGGATTCTGACGGTAGGTGGTATCGTTGTTCTTTTCCTCATCGTCTTCTTTGTGCTGGTCCCGGGTAACGCTGTGCCTAGAAACCCGGATAAAGATAAAAAGCTCCCCACCGGCCGCCCAGATCAGTGCGAGCTCCTGGCGACCACGAGTAATCCCAACGCGGCGGTTCTGGAGCCCCAGAACACTTGGTCGAACCTCGCGTATTTGATCGCGGGCGCCCTCATCCTGTATCGCAGCCGCACCCTGCTTGGTGCTATGGTCGGTCTAAACCTGGCTTTCGAGTTCCTATTCAGCGGTCTTTATCACAGCAAACTAACCGACGCGCTGGATACCATCGACGTAGCCTGGATCTACGTCTTACTTCTATCACTGTTTGTCTATGCAGTTCAGAGCGTCATTGCCATTAGAGTCCCGAGCGTCGCTAAATGGTCCGCCGAGACTGGATCCTGGCCTCCTACCCGTCCGGTAGGATGGGCCCTCGGGATTTCAGTCGTAGCGATCGGCCTTGGCGTTCTGATGGGATGTCTCAAACCGGGCGGACCGTGGGACGGCGGGAAAGGCCCTTTCGAGTCAACCGGGACGACCGTGACTTTGGTGGCCTTGGTGGCACTTGGGGTCTTGCCCGGGCTGTTCTGGACTGGAGTTCGCATCGCCATCCCCGCCGTACGCGAAGACGGACCCCCGATCCCCCGCACAGTTGGGGGGGGGATCACCTATATTGTGAAGGGTATCGTCCTGATTGTCTTCGTGGGGGTGCCTACGATGTTTTTCAGATTTTCAGATGGGGGCAACCGCCTTTTTGGCGTTAACTTGTGTTGTTCAAAAGCTGTGCTGCAAGCGCACGCAACTTGGCATATCCTGAGTGCGTTTATGGTCCTGATCGCGTATGATTTCTGTGCCCAGTTTTCGGGAGATGGCCGGATTTTTTCCTTTGCCAGTCCCGGAACGGAGAATTTCTAACCACGGAAGATGGCTGAGGCGACGTAAGTCGCGATAGCCTCAGCTTTCCGATATGCCGCGCGTGCTTAGTCCGTGATAAGCGACATCCCCTGCGGCGACGCGAAACCCGCCCCGCCCCCGCTCAGCAATGACACTCCGTTGTAGCCACTTGCGAACCGCGAACCGCGGCCTCCCTACTTCTTCCCTTGTACCGCCGCCAGACACTGCCCATAAAGCTCCAGAAGATGGCGGGCGTAATCCTCGGCCTTCGAGTCGGTGGCGCCCTGGAAGCCTGCTCCCGGCGAGCCGGTCTTTCCATAGCCTGTAGTGACCGCGACGAACTTCATCAGGTCGAGCGCGATGTCCTCGTTGCGGCGCGACCCTACCGTGATACCGCTTCCTTCTTCCATGAAGGCCCGCCTCCCTCCCGCACTCGGTCAGCAAGCATCATAGCAAAACAGGTGTCGCATTTT
>Ga0074045_10003902_pt1 | contig 13344 bp, 5 predicted proteins | sample BogForMeECP23OM2_FD_94442 | JGI IMG/M metagenome (GOLD analysis project Ga0074045, IMG submission 94442) | Bog forest soil microbial communities from Calvert Island, British Columbia, Canada - Bog Forest MetaG ECP23OM2 | ecosystem: Environmental > Terrestrial > Soil > Wetlands ... | reverse complement strand
TCCATGATGATGCTCAGCGGCTGGTTTTGAATTTTTCCATCGACGGTCAGGCGCACCTGGTAGCTTCCCGGCACCGCCTTCGGCCCGCTCGGACTGTGGTATTCCGCGTCCTCGTCGGGAGTCGGGCCCCCGGAGCTTTCCCAGGAAAGGTTCCAAACAAAGCGGTGCATGCCCGCATTTTTCTCGGGGATTTCAGGCTTGGGTAACCACCGCTCGGCGACGGGAAGCGGCAGATACTTCGCCGGAATCTGTTGTCGCGAAGAACGATCTTCGGAAGAAAATCGGCGGACGAGATTCTGCTGCGCGTCGAAAACCTCCAGCAACACGGTGTTCACGGAAGTCGGAAGGAAATAATCGATCATCGCGCCATTCGGAGGGTTCTCGGCCGCTGGCTCCTCGGGCGGAAGCGGGGAGCCCAGGAATGAGTCGTTATCCACACGAATCGCCGTAGCCGGACGGTAAAGCCACGGAGCTTTGGTTTGCTCCGCGCCGAGCGTCTGGGCCTGGCGCAGCGGCGTAATGTTGTCGAGAATCCAGAAGGAACGCCCAAATGTGGCAATGACCAGGTCGTCGCCGTGGATGGTGAGGTCGCGAACTCCGGTCACCGGCAGATTCAATTGCAATGATTGCCAGTGATCGCCTTCGTCGAACGACAGGTAGACACCGAATTCGGTTCCGGCGAAGAGCAGACCTTTGGTCTGCGGATCTTCACGCACCGCTCGCAGGAATGCCGGCGCAGCTATGCCGTTGGCAATCGATTGCCAGGTAGCCCCGTAATCGCGGGTTCGATAAATGTAAGGCGTCTGGTCGTCGACCCGGCTGCGATTCACCGCCGCATAAGCGACCGCGGGATCGAAATGAGAAGCTTCGATCAACGAAACCTGGCTCCAGACAGCCAATTCCGGCGGCGTGACATCCTTCCAGCTCTTTCCGCCGTCGCGGGTCAGGTGTATTAATCCTGTGTCGCTTCCTGCCCAAAGCAGATCGCGATTCAACGGCGAGGGCGCAATCGTGAATACGACCCCGTAACCAGCGCGTTTCGCATTCTCGAGTGTCGGTGGGGTCAGCGCTTTCTCGCCGCTTGAGCCGGTAAGATCGGGGCTGATCGTCTCCCAGTGCAGACCGCCATCGACCGTTTTCATCAGGTACTGCGTTCCGAAATAAAGCGTCGCCGGGTCAAGCGGAGAACGAACCAGCGGGGGCGTCCAGGGGTCGCGATACTTACGCTGATTGATCTCGGCATCAAAGGCGGAGGCCGGCCACGGAGTAATGTCCTGGCTGAGGCCGGTGCGCCTGTTACAGCGGGCGACGGTGCCATACGTCCCACTCACATAAACAATGTCGGGATCATTCGCGTCAACCACAAGATATCCGCTTTCACTGCCGCCGGGCAGAAACCAGTCCCGCGCCGTGATGAGACCGTGATCCGTGCGACTCAGCACCGCGGCGCTGCCGCTATCCTGCTGCGCCCCATACACCGCGTAAGGAAACCGGTTGTCGGTAGTCACGTGGTAAAGCTGCGCCGTGGGCTGGTTATACCAACTGCTCCAGGTTTGCCCGCGGTTCAGGCTGATCGTGGTTCCCTGGTCCGTCCCCAGAACCATGCTGGAAGAATTTTTCGGATCGATCCAAAGCTGGTGATAATCGTCGCCGCCGGGCGCTCCGCGCACCACTGAGACCGTCTTTCCGCCGTCCTCGGATCGATAAAGAGCGACATTCGGCATGTAGATCACGTCGGGATTGTGCGGATCGATCGTGATGCGATTGAAGTACCACGCCCGGCTGGTAAGAGGAGGAGCGGCGTTGGCAAGCACCCAACTGTCGCCCCCATCATCGGAGCGATAGAGTCCCGATTGGCTAGGCTGACTCTCGGCGCGCGCCGGGCTGGGCAGCACGACGAGCGCGTAGACGCGCTTTCCGTCGGGCGCAACCTCGACCCCCACGCGCCCCCAATCCCCTTCGGGCAAGCCTTTGCCAGTAAGCCGAACCCATGTCGCGCCGCCATCCTGCGAACGGTAGAGGCCGCTGCCCGGTCCCTCGGTCGGAGCATACGTGCTCCATGGCGGACGCTGCACATGCCAGGCCCCGGCAAACAAAAGGTGTGGAGCGGCGGAGGCCATCGCCAAATCTGAAATGCCGGTCTCCGGCCCCAGATCGAGAACCCGCGTCCAATGTGCTCCTCCATCGGTGGATTTATAAACCCCGCGTTGCGGGTTCGGCCCAAACGCATGTCCAAGAGCGCCCACATAGACAATGTTCGGATTCCGCGGATCAATCACGATCCGGCTGATCTGCCGTGTCTCTTCGAGTCCTATGTGATTCCAGGTTGCGCCGCTATCCGAAGATCTGTACATACCGTTGCCGGAAGAAAGATCTTCACGAATGTCGGACTCGCCGGTTCCCGCGTAAATTACTTTAGGGTCCGAAGCGGACACAGCCAGCGCCCCGATCGAGGCTACTGACTGGCCGTCAAAAATCGGCCTCCAGACAACTCCGGCATCTGTCGTCTTCCAGATTCCGCCATCGACCGAGCCAAAATAAAAAGTTGTCGAATCGCCCGGCACGCCGGCGACCGCGACCACGCGGCCTCCGCGGAAAGGTCCGATCAGTCGCCATTTCAATCCATTCATCAGTTCCGGTGGAACCGGCTGAGCCAGAGTGGCAAGAGTGAACGGCAGTAAAGTTAACCACAGACAGGCAAATGTGAGAATGCGACGCGCTGCAAGCGAATTGAAAGTTTGCAAGTTGGCAGAACCCCGTTCTTGATGCTCCAGTTTGTTGAGTTATTATGCCCGAGTCTTGGACCTGCATCTATCCCCAACTGAGAAACGGCTGTGAAGTATGCCGCTAAGCCCAGGACGGGCCGGAGTCGATTCCGAAGACCGGCGCGGGCGACGCCCTCTTCCATCAACTCCCCACATAGCGAGCGTAGAGACTGCGAGCTATGCCGGTGTCGGTAGTGCCTTTCACAATTGCCCGCCCGTCGGGAAACAGAGTCATTTCGTAGGGCGGGTGCCAGAATTTCAGCACGAATTCGTTGTGTCGCACCACGCCGTGCGCCTCCAGGCGGCTCTGCAACTCGCCAAAATCGATGGGCCGGGAGCGCTCGTGTATCTGCACCGAATTGCGTCCGCACAGAGTGATATGGGGACGTCCCTCGCCCGCCAGATGTACAAACTCGCGCTCCCCGCAAACCCGGCAGCCGGGCCGGGGATGGTCCGCCCCAATCTCCGCCTGCTGATTGCTCCAGAGATCGTAGGACCACAGCGTCTTCCGCAATTCCTCCGCCTTACTGCCGCCCACCACCAACTTTACGGCTTCCGTCGCCGCAATCGAGGCCACGAGATTCACAGCCGTATTCAGGATCCCCGATGTTTCACAGGTCTCCACCAAGCCCCGCGGCGAATCGGGGAAGATGCAGGCCAGGCAGGCGGTAAGACCGGGCAGCACATTCAAGGTGGCGGCATAACTGCCGACGGCTGCAGCGTAAATCCAGGGCACGCCGGTTTTCACGCAATAATCGTTGAGCAAATATCGGGTTTCAAAATTGTCTGTGCCGTCGAGCACTATATCCATTCCATCAAGCAATCCTTCAATATTCGATGGAGTCGCGTCCTCCACCCGCGGCTCGACCGCGATCTCCGAATTGAAGGCGGCGATTCTTCGGGTCGCCGCGATCGCCTTGGGCAGCGATTCCGCGGCGTCCTGCTCTTCGAACAACGACTGCCGCTGCAGGTTGCTCGCCTCCACATAATCTCGATCGATAATCCGCAGACCTCCTATGCCAGCCCGCGCCAGCAAAGCCGCCAGAGCCGAACCGGTCGCGCCGCAGCCGACGATGGCAACGCGTGCCGCCGCCAGCCGCCGCTGCCCCCCCGCGCCGATCCCAGGAAACAGGATCTGGCGGGAATATCGTTCTTCGATCTGACTCTCGGCCTCTTTCATCTCTGCGCCCATTCTCGCTCCCGCCTCAAAGCGGTCACCCGTTGTGGCCTGCAAAACCTTTATTATAAGTGGCTGGGTTGGTCTGCGCGGGCGTGATCGAAAGATGCGGACAACGCGGGATTCCGGGATCCCATCGAACATTTGTAATCATAACTTCTGCGAAATTAATTGCGGCTAGGATATTTTCTGCTCAGACGGCACACGTGGCTCATCCTGACGATGATTTGGCTCGGGGCAAGCGCCCGGAGGGCGTTGCCCGCTTTTGCCTCCTCCCCGCCCGCAGCGGTATCCGCGACGCCAGGCGAACCGCCATCTGCAGCGGTGCCCGAGCAAGCAAATCAATCCTTGCCTCAGTCCGCGCTCTCCTCGATGTCCGCCTACGCCGGGCGTACTGTACGAACCATCGCTCTGCCCGGAGTCTCCGATGCCGAGCACCTGCTGCAGATGATTCCGCAAAAAGCCGGGCAGTCGCTGGACCGCGAGCAGCTTCGCGAGAGTATCCGCATCCTGTTCGCGACCGGGCGCTTTGCCGATATCCAAGCCGAGGCTGCTCCTTCTGGACCCGACGTACTGCTCACCTTCTCTACTTCGCTCAACTTTTTTGTGGGAGCGGTGGAAGTGGAAGGGGCCCACAACCACCCCAACGCGAACCAGGTGGTCAACGCTTCCAAGTTTCAACTGGGTGAGCTTTACACTCGCGACAAGCTCAGCCGGGCCTTGGAAAATATTCGCCAGCTCATGCTCGAAAACGGATACTACCGGGCCCGCGTGACCGCCGAGAGCACCTCGAACTCCGCCACGCAGCAAACCAATTTACTCTTTCACATCTCTCCCGGAGAGGCTGCTCACATCGGCGAAGTCACTTTGACTGGACACTCCGTCCTTTCGCAGAGTGAACTTGAAGAGATCTCTCGCATGCATCCCGGGGACCGCGTCACGGCGGCGCGCGTTACCAATTCTCTACAACGCCTGCGTAAGAAATTCCAGAAGCAGCAGCGGGTGCTGGCTCAGGTATCGATTGCCGAACAGAAATATCGCGCCCCATCCAACTCCGTCGACTACACCTTTCTGATCGATCCTGGTCCCGTCGTCATCATCTACACCCTCGGCTATCACGTTAGCCATAGCGTGCTGAAGCGCGAGATTCCGGTCTACGAAGAGAACGCGGTCGACGACGACCTGCTGAACGAAGGCCGGCGCAATCTGCTCGACTACCTGCAGGCTCGCGGCCTGTTCGATGCCACCGTGGATTTTCAAAAAGAAACGTCGGCCGACGCCTTCCGAATCATCTACCGCATCGACCCCGGGCCGGTGCATAAACTGCAGCTCATCGAGGTTACGGGCAACAGCTACTTCCCCCGGAAAATGATCCTGAGCCGCCTCCAGATTCAGGCCGCCAGCAGCTTCTCCCGCGGCCGCTACAGTGGGGCGCTGCTGAAAAGCGACGTGGCCAGCCTGCAGGCGCTCTATCTCGAGAACGGCTTTCGCGACGCCAGGATTCAGACCAAGGTGGATGACAATTATCACGGCAGCGACAACCACCTCGCCGTCCACTTGCAGATCGAAGAGGGACCGCAGACTCTGGTAGGCGACTTTCAAATCAACGGGAATAACTCGATCAAGCGGACGGTATTCAACGACCTCGAAACCGAAACCGGACAGCCGTTCTCGGATCAAAAGCTGGCCAGCGATCGCGAAAAGATTCTCAACCGTTATTTCAATCGCGGCTTCTCCAAAGCCACGCTCGACATCACCACCAAGCCTTCTGTCAGCCAGTCCGGCCGTGAGGACGTGATCTACAGCATCACCGAAGGTGAACAATTCTTCGTCCAACAGGTGATGGTCAATGGCATGGAGCACACTCGCCCCTATGTCGTGCAGCGTGAAATCGAGGTGACTGCCGGGCAACCCCTCAGCCAGCAGGATATTCTGGATACGCAGAGCAAACTCTACGACCTCGGCATCTTCAGTCAGGTCGACAGCGCGGTGCAAAACCCAGAGGGCTCCGACTCGCAGAAGAATGTTCTGGTGCAAGTGCAAGAAGCCAAGCGCTACACCTTTACTTACGACGTGGGTCTTGAATTTGAAACAGGTCTGCCCTCAGGGACGAGTAACCCCGCGGGCGCCACTGGAGTTAGTCCCCGTGTGGGTCTCGATATCACGCGTCTCAACGTCGACGGCCGCGACCAGACCCTGACTTTCCAGTCCCATGTAGGACGCCTGCAGCAGCGCGGCCTCGTGAGTTATGAGATTCCGAAACTGTTCAACAACAGCCGCCTCAAGATTTTTTACACCGCTTTTTACGACAACAGCCTCGACGTCTCAACTTTTACGTCGCAACGGCTGGAAGGAAAAATCGATCTGCGGCAGCAGATCGGTAGCCTCAGCCCCAATCACTCCACGTCCATTATCTATCGCTTCGATTTCCGCCGAGTGAAAGCCAGCAGCTTCGCCTCCAACTTTTCGCCGGCGGAGTTCAGTCTGTTTTCGCTCCCCGCGCGTGTCGGCGGTCCGGGCTTGACCTTTATCCGCGACAGGCGCGACAACCCCCTCGAAAGTACCAAAGGTCAATACTTCACCTTGGACAGTTTCGCGGCATCCGAGTACTTCGGTTCCCAGGCCGATTACGGTCGCGCTCTGGCCCAGGATTCCACCTACTACGCCTTCGGCTCCGCCAAACATCAGTTTGTCTTTGCCCGCTCCACCACGCTCGGTCTCGAACAGGTTTATAAAGGGACTCGCGTCCTGCCCCCTGGGGCCTGCGTCATTACCCAGCTCACCACATCTTGCAACCAGGATATTTCGGTCATCCCCCTGCCCGAGGTTTTCTTCGCCGGGGGCGGCAACTCTCATCGCGGCTTCGGGTTAAACCAAATGGGACCTCGCGACCCTGACTCTGGTTTTCCCGTTGGCGGCACCGCGCTGTTCGTCAACAGTGAAGAGCTGCGCCTTCCTCCTATGACTTTGCCCTATCTCGGGGAAGGCTTTGGCGTGGCTGTGTTTCACGATATGGGTAATGTTTTTACCGCTGGCCACGATATGCTGAAAGGTCTTGTGCGTTGGCACCAGCCCGATCCGGCGCAGTGTTTGGAAGGGGGCGGAATGCCGATCTCTTCCTGTATGACCCAATTCAACAACAGCGGTTACGACTACACCTCCCACGCCGTGGGTCTTGGCCTTCGGTACAAGACTCCGATCGGCCCCTTGCGCTTCGATTTCGGGTACAATTTGAATCCGACCTATTACTTCCAGGGCAACGTTGATAAGACCGGACAACTGACCGGCACGTTCTTCACCCAGCGTCTGCGTCCCTTCAACGTTTTTTTCAGCATAGGTCAGCCCTTCTGATGACCGCAAAGATGACAGCGAAGACGACCGCGAAGGCAAGTACGACCGAATGAAATCGAAGAGAACCATTACCGCGCTGGCGCTGGCAATGTTACTACCCGCATTGCTTCTGCCCTCTGCCTTCGCCGAGGTAATCGACCGCATCGTGGCCACCGTGAATGGACGCGTCATTCTGCAGAGCGATTGGGATGAAGCCCTCTGCTACGAAGCTCTCCTCACCAACCGCACACTGGCGCAGTTCAGCGACGACGACCGCCGAGCTGTTCTCGACCGCCTCATCGATCAGGAACTCCTGCGCGAGCAGATTAAGTCCGCCGACTTCCGCCATGCCAGCGATGCCGAAGTCACCTCCCGCGTCGCCGAGGCGAGAAAACAATATCCCCAGGCCGCTGGCGACGATGCCTGGCAATCTCTTCTCGCCGGCTACCATCTCACTGAAAAGGATCTCCTCGACCACGTGCGGCAGCAGATCGATCTCATGAGACTGGTTGATGCCCGCCTGCGCCCCGCGGTGCAGATCGATTCCAAATCGATCGAAGCCTATTACCGCGACCAGTTCGTGCCCAAGATGAAAGAGACTGGCGCCTCGGAGGTTCCGCTCGCCGAGGTCTCGGCTAAGATTCGCGAATTGCTCACCCAAGAAAAAGTCAGTGAACTTCTAATCTCCTGGTTGCAGACCCTGCGTTCAGAAAGTCAGGTTCATCTCCCCGGCGTTTCGCCCTCTTCCACCGATAACGACCCGGGAGTGCGCTCGCAGTGACCCCGACGGAGAGCACTCCAAGTCCTACCCCTCGACGCTGGTGGAAATATCTGGGCCTTGCCGCCGCCGGCGTATTCGTTGCCGCGGCCGCCTTGCTCGGCTACATGACCACCGACTCGTTCCAGTCCTTCGTTCGCCGCCGCATGGTGGCCGAAGTCGAGCGCATTACGGGAGGCCGCGCTGAAATCGGCAGCTTCCACACCACTCCCTTCCGTTTGCAAGTGGATGTGCGCAATCTCACGGTTCATGGCCGCGAGTCCGCCTCCGATGTGCCCCTCGCTTACGCCGGGCGTATCGTCGCCCGGCTGAAACTCACTTCGCTGCTCCGTTCGGAGTTTGCCTTCAGCGAGGTCGTCCTCGAAGAGCCGGTCATTCACTTGATTTTTTATCCCGATGGCGCCACCAACTTTCCCCAGCGCAATGCCGCCGGCGCGCACACTACGGTGGAGCAACTCTTCTCGCTTTCCATTGATCGCTTCGAAGCCCGCCACGGGCGCATTCTTTGGGACAATCAGGTCATCCCCCTCGATTTTGCCGCTCGCGATACCGCCCTGCAGATGGAATACTCTTTTCTGCACAGCCGCTACGACGGCCGCCTTCTGGTGGGCTTTGTCGATACCAAACTACTCGATTACCGCCCCTTTGCCTGGATGACCGTGCTCGAATTTAGCCTGGGATCGGACTCCGCCGCGATTACCTCGCTGCGCTGGAATTCCGGCCGCTCTCATCTCGCGGCCAGTGGCCAGGTCACCGATTTTCGCCGTCCTCATCTGCGCGGCTCGTATTATGCGCAGCTCGATCTCACCGAAGCCGCTGCCATCGCCCGCCGCCATGATCTCCGCACCGGCGCCCTCGAACTCAAAGGCGAGGGCGAGTGGTCCCTCGATCAGTTTGCCAGCAACGGACTGCTCACGCTTCGCGATCTGGGCTGGCGCGACGACCAGATTTCTTTCTCCAAAGCTTCCCTCAGCAGCGGCTACACGCTCAGTGATCGGCAACTCAAACTTTCGAAGATGCAAGGCAGGATATTCAGCGGCAGCTTTACCGGCGATGCCGAGTGGAACGACTGGCTTGCCCCTGAGCAGCACCTCTCCGCCGCGGCCCGCAAAGTGTTGGAGACCGCTACCATTTCCGCCGCGCCGCCGGTCAACAAGTCTCGCCAAAAGCCTGCAAGTCAGAAGCCGCCGTCCGCCAAGAGCAGCCCGGTTCAGAGCGCCGTCCTCGCCGTTCGTTTGCGCGATCTTTCCGCGGCGGAGATCGCCGAAGCGCTCAGCCAGCCAAATCATCCCATTCGAATTCTTCGTCCCGCTGGGTCGGCCTCAGGAACTCTGGAAGCGCGCTGGAAAGGCACTCGCCGCGACGGCGAAATCCGCTTTGCTCTCGAGATTGCTCCGCCCGCCCACCACGCGCCCGGCCAGTTGCCTCTTACCGGCCGCGCTGAAGGCACCTTCTACGCCGCCACCAACACGCTGGAGCTTCCGCAATTTAACCTGACCAGCCCCACCAGCCATATCCAAGCCTCGGGCACTATGTCAGCCGCGTCGGCAGTGAAACTTTCAGTTTCCACCACCAGCATGGCGGACTGGCTGCCGTTTCTCTCGGTGGTGCGCGGGCCCGCAATCTTCCCCATAGTTTTGAACGGCCGCGCCACCTTCGCCGGTAACATGAGCGGCGCGGTCTTCTCCCGCGAGCCATCCCCGGAACTTACAGGCAACCTGCAGGTGGATGACTTCGACATCACGATGCCGCCGACCGCCCACACCCAACGGCTGCAAAGTCACTGGGACTCGCTCTCGGCGACGGTTCAAGCCTCCTTCCGGGAGATTGCCTTTCGCAACGCCATTCTGCGCCGCGATGACGCCTCGGCTCAGTTCGATGCCTCTGCTGGCTTGCAGCGCGGCCACTTCACCAGCGCAAGCCCTTTCACCCTCCGCGCCAACCTGCAGCATACCGACATTGCGAGTCTGCAGGCCCTTGTCGGATACGACTATCCGATCTCCGGCAACGCCGATCTTTTTATAGACGCTTCGGGAACTTTCTCCGAGCCTCACGGCTCGGGACAAATCCATCTTAACCACGCCGTGGCCTACGGCGAGGCGATTCAGCAATTCGATTCCAACTTCCGTATGGGCCAGGGAGAGATCGTGTTCGAGAACATTCATCTTTTTCACGACGACTCCGTCACTACTGGAAGCGCCGGCTACAACCCCGCAACTCGCGCCTTCCGTCTCGATCTGACAGGAAGTAATTTCGACCTCTCCCGCATCCCGCAAATTTATTCCCATCGCGTCGCCGTTGAAGGCCGCGCCGATTTCATTCTCCAGGCTCACGGCACTCCGGATGCGCCGGTGCTCAACGCCGACCTCCACATTCGCAACCTCACCCTGGATCGGGAACTGGCCGGAAACCTCGACCTGCACGGGGTTACGGAAGGCAGCGATCTTCTCGTCACCGGTGATTCCCACCTTCTGCGCGGCGCAGTGCTGATCGGCGGCAAGGTTCAACTACGCGGTGACTATCCTATGAATCTTTCCTTTCAAATGAACCAGCTCGATCTCGACGCTCTGTGGCAGGCTTATTTCCGCGGGCAAGTCACGGGGCATTCCGCCGTAGCCGGCGTTCTCGATCTGAGTGGCCCCCTGCGTCATCTCTCGCAATGGGCGCTCGCCGGCAATCTGACCGCGGTTTCTCTCGATGTGGAAAATGTCAAACTCAAGAGCCAGGATCCCGTCCGCTTTTCCCTGGCGCGGCAGTCCATCGATATTCAGCAGCTTCACCTCTTAGGGGAGGGAACTGACCTGACCGCGCATGGCTCAGTGCAGCTCTCGGGCCTGCGAACTCTCGATCTGACGGCCGAGGGCCGTCTCGACCTTAGACTGCTCTCCAGCTTCGACCCCGATTTCACCTCCTCCGGCCTGCTGCTGATGAACATGACGGTGGGCGGCACCTGGGCCGAGCCTCTGCCCCAAGGCAGTTTGCGCGTGGCCAACGCGGCGATTTCTTATGCCGGATTGCCCAGCGGTCTCAGCGACCTCAATGGTCTTCTTTTTTTTACCCGCGATCGCCTTCACATTCAGACCCTGACCGCGCACGCCGGAGGCGGCTCACTCGACCTGAAAGGTGACGCCACCTATTTCAACCGGCAGCTCAACTTCAACCTCACCGCCGCCGGCAAAGATGTGCGATTGCGTTATCCTCCCGGCGTGAGTTCCACGGCCGACGCCCAGCTGCAGTGGCTCGGCACACGATCTGCTTCCACACTTTCCGGCGACATCATTATTAATAAGATGGCGGTCACTCCCGGCTTCGATTTCGGCTCCTACCTTGAACGCAGCCGCCAGCTGGCCGGCATCCGCGGCCCCAATTCACCGCTCGGCAATATCAAGCTCGACGTCCACATCCAGACCGCTCCCCAACTCCAGATGCGGACCGCCGTCGCCCGCCTCTCCGGTGACGCCGACCTTCGCCTGCGGGGCTCGGCCGCTGCTCCCGCGCTCCTTGGCCGCGTTGATATTCTTGAAGGCCGCGCCACTTTTCATGGCATCCACTTTACCCTGGAGCGCGGCGATATCAGTTTCTCCAACCCCGTCGCGATTGAGCCGCAATTGAACCTGCAAGCTTCCAGCCACGTCCGCAATTATGATCTCAACATCACCGTCACCGGCTCCCCGGACCACGGACTCAACGTCAATTACCGTTCCGAACCTCCGCTGCCCAAGTCGGATATCATTGCCCTGCTCGCCCTCGGCCGCACCAACGAAGAATCCTCTCAGCTCCAGGAGCAGGCCGGGCAGAGTGCTTTCTCCGACACCGCCAGCGCGCAGATTCTCAACCAGGCGCTCAGTGATACCGCCACCAGCCGCTTCCAGCGCCTCTTTGGCGCCAGCAATATCAAAATCGATCCGCAGGGCCTCACCACCGAGACCAATCCCATCAGCAACGGGCCCCAGATCACCATCGAGCAGCAGTTCGCCAACAATGTCTCCCTCACTTACTCCACCAATGTCTCGCAGAGCTCGGAGCAGATCATTCAAGGGCAGTACTATATCAACCGGAATCTTTCCGTCGTAGGTACGCGCGACCAGAACGGCGTAGTCAGCTTCGACCTGCGAATCCGTCGCCGCAAAAAGTAGCTGCGGTTCCGGTAAGCCGGAATCCCGCCGCCGGAAGCCGATTCTCCATGCCCGATTTCGCCACAGCCCGCCGGCGGATGGTCGACTCTCAACTGTGCGCTCGCGGCATCAGCGATCCGCGCGTTCTCGATGCCATGCTGCGCGTTCCCCGCCACGAATTCGTCCCCGCCAACTACCGCGCCCAGGCCTACGAAGATCATCCTTTGCCCATCGGCGACGAGCAGACCATCTCGCAGCCTTACATTGTGGCCCTGATGTTGGAGTCACTTCAGCTTACGAAGAACGACGTCGTTCTCGAAGTCGGCACCGGTTCCGGATACGTCACCGCTCTGCTCGCCGAGCTGGCGGCGCAAGTCTTCTCGGTCGAACGCCATGAAACTCTCGCGGCGAACGCTCGCTGCGTTCTAGAGGCCCTTGGCTACGAAAATACTCGCGTCTTCGCCGGTGACGGCAGCCTCGGCCTTCCTGCCTATGCTCCCTTCGACGCGATCCTGGTCTCCGCCGCCGCATCCGACGTGCCCCCCGCTCTGTTGAAACAACTTCGCGACGGCGGCCGTCTTATCATTCCCGTTGGTTCGGCTGATTCGCAGCAACTGCTGTTCATCCGTATGGTCAATGGCCATCCCGTAGTCTCGCCCCGCGAGTTAGTGCGCTTCGTTCCCCTGATTCAGAACTAGTTGTCGCAGGTTTTCGTCGATACTCCCTCTCCACGGCGTTATGACCCCGAAGCCCCGCTCTTTCTGCGAACTCCGAATATGGAGGGTCCGTGCGCCAATTCCTCCTATTACGTGACCCTGGCGCACGAATACGGCTTCAGCGGATCAAACTTGCGATCGCTACTCTCCATTGGCGGCTTCGACGATATTCGCTTGCACCTGCCTGCCCCACCCGCGGGCCTGCGGCAGCAACTCGGAAGACTTATGCGCCGGCCGTATATCTGGGAAAGTCGAATTCGCAATCGGCTCTTCGGCGTGAACCACGGCTGACGATTCGGCGCTGAACTGATTGTCACCGGCCGGCGCGGCGACTTTCCCGCCTTCTTCGACGAAAAGTATCGCTAGCACGCCGCCACACCGCGAACCGCTAAATGCCTTTACAATTTATCTATGGCCTTGCTCCGCAACCTCCGCGTCACCCTGGAAATGATCAAGTGGGAGC
>Ga0074045_10003901_pt1 | contig 13348 bp, 7 predicted proteins | sample BogForMeECP23OM2_FD_94442 | JGI IMG/M metagenome (GOLD analysis project Ga0074045, IMG submission 94442) | Bog forest soil microbial communities from Calvert Island, British Columbia, Canada - Bog Forest MetaG ECP23OM2 | ecosystem: Environmental > Terrestrial > Soil > Wetlands ... | reverse complement strand
ATCGCCGAATGGAACAGTACGCCGTACTGCCGCCGGTAAAACTGGCAAAGCTTGAGGCCCGCGATCTTGGCGATGGCATAGGCCTCGTTCGTGGGCTCGAGCGCGCTGGTGAGCAGGCACTCCTCGGCTATCGGCTGCGGCGCCCGCTGGGGATAGATGCACGAACTCCCGAGAAACAGCACCCGCTTCACCCCCTGGCGGTACGCGGCGTGCAGCGTGTTCGCGGCGATGGCGAGGTTGTCGTAGAGGAACTCCGCCGGGTATGTATTGTTCGCATGGATACCACCCACCCGAGCGGCAGCCAGGACCGCCACCTCGGGCCGCTCGGTGGCGAAGAACGTCTCGACGGCGGCCTGGCGCGTCAGGTCCAGCTCCGCCGACGAGCGGAGCAGGAGCGAGACGCCCGGCTCGGACCGGAACCGTCGCACCAGGGCGGACCCGACCATGCCGCGGTGGCCTGCGATATAGAGTTTCACGGCTGGGGCAGCTGCGCGATCTGCGCCTCGCGCTTGGCCAGTTCCAGATCGGCCTCGACCATGATTCTCACCAGATCCTTGAAGCGCACCTTGGGTTCCCAGCCCAGCACGCGTTTCGCCTTGGCCGGGTCACCGATGAGGAGATCAACCTCCGAGGGCCGCTCGTAGCGCGCGTCAAACTGCACGTGCTCCCGCCAGTCGAGCCCCAGCAGACCGAACGCCTCCGCGCAGAAATCGCGGACGCTGTGCGTCTCGTTGGTCGCGACCACATAGTCGCCCGGCTCCTCCTGTTGCAGCATCAGCCACATGATCTCGACATACTCCTTCGCGTAGCCCCAATCGCGCTTGGCTTCGAGATTGCCCAGGTAAACGGACTGCTGCAGCCCGAGTTTGATGCGGGTCGCCGCGCGGGTGATCTTGCGGGTCACGAACGTCTCGCCGCGCCGGGGGGACTCGTGGTTGAAGAGAATCCCGTTGCTGGCGTGGAGCCGGTAGCTCTCGCGGTAGTTGACGGTGAGCCAGTAGGCGTAGGCCTTCGCGCACGCGTAGGGGGAGCGCGGCCAGAACGGCGTCCGCTCGGTCTGAGGCACCTCCTGCACCTTGCCAAACATCTCGGACGAGGACGCCTGGTAGAACCGGACGTTCTTGACGAGGCCGGCCTCGCGCACCGCCTCCAGAATTCTCACCGTCCCGAGGCCGTCCACGTCGCCCGTGTATTCCGGAATGTCGAACGACACGCGCACGTGGGACTGCGCGCCGAGATTGTAGATCTCGTCGGGCTTGAGCTCGTAAAGGAGTTTCACCATCTGCACCGCATCCGCGAGATCCCCGTAGTGCAGAAAGAAGTGCACCCCGTTCACGTGCGGGTCGGCGTACAGGTGGTCGATTCGGCTGGTGTTGAAGGTGGAAGCGCGGCGGATGATCCCGTGAACCTCGTAACCCTTGACCAGAAGGAGCTCCGCCAGATAAGATCCGTCCTGGCCGGTGATGCCGGTGATGAGCGCGCGTTTCATGCGATAAGAGCATACACAGTGATTTAGGGCTGCACGGTGGCAAGCCTAGCCGACAGGCCCCTCGGGCTGTCGGTTATGATGCAGAATCCCATTGAAGATGACGCCCGTGTGCCGGATCTTTGGTCTGATCGGACCAAAGATCCGGCACACGGGCAGGCAGGCTCAAACGAGTCAGCCGGTTCCCGGTGCTTGCCTGCGTTGGTCCGTTCCTTAGCCTCGAAAGTCGATGCGCATCGTCCTGATCGCCGCTCAATCGCTCGACGGCTTCATCGCCCAACCCGCCCAGCCCGGAACCGCCTTTACCTCGCCGGAGGACAAAGCCCATTTTCGCACCGCGGTGGCGGATTTCGACGTGGGCGTGTTTGGCGCCGCAACCTATCGGGTTTCCCACGAGGCCATCCGGGCGCAAGTGGCCGGGCGGCATCTTCGCGTGGTGTTGACCCGCTCGCCCGAACGCTATGCGGCCGAGGCGCACCCGGGAATGCTGGAGTTCACAAGCGCCGCGCCCGCAGCGCTCGCGCACGAACTGCGCACCCGCGGGTTTCGCCGCTGCGCCCTGCTGGGCGGCTCGCAAATCCACAGTCTCTTCCTGGCGGCTGGTCTGGTCGATGAAATCTGGCTGACCATTGAGCCGTTGCTCTTCGGCGGTGGCACGCCGCTGCTGGCGCATCCGGCCGAAGTCAGATTGGAGTTGCATGCCCTGGAAAAACTCGGAACCAGCACCTTGTTGGTCAAATACCAGGTGGTCCGATGACTCCACCCCTCGACGAATCCGGCAGGGCGAGTTTGCGCAACGCGGGTTCTCCCCTGGCAACCGCGACATTGTCAAAATTGGGGATCACCCTGCAACCGGCCGACATTCTCCGCAGCCTGGGCTACCCGCCACAGGCGGCTCCACCCCCGGACATTATTCGGGCGACCGAGAAGCTGATGCTCGAGGCCAAGGCTTATCTCCATCCGTCCGGCACCTACTCGCTCTATGCCCCGACGAACTGGACGGACCATTCGGTCGATATTGGCGGTGGCACGATTCGCGGGAACATCGGCGAGTTTTCCCGGGGCGCCAACCGCATCGCCGTGTTCATCGTTACCGTTGGAAACGGAATCACGAGGCAGATCGGGATACGCCGCGAAGACGGGGACGCCTTTGCCGCGCTGGTCCTGGACACCATCGGTTCGTGGGCCGCCGAATATACCGCCCAGGCTCTGATAACGCACCTCGCCAAGCACCTCGGTCCGGACGAGTCTTTCACCCAGCGTTTCAGCCCGGGCTTTTGCGGAATGCAACTTTCGCAGCAACGCGTGCTCTTCCGCCTCGCGCCAGCCGCTGCCATCGGGGTTGCTTTGCTGCCATCCCTTTTCATGCACCCCATGAAGTCCGTGTCCGGGTTTATCGGGCTCGGACCGCGAGCGCTCGTCGGCGATCACCTTTCGCCCTGCGAACCCTGCCCGCTCGTCGACTGCCACCTGCGGCAGTAGACGGGAGTCTCTCACTCCGTTTCGTCATCAGGATGCGCCCGGCGCATGAAAGCGAGAAGAGGTTGGCTTTGCTTGTCCCCAAGCGGTTCAAGCGCGTTGGGGACAACGCGCCCCACCCTCACTTACAGAATTCACGTCCGGATAAAGAATTCTCGTGGAACGGCTTCACGGCCTTTGTCATTTAGAGCGGTTAAAATTGCACTGTAGCCGAGAACACGAACGTAGCTGCAAGCGTCAGCGAGCGGATGGCTCGTCCGCTCGCTGACGCTTGTGGCTGCACTTTTTCTGAAACCGCTCTAACAGATGACATCAAATCTGGTAGTCCGCGCGGCCTGAACTCTCGTGCAGCCCGCATTCGCGCTTGAGACCGCCAAAGCGGGTCTCCTCCTCGGTCATTCCCTCCAGCAGTTTCGAGGAGCTGTGCCAGTCGCCCACCGAGGCGTAGCCCTGTTCCCAAAACGGGTGATATGGCAGGTCGTTCTCCTTCAGATATTGATACACACGGCGATTGTCCCAATCGATAATCGGATGCACCTTGGTGATCTTGTTCTGCCGGTGCACGACCTTCAGGTCCCGCCGGGTGCTGGCCTGGGCTCGTCGCAATCCGGTCAACCAGACGGTCGCGCCAAGTTCGCGGACCGCCCGCTCCATCGGTTCGATCTTGTTGATGAAATTGTAGCGCTCGATTCCCTGGACGCCCCGTTCCCACTCCCTGCCGTAAAGCGCCTCCTGCCGCGCGGCCGTCAGCGCCGGATTGTAAACCTTGAGGTTGAGCTTGAGCCGGCCAGTCAATTGGTCCGCGAAGCGGTAGGTCTCCGGGAAAAGGTAACCGGTGTCGATGAAGACGACCGGGATCTGCGGAATGATCCGCGTGACCAGGTGGAGCATCACGGCAGATTGGATGCCGAAACTCGTCGTCATCACCAAGTGATCGCAAAAAAAACCGGCCGCCCAGCGCACCCGGTCTTCAGCAGTCGCATTTTCCAGGTCCAACGTTGCTGTCGGCAAGGCGACCAGAGAAGAATTCGTCATTGAATGCGTGACCATACTTAAGACATGTCCTAAGTAAAGTAAGCAAACGAATCACCTCTGGAGCTGTGTTGTTAATCTCTTAGGACAAAGCACTAAGGAGACGCTCAATCTCCGCCTTCTTTGCTCTCAGATCGGCGAGTTGCTTTCTCGCGCCCTCAATCACCTGCGGCGGCGCCTTCCCCGCAAACGCTGGATTCCCGAGGCGCGCCTCGGTTGCGGCGACATGCTGCCCCAGCTTCTCCAATTCTTTCGTCAGGCGCGCCACCTCGGCAGAAGAATCCCCTGAAGCGGGAAGAAGCAAGTAGGCGGTGCCCAGCGGAGTGATGATGGCCGGAGCCTTTTCAGGCGCAGGGCTGGTGCCGTGGCTGAATCGGGCGACGCCGGCCAGGCGGAGATACAAACTGAGATCCCGTTCCTCAAACTCCACAGTCGGCTTTAGATCCGAAGCTGGAAGATAGACCTCGACATCGCGTCGTGAGGCCACCCCCGACGAAGCCTTGAGCTGACGGATGCCGGCGACAAATTCCTTGAAGGCCTCGACTTTTCGCACCTGGCGCCTTTCCAGCACGATCGAGCGACGCTGCAGCGCTTCGGCTACAACGGAGGCGTCTTCCAGCCGCGCATCACGGGTCAAGAATGTGCCCGCCTCACCGAAGCCAAGCTGGTTCCAGAGTTCTTCCGTGATGAATGGAATAAACGGATGCAGCAGCAACAACGTTTGCCGGAGCACGAGGTCCTGGATCGCCAGGCAGTTGCCCTTCGTCTCAACCGCCTGAAGCTTGGCCTTCGAAACCTCGACGTACCAATCGCAAAAATCGTTCCAGAAGAACCCGTACAGCGCCTGCACCGTCGCGCTGAACTCAAACTCGTAGAAACAACGGTCGACCTCGCGGGTCACGGCGAGCATCCGATCGAGGATGGCATGGTCGTCGGCATCGAACCGGTTCGGATCGAGCCGGCCGACGATCGCCTGGAGCGAATCGCGGTCGCCCGCTCCGCCGCTGAGCTGGCGGAAGCGGCAGGCGTTCCAAAGCTTGTTGCAGAAGTTCTTGCCGAATTCGATGCGTTCCTCGGCGAACCGGATGTCCTGCCCCTGCGGCGCGATCGAGATGATGCCGAAACGGAGTCCGTCGGCACCGTATTTGCCGATCAGGTCGAGCGGATCGGGCGAGTTGCCGAGCGACTTCGACATTTTGCGGCCCTGCTGGTCGCGGATGATGCCGGTGAAATAGACATTCCGGAACGGAATGCGCCGCTCCAGCGGCTCGCCGGGCCGGATGAACTCGAGGCCGGCCATGATCATTCGCGCCACCCAGAAAAAAATGATGTCGGGAGCGGTGACGAGGGTCGCCGTCGGGTAGAAGAAATCGAACCCCGCCTGATCCATCGCGGCCTGATCCGGCCAGCCCAGCGTGGCAAACGGCCAGAGCCAGGAAGACGCCCAGGTGTCGAGCACATCCTCCTCCTGCTCCCAATTCTCCGGATCGGACGGGCCTTCGAGTGATACATGCACCTTGTCCGGATCGCGGAGATCGTTGGCCGCGAGTTTCTCCCGGTCGACGCCCTTGCGGTACCACACCGGGATGCGGTGTCCCCACCACAACTGGCGGCTGATGCACCAATCCTGGATGTTGTCGAGCCAGTGCAGGTAGACCTTCGCCCAACGCTCCGGGTAGAACTTGATCTGGCCGTCGCGCACCGCGGCCTTGGCCTCCTCCACCCGCGGATACCGCAGCCACCACTGCATCGTCAGACGCGGCTCGATCGGCACGTCGGCGCGCTCAGAGTAGCCGACATTGTTCTCGTAGGGCTCCTCCTTGACCAGGGCGCCGGCCGCTCGGAGCAGCTCGGCGGCCTTCTTGCGGCCCGCAAACCGGTCCAGACCCGCGAGCTCCGGTCCGGCAAGCTCGTTCAGCACGCCGTCCGGCTTCAGCACATCGCGGATTGGCAGCTGATGCCGCTGGCCGATCTCAAAGTCAGCCTTGTCATGCGCCGGGGTGATCTTGAGCGCGCCGGTGCCGAACTCCCGGTCCACCGCAGCGTCGGCAATGATCGGAATCTGCTCGCGGACCAGGGGGCGCCAAACGGTCTGGCCAATCAACCCCGTGTAGCGCGGATCATCCGGATGCACGGCAACGGCAGTGTCCCCGGGAATCGTCTCCGGGCGGGTGGTGACGACTTCGACAAAGTGTCCCGGTCGTCCGGTGATCTCATACCGCACGCGGTAGAGCAACCCCTTCACGGGCTTCATGATCACCTCTTCGTCAGAGAGGGCGGTCAGCGAAGCCGGGCACCAGTTGACCATGCGTTTGCCCCGGTAAATGTGGCCGCGCCGGAACAGTTCGATGAAAACGTGCAGCACCCGCTGCGAATACTCCGGATCCATGGTGAACGCCGTGCGGCTCCAGTCGCACGACGCCCCGAGGCGGCGCAGCTGCTCCAGGATGATGTCGCCCTTCTCCTGGCGCCATTCCCACACTTTCTCCAGGAATTTTTCCCGCCCCAGATCGCGGCGGTGCAGCTTGTGTTTGCGCAGCTCTTTTTCCACGACCGTCTGCGTGGCGATTCCAGCGTGATCGGTGCCGGGCACCCACAGCGCAGCCTTGCCTTCCAGGCGGGCGCGGCGGATCAGGATGTCTTGCAGGGTGTTGTTCAGGACGTGCCCCATCGTGAGCATGCCAGTCACGTTGGGCGGAGGGATGACAATGCTGTACGGTTGCCGACCCGGGTCGGCCCGGCCCGCAAACGCCTCGGCGGCCTGCCAGGCGGCATGCCACCGTTGTTCAACCTCGCGCGGCTCGTAGCTCTTGGTGATCTCGGGCATGGGGAAAGGAATCGGGTGAAGCCGGCGAGCAAAGAACCGGCCCCAAACCGGGGCAAGCGATTAGTGGGATTCGGCGGGACCGCTGGCGGCAACCCTCTTGCCTTGCAAATCCGCGACCAACAGCCAACCTGCCGACGCTAATGCTATTCCCTGATCAGGCGACACTGCACCGTCACGCGTCAATGTCGTAATCGCGGGAAAACTGCAGGCGCCCCTGCTCGGAAGCCTCCACCTCAGCATCCAATTCTCCATCTCTTGCATCTCCGGTCGATGATTACGCGTGGGCGTGCTGGCCCCTAGGATCTTGCCTGAAAATCCACCTCAAGAAACCCTCCACCATGGACTATTCTCGACAACTATTGTCCGGGTTCGGCGCGCTGGCGCTGGCCCTCATTGCTCCCTGCCTGGCCAGGGCGGAGAAACTGGATCTGGACCGGATTACCCCCGTTCCCGCCAATGAACCCATCCCGGTGGCGGATTTCTTTCGTCCAGATTTGCTGGCCAATCCGACAGTTAATCTGGCCGGAACGAATATCGCCGGGATCATTGCTGCCGGGGAGGATAACACCAGCCTCATGACGTACGAGGTGACGACGAACAAGATGGAGACCCTCGCCACGAGAGGGGACAGCGATGTCTATGGCGCCGTGTGGCTGACTGATAACCGGCTCGCCTATGGAATCAGCGTGAAGAAGATTGGTTCCTTCACCCTATGCGCGAGCGAGCTCGGGAAACTCAATAACTCATATCCGCTGCTGCAAAATGTCGGGGCCTCGCTGATCGTTGTGCCGCCAAATGACCGCCTGCGTCCTCTGGCGAAACTCAATTCACACACCGATACCACCGGGCAATATGGTGAGGTTGTCACGGTTAATGCAAAGTCTCTTACCGGGAAACTCCTGGACCTGAGCGGTGACGCGGCCTTGATCGGTGGCCAACAACTCGCTGAGACCGCGGAAGCGAACGAGCACCACATCGCGGCCCGGCACCCAATCCTGGAAACGCCAAACGGATTCGATCTGGCGTATTGGGCAGACAAGGAAGGAAGACTGGCTTTTGCCGAGAGCTCGACGAATGGGGTGCTTTCGCTGCATCGTCTCGATGGAGAAAAATGGGTGAAATGTCCGGAAAATCTCGATGAGATGACCATCGTCGACAGCGGAGACAATCCGGGCGAAATCGTCGTCATCGGTACGCGCCAGGAGGGCAAACACCGCGCCTTGCAGGTTCTCAACGCGGCGGATGGCACCCCGAGCCCGAGCGGGACACTGCTGGATGATTCCGGCTATGATTTTACCGGCTGGCTGTATCGCGATCCCGTATCGCGCACCATCGTCGGAGCTTTCTACGACACGGCCGTCCCCAAAGTCAGATGGTTCGACAAAGGGTACGAGGATTTGCAAAAAAAACTAGACCAGCTGCCCAATTTTAAAGGTCAGATCGTGCGTATCATCGGCAACAACGCGGACAGAAGCGGGATACTGATCCAAGCATTTTCCGACACCCACCCCAGCGGGTACTACTGGGCGGATCTGAAAGCCAAGACTTTCGGTCCAATTAGGAACTCCAAGCCTTGGATTGATCCAGCCCGGATGCGGCCGATGGGCATGATCAAATACAAGACCCGAGACGGCCACAGGCTTGACGCTTATGTCACCATGCCGGTGGGAGCTTCCAAACAGAATCCGGCGCCGCTGGTGGTGCTGCCTCACTCATGGTATGAAGGAGATCGAAGTACTTGGGGCTTTAACGCTGAGGTCCAGTTCTTCGCCAGCCGAGGCTATGCCGTCCTGCAGCCGAATCACCGCGCGTCTGCCGGCTACACCGGGATGTTCCCGACGGCAGACGAATGGGACTTTCAGAAGATGTACGAAGATGTGGCGGACGCGACCAAGACATTAATCGCCTCCGGCCTTGTCGATCGCAACCGGGTGGCGATCGTCGGGACATCGTTCGGCGGTTTCCTTGCCCTTTCCGGGGCGGCCTACGAGCCTGGATTGTATCGCTGCGCCATCGCGGTTTCGCCGGCGGCGTTGGATTGGGCAAAATACATCCAGGAAAACAAGTACAACCAGTTTTCTGATCCGACGTATGGCCGCCTCGTGTTCAAGCTGGGTGATCCAAAAGCGGATCCCTCGAAGTTCGACGCGATCTCCCCGTTGCGGCACGCCGAGCAAATCCAGTCGGCTGTCCTGATTTGTACCGGAGAGTACGATCCAACCTTCGTAACGAGCGAAGCGAGGGAACTGGTCTCGATCGTGAGGAGGAACCATGCGACTTCCGATACGATTTCCTTCCTGAATGAGGCGGGCGGCGTGCGCCATCTCCGCAACAAAGTGGAACTCTATTCACGCATCGAGAGCTTCCTGGCCCAAAACCTCGGCAGCGCTTCCGCCCCGTCCGGAACACCGTGACGGTGGCGGCAATGCCGCGACAGGACAGGCCGGATTCCTGACGCCGGGCAGCCTGTGGGACCTGGGGTCTCCGGGCTGCCAGCTGGATTCTTCAGGCGTTCTCGACAGGAACATGGCGGTTCTCGCATGCCGCTCCACGGATTGTCCGGTGCTCGTTGCAGCCGGGGTCGCCGACCCCGGCCACCCTCGGCAAAACGGCGGGATCCGGCGATCCCGCCCTACATCCGGCTGCATGGTTGCCGCCAATCCAGCAATTTCCAGCTTTGCGCGACCCTGACTTTGCTGCTCACTAGACACCTTCATGGTTGGACGCATCCATAAGCACGCTCTAGAGCGACTGAATTTCCAAGGAGAAGTACCGGTCGCCACGCGCCTGGCCGCCTGCAAGACGTTCTTGCGGCTGGAGAGCGCGCTGATCCGGATGCATCACGACGCGGGAGAAGCCGGGCTCAGGATCGCCCAGGCCCGGGCCGCGATGATCGACGTCATGCTGGCCCGGCTTTTCGATTATGCGCTCGATTCCTACCGTCGCACCCACGGCAATCCGCCTTCACCGGTCAGCCTGATCGCCCTGGGCGGGTACGGCCGGCACGAACTCAACCCGCTGAGCGACATCGACGTGATGTTCCTGTTTCCCCCGAAAACGAAGCCGGCCCTCGTCAAGCCGTTGCAGGAACACCTGGTCAACGAGATCCTCTACATCCTCTGGGATTGCGACCTCAAGGTGGGACACTCCACGCGCACCATTGACGAGGCCTTCGCGGAGGCCCGTCGCGACATCCAGACGAAGACGTCCCTCCTGGAATCCCATCTCGTCGCCGGCATCGTGACGCTCTACGAGACCTTCGCGAAGGCCTACCGCAGTTTTGTGATGACGGAGGATCCCAAGGGCTATATCGCCGCCCGGCTGGCCGACCAGGCCGAGCGCCGCGCGAAATATGGCGACACGGTCTTTTTGCAGGAACCCGACATCAAGAATGGCGTCGGCGGTCTTCGCGACTATCAGAATGCCCTCTGGATGGCGCGGGTCAGGCTCGGCATCGAGCGCATGGAGGAGCTGCACACCCTCAATTATCTGCGGCGCAAGGAACTGGCCGACTTCCAGCGCGGCTACAATTTCCTCCTGCGGGTCCGCAACGAGCTTCATTTCACGAGCAAGCACGCCACCGACCTCCTGGATCTGGAAATGCAGACGCGCGTGGCCCTGCATCTCGGTTACCGCCAGCAGAATCCCCTGCAGCGCATCGAGGATTTCATGGCGGATTACTACCGCCAGGCGCAGGCCATTTACCGCATCTCGATGATTGTCGAGAACCGCCTCGCGCTGGCGATCAAGGAGGACCGCAGCTCGCTGCTCTCATTCCGCGACATGTTGCGTCTGCGCCGGGTCGAACGCACCAAGCAGATTGACGGTTTCACCCTGCGCGGCCGGGAACTGGCGGCCGCCACGCCCGGGGTTTTCAAGGATGATCCGGTCCGCCTCATCCGCGTGTTCCGCCACTGCCAGCAGCTCGGGGCGGGGCCGGACTTCAACCTCACCGCCTTGATTCGGGAATCGTTGCCCCTGCTCACCCGCCAGGTCCGGGCGTCACCCGATGCCAATATCAGCTTTCGCGCCATTCTACAGGAGGCCGGGAATGTTTTCCCCACCCTGAAACTGATGCACGAACTGGGGGTGCTGGGGCGGTTTGTTCCTCCGTTTGACCGGCTCACCTGCCTCGTCCAGCACGAGTTCTATCATCGCTACACCGCCGACATCCATACGCTCAACGCCATCCGGGAACTCGACCGGGTGTTCACCCAAGCTGAGCCGATCACCCAAAAATACCGAGAAGAGCTCCACGAAACCTCCGATCCCACCCTGCTCTACCTGATTCTCTTCCTGCACGACATCGGCAAGGCCCTCGGGATCAAAGGTCACAGCGAGAGCGGCGTCCAGCTGGCCGGCCCGATTCTCGAATCGCTCCAGGTCGATGCCAAGAGCCGCGAAGTCATCACGTTTATTATCAAAAATCATCTGATCATGGCACGATTCTGGCAGAAGCATAATCTGGATGATCCGCAGTCTGCCACTGCCTTTGCCGATTTGGTTGGCGATGCCGAGAAGCTTCGCTATCTCTATGTTCATACGTTCTGCGATGCGCGCGGCACCGCCGCCTCGCTTTGGAACAGCTACAAGGATACCCTCCACTCCACTCTCTTCCGTACTACCCTTGACCGCCTTCTTCTCGGAGACGCCGTCGAAAAACGAAATCTGGAGCGAAAACAGATGATCCACAAGGAACTGATCACCAAACAGATTCCTGGCATCAGTCAGGATGAGATCACCGCGCATTTCAACCTGCTCCCGGAACGCTATTTTCTGCACACCGAGGCCGGCGAAATCGCCCTGCACATCCAGATGGTCAACCGGCTGCTCAAGTCCATCAGCGAGGCGGACTCCGTCAGTTCCCTCCGCCCGATTCTCGACTGGAAAGACGACCTCAACCGCAGCCTCACCGTCGTGAACGTGGTCACCTGGGACCGGGCCGGCCTGTTCTACAAGCTGGCCGGCGGCTTCAGCGTGGCCGGATTGAATATTCTTGGCGCCAAGGTCATCTCGCGCTCCGACCATATCGCCATCGACACCTTTTACATCGTGGAACCCGGGCGCGGCGTGGTCCAGAGCCAAGCGGCCATGGAGACCTTTGCGCGCACCGTCGAAACCGCGCTCATCCAGAACAACGACCTCTATCCCGCCATTGTCGCCCAGGCCCAGAAGATCAACAGCAGCCGGTATTCGACCGAGAGCAACACGCTGCACGCGTCATTTCCGCCCACCGTCGAGGTTTACCATGAACTGGCAATGATGCGCACGATCATCGACATCCAGACGCGTGATCAGATCGGGCTGCTGTACCGGCTGGCCAAGGTCATCTTTGATCATGGCTTCGACATCACTTTCGCCCGGATCAACACCGAGCATGGCGTCGCCCTCGACACGTTCTATATCGAAAGCGCCAACCACGAACCCACGGAGGACACAGCGCGCCTTCACGCACTGCGCGATGCGCTGGCCCGCGTCATCGCGCCCGCCGCCGTCGAGCAACCGGCCGTTTGACCGGTTTCTGATGTCGTCATGGTCGCGGCACCCGCCAAACTGCCCGACGTGGATTCCCCACCTCCAGTCGAGGCTGTCTCTGCGGTCTCCGCCCTCTCTCCTCCGGTTTCCGCCGATCCCCGCGCCCTCCCGGCGCTCTATCGAATCGCGTCGGTCGGGGCCCGGACGGATGACCCGCGGGCCGCGCTCCAGATCATCCTCCTTGAGCTCACCGGTTTGTTCCACGCCACCTGCGGTTCGATTGCGCTGCTGAGCCCAGACACCGGCCGCCTCGAAATTGAGATTCAACAAGGTTTGCCTCCGGACTGTGCCGCCACCGGTCTTCGCCTGGGCCAGGGTATCACCGGCTGGGTCGCTTTCCACGGCCGCGCGCAACTGGTGCCCGACGTCGCCGCCGACCCGCGCTACATTTTGTTGCGGGCGGACGTCAGGTGCGAAATGGCGGTTCCGATGGAGGCCAATGGCCAGATCATCGGCGTCATCAACCTCGACAGTGACCGGCTCGGCGGATTCTCCGGAGCGGATCTCGCGCTCCTCGAACGCCTGACCGCCGAGACCACCGCGGTGGTTAAAGGTCTCTGGCAGCTCCGTCAGCTCCAGGGCAAAGCCCGCCAGCTGGAGACGCTCATCACGATCGGCCAGTCCCTGGTGTCCAAACTCGAGGCCCAGGAGCTCTTCGACACGGTCACCCGGGAGGCGCGCCAGATCATGGGTTCGCGCCTCTGCGCGCTCTACCTGCACGATTCCGCCGAGGCGACCGTGCAATTGGTCTCCCTGTCGTTCTCGGCGCCGCCGAATGTCGCCGCCGCTGCCGGATCCACCCCGCTGCCCGCGGGCCACCTGCCGCTCGACCACTGTTTGATCGCGTCTGTCCTGCACGCGAAGCGGCAGATCGAGTTTCAGAATCTGCCGAACCCGGAGTACGCCGACGTCATCGATCTCCCGCGCCGTCACGACCTGCATTCGATGCTGGCGGCCCCGCTGCTGTTCGAAGGCGAAGCCATTGGCGT
>Ga0074045_10003900_pt1 | contig 13348 bp, 14 predicted proteins | sample BogForMeECP23OM2_FD_94442 | JGI IMG/M metagenome (GOLD analysis project Ga0074045, IMG submission 94442) | Bog forest soil microbial communities from Calvert Island, British Columbia, Canada - Bog Forest MetaG ECP23OM2 | ecosystem: Environmental > Terrestrial > Soil > Wetlands ... | reverse complement strand
TGAAAAGGCGCGAGCCGAGGCCGCGAGCCAGGCCAAGAGTCTCTTCCTGGCGCATATGAGCCACGAGATCCGCACGCCGCTCAACGAGATCATCGGGCTCAGCGAATTGCTGGCCGCTTACGAGATGCCTCCGGGTGCTCTTGAGTGTGTCAACCTACTGCGCGCCTCCGGCAGGGGGCTGTTGGCCCTTCTGAATGGAATTCTCGATTTTTCAAAGATCGAGGCGGGCAAGCTCGAACTGGAAAAAACTCAATTCGATCTCCCCAGTTGCCTCAGCGAGAGTGTCGCTTTATTCTCGAAAACGGCGGCGGACAAGGGAATCTCGCTTGTCCTTTATCGCGATCGAGATCTTCCGGTACACCTTATCGGCGATGGACATCGGCTGCGACAGATCCTCATGAGTCTAATCTCGAATGCGGTGAAATTTACTCCCACGGGCAAGGTTTCACTGCGGGTTGAACTCGAATCCCGCCTTGAAGACCACGTCGTTATCAACTTCTCCGTGATCGACACGGGCATCGGCATCGCGCCGGATCGCCGAGCGAAGCTCTTCTGTCCGTTCACGCAGGGCGACGCGTCCGTCAACCGGCAGTATGGCGGAACCGGGCTCGGCCTCACAATATCGAAGTCATTAGCCGAGCTCATGGGAGGATCGCTCACCGCAGAATCGCAGCTGGGCGCCGGCAGCACCTTCACCCTCTCCGTTCCCTTTCGCTATGAAATGAAGCCGCCGCGTTCGATGGACTCGCCCGAGGCTCCCCTGCAGCCGCATCCCTTGCGGATTCTCATTGCCGAGGACAACAAGATCAACCAGCGCGTCATCCTTCGTCTGATTGAAAGAATCGGCTACCACGCTGAACTCGCCTGTGATGGGAAGGAAGCGGTAGAGGCTGCTCTTCGCAGCACTTACGACCTGATCGTAATGGATGTTCAGATGCCGGGAATGGACGGACTGGAAGCGACTCGCGTGATTCGCAGCAGCCTTTCAAAAGCCGAACAACCGTATATTCTGGCGCTGACCGCCCACGCCACAACCGACGACCGCCAGAGTTGCCTCGAAGCCGGTATGGACGACTACCATACGAAACCGATCGATCTCGAAACGCTGCAGTCGACATTGAACCGATTGAGTAATGCCGCACGCGGCGGACGAACTTCTCCGATTCTGAGTTCGCAGTCGGAATAACGCGACGAATGGGTTTCTCGTGCCTTCACACTCGGGGCTGCGCGGGTATGTCTGGGTTGAGAAGCTGCCGGCCCAGCCAGCCTCGGCGATCTGTCTGCGGCGCTCGATAGAATCAGGGAGTGCCCTACTATTGCACCTTAATTCCCGGGGACGGGATTGGTCCGGAAGTTGCCGAAGCGACCGTGCGCGTGGTGGATGCCACCGGCGTGGATGTCTGCTGGCGGCGGGCGGAACTGAATGAAGCGATCATTCTGGAGTCCGGGAAGACGCTGCCACATTATCTGCTCGATTCGCTGAATGAGACACATGTCGGCTTGAAGGGCCCGGTGACGACACCGATTGCGGAGGGCTTTCAAAGTGTCAACGTGGCACTACGCAAGACCCTGGACCTGTTCGCCAACGTGCGGCCAGTGGCGACGCTGCCCGGCATCAAGACACGCTTCCAGGATGTGAAGATTGACATGGTAATCTTCCGCGAGAACACGGAAGACCTCTATTCAGGCTTGGAACACGAGATTGTCAAAGACGTGGTGACGAGCCTTAAAGTGATCACGCGGACGGCGTCGATACGAATCGCTGAGTATGCGTTTCAATACGCCCGAAAGAACGGGAGAAAGCAGGTCGCGGCGATTCACAAAGCCAACATTATGAAGTTGGCCGATGGCCTGTTCTTGCGCTGCTGCCGGGAGACCGCGAAGAACTATCCCGAGATCGAATACAAAGAGCTGATTGTCGACAATGCCTCGATGCAATTGGTAATGCGGCCTGAGACTTTCGACGTGCTGTTGCTGCCCAATCTTTACGGCGATATTGTTTCGGATCTTGCGGCGGGGCTCGTGGGCGGACTGGGTATCGTCCCCGGGGCAAACATGGGCGAGACGCATGCGGTCTTCGAGGCAGTCCATGGAAGCGCGCCCGATATCGCCGGGCAAGGCAAAGCAAACCCGACCGCACTGATGCTTTCGGCGGTCATGATGTTGATTCATTTGGGTGAGCCCGATGCCGCGCGCCGAATGAGGACTGCAATCGAGGCAGTCTACGCAGACGGACAACACCTAACCGGCGATGTCGGCGGAAAAGCATCCACCGGCGAGTTCACCGATGCGGTGTTAAGGCAGTTGCGGGGATAGGGACGCGGCGGGGTAAACAACCCCGCCGCAGGTTAGCAACCCACCCCACAACCAATCTACAGGCCCTTCTTGGCAAGGAAGACGACCAAGTCTACGACGCGGCAGGAATAGCCCCATTCGTTGTCGTACCAGGAAACCACCTTCGCCAAGTCACCACCGATGACCTTCGTCAGCTGACCATCGATGATGGAGCTGTTGGGATTGCGCAGCATGTCGGTGGAAACGACCGGGTCGTCGGTATAAGCCAGAATCCCCTTCAGGGGGCCTTCGGCGGCAGCCTTCAACTCGGCGTTGATCTCAGCCGCGGTGGCCGGTTTCTTGAGGACGGCCACCAGGTCAACCACCGAAACGTCCGGTGTGGGAACGCGCATGGCGTAACCATCCAGTTTGCCCTTGAGTTCCGGAATAACGAGGGCGATAGCCTTGGCGGCGCCGGTCGAGGTGGGGATCATGTTGAGCGCGGCAGCGCGGGCACGGCGCAGATCTTTGTGCGGGAAGTCGAGCACATTCTGGTCGTTGGTGTAGCTGTGAATGGTGGTCATCGAGCCCTTCTCGATACCCCACTTGTCATTCAACACTTTTACGAACGGAGCCAGGCAATTGGTGGTGCACGACGCATTAGAAATGATGTTGTGCTTGGCGGGGTCATACGCATTGTCATTGACGCCGAGCACAATCGTGACGTCCTCATTCGAGGCGGGGGCAGAAATGATGACCTTTTTCACCGAACCGTGAAGGTGCTTGGCAGCGTCCTTGGCATCGGTAAATCGACCAGTGGATTCAATGACCACCTGGGCGCCGAGCGAGGTCCAGTCGATTTCAGCTGGATCCTTGATCGCAAAGATCTTGATCTTTTTGCCCGCGACGACAATATTGTCGCCGTCAATCTTGACTTCTTCAGCGAGCGGACCCAGGATCGAGTCATACTTCAACAGGTGGGCCAGCGTTTTTGTGTCTGTGAGGTCGTTCGCGGCAACGAATTCCAACTCAGGATTGTGGAGTCCAGCGCGGACGACGTTACGTCCGATACGGCCGAAGCCGTTGATACCAACTTTTATAGGCATAGCTGCCACTATTGTAGCCAGCGACCCTCTCAAAACCGGGTTTTTGCGTGGTCCGGACGTTTCGATAGCTAGTATTAATTCGGGGGGAGCGGGGGAGCGGTAGAACCGCCGACACTGGCATAGGCTTCCCTGATTTTGACAACCTTGCCCTCGCTAAGGGTCACGAACGTGATTTTCCCGGGGGGCTCGCCATACACCCAATCCTCGATCTCGTCGCCGTCTTTCATCTCCCGGGACTTGTTGCGCGGCTTGCCCATGGCCAACAACAGTTGTTCGCGGTTCATGCCTTCCGCCGGCCGCTGCTCCTTAATGGCCACCCGAATGGGCTCGGGCAGCTGTTCCACGTAGTCTACCGTCGCACTGTGCTTGTCGAAATCGAAGACTGGGGCGAGTATCTCTTTAACCTCGGACGACTTGATGGATGGCACGCCGCCCTTGAAGACGACGGCTATGTTGGAACCGGCGGCCGCGTTCGAGTTGTTAGCGTTCTGGTTGACTGGCACGGTTGAACCGCCCATGCCCACCTGCACATGGTCGTACCAGTGAGCACCTTTCTTGGTACCGCCGTTAATCTCAAGGAGAATCCGATCGGCCTCGATGAGGACGCGCGTGATCTGAATCTGATCTCCGGTGCGCGCGGCCGGACCTGATTCACGGAGGGCTTTGTCCCACGCGGCCTTGTCGAAGTGCCCGTCGCTCGAGTAAACCAGAGGCTTAGCGGAGCGCGGCAAAAGCATTTTAGCGATGGCAATTTCGGCCATAAGGCCCCGTTCGAGCTCAATGCGTTCGTCAAAACTGAGTTTGTCCCCGGCCCGAAGGTTGAACGCGCCAACGGTGGATGCTAAGGCGAGAATCGCAATGGTGGCGGATCGTCCTGGAGCTAGGCTTGCTCGTCGAGCGAGGGAACCAGCGGGTTGTGTTGAGGCACAATAGGCGCCCGGCGCAGGACGAAGAAAAGCGCGATCACGAAGATTGTGGTCAGTATGCCGCCCTCCGGACCGTAGTTGCCGCCACTCCATAAAGGTCCAAGATCCCATTTGTACGAATATCCCGTCACTTCAATTGTAAGTCCACTGAGATTGACGCCGAACAGTGGGAGGACAGCATTCCAGCTGTAGTGCAGTCCGATGGGAAGCCAGAGGTCATGGCTGCGAAGGAACGCGAAGCCGAGTAGGGCGCCCCACAACATGGTGTTGAAGATGGACAGGTTCGTCGCGTAGGGGTTCCCGGCGTGCCCAAAGCCAAAGAAGACGGCAACGGGCAGGACGGTGGCGTAGGGGCCGATCTTTTCGATCAGGACTTGGAAAGCGTATCCGCGGAAGAGGACCTCCTCGCCCGCAGCTCCGAACAAGAGTGCGACCAGGAAGAAGAGCAGGCTCGGCCAAGAGAATTCTGAGGAAGTTCGAGGCACAAGATGGCCGGTGCCGGCCAGGATTGGCGCAAGCAGCATGAGAGCGGCCGAGCCGCCGCCGCAGACCATGCCGATGACGAAGTTTCGCCCGGCGCCATGTGGGCCAAGGCCGATATCGCTAATCGGGCGGCGGTCGAATACCCGGATGGTGAGGACGTTGGTAATAAAGGCGACCGCAAACAAACCGATAGTCGCGGAGATGACCAGGCCGAACAGTGGTTTCAACAGGACCGGGATGAACAAATACAGGGCAAAGCCGATGGCGCAGTAGAAGAGCAAACGCACAGGAACGCGGAAGCGCGGGTCTAATTCCGGCTGCGACGGTGGTGGTACGTAACGGGAACGGGCCTGCATGGCGTACAACTTTACTGTAACCGCGCGCCGGGTGGAATCGCGAGAGAGGAGCAAGGGGGTTGGGATTTGAGACCCACACAACGCTAACCTCCGGCAAGCGGCCAGCCGATTAGACATATATGGGCGGACGCAGAACACAAGAACGACGTGTGGTCGAGAACAGACCGGCCGTTGAGCAAAGAATCGATCCCCGGATGATGTGCGCAGAGCTCGTAGAAGTGCAATGGAACGATAAGGCAGGACATCTACACCGGGATGTCGCGAACCTGGAAGACATCTCTCTCTCGGGCGCGTGCGTGCAGCTAGAAACACCACTGCAAAAGGGAACGCGCATAACCGTGAAGTATGGAGACGGCGAGATGCCTGCAACCGTCCGCTATTGCCTGTATCGGGACTTGGCCTATTTTCTGGGAGTGCAGTTTGAGGACGGGTGCAAATGGAGCACAAAACGGTTCCGGCCGCAGTATATGCTCGATCCTCGCGAGCTTGTATTGCGGGCCGCTAAACGCAAACGGGCGGACGAGGCAGCGCCAGGTAAACGATAACGCTCGAATTCGGAGCGGGCGTGGGTATGCACCGTTAAAGTAGAATCAGGTTTCATGTCGCGCGTCTCAGGAGCGGCAGAGTGAACCTGAATTCTGCTATGGCAAAACAGCGCAAAGTGCAACTAGCCGCCGGCGTCTATGCGGCGCTGGCAACACCACGACGGCCAGAGTCAATTGAGGCCGATACCGCGGCCTTGCTCGACTACCTTGACACCGTGGTACGAACCGGCGTTGACGGACTGGTGTTGTTTGGGTCGACCGGAGAGTTTGTCCACTTCGACACCGAAGAGCGCATGCGCGTGTGTTCGCTCGCCATCAAGCGGAGCCGGGTACCGGTGCTGGTCAACGTGTCGCATTCAACGCTCGACGGGGCCATCCAGCTTGCCGAGAGCGCCTGCGGCTTAGGGGCCTCCGGCGTGCTTTTGATGCCGCCCTACTTCTATCGATATAAAGATGAGCAGATCGCGGCATTCTACGCGCAGTTCATGGCAATGTTCGCGGGACAACTGCCGGTGTACCTCTATAACCTGCCCTTCTTCACGAACCCGATGTCGGCCGCGCTCGCGGTGAACCTGCTCGAAACGGGGAAGTTTGCCGGGATCAAGGATTCGAGCGGTGAGTGGGGTATGTTCGAAGCACTGCTGGCCCTGCGCAAGGAGCAGGAGTTTCGCTTGCTCGCGGGCCACGAGTGTATCTACCTGCGGGCGAGGATGGGGGGCGCAGACGGGATCGTGTCGGGTGTGGCGGCGGCGATGCCCGAACTGATGGTTGCGTTGGATCGCGCCTGCGTTGCGGGCGACTCGTTGAAGGCGGGACGGCTGAATCAGAGGCTGATGGAGTTCTTGCCGTGGGTGGAACGGTTCCCTTCGACGGTTGCTATTAAGCAGGCTGCAGTGGCTCGCGGCTGGAAACAGCGACACCTGGCGGCCCCGGTGGACGCGGCGCAGATCACGGAGTATCAAGTCTGGCTGTCGGAATGGATACCGCAAGTGTTACGAGAGTCCGCCTCGTAACGGACTCGATTCGGGCAAAAAGCAGAGACGGAGAATTGAAACTGAGAAGGCGGCGTTCGGGATGAGCGAAGAAGGTCACATGCCGGCGAAGACCATGTCCCCGGACGAATTTCGCGAGACTGGCTACCAGCACATTGATTGGATCGCGAGTTACTTCGAGCGTGTGCGCGACTTACCGGTTTTGCCGAACGTCGCGCCGGGAGAATTGGCGGCGCGCCTGCCGGTCTCGGCCCCGGAATGCGGGGAGCCGATTGAGCAAATTCTGAAGGACTTTGACTACTCCATCTTTCCCGGCCTGACACTGTGGAATCACCCGCGCTTCTTTGCCTGGTTCGCCAATTCGTCGTCGCCGCCCAGCATACTGGCTGAACTGCTGATTGCGGCCATGAACGTTAATGTGATGCTCTGGAAGTCGTCTCCCTCGGCGACCGAGTTGGAGCAGGTGACGCTTTCGTGGCTGCGCCAATGGCTGCAACTGAGCGAGAGCTTTTTCGGCATCATCTATGACACGGCGTCGGTGGGTGTTCTGCAGGCACTCGGCGCGGCGCGGGAGTGGAAAGACCCGGAGTGCCGCGTCAAAGGTATGAAACCAGGCCTGACGGTTTATACTTCAGAGCACACTCATTCGTCTTCCGAGAAGGCTGCCATCACACTAGGCTTCGGGCAGGAGAACGTCAGGAAGATCGGAGTTGACCAGCGGTTCCGGATGCGTCCGGAACTGCTGGAAGAAGCCATTGTGAGCGATCTCGAAGGCGGGAAGACACCATGCTGCGTGGTGGCGACCGTGGGCACGACGTCGACTGCCAGCATTGATCCGGTGCCCGAGATTGCCTCGATTGCAGAGCGATATGGTATCTGGCTGCACGTTGACGCGGCCTACGGCGGCCCGGCTGCGATTGTTCCGGAAATGCGGCATATCCTGGACGGCGCCGAGCGTGCGCACTCTTTGATTCTGAACCCCCACAAGTGCCTTTTTGTCTCCATGGACTGCAGCGTTTTGTATACCCGGTTTCCGGACGTTTTCAAGCGGGCCTCGTCGTTAAGCGCCGAGTACCTGAAGACCGGGGAAGACTCGCTGGTTGTGAACTATAACGACTACGGCGTGCAGCTTGGCCGCCGTTTCCGGGCCTTGAAGCTGTGGTACGTGATGCGGTATTACGGACACCAGGGTGTCATCGCCCTGCTGCGCGAAAGCTTACGGCTGGCGCAGTTCCTGGCGGCCAGAATTCAAGAGAACCCCGATCTTGAGCTCAGCGCGCCGGTCGTGTTCTCGCTGGTTTGCTTCCGGCACAAAGGATCGAACGGCGTCAATCAACGCACCATGCAGGCGGTCAACGAGACCGGGCATGCGTTTCTGTCGCACACCGTCCTGGACGGGCAATTCGTCCTGCGCTTCGCGATCGGGAACATGCAAACCAACGAGGACGATATTCAAAGCACCTGGGATTTGATCGCCCGAACGGCAGCTCGCGAGGCGGCAGCAGAAGAAGCGGTGGCCGCACAGTCATGAGACAGCAGACGGCGGGAAAGCGGACCGCACACGGTGTTTCATGACTCGCCTTGAAACCACGCTGTGTGGGGTTGCAATGAAGAATCCAGTTCTTGCCGCCTCGGGTACCTTCGGCTATGGCGTCGAGTTTGCCCGGCTGGTCAAGCTGAATGAGCTCGGCGGAGTGATCACAAAGGGGCTCTCGCGCGAACCCATTGCAGGCAACCCGGCGCCGCGGCTGTGGGAAACGGCAGCCGGGATGATGAACTCGGTGGGCTTGCAGAACGTCGGCGTGAAGGCATTTCTGGCCCAGACTATGCCCGAGCTCCGCCGGTTCAGCGTGCCGGTGTTTGTCAATGTATTCGGCTATGCGGCCGAGGACTATCAGGAAGTTATTCGGGCGCTGGAGGACGCGCCGGGCATAGCTGGCTACGAGATTAACGTGTCATGCCCGAACGTCAAACACGGCGGTATCCTCTTTTCGAGCGATCCCGGCTGTCTGTCGGATCTGGTTACCAGCCTGCGGCCGCTTACGAAGCGACCGATGCTGGTGAAGCTGTCGCCCAACGTGGCAAAGATCGAACCACTCGCGGAAGCGGCGGAAGAAGCCGGTGCGGATGCAATTTCGCTGGTGAACACGTTTCTCGCGCTGGCGATCGAGGCTAAGACAAGGACGGCGCGCCTAGGAGCCGGTTTCGGCGGCTTGTCGGGACCCGCCATTAAGCCGATGGCGCTGCGGTTTGTCTACGAAGCGGCCCAAGCTGTCCGGATTCCGGTGGTGGGGCTCGGAGGCATTGCTACCGGCACAGACGCGGCCGAGTTCCTGATTGCGGGCGCCAAGGCCGTAGAGGTGGGCACGGCAACGTTTTGGGACCCTCGGGCGCCGCTTCGGATCGCACGCGAGCTGGAGAAGTTCCTGAAGCGCGAGAGAATCGGCCACGTTAGCGAACTTGTTGGGACGCTGCGATTGAAAAGCAAGTAGCGCTCGCGGTTCACGTTCCGATTAGAATGGAGAACAACTCAAAACCATGAAAGAAATCATTTGTTCGGGAAACGCACCGAAAGCAATTGGGCCCTATTCCCAGGCAGTGCGGGTTAACGGGATGCTGTTCATGAGCGGGCAGATTCCGCTGGATCCCAGCACCATGCAGCTGGTGGAAGGCACCATCCAGATGCAGACGGAACGGGTCTTGGAGAACTTGAAGGCAGTGCTGGCTGCTGCCGGATTGTCGTTGGAACACGTGGTGAAAACCAGCGTCTTCCTGAAAAATCTTTCCGAGTTCCCGCAGATGAACGAAGTCTACGCACGCTACTTCCCGACGAATCCGCCGGCCCGGTCGACTGTGGAAGTCGCGAAACTTCCGCGCGACGTCCAGGTTGAAATCGACGCCATCGCTGTTTATCCGAGCGCGTAGGACACATGGCTAGGAATTAACCCGAGAAAGCGTCTTGAGCTCGCCACCGGTGTTACTGTTGCGGAGGCGGTGGAGTGGTTTCCTTAGGCTTGTCTTCCGGCTTGGCGGGTGGCATATCGCCATGAACGCTGTACTGCTTCTGCGGGTAATTCAGCTTGATGTCGATGGTCTTGGCCGGCTCATCAACGTCGAAGTTCTGGCCGAAGGTTTGGTAGCCATCGGCGATTACTTGCACACGCACCTTGCCTTGCGGTATGGATGGGAACTTTGCCGCACCTTCAAGATTAAGTCGCACTTCCCAGTGGATCTTGCGCCGAGCGCCGAGTTTCTTCGGGTCGTGGCCGCCCAGGAAATCGAGGATGACGGACCCGTGCTGGATAGGCTTTCCATAGTCGTTCTTTACCTGGACGGAGATAACGGTCTGAGGCAGTTCGAATGCCGAAAGGGAACTGCCCGCCAATAGCAGCGACGACAGAGCAGCGGCAAAGACGCGACGAGTCATATAGGCAGATTATCTCGTAGTCACTCGCGGGAGAAGCGGCTCGATGACGGCGCGCAACTCCGATTCGGCCATACGGCCGGGATGATAGAGCCGCACAATGCCCTGCCTGTCGACGACTACCAGGGTGGGGGTGGTGCTGGCGCCGAACGTCTCAAAGTTGACCGAACTCACGGGAACAGCCATGTTGGGGATCATTGCGTAGTATTGCTGGAAGATCTGGCGAATGTAAGGCCGCTCGTCTTCCGGGATCGCATCCTGACCGGCTCTGGTATAGCCGTAAAGCATAGTTGGGCCAATAACCGTCAGTCCCTTCGGTTCGAGATCGGTGGCGATGCGCGCAATGATTGGCGCTTCGGCCTTACAGTCGGAGCACCAATGCGCCCAGAAGAAGAGCAACCGCACCTTCTGAGCGCCCGCCGGCACGACCGCTGGAAACAAGAAGTTGGTCATTTGTAGCGCGGGCGCCGGCTTCCCTGTGAGCGTCAGCAGATTCAGATTCTTGCGCAGTCTCCCCACCACCGACGTTCCCTGATAGGTCCGAATGGCGGTCTGCAAGAGGCTCACTGCCTCGGTGCGCTGCTTCCGCTCGGTCAAGATCTGTGCTTCCACTTCGAGCGCCGCTCCGAGAGCCAGTGCCAGATGCGGGTCGCTATCGAGCTTGCGAGTCTTCAGCTGATTGCCAACCAACTGGCGGGTTTGCTCTGCGTTGTCCAGCGCGCGGTCGATCTGCCCGGCGCTCAATTCGGCGCGGCCAAGCCAGGAGAATGCCTCGATCACCTCCGGCGTATAGCCGTTCAGCCGCTGGTAGAAACTGACCAGCGAGTCCGCCCTTGCGAGATCGCCCTCGCTGAGCGCCTGCCGAACCTGGGCAACCAGGTTCCCCTGGGCCGAGGCGGTGCGACCGTCTGCAAACAACAGAAACACAGCCGTGCAGAGGCACAAACTAAAACGCATACGTGGGAAGTTTCGGCGCGGCCATGCGTTTGACAGTTCGTTACAGCGCAAGCTTTTTGAGGTAATCGCGGAACGGCGCGCCCAAGTCGTGCCGGCTCAGGGCAAACTCCACGGTGGCCTTCAGGTAGCCGAGCTTATCGCCGGCATCGTAGCGCTTCCCCTCAAACTTGAGGCCGTAGATTGGCCGGTTCCGAAGCAGGTATTTGAGGCCGTCGGTAAGCTGCAGTTCGCCGCCGGTTCCCGGCTCAATGGACTCTATACATTCGAAGATCTCCGGCGTCAGGATGTACCGGCCGATGATGGCGAGGTTGGAGGGAGCTTCGTTGGCTTTCGGCTTCTCCACCATGTTGCGGATACGGTAAAGACTCTGCCGATTGCCGTTGTGCGAGACGGGTTCGGCGTCGACAATACCGTAGGAGGAAATTGATTCCTTGGGAACTTCCATCAAGGCAACCACGGAGGCGCCGTAGTATTCATAGACGTCAAGCAATTGCCGGATGCAGGGGACTTCGGAGGCGATCACGTCATCCGAAAGGATGGTTGCAAATGGCTCATTTCCTACCAGGTCCTTCGCTCGCAGCACCGCATGACCCAGACCGAGCGCTTCCTTCTGGCGGATGTAGCAGACATCGATCATGTCCGAGATGGAACGAACCATGGAAAGCATCTCGGGTCTGTGCTTCGATTCAAGCAGGTGCTCGAGTTCAAAGCTGACATCAAAATGGTCTTCGATGGAGCTTTTCCCACGCCCGGTGACGATGATGATGTTCTGGATGCCGGAATGCATCGCTTCTTCGACGCCGTATTGAATCAACGGTTTATCGACGAGCGCAAGCATCTCTTTGGGCTGCGCTTTAGTCGCCGGCAGGAACCGGGTCCCTAATCCGGCGGCAGGGAAAACGGCCTTTCGAACCTTGGGTATCATCTAGGCTCATTGTACGCAGTTGAGAGTTGCAAACCGGCCAGTCGCTGGCGAACGGTTGGTGATTTCAGAGCGGTGTGCTACTCCTAGGATTTAAGCAAGAAGAGTTTTCACTAAGGATTGTTAACCGAAAGTTCTCATGGCATACGTAATTGCGGAACCCTGTATAGGGACGAAAGACACGGCTTGCGTAGACGCGTGTCCGGTAGATTGTATTCACCCTAAGAAGGACAGCGAGAAGTTTGAAGGCGAGCAGATGCTGTTTATTGATCCGGTGGAGTGTATCGATTGCGGAGCGTGCGTGCCGGTTTGCCCGGTTTCAGCAATCTTCGCACTCGACGATCTGCCTGAGAAGTGGAATGACTTCGCCAAGAAGAACGCTGATTTTTTCGGCCGATAAGTTCTGCGACGGCCCGCGAGTCAGGGCGCCAAGGTTCCCCGCGGCCAGATTCCGCCGCTAGCTTCGCGTCAGCCTATGGCCGATAGATAGCGTAGGAAGTGTCCGTTTCCCAGACTTTCACGGCGGACACTCGCGCATTGTGCAGGTCTTTCTGCACCTCGTCGTAGATGAACCTGGCGATGTTTTCCGCCGACGGATTTATCTCATCGAACGGCTTGAGGTCGTTAATGAACTGGTGATCGAGATACTCGCTGGTCTGGCGCAGCCGTTTTTTGAGATCCGCGAAGTCGTGCAGCAATCCGTTCTCGTCCAGGTCGGGGCCCTCCACACTAACCTGCACGCGGTAATTATGACCGTGCACGTTTTCGCACTTTCCGCGGTAGTTGCGGAGTGCGTGCCCAGCGGCAAATGAGTGTTCTACGCAGATCTCAAACATTAAAGAACTCTTGCACTTCCTTCAGTTTCGTCGTGAACCGATACGGGGGAAGACTATCGAAAAACACTTTCCCATACCGCAGCTTTGTAATCCTATTATCCAGCAGTACAAGGACGCCGCGGTCGGATTGACCGCGAATCAGACGTCCGAAGCCCTGTTTGAGTGCCAAAGCTGCTTGAGGAACCTGGTATTCGTAGAACGGATTGCCTCCCGACTCTCGAACGGCATCAACCCGCGCGGCGATCACCGGATCGGTTGGCACAGCAAACGGAAGGCGGTCGATAATAACGCAGCTCAACTGTTCGCCTTGCACATCGACGCCCTGCCAGAAGCTGGAGGTGGCGAACAGGACTGCGCCGGGGGTTTGCCGAAACGTCTCGATCAAGGCGTTTCTTGGAACCGTCCCCTGGAGCAGCACGGGGAATGGAAGCCTGTCGACCAGCTCGCTGTGTACCTGACGCATCTGCTGATAACTCGTGAATAGAACGAATGCCCGGCCGCTCGATGCCTCGAGGACATTCTCAATT
>Ga0074045_10003899_pt1 | contig 13350 bp, 11 predicted proteins | sample BogForMeECP23OM2_FD_94442 | JGI IMG/M metagenome (GOLD analysis project Ga0074045, IMG submission 94442) | Bog forest soil microbial communities from Calvert Island, British Columbia, Canada - Bog Forest MetaG ECP23OM2 | ecosystem: Environmental > Terrestrial > Soil > Wetlands ... | reverse complement strand
GTACTCCGTTCTTTACCCCAATCTGCATCGGTTACACACCTTTTTAGCCTTATCCTATATACTCAATATTATTATATATAAAAGCATATTGTCGTACCGAATTGTTAACTGTTGCTCAACCCTCATCAATCGAAACCCCGTTTCCTATCCGGAAACAATTAAGTCCTCAGTTAAACAAGTAAGCCTTTACATTTTGACCGGCACAGCATACTTCTTTAAATAATAAAGTTCTTATTTCTCAGTCTTTGCAAATGATTCTAAAAAGCTTTTTCCCGTTTTGCTTTTCACGTTTCTCCTCTAAGCTTGCCGATAACACTTCCTCACAGGAGCATGCATGTTCGGGAAACATACTGAACCTATCTCTGAAAAAACAGAAATCCTTACAGGCAAGCCTGTGCCTTCTCTCCAACCTATAGACACATACACGGCTGATCCCAACGCATGTGGAGACACCTATACGGAGCGTTAAAGATTGTCAACTGAAACACACACCGTTGAAGCTTGATGTAATTGAGCGTAATTGACTGGTAATTGTAGGGATACAGTAGAAATGGAAATGGCTCAGCTGCTCTTAAGGAGAAAACCTTAAATCTTATCTGAGGAGTAGACCCCGTAGGGTCAACCCCTCAGGGTTTTTTCTAATAGTGGTTCCCCTCGTGCTCACGCTCGATATCTCTTTCTTCCCTTTCTCTTTCGGGTTCTCTACTTCCTCGGTCCCAATATCTTTCCCGCTCCCATCTTTCCCAATTCTTTTGGACTTCGCCGTAAGGGACACGGGAATACCCATGCCGAATTGTCCTATAATCGGGCGGCAGGTCTATCAAAACAGGGGGAACTTCGCGGACCTGTGCCCATGTTCCGGCATAATTATCGGATCTGAACCAGTGCCCTTTATAAAGCCTATACCACAGGTTATGGTAAAACAAGAGGTCAAAATCAATAGCAGGCACAAAATATACATACCTTCCTGGTACGGGGACGAGTTCCGGTGGGCTGGCAAATTCCACGCGAGGCGGTGCCCCTATCCCGATTTCTATGCCTCCTATATTGAGGTCTAAAGCCAACCCCGTTGTGGAAAAAGTCAATAAAAGGCAAAGCACTAACATTGTTGCTATTATTATTCCTTTCATCTCGTGCCTCCTATAATATAAGTCTCATACAATTATACGACAAATTCCCTGTTTCATTAAAGGGCTATAGGCATCTTGCCAAGACCCTGTCAACCTATGGTGGCTTGGGGGGCAAGGAGTTTTTTCAACGGCTGAGGCTTACTTCCATACATACACTCTGGTTTGGGATTAACTATCCAGCTGCGGCCCGATCGTTTCTGCGAAACGCCTCGTGGGAACCCGCATGCGGGTTCTTGTTGTGGTAAGGGACAGTCAGCTACCGTCCCTTACCCGATTCGACCCCTTGCTGACAGCTACAAACCTTTGGATGGATACCCCTCAGCCAATAAACAGACTACGTCATCGCGTTATAGTATCGTCCATTCACTTCATCCCCGATAATCGCAAAATTGGCGTGCGATTCTGATAGCGGATCGGATTTCCACGAGAAGCCTATTGATGGAACTTTAACTTGTGCCTCAATCTGTGCCGTGGCGAGATAGCCTTCTACCCGGAATTGTTTCTGTGGATCGTCATAAATGATTTTTTCATCTGTGGCTTTCCATATCATCCTAAAACTCATAATGGCTGGCATACCCACGGCTTCAAGGGAAGGCCACTTAGGTTGATCAACAACCGCAACATTTTTCATCTCAAGGGTTGCTGTCCGACTGTCAGGACTAATGATAAGTCCCCCTTTAGGAATTGGAACGACCCAATACAGCCCAGAAGGTGCAATGGGAGGATGAAAATCGTGAATTTGGTTTTCAGGAGCAGCCTGCCCCTGAAACAAGGTGAGTCATATATGAGTGAATGTCCCTGTCTGCGGAGCTCGCCCCGCAAAGTATTCTCCCTGCATAAATCCGTAGTCAGTTGTGGGTGTGCCGAATGCAATTCGGTTGCCTCTATTGTCAGTGCCCATACCAACGAAACCGGAGCACCGTGCGACTCGCCCTTTGAAATGGTAGATGTGTGACGGTTCCAATTGTGGGCCTGCTGGTTGGTTATGACTGCCGTTCTTATCAAGCCAAGGTATCGGATAGGGGTCGGTGCCGCCATTGTATGTGTGCAGTTTTGACTGTGGCGGCTTATTACTGGCAGCAATGTCATCAGAAAGCAATAGCGATACTGCTCCCGCTGAGGCAAGGCTGAGCGCAGTACTTAAAAAGCAACGCCTTGTGTAGCCTGAATGAACATCATCTGTAGAACTCATTGGTTTCCTCCTTGATTAGATACCCAAGGGCTTGCCCGTGGGTATCCACACTCATTACAATTCCAGAAAGCTTTTACCCTTATTCTCCATGGAGTACCATGCGGAAAGATAATCCCTTATCTGTCGCGTTATGAGAAAATTGGACCTTACATATTCCTTTGCATTTTCACCCATTTTCTTCCCCATCTCCGGGTTGTTGAGCAGCTGTCGTATTCTGAATGCAGTCCCCTCTATCGAGTGTACGAGAAAACCGGTAATCCCGTGAAGTATTTGAAGCGGGATGCCTCCTGTGGCTCCGCCTATTACCGGTTTCCCCTTCCACAGTGCTTCAGAGACAGTGAGACCAAAACCCTCTTTGAGGGATTTCTGAAGAACAACGCTCGCAATTCGCTGCAAGGCATTTATGTCCCCGTCGCTGAAAGGCGGTAAAAGGAGAGTGTAAATATCGTGGTCATCGGCTGCGGAGTCCTCCACTTCTTTAAGCACTATCGCACCTTCAGGGTCATCCGAGGCGGGACTTCCCGCCAGGACAAGAATGCAGTCATTGTATTTCTTAACCATTTTGTAAGCCCTGATTACACCCACGGGATCTTTGAATCTGTCATATCGTGATACCTGAAGGAGTATTGGCCTGTCTGTTGGGATGTGCAGTTTTTCGGCTGTTGCCTTTATCTCCTCTTCCGTAAGTTCTCTGTTCTTTTCACTCAAGGGGTCAATGGAGGGCGGAATTATAAACTCATCAATCGTCATCGCTTGGGCAAACTTTGCCACTGAGAAGACAGCGGCATCGTATTTTCCGCAGTACTTCATAAGATGATTACTGACATTCTTCACGGGACTGGACATGTCGATATGACATCTCCACATCCATTTCCCCCTTTTCTTGAACTCGATGAGAGGACACGGCTGAGGATCATGAATAAGGACGGCATCTGCGTCAAGATTGAGTTTTTCAACATTCTTCTTATTAACCTCAAAATGATACTGCCACATATCCTTAGTGATGCTCTCGGGATGCCCCTGGATGGCATTATGGATCTTTTTTGTGATCTCAAAAAATTTGTCGTCTCCCTCGATGACTTCCCATCGCGCATCGACGCCGAGATCATTGAGAATAGGGACCATCCTCTGCAGTATCTCCGCCACTCCTCCACCAACTTTCGTAGAGTTCACATGGAGAAAAGAACGCTTGCTCAATTTGTCGCAGAGTTTCTGCAAGCAGAGCAAATCACCTTTCGGTGCTATACAGGTATATTGTGCAATCATTTTGCTCCTCCGGTAACACCCATGTCCTTTCTCACTTCTTCTTCAACGAACTCCGCAATGTGCGCCCGTATCCCCTCTATGGTATGCATGAAGGGATCTATGGTACTTATTTTTTCTGCGAGTGATTTCTTACCAAGAGAAGTTTCAAACCACCTCGAAAAGTCATCCCTTGCTCTGCCGAGATGCCGTCTCGCCTCATAGAAGTGATGGTAGATGGAGCTCCCGTCCACGTATTTAATTGCCATGAGAAACTCTGCAAGGTTGCCTGCCCTTATCCCCACCGGAAACACCATTGTCACTGTCTCGCTGAAGTAAAAATCGTCCCCCGGGAGCACCTCCCTGGGTTCCGGAAATTCTTTGAGATACTCATCTATTACTTCTAGCAGCTTCTTTCTCAAATCAGCAATGTCCTTGAAGTCGTATGGATCAATATTCGAAAGGTGCTCCGCGAGTATCCTTTCTCCAAGATTCTCCCCCGCCCAGTATGCAAACTCATTGGTGTACTCAAGTATATGTCCTTTTGAGAAATACTGATAGGTGTGATAAAAGAGGGACTCCTCGCTCACCCCTCCTATCAGGGTCGTGAGTTCATGCAGATTCCTGGCCTTCCTGCCGATGGATTTGAGGATGCTCACGCTCTGTGTGAACTCAAAAGGTTCGAAGGTGTCTTCCATTACTCACTCCTTATCTTTGCTCTAGAACTCCTTGTCTTAAAGAACGGAACGCACTACTTAAAGCCTATCAGAAGTATACAAGATAAAGGGAGAGTAGACAAGGAACAGCTCGGGCACGGTCGTCAGAAAGGCTCTGAAAGGGTCTTTAAGTTGTGAATAGAGGCTTTTTGTGAAAAAAAGAGATCCGAAGAAGGAGAAATGAACACGTTCCCTGTCTGGCGATGCACTGTCCCTTGGCGAATCAACTTTCAAAAATGCTTTTTCTCGAGTGCCTCATAAAACACACCACAAAGGGAATTTTTGCCTGCAGAGCTATCACTTGAGTCATATAGGACAGAGACTGACTCATTAAAGAGTCATAAGCCGACATAAAGATGGGCAAAAGTCCGCTGGTACAGCCAGCTTCATAATGGTTATATGGGTAAAAGGCGCACGGAGTATTCTAGATTTGGACGCAATGAAATTAATTTCGGTTACTTTATTAACGTGCAATCGTCGATTGCGAATCTCAGCACAGGAGAAGAGAAATGAAGAAACTTGTTTTAGCATTTCTTCATCGTACCTACCTTTGAAGCCTGCTTTGGCAGGATTTATTTCATCTTGGAAATCAGACTGCCTATACTTGCAAAGTGAACGAAGCTGTGCCAGAATTAACTTATTGTATGACGCCGCGCCTTTTTAATAATATCGTTATCCTTCTCACCGCACTGTTGCTGCTTGGCGGAGTCGTGCCATCCTCAACAGCTAAAGAGACTAAGCGGGTCCTTATTCTCTACAGCCAGGAGAAGGGGCACCCGGCCCATGACCAGACCGAAGCAGGGAATCCGTGCGGCCTTTCTGTCGAACTCATCTTTCAACGTGCAACTCTATACTGAGTATCTGGATGTAGGAAGGTTCCCCGGTCCCAATAGTACCTCGGCATTCGTTGATTACCTGCGGCGCAAGTACGCCGGAATAGAGATCAATGTCATTATCGCTGTCTACCCGCACGCGGTCGACTTCCTGCTGGCCGAGAGACGCACGCTCTTCCTTGGCGTACCGATCATCGCCTCTGAAATTTCAGGGAGTTATGCGGAGAACCTGGAGCATTCCCCGGCGCGCCGCTTTGTGACAGGCACCATCATGGGAGACAATGTCACTGGCGTGATCGCTGCTGCCCTGCGCATGAGACCTGACACGAAGCGCGTTGCTCTAGTGGCGGGAGCGACGCCCAACGATATCTATAGTGAGCAAGTCTTCCGTAAGGGGCTCAAGCCCTACGCGGGGAAGCTCGATCTGATTGACCTGACGAAGCTCTCTATGGAGGAAACACTCTCGCGGGTGGGTTCCCTCCCGCCGGACACTATTGTTCTCTATTCGAGCATTTTCATGGATGAAGTCGGGCAGAGTTTTGTGCCTAGGGAAGCGCTCTCATGAATTGCTCGCGCCGCGAGTGCGCCGGTCTTCAGCCTCTACGAATCGTATCTGGGCTTTGGCATAGTCGCCGGCAGCCATCCCCTTCGGCGGACAGCAGGCATATGTCAGTCTTTACGACTGGCGGGAGCTCATGCGGTGGGGGATTCCAGAAACGGCAGTGCCCCCCGGGAGCGTTGTCCTGTACCTGGGGCCTTCCATTATGGAGGGATCACTGGATAGTCATTACGGGGGTGCTCTTTTTGATAATCACTGAGGGGTTCCTCATAGTGGGGCTCGTGATAAATCTTAGGAAGCGCAGAAAGGCAGAACAATTTCTGAGAGAGAGCAAGCAGGACGTCCAGAGCCTTGCAGTGAGGTTAATCAAGACCCAGGAAGAGGAGCTCAGCCGACTATCCCGCGAGCTCCATGATGACCTTACGCAAAGGCTCGCAGGCTTGGCCATTGATGCCGGGATTCTTGAAAAAAAGCTGATGACGGTGCAAGATGGGGCGTCTCAAGAACTGCGGAGCCTGAAGATAAAACTGATTGATGTATCAGAAGACGTCCATAACCTCTCGCGCCAGCTTCACCCATCCATACTTGATGATATGGGCTTGGTCGAAGCCGTCAAATCGGAAATCGCCATCTTCGCGAAGAGAACTGGCCTAGCCCTGTCCTCTGAGCTCCAGGAACTGCCGGACTCAATTCCCTATGACGTGGCTCTTTGTCTCTACCGGGTTATCCAGGAAGGCCTTCGGAATATCGAGAAACACGCGGAGACGAGTGAAGCTCATATTTCTCTGAACGCTCTTTCCGACGGCTTGCGCCTCACCATCCAGGATCACGGCATCGGCTTCGATAATAACGCACTGAGAAATCAAGCAGGCCTTGGTCTGTCAAGTATGAAAGAGCGCGTTCGGTTGATCAATGGCACAATGTCCATAAATGCAGCGCCTGGAAAAGGCATGGGGATTGAGATATTCATACCATTAAGGGAAGAGCATGACCAGGCCGCGGGTACTGATCGCTGATGACCACAAAATTGTTATTGAAGGACTGAAGCGGTTGCTTGAGTCCGACTTCGACATCGCGGGTACCGTCGCGAACGGTCGAGAGCTCGTCACCGCCGTCGAAAGGCTCCGCCCCGATGTGATAGTTGTCGACATTTCGATGCCGATGCTCAACGGCATAGAGGCCGTTGGTCAGGTCAAAAAGGCGCATGGACAGATCAAGGTTGTATTTCTCACGATGCACCCCGATGTTTCCTATGCGATCGGCGCCTTTAAGGCGGGGGCCTCGGGCTACGTTTTGAAACATTCGGCCTCTGATGAGCTTGTCACGGCTATCAGGGAAGCGCTCAAAGGAAGAACTTACGTGACGCCCTTGATTGCCGGAGAGCTCATGCAATCCTATAAGGAAGGAACACATCTAGAGGCTGAGACCTTCAGCGCCCTCACAGCCCGGCAGCGTGAAGTGTTACAGCTCTTGGCAGAAGGCCATACCGTAAAGGAGATTGCCGCGATTTTAAATATATCCATGAAGACCGTGGAATACCACAAGTACCGGATGATGCAAGATTTCGGCATCGAAACGGCGGTAGATTTGGTCCGGTATGCGGTGAAACACGGGATTGCCTTCTGAGTTTGCTAGGATAAATAGTTCACAAAACTAGGACATTTCCTAGTTGCAATCACACCAGTATCTGCTATACTTGTACGTAAGAAGCTACCCAAACTCGATAACCTGCCCTGCCTTTTACCGGTCTCTTTGATGGTGGCTGTTGTGTTTTCCTGATCCTCACCGGCAGGCACTGTGCTCCGTAATCATTAAGATTGATGCAGAAACGCGAGGGAACTCATTGGAACGAAAGCGGATACTGATCGCTGATGCTCATCCGGCCACGCTGGATGGTTTGCGGGCTCTCCTTAAGGATATGTTTGAGGTGATGTTCATGGTGGCAAACGATCAATCCCTTATGGATGCCGTTGCCAGGGTCCAGCCCGACCTTGTAATCGTAGATCTGTCGATGCCGGTATTCTCGGGGGGGAACGTAGCCAGGCTGCTTCAGAGAGTGAGTCCTGAACAAAGGTTCATCATTTTGAGCGCACATGACGAACAGACAGTCATTGATGAGTGTCTTGCTGCAGGTGCAAGAGGGTTTGTGCTCAAGAGGACAGCAGTTATTGATCTAATTCCGGCGGTGGAAGCGGTACTGAGGGGTGAAACCTACGTGTCGCCCTCCATTACAGAAGAGAAGGGGAATGTAAACAGGCAGGCAACAAGGGAGTGAGAAGATGAGTATTGAGTCAATCGTTTGTGAACAACGTGCGACTAAGTTCAACGTGACTTGGGCGGGACAGGGTCAGGCATTTCTCGTCTCATCGGTACGCTCTTCCGCGGATGCGGCGCAGGCCGCTAGCGAATACTATATCAGGATCGCTGAAGCGCTCAGGGAGAACGGCCTTGAGGTTGTTCAGGAACGCATTTTTGGCAGTCTGAGCGTGGAAGCTTCTGTCATGGCAGCGCGAGATCGAGCGCTCCGGGCTTGCGGTATTGCTTCCGGTAATCCGGTCACCTACATTGAGGGCACTCCACCCTGGGGTGAAGGTCTTGCCGGCACAATCATTCATGCCGTATCTTCAAGCAGTCCGAACGATGTCTGGACAATAATGGATGGAAAACACCCATGCGGACGAGGATGGAAGCGTGGTTCGTTGACTTATCTAATGCTCCAAAACATTAACGGGAAGCACGGCAGTTCAAATGGCAATGGGACAAGGCATGTCCAAGTGCGTCATATGCTCGATCGGGCAGAGCGGATACTCCGTGAAAACGGCGCATCCTATCGTGAGGTGGTGAGGACATGGTTTTATCTGTCGAATATTCTGGATTGGTATGCCGCTTTCAATAAGGTGAGGAATGAAAAGTACGGGGAGTTTGGTATCATGCCGGGTCCAGGCGACAGGGACCTCCTGCTTCCTGCGAGCACGGGGATCAGGGGTGAATCGTCTTCGGGTGCGGCAGCTACCATGGACCTGATCGCGATAATAGGAGAACCTGGCACCCGTGCCGCGGTAAAACAGCTCACCAACGTGGCACAGTTGGATGCCTTCCGTTACGGCTCGGCGTTTTCGCGGGGCGCACTGATTAAGGATCATGACGTTTCCCTGATCGAGATTTCAGGCACCGCCTCAATCGACCAACGGGGGAAGAGCCAATTCGTTGGTGACATCCGGAGACAGATCAACTGCACTTTTGAGAAGATCGAAAAACTCATCGGCGGCGAAGGAGCGGACCTGAAAGACATAGCCGCTGCAACTGTGTTTGTGAAGAGACCTGAGTATGCCGAAAGATTCCGGGAGATGGCAAGAGACCGAGGACTGGAAGAATTGCCGGCTGTCTGTATCGTGGCGGATGTTTGCAGAGAAGAGCTTCTCTTCGAGATCGATGCGGAAGCAGCTAGTGTGCATTTAGAAAGGGGCCGACATCATGGCAAAGATTAAGTTCATTTCAGCGCTTCTTGTCTTTTTGGTTCTTGTCTGGTCAGCACGGGCACATGCTGATGAAAGCCAGCTCGCCTCCTACGCCGGATCTTCCAGCTGCCGGGAGTGCCATGAGAAGTTTTATACGCTATGGTCCACCTCGATGCACGGTCTGGCCATGCAGCCTTACACGCCCGAATTTGCCAAAGCCCGGCTCACGCCCCAGCAGAACGATGTAGCAATCGGTAAGGTGAGGTACCGAGCCGATATCAGCGAAGGCGTCGTTATGGAAAGCAGTGCAAAGGGTAAGAAGGAATATAAGATTGAGCATGTCCTTGGCGGAAAGAACGTCTATTACTTCCTCACCCTATTCAAGAAGGGTAGGCTCCAGACCCTACCGGTGGCCTATGACGTGAACAAGAAAGAATGGTTCGATACGGCAGCCAGCGGTATTCGCCACTTCTCGGGAGGTGAAAGGGGCCAGGCGGTCAACTGGAAGGAATCTCCCTACACCTTCAACACTGCATGTTACAGCTGCCATGTGAGCCAGCTCTCGACCAATTACGATCCTAAAACTGACACCTATCACACCAGCTGGACCGAGCCGGGCATCAACTGTGAGACCTGCCACGGCCCATCAGCAGAGCATATCAAGATAGCCAGGGCGACACCGAAGGGTCAGCCCCTCCCTGAACTGGGACTCATCCGCACGAAGACGATGACTAAGGAGCAGCGCAACGATCTTTGTTCAAGCTGCCATGCAAAGGCAAGCCCGCTGACCCTTGAGTACAAGCCCGAGGAACGGTTCTTTGACCATTTTGATCTGGTAACTCTAGAGGACCCCGATTATTATCCTGACGGCCGCGATCTGGGAGAGAACTATACATTAACGTCATGGCGCATGAGCCCATGCGTTAAGTCCGGCAAGCTTGACTGCATTCACTGCCATACGTCGAGCGGTCGCTATCGGTTTAAAAAAGAAAAGTTTAATGATGCCTGCATGCCCTGCCATGCTGATAAAGTGAGCAGCCCTACAGAGCACACGCACCATCCCGCGGAAAGCGACGCAGGCAAGTGTATCTCATGTCATATGCCCATGACTGCCTTTGCGCGGATGAACCGGAGCGACCATTCCATGCTTCCACCAACGCCATCAGCGACAATGGCCTACAAGTCGCCGAATGCCTGCAACACCTGTCACAACGACAAAGACCCAGAGTGGGCCGACAAATATGTAAGAGAATGGAGGAAGCGGGACTATCAGGCGCCTGTGCTCAAACGAGCCTCTCTTATTGATGCTGCCCGCAAACGCGATTGGAGTAAATTGCCGGAGATGCTCACGTATGTCCAGAGCGCTGACCGCGACGAAGTTTTCTCCGCTTCACTCATAAGGCTTATGGCAACGTCGACGGACGAGCGGGTCACTCCTGTCCTTCTCACAGCTATGAAAGACCCCTCACCCCTGGTTCGAGCCGCAGCAGCTGGAACCATTTCCATCAGGCCCTCCCGTGAGGGAGCACAAGCCCTGCTGGATGCCACAGGTGATGATTACCGGCTGGTAAGGACGCGCGCAGCCGCAGGGCTGGCAGGGTATCCTGCAGACCGGCTCACGGGTGAAATGAAGACCAGGGTTGAGAAGGCGAACAAGGAATACCTTGCATTCATCATGGCGCGGCCTGATCAATGGACGTCTCATTACAACATGGGCAACTACCAACTGAATCGCGGCGAGGCCAAGAAGGCGGTTGCATCTTACCAGGCAGCGCTCAAGCTTGAGCCGCAGGCAGTTATGGCCATGGTGAACTCATCCATCGCTTATGCCCAGACGGGAGACAGCGGCAAGGCCGAGAGGTCCCTCCAGGAGGCCCTCAAGATAGCGCCTGATAATGCAGCAGCGAACTTCAACATGGGTCTTGTGAAGGCAGAGAAGAATGAGCCAAAGCAGGCGGAGAAATATCTGAAGAAGGCCATGAAAGCTGATCCCCAAATGGCACAGGCAGCGTACAACCTTTGTGTCATCACCTCAAAGGACCGAATCAGCGAGGCGGTGACCTGGTGCGGGAAGGCAGCAGAACTCAGGCCTCAGGAACCAAGGTATGCCTTTACGCTTGCCTTCTATTTAAACCAGAAGGGAGACAGAGATGAGGCAGTCAGGACGCTGCAAAAGATTGTTAAGAAGTATCCTGGGTACAAGGATGCAGAGATGCTTCTGCTAGAGATTTCGGGTAGGAAGCAATAAGCCCTGAAGAGGGAATGAACGGATCAGGCAAAGAATTGAACTACGAAGAGAGGGGGTGAGGAAAGAGATAAATCGAAATGAAGAAAGACATTCGAGTCTAATATTCGTGGGGAATTAGCCACGGATTTTCCGTGGAGAGCAATTTTAAAAAAGGAGGGAATATGAAACAGAGTAAGCAAGCAATAGCTATTGTCTTTGCCGTAATCGTTGTCGGTCTGGCGTTCATCGCAGGCCCGGCGCAGGCGGCGGACAAGCCGAACATCGTCGTTATCATGGGTGACGACATCGGCATGTGGAACATCGGCGCGTACCATCGCGGTATGATGTCCGGCCGGACGCCGAACCTCGACAAGCTCGCCAAAGAGGGCATGTTGTTCACCGACTACTACGCCGAGGCGAGCTGTACGGCGGGCCGCGCGAATTTCATCACTGGCGAATTGCCCATCCGCACCGGCATGACCACCGTCGGCCAGGCGGGTGCCAAGATCGGGATACCGGCGGAAGCCTGCACCATCGCCACCGCGCTCAAAGCACAGGGCTACGCGACCGGCCAGTTCGGCAAGAACCACCTGGGTGATCTTAATGAGTTCCTGCCCACCGTCCACGGCTTCGACGAGTTCTTCGGCTACCTGTATCACCTGGACGCGATGGAAGACCCCTCGCACCCCGCCTATCCGCAGCAACTGTTGAACGTGGTCGGACCGCGCAACATGGTTCATTCTTGGGCGACCGACGTGGATGACCCGACCGAGATGCCGCGCTGGGGCAAAATCGGCAAGCAGAAGATCGAAGATGCTGGCACGCTTTATCCCGAACGGATGAAGACCGTGGACAATGAAATCCGCGACCTCACCTTGAGGTTCATCGAAAAGGCTAAAGCGGACGGCAAGCCGTTCTTTGTTTGGCTGAATCCGACCCGCATGCACATCGTCACGCATCTCTCGGAGAAGTATGAGAAGCTGCGCAACTCGGAGAATGGCTGGACGATACAGGAAGCCGGTATGGCCCAGCTCGATGACGACGTCGGGTTGGTCATGCAGAAGCTCAAGGATCTGGGCGTGGATGACAACACGATCGTCGTCTTCACCACTGATAACGGCACCGAACTCTTCACCTGGCCCGATGGCGGCACCACGCCGTTCGCGCAGAGCAAAGGGACGGTCATGGAGGGCGGCTTCCGCGTACCTGCGATCATTCGTTGGCCTGGCCATGTGCCGGCAGACTCGGTTCAAAACGGCATCTTCTCCGGCATGGACTGGTTCCCAACCTTCCTCGCCGCAGCCGGCAATCCGGACATCACTGACCAGTTGCTTAAAGGCGTAAAGCTCGGCGACCGAACATACAGGAACCATCTGGATGGTTACAACCAGATGGACGCCATCACCGGCAAAGGTCCGTCGGCGCGTCATGAAATCTTCTACTTAGGCGAAAGCACGCTCGGCGCGGTGCGCATTGATGATTATAAGTATCGTTTCATTGACCAGCCCGGCGGCTGGCTGGGAGACAAGACGCACCCTGACGTGCCCTACCTGATCAACCTGCGCCTGGACCCGTTCGAGCGCATGGGCTGGCCGGCAGACGGAACTAAAGTCGGGTCGCAACAATACTTCGATTGGTTCAAGTATGAATTCTGGCGCTTCGTGTTCGTCCAGCAGCTGATGGCCAAGGAAATCGAGACTTTCCTCGAATACCCGCCGATGCAGCGTGGCGCGAGCTTCAATCTTGACGCGGTGAAAGCGGAGATGGCTAAAAAGATGGAACAGGCGCAGAGGGCGAGCCACGGCGCCAGCGACTAACTACAATGACCTTTACGGCGGGCGGCTCGCTGGAGGCCGCTCGCTCAGATAGTAGAAGCGGATAAGGAGCCTCCTGCATCCGTGGGCAGACCCTACTAATAAGAAGAAAGTAATGCTAATTCTTGTAAGATTTGGCTGATACGACATGGAACGCTAACAATGATAACGCTTCCGTT
>Ga0074045_10003898_pt1 | contig 13351 bp, 7 predicted proteins | sample BogForMeECP23OM2_FD_94442 | JGI IMG/M metagenome (GOLD analysis project Ga0074045, IMG submission 94442) | Bog forest soil microbial communities from Calvert Island, British Columbia, Canada - Bog Forest MetaG ECP23OM2 | ecosystem: Environmental > Terrestrial > Soil > Wetlands ... | reverse complement strand
GTATACATCGATGAACGGAGCCACTGACTGCTTCACCCAATCCTTCGACACAAGCTGCTTGCCGTCCCACATTCCGTCCTGCAGATAGAGATATCCGAGCTTCGCTAAGTCCGTCGTGCTCAAAAATAGCCCTCCTTCTGTGTCCGGCAATCCCAGCGGAGTCCGCTTCCAAAAATGATCCATGCCCAACGGAACAAACAGATATTGCTCCCCATACTTCTCAATGTCTTGTCCCGTTTCCTTCTGAAACACGTAAGCCACCAACTCCGCCACCCCGCTGTTGTAGTCGAAGACTTTCCCCGGTTCCTGCGCCATCGGCTTGTCAATCGCGTACTGTACCCAATCCTCGGCCGCTTCCATCACTTCGCAGTCGTTCTTGGGATCGTCGTAGGGGATGTCTTCATTCCAATCGAGCCCGGTGGACATTGTCAAAACGTGACGCAGCGTGATTCGCCGTTTTCTTTCATCGACATTCTTTACTTTCGCCACGTCGAAGTACTTCAGCAGCGGCGTATCCAGAGAGGCTTTGAAATCGCCGCGAGTAATGGCGATTCCCAAGATGATCGACGAAACCGTTTTGGTCACCGACTGCATGCTATGCAAATCGGTACGGTGAAAGTAAGGGTGCCACTCCGGGTCAAAGTAGTTGTACCACCCCATCAGGTGAGCGTTCAGCGGCCCACACGTTTTCGCCTCTTTCGCGTAGATGGTTCCATAGTCGTGGGAGTAAGTTCGGTGGAAAACATCAATCCCGCAGCGGAACACGGCAAAGCTGTCCACCAGTGGATACTTCCCGGCCGCGAGATCGGTGTCCATCGCGGCAAGAACCTTTTCGTCAAGCCCTACGCTGGCCGGAGCGCCCTTCGCCCACCCATGGGTCGGCCATTTTGTTGCGTTTGAGGCGGCGGTGTCTGGGCCCTGTGCTCGCACGACTGTGGCTTGCCCTAGAACGACACAGCTCACGAATACCAGTGATGCAGTGGTTTTTTTCATGCAGGTGAAGTAACGCATGTTTGTCCTCCGTGAACGAGTGGCTGCTTCGTGGGAAACTTCAAAGCCGGTAGTGGCCCAGAACGGCACCACCACCGAGAAGTGCATGCCCCTAGCAAACGCTAGAATACTGCGCAACTAGTGCTCGACGGACCGCAGGGATCAGTCGGATAGTAAACTGCTGTTGTTCCGAGTCCGTTGTAGTAAACCTCGGCGGAGGCAACCCTTCCATAACAAGATTATGTAAGAGTTGCCCGTCATCCACCCAGAACACTCCGGTGTGCTGGAAGCAACGTTACTCCGGGCCGCACCAACTCAGGTCATGAAGTTGAGCGCATCCCGGTTCGCGATGCTAGAAACTCCCGGTCAATGACAGAGAGTTAAGATGGGTACCGCAAGTGTGCCGGCTATTTAGCAACCACGAACTGCAACGGAAGCGTCACTGGCGTCGGAAAACTGGGCTGCCGAATCTCCAGATCAGCGATGCCTGGACTATCCGCCTGATACTCCACGTCGTAGGTCGATCCCACCGTGATTCCCATATCAGCCGTCGCCAATCCAGACTGTGCCGGGGGGAGATCCGCGCCATCTTTCGCGATCACCTTCCACTGCACGGGCACCCCTTTGTTGGTAAGACGCACCCGCAAGTCTGCGGCGCCGTCGGTGATGTTGATCAACCGCAGCCGGTATCGAGTTGCGGTGTGCAATTCGACGGGATCCGGCTGGGGATAGCCGTTCACCAGCAGCATAAAACCGAACGGATCATATTTACCCATGCTAAAAACAAATGTCCGGTCATGCTCCGGGTCATATTTCTGTCCCGGCTCCAGTACGATCAGCGGCCCATACAGTCCATTGCGCAACTGCACGTCGTCGTGCCAGTGGGTGTGATAGATGAACGTTCCCGCCCGCGGCGGAGTCATGCGGGCGATGAACGACGTTCCTGGAGCAACCGCCGGAGAAGTCTGCTGGCCCGAGCCGGTCCAGCCTGCAACCCCGTCGTAGTAACTCTCCAGTTCGATCCCGTGCCAGTGAATCACCGTCGGGTTGCTGCTCTGGTTCTTGACCTCGATGTCCGTGGCCTCGCCCCGAGTAAGGAAAATCGGCGGGCCCAACAAACTGGCAGGAGTGTTCTTGTCGGTCGCGATCGGCTTTAGGGGATCGTTAACCTCAAGGTTGTACAGCGGGACCTTCCCTGGATTATCCGAGATCACAAGTTGCAATTTGCGTCGTGCGGTCGCAGCTACCGGACTTGGTTGAGTCTTCGCACCGGGAAGCACGGTGATGCCGATCACCAGCCCGCCCATGCCCTTGTTGTGATCGTGCGCCGACGAATAGTCAGCGGGCTTGCCTTCTTTGGGGGCAAGCGAGTTGGCGAGCACCGCGGTTGATGACATGTGGAGCATCATGTGGCAGTGGAACAGCCAATTTCCTGCACGCTCTGGCGCCCAAGTCATCTCGAACACATGCCCGATATCGATGTGTTCGGTGACCGCCAATTGCCGTTGCTCCTCGGAATAGCGCTCATAGTGCTCCCCATCACCCACTCCATCCACTTTGAAATAAAAACCGTGGAGGTGCATCGCGTGGTCCGACCACGTCGGATTGAGGACACGCCAATGGACCGTCTCGCCGATCTTGTAACTGAGGCGTTCCGTGTACGGCCATGACTTCCCGTTGATCGAAAGGATTTCGTCAGAGCCGGGCGTGCCCGGTATGCCTTTATTCCAAATACCGATCATAAAGATTCGGTCGTCCGTCTTTGCTCCATGTGCGTCGACGATGAACGCTCCGGAAAGGAGGGTCTCCGCCTGGTCGCGCAGCTCCTGAAGGTTGCCGGACGTCGTGGCCCAGTACAGGTAAGTGCCCGGTTCTCCGGCAAGAAAATTCAATTCGCGCGTCTCGCCCGGAGCCAGCAGCAGCACATCGGTTGGATCTCCGGGATGGCGATGCAGGCCGTAGATCTTGGCCGCCAGAGCCAGTGTGTTATGGATGGTGGCGTGGATCTGTGTGCCTTGCAGAACGCGGATCAGCGGGCCAGAGCTCTGCGGCGCGTGACCCTCCTCGGCAAACGCATAGATATCTCGATGGTCGCCGTTCTCATCCTCGGGATACCAACGACCTTGACGCAGTTCGAGCCGCAAGTCCAGGGCACCATTCTCCAACCGCCCTGCAGCCGTGCGGTTGTCGTTCGCCATTACGAGCGGCAATGCGGGATTTTCAGCGTGGATCTCCAAGGCCGCTGAAAACAGAAGTAGCAATACGCTTACGAAGCAACCTAGATGCTGCATAAAACGTCTCCTTGTCGAGTCCGGAGAGAACTGAGTGGCCAGAATCAGTATTTTTGTGTCGGCGAAGTACGGGCAGATTCTCCCAGGGAACCATTCGGCGTTCTGCGCCGCTGCCTGGGGACAAAGCTCCCGCTCGGCTCAAGACGAATTAGCGAAGAGACCAAACGCCGAGTTGGGTGGCGGACGCGGTTGCGAACAGGTAATGATCGCCCACGAAGGCGCCGCCTACTATAGTGATTCCCGACTTCCGAAAATCGGCGAGAACGGCTTCTGTATGCAAATCCCACAGCATCAGGTGATCAACCTTGCCAAAGGAATCTGCAGAACCGTAGATCACCGCCACTTGTTTCTTGTCTGCAGAGACATTGAGCGAGAGGATCAGTCCGGGTTGTTTGGAGAGCGTCCGCAGGACCTTTCCCGTCTCCGGGTCGATGACGGAGACAGTCTTGTCCACGCCACCGGCAATGATCGCTTTGTTGTCTTGAGAAAATGCCACCGCCAGTGGCTCCAGCGCAAATTCTGTCCCTGAGCTACGAGGCTTTCCGGTGGCAGCATCGAAAACCCGGACGTGGCCGTCACCGTCAGCAGTGGCAACCCAATTGCCATCACCTGAAAACGAAAGCGACGTCGATCCTCCAAACGGAGGCGAAATATCGGCCAGCATCCTCGAATCTTCCACGTCCCAGGCCTGAGTAACAATGCCCGAGAGAGCGAGCCGCCGATTGTCCGGAGAAAATGCCAGCGCGAACACATCTGGCACTACGAACTCATGTTTAATCTTCCACGAGTCTACCTCGAAAATCCTGAGCACACCCTTCTCGTTCGGCACCATCTGATAGGCGACCGCAAGGTACCGCCCATCCGGCGAAAACTCCACGTCGGTGGGCGGGTGACCACCGTCAGTCAGGAGCTGCAACAGTTCGCCCGAGCCTGTGGACCAGACACGCACAACATTGTCGCTGTCAATGGTCGCTACCAGGGCCCCCGCGCGGGACATGGATCCGTATTGAACCGTGACGCCCGCCGGCAGATTGATGGTCTTCACTTGCCGGCCCGATTGCGCCGAAGCTGCAACGGGCAGACAGCATATGAGCGTCAAAGCCGCTACTTTCATGCTCATCACAGGCGCTCCAGGCAAAGCTCGAATCGAACCTTGGCATGCACTTCGTTCGGTTCACCGGTCAACACTACGGGACGGATAAGCTCCGGGGTCTGGAGCAAAGGATCGCGGGCGTAGTTCCTCTGAGGATCGCCCTCGAAGGCGGGATCGGTGGCGAAGTAGAGCTGCGTGACCAGCGGCTTGTGCCCCGGCGCCATCACCATGTAGTGGATGTGCTGACAGACGCGGCTTTTATCGGGATAGTGGCCCGGAATCACGGACTCAAAACTGTACGCCCCGGTCGTATCGACCGTCTGCTTGCCACGATAGCGATAACCGTCAACGTCGTACAGGCCGTGGTGGTTGGTCTGCCAGATCTCAATGATTGCACCGGGCACGACGTCGCCTCGCGTATCGAACACCTGTCCCGAAAGAGTGAGCGGCAAGCCGGGATCTCCGGGCGCACGCAGGATGTTGTTGACGGGCGTGAGCCGCTTGTAAAAAGGTCCCAGCGGATTGGGTGGAGTCGGCTTCGGAGCCGGCTTTTCACCTTCCTGGAAGGCAAAGAGCATCGAGTCAGCAGAAAAGTCAGACGCGATGAAAATGGACCCCAAGGTAAGGCACTTTTGAAGAACTTCACGACGCGCTAACATAGAACCTCCTCCATACGTTCACTTAAGACATGTCTGAGCGGACCCGGCCGGGGTCCGGATCCAGCCACACTGGGATTCAACAGGAACTCCCAAGAGATTGGATCAGGACCCTACGATGGCGTTCCAGCTACGGGGAAACAGTGGCTCTTTACACCTCAATTCTTGGACCCCCAAGCCGGAAACAATCCGAGCCAATCGTTTTCGTCTGAAGCGCCTTCCACACGCAGCAAACCAGAATCGACTTCAGATGTCGAGGCACGCGGGGTAACGGTGAGGTAATTCCTGGGTAAGCGCACAAACAACCGGCAATCGGTCGTTTACAAGCCACTGACGAACGTCATCGAATCCTATTGGGAGGACGGAACGCGCGTGGTACCATCCGCCGCAAGGGACAGATCACTCGTGGCAAAACGGTGGACACTCGCTCAAACGCGGTTCGCTTTGGATCTTTCGAACTCGATCTCCGCACCGGTGAATTGCGTAAGGAGTCTGGCGCCAGAATCCGGCTGGAAGGGCAACCAATCCAAATTCTTCTCCTGCTTCTGGATCGTCCCGGGGAGTTGGTGACGCAGGAAGAGGTCCGAAAGAAGCTGTGGCCCGATGGAACCGTTGTAGAGTACGAACACAGTATCAAAACCGCGCTTCGAAAGCTCCGTCAAGCTCTGGGCGATAGCGCGGAAGCGTCTCAATATATCGAGACACTACCCCGAAGAGGGTATCGATTTATCGCTTCCGTCGAAGGTGTTTCGCCGACGGAGCCAACGGTCGAGAATGATAGCGCGACTTCACGGGTTTCACCGAAGGGCTGGAGAACCGGCAGGAGAGCCAAGGCCGGGCTGTGGAGCGCCGCTGCGGTAATGTTTCTTGCCGGGCTGACATTGGGCGGATACCGCTTTCTCCGTCACACCCGCGCCCTGACGGAAAAGGACACGCTTGTTGTTTCCGATTTCGTCAACGCTACGGGTGACCCCGTCTTTGACGGAGCCCTTCGGCAGGGCCTGACAGTCCAATTGGAACAATCGCCTTTTCTCAGCCTCGTGTCCGAAGCGCGGATTCAGGGGACACTCCCACTGATGGGGCAGCCGTCCGATACTCAGTTAACTCCGAAGATTGCGCGCGATCTCTGCCAGAGGGTCGGCAGCGTGGCCGTCATCAATGGATCGATTGCCAGCCTTGGCCGGCAGTATGTTCTGGATCTAAAAGCTATCGAGTGCAGGACCGGCGATTCTCTTGCCGAAGAGCAGGTGACAGCTGACTCCAAGGAACAAGTCCTGAAGTCGCTGGCTCAGGCAGCTACCAAGTTACGCAGAAAGCTGGGTGAGTCTTTGAGCTCCGTACAGAGGTTCGATACGCCGATCGAACAAGCTACGACTCCTTCGCTCGAGGCGCTCCAAGCTTACAGTCTAGGAATGAAACTCCTGATAGGCAAGAGTGATTTCAATGCAGCATTGCCGTTCTTCCAGCGTGCGATCGATCTGGACCCGAACTTCGCAGCCGCCTACTCCGGCCTGGGGTTGACCTACCTCAATCTGCTGGAGACCGACTTGGCCTCGAAAGCTGCGGAGAAAGCTTTCGAGTTGCGATCTGGAGTGAGCGCAGCGGAGAAGTTCTTGATCGAAGCTAATTACTACGAGTTCGTCAGCGGAGATCTGGAGAAGGCGCGCCAAACTTGCCAGGTGTGGTCACAGACCTACCCACGGGACCACTCCCCGCGGGGTTTCGGAATCGGGATCTACGCTGGGTTGGGTCAATATGACCGGGAACTTGAGGAAGCGCAAGCGAATCTTGGCCTTGATCCGACAAGCGCCTTGGGATATGGGGGCTTGGCCCTGTCTTACCTTAACTTGGGCCGATTTAACGAGGCCCGGGCGACTGCCGCTGAGGCGCTCGCAAAAAACCTCGACTCGTCTTTCCTGCGCGACAGCCTCTATGAGCTGGCATTCCTCGAGAACGATGCCTCGGAAATGGCGCAACAAGTGTCCTGGGTTTCTGGCAAGCCAGGAGCTGAAGACTTGATTCTGGCCATGGAATCCCACACTGCAGTCTTTGCCGGCCAAGTGGGCAAGGCGAGGGATTTTTTCCGCAGGGCCGTTGCTTCAGCGGAGCGAGCGGACGAGAAAGAGACCGCGGCTCTCTACCAAGCCGATGTTGCCCAGTGGGAAGCGTTATTTGGCTTCGCGGCAGAAGCACGCGAGCATGCCCACGCCGCACTTTCCGGCTGGAGGGGGCGCGACGTGGAGTACAGTGCAGCTTTGGGATTGGCTCTGGCTAACAATGCGCGCGGCGAGCAGACAGAGATCGCAAACCTGGCAGACGATCTGGCGAGGCGATTCCCCGACGATACACTGGTGAGGTTTAACTACCTGCCCACCCTTCGTGCGCAGATCGCTCTCAATCGCGACCAACCTTCACAGGCTATCGAAGTACTCGAAGCGTCAGTTCCTTACGAGTTGGGGACACTGGAGGCATATGGCTACCCCCAGGCCCTGTTACCTGTTTATGTCCGCGGCGAAGCCTATCTGGCCGCGCATCGAGGTCGCGAAGCCGCGGCGGAATTTCAGAAGGTCCTCAATCATCGCGGAATTGTGTTTAACGAACCCATCGGCGCATTGGCGCACCTGCAATTGGGCAGGGCTTACGCGCTGTCGGGTGATGACACCAAGGCAAGATCGGCCTATCAAGATTTCTTTTCGCTCTGGAAAGACGCCGACCCCGACGTCCCCATCCTGAAAGAAGCCAGGGCAGAATACGCGAAGCTGAAGTAAGCGGGTTACGCCGCTTCAAGGCCACTTCTGCGAGATCAAACTGTATCAATACTGGTAAACGCGCTTCTGCCACAAAAGCATAGTCCCCGGTTGGTCGGCCAACCGGAAGTTACAGCCCAGAAAGCGGCCTGGACGGCCGGTTTGCGGCGTCTTTCCGTTTAGCCGACCATCCGGGAGTTATCTCGTCCCTTCCACGATCGCCCCTCACCACCCAGTTTTAGCTCGACCTTGCTCCGGCCAGAGCTGCCATTCATTGACTGCCGGACGCCGCGTCTCTAAGATGAGGCGACCTGAAAACCAGGCATCTCCCTGGATGATCGGCCAAACCATCGTCCAAACAAACCGAACAAAGATGCTTTTTCCATTCAGCATGTCCTGGGCGTAAAACTCACCCCGTCGATTCCTGAATTCGCCGATCTGGGGCGGGAAGATGGGGCCACCCTTGCTGTTCGCCCAATAGAGGCTCCACTGATTGGATTGGGGATTGTGTAGACGCAGGGTCAGACCTTCGATGTGGCCGGCAGCGGCGTTATCGGTTTCGAACTCCTCCAGTTGAGCGTGGCCATCCCAAACTCTTCGGGTGACCGAAGTGCCGTCAAATTCGACCCAGGTCGTGGAGCCCGTTAAGGGATGCAGGAGGCGCTTGAGGTGAATTTTCCAACTTCCCAACTCGAAGTCAAAATCGTGTTGCCCATCCCGTTCCGCGGCAACTGGCTGAGATCCTGTTTTCGTTCCGTCCGAATTCTGCTGTGCGAATCCCTGAAGGGGTTGCAAGACGACAACCAAGGAGCACACCGCGAGATAAGCCCGAATGTGTTTGATGTTCATCGCTGCCTCCTTTAATTCGTTTGTCCATCTTGCTTGAGTGGGCTGCTTCGACATGGTCCGAGCGCCAGGAGGGCTGTCGTCAGAATGTCGCCGGTAGCTGTTACGCATCGGGATGGGGGTTCATGCAAGCTGGGCATCCGTGGTGGTTAGACTATTCGGATTGCCCGAGCCACGTTGGACGTTTGTGGACCCTGTCTGCGATATTCCGGAATTCGCTTCATGGATATGTCGGGTTCGTACTGCGATTGCCGCGGATGCGTCCTTCGGATTTTGTTGAAGTCATCCAGGACCGGCCTCGAAACGTCGTTACATCGGCGAACTCCTTAACCAAGCGGTGTCAAAATATCGAGCATAGTCTTCAATTGAAACGTGCTGATGCGAACCGGTACTTGGACTGGTCTCCTTTTGGATCTGGCGAGAGAACGCTTTGTTTCCATGAGGCGCTCCTTTGGCTCGCGATTCTCCATAGATACATCGCCGCGTAAGCCCGCCAGGGCCTCCAGGCTTCGGCGCGTTGCTCCAATTCGCGAGACGTCCCTAGCGCCAAAACGCGCAGAAGGCCAAGATCGCCGACTGGAAAGGCGTCAGGCTCCGCGAGCGCTCGCATGGCCACATACTGTGCCGTCCATTTCCCGATGCCGGGAATTTCACACAGTCGATCGAGGAAAGCATCGGAGTCCACGACTCCCTCAAAGCAAATGCGCCCATCGCAAACCGCGCGGGCGAGAGCTCGAATGGTTTCGGCTCGCGCCCTGGGCAGGCCAATGCTGGTAAGCTTCGCATCGGCAAGAACCTCAGGCTGCGGGAAAAGATGAGTTAGGCTCTTGGCTGCGGAGAACGGTTTCCCGAAACTGCTTATCATCCGGCCGGCCAGGGCGGTCGCTCCCTTGACGGTGATCTGTTGGCCGAGGATCGCGCGCGTTGCGAGTTCGAAACCATTCCAGCACCCGGGAACTCGCAGCCCAGGATCGGCCTCAACCGGTCCCAACAAGAGCGGGTCGGTTCTCAGACTTTGCACGATGGCCTCCCAATCCGCGTTCAAATCAAACATCGCACGGATGCGCTCAATAATGAAGAAGAGGGAGTGGGGATCGCTAAACTCAATCCGCACGACCAGTGCGTCGCGCCCTGGATCGGGTGAAACCTCAAAATAGCCGTCGCGGCCATTCCAGGAAATGGTGCGGCGATAACTTCCCAGGTCCACTACTTCGAGGCCCGGCGTGGCGCGCGCGGCCAGAAACGCCAGAATACCCTCCCAGTGATAAGGAGGCCGGAAGTGAAGGCGGAACAGGTATTGATTTTGTGACTGGATTTCCTTCTGGTGCGCCAGACGCCTGATTTGAGTTGGGGTTCGGTTGTAGACCTTGCGGATGCCGGCATTGAATCGGCGCACGCAACCGAAGCCGGAAGCGAGCGCGATTTGACTCATGGACAGTCTCGTCTCATCGATAAGCTTTTTCGCAAAGTGCAGGCGGCGAGTGTGCGCCACCGCAATCGGAGTTGCTCCCAGATGTCGCAGGAATAAGCGGCGCAGATGACGCGAACCAATTCCCAGGTGCTCCGCCAGGACCTCCACGCCGCCGTCCTCAAGGCCACTCTCACCAATCAGCCGCAAAGCGCGCGAAACCGTGTTTGAAGTTCCCAGCCACGCGGGAGTTCCCGGGCAGCTTTCCGGACGGCACCGGAGGCAGGGACGAAAGCCCGCTTCGGCCGCGGCCGCTGCGCTCGGGTAGTAACGGACGCTGCTCTCTTTCAATAAGCGCACCGGGCAAATCGGACGACAGTAGATTTTCGTGCTGAGCACAGCTATGAAAAACTTGCCGTCGAAACGCGCATCGCGCGTCACTCTGGCTCGCGAACAGATCTGCCAATCCAGATTCATGATTAACGCACTTTCCTGGCTATCAGGTTCATATGTTCCGCCACTCATGATAGTCACTTTTGGCCAACAGGCTGGACGTTTTCGGACCGCGTTCCACCCTCAAACAATGAAGTCCGAAAATGTCCGTCCTGGAAGGAATCGAGTCCGCAAACGTCCGAAGTTGTTTTGCGATCGGAGTTATTGTGATCGACACCGAGTGCCCGATGGGCACGGGCTTTCAACGGATTGTTGTAGGCCCGGATGATGATTCGGAATGCAACGGAAGCCGTCGCTGCGGGAACTCGGTTCTTTGAAAGCGGATCAGGAGGAGTTTTATGACATTGCCGAAGTACTACGCACTTGCATTGACCCTAGTGATCGCACTCGCGCTTCCCGGCGCGCTTGCCGCGCAAAAAGCGCAGAGCAGACACGTAACCAATTATCAGGTGTTTACTCTGCCCAACACACTTGGGGGAACCACCAGTGGAGCGAATGCAATCAATGACCTGGGTTGGGCGATGGGCTTTGCCGCCACTCCGGCGAATACAACCGAGGCCACGGCATGGATCGAGGGCAGGATGATCAAGCTTGGCATTCTGCCCGGAGGGACGAACAGCTCCGTTCCCTGGGAGAGCGTCAAGAACAACCAGGGATTGATCGTGGGCATTTCCGACACTTCCATTGCTCAGCCGCGCGGAGAGGTTTTTAGTTGCGCCGCGGCGAGCTTCATCCCTCCCAGCGGCAATACTTGCCTCGGCTTTCTCTGGCAACCTCCCGGCTTCATGACTGCTTTGCCGACACTGGGAGGCGATAACGGGTTTGCGACTGGGATCAACAACAAGGGTCTAGTCATCGGATGGGCGGAAACGACCTACGAGGACCCGACTTGCGTTTCGCCGCAGGTCTTGCAGTTTCTGCCTTATGTCTACGACGTAAAGACGAAGAAGATTACCGCGTTGCAGGTGTATCCGGGAGATTCGGACGGCACAGCCAATGCCCTCAATGACAAGGGTCAGATGGCCGGGATCTCGGGAATATGCTCGGTCGCCGTCGGAGGAGCGAGCGCCATTCATGCTGTGTTTTGGCAAGACCAAAACAGCACTCCCATCAATATGGGCAATTTGGGCGGAATGGCGTGGAACACGCCTGCGAGCATGAACAGCAAAGGCGAAGTTGTCGGCTTTGGAAATCCCTCCGGCGACCAGAATGCACCGTTCAACGCGATGGCTTTTTATTGGAGCCAAAGCACGGGGATGTTGCCTCTTGGCACGCTACCTCTGTTCGCGAATAGCATTGCTTACGCTATCAATAATCATGGCCTGATTGTTGGACAGGCGCTTAACGGCCCGAGCTCGTTCACTCACGCGTTTATCTACCAGGATGGAATTATGACCGACCTCAACAGCCTAATGATTGGACATAGTTCACTGACACTTCTATATGCCAATGATGTGGACGATTCCGGAGTGATTGCTGGGGGCGCGTACGATGCGAAGACGGGCGCGACGTCCGCGTTTGTGGCGATTCCGTACTAAGTATTCTTCGGTCAGGCTGCAGCAGACTGCAGCCTGACGCGCAAGCCAGGGCGACCAGAGTGCTGAGAATCCCGCTTCCTGAAGATCTCCGAGAGCAGCTTGCGCGGCGACTGGGACTAGACAGCATTTTGGCGCGAGATGAACGTCGCGGTTTGTCGACGGAAGGTGACTCAGGCGAATAGCGAAGGCAGGTGAATTCTGCCCTCGCTGTTCCGACTGGCAAGAAACCGTAGGATTGGCCGATACCGCTAAACGCAGAGATAAGCGCGAAACTGGGCGCGGCCGGACAGACGTTCGCAAACGTCCAACCTGATTCGATCTACGGATTTGTCTTACGAGGCAATCATACGTCAGAGCGAATTCGACATTGCGTGGAGTGCCCGGAATGTTTCACTCGATATCTGATTGGCTTCAGTCCTTACCGTAACGGCTCGTACCTCGTGTCCTTCCTTACCGAATTTTCGGAAGAATACAAATTGTTCTGTTCCTGCGGCAGGCCACCGATTTCCAGTCGCTGGAGATGGAGTGAGCTAAAGTTATATTCGGTCTCGAATCAAGCATACGATCGCGGCTATGGTCCACCGGCGGAGATCCTGCCCAGTAGGCCACGGATATCAGAAGGCGATATCGGTGAAGATTTCAAGGTATCTCAATCTTAATCGTCTAGTAAAGAGGGGTCGCATGAATCTTTCCGGTCCAAGGTTTCAGCTCGGCATTGTCGCTATTTTCCTCTTCTTCGCCGCGAGACAAGTCCCGGCGACTGGTACGGTTTCTGCCGCAGAGTCCACCAACCCCGCCTTCTGCCGCGCGCCCGAGCACCGGCAGTTTGATTTCTGGATCGGTGATTGGGACGCGTTTGACGTTACCAGGCCCACCACCAAGGTCGCTCGCACCCGGGTAGATCTCATACTCGACGGGTGCGTCTTACATGAGGATTACGAAGGCGCGGACGGACACAAGGGTCAGAGTTTCAGTATCTACGACGGATCGAGAAAGATCTGGCACCAAAGCTGGGTAACGAATCGCGGTGAGATGCTCGTGATCGAAGGCGGTCGGCAGGCGGGGGAAATGGTTCTAAGCGGCGTGGATCACACCGCGGATGGGGAAGAGAGGCACGTACGCGGCAGCTGGAAGCCTGTTAACGGAGGTGTTCGTGAGACCGCGGTGACCTCGACCGACAGCGGCAGAACCTGGAAGCCGTGGTTTGATCTGATCTTTCGCCCAGCGGCGGCATCGGCAGCCAGTCCGCGGACGACAGACGAGGCTATGGTAGTTGCTCTCGACACGCAGTATCAGGCAGCCGTTAAAGGGAATGATGCCGCTGCGATG
>Ga0074045_10003896_pt1 | contig 13352 bp, 13 predicted proteins | sample BogForMeECP23OM2_FD_94442 | JGI IMG/M metagenome (GOLD analysis project Ga0074045, IMG submission 94442) | Bog forest soil microbial communities from Calvert Island, British Columbia, Canada - Bog Forest MetaG ECP23OM2 | ecosystem: Environmental > Terrestrial > Soil > Wetlands ... | reverse complement strand
TCTGCCCGGGCGAAGCGCGCCTCCACTTCGGCGTTCGCCCTGGCCGCCGGCTCGCCGAGGGCCGCGACCTTCTGTTCCAGCTTGCCCAGGCGTTCGGCGATGACGCCAAGGCTCTGCTCGAGGCGATCGAGTTGCGCGAAACGCGCTGCGATATTCTCGGCTAACGTATCGGGAAGATTCATCGGTGTCCTCGCAGTGAGCGTAGCGGCGTTTTCAACCCCGTCACGACTTGCGCCAGGATAACACCCGTGACCACCATTCTCTCATTACTTCCGTGGTCTGCAAACTCGGGGATATCGGCCGGCGAACTCACCAACTGCACGAATCCCGATGCCGCCAACGAGGGACGGCCGTCGGGTCGGCGCATCTCCTTGCTACGGCGCTTCCCGCACCAGCAATGCACGGGCCTCGGCGACCAGGAAGAGGGAGCCCGTGATGAAGATGACTTCGTCCGGGCCGGCGTCTTCGATCCAGCGAAGAGCGTCTTCGAGTGTCGGAGCGATCAGCAGGTTGGCGTGGTCGGCGACGGCGCGGAGCGATTCAGGGGCAAGCGCACGGGACTGGCGCGGCGCGGTGACGATCACTTGGCTGGCGAGGGGGAAAAGAATGCCGGCGATTTCGGCGGCGGCTTTGTCGCGCATGATGCCGAAGATCAGGCGCAGACGCGCCGCCGCGTAGAAGCGCGCGACGTAGGCGGCCACAGCGCGAGCGGCGGCGGGGTTGTGTGCGCCATCGAGAACAATCGCGGGGCGCTCGCGCACGTACTCCAGACGACCGGGCCATTGCGCGGCAGCGATACCGGCTTCAATCGCGGGGCGGTCCACACCGCAGGCAATCAGCGCGAGCGCGGCGGTGACGGCGTTCTCCACCTGATGCTCCCCGGCGAGCGGGCACCGGATCGAAAGCGGGGTCGCGCCCGCAACGTCAAAGCGGCTGCCGCGGGCGTCGAGTGAGACATCCTCGACCGGCGATTCCGCGGCGCGCGTCACCGGAATACCCAACTCGGCGGCGCGGCGGTCCAGCACCCTCGCGGCTTCCGCGCGTTGCCGCGCGAAGACGGCGGGGACGCCGGGTTTCAGAATGCCAGCCTTCTCGGCGGCGATGGATTCGATGCCGCGGCCGAGATACGCCTCGTGATCGAAGTCGATAGGCGTGATGACGGTGAGCGACGGCCGTACCACGTTGGTGGCATCCAGACGCCCACCCAGCCCGACTTCCAGCACCACGCGGTCCACCGCTTCCTCGGCAAAGATCAGGAACGCCATCGCGGTGACGGTTTCGAAATAGGTGGTGTGCAGATCGATCGCCTCGCGAGCCAGCAATCGTTCCACCGCCGCGTGCACGCGGTCGAAGGCATCGGCAAACCGATCGGCGGAGACAGGACGGCCGTCAATGCGTATGCGCTCGGTGGGCTCGGCGAGGTGCGGCGAAGTGTACAGGCCGGTGCGCAGGCCGGTGGCGCGGAAACCAGCTTCGATCAAGGCGCACGTGGAGCCTTTGCCGTTGGTGCCGGCGACGTGGACGATCGAGAGGCGGTCCTGTGGATTGCCGAGCGCATCGAGCACGGCGCGAATACGCTCCAGGCCGAACTTGGCGGTCTTGATTTCGTTGCCCAGCGCGTAAAGGAAATGGACCGAATCGGGGTAGTTCACTGCTGGCAGAAAAAGTCGAGCGCCCGGACGAGGTAAGCCTTCATCTCCAGGCGCGGCACCACGGCGTCCAGCATGCCGTGCTTGACCAGAAACTCGCTACGCTGGAAACCTTCTGGGAGCTTCTGGCGTATGGTCTGCTCGATTACGCGCGGGCCGGCGAAACCGATCAGGGCGCCCGGTTCGGCAATATTGAGGTCGCCCAACATGGCATAGCTGGCAGTGACGCCGCCGGTGGTTGGATCGGTGAGCACGCTGATAAACGGCAGCCGGGCCTGGTCGAGCCGCATCAGCGCCGAGCAGATCTTGGCCATCTGCATCAGGCTGACGGCGCCTTCCTGCATGCGCGCACCGCCGGAAGCGGAGACGATCACCAGCGGCGAGCGGGCGGCGAGAGCGCGTTCGACCGCGCGGGTAATCTTTTCCCCCACCACGGCGCCCATACTGCCTCCGATGAAGCGGATCTCCATCGAGCACATCTCCACCTGGCGCCCGGCGAGTTTGCCGCGCGCGGCGACCAGCGCGTCGCTCAGACCGGTTTCCTTGCGCGCGGCCTCCAAGCGCTGGGCATAGGGTTTGCTATCGACGAAGCCGAGCGGGTCGGTCGAGTGCAACCCGGCATCGAGAGCTTCGTATTCGCCGCCATCGAACAACATGCGGAGGCGGGAGACGGCGTCGATGCGGAAATGGTGGCCGCACTTGGGGCAGATGTTCCAGTTGGCCGCCAGGTCCTTCTTCCACACGATCTGGCGGCAGCCATCGCACTTCTGCCAGAGGCCCTCGGTCTTGACGTGCTTCGAGCTTTCGTCGATGGCCTTCGGCCTCTTGTCGTCCGGCCGGTCGCGCTTAAACCAAGACATACGATTAACCAACTTACCGCGGGTAGGGATGGCCCCGCAAGGTTGCAAAGGCGCGATAAATCTGTTCGGCGAGCATGGCGCGGGCCAGCTCGTGCGGAAAAGTCATGGCGGAAAGCGAGAGCAGCAGGTCGGCGCCGCCGGCCCAGGCCGGCGGCAAACCGTCGTGCCCGCCCACCAGGAAGAGCAGGTCGCGGCCCTCCATTTCACTCTTGGCGATGAGCGCCGTAAAGGCCGCGGAATCGATCGGCTTGGCGGCCGGATCGAGGAAGACTTTGCGGGCGGAGGGATGGCGGGCCCAGAGATCGACACGCTCCGGATGGATCTCGCGCATCTCGACGCTGGAATAGCGCGCGGCACGGCCGAGAAACTCCTGCGCCACAGCATTGATGTGCTCGCTCTTAGGTTTGCCGATGAAGTAGACGAAGATCTTCACTCGGGCGGAATCTCGACCAGCTTTGCGTTGCGCCAGAGGCGCTCCAGGTCGTAGTAGCTGCGGGCCTTAACGGAAAAAGCGTGCACTAGAAGGTCGCCGTAATCGGCCAATATCCACTCGCCCTGGTCGTAGCCTTCCAGACTCATCGCCAGTTCGCCCGCCTGGCGTTTGAGTTGTAGCGCGACCTCATCGGCGATGGCTTGGATCTGCCGCTGGTTGGAGCCAGTACAGATCACGAAATAGTCGGCGAAGGTAGTGATGCCGGTCAAATCCAGAACCTTGATGTCGGTGGCCTGTTTGGATTCGGCGGCGCGGACGGCAATCGTCCAAGTTGGGTCGGCGGCCGGACGGGCGGCGGTTGCTTCGAGTTGTGCCTTGGTCAGATCAGGCTCCTGTTGGTATCGTACTACGCCGGGTTCAGAGGTGGGGCTTGCTCGCCGAGGGGCAGGGAACTACGTGCCGCCAGTCTCCTGTTCCACGCTCGAACTTGCCGCCCGGCGCAATCACCCGGCGTCGCGGCCGGCGGGCTCCCATAGCTCGATGGGATTGCCTTCTGGGTCATGCACGCGGGCGAAGCGGCCATTGGGATAGACCTGCGGGTCCGGCTCGACTTCAATTCTGGCCTCGCGCAGTTGGGCCAGCATGGCGTCCAGGCTTGCAACGCGGAAGTTGACCATCCACGTCTTGCCGGTATCGCCGAAATACGTGGTGGTTTCGGGGAACGGCGCCAACACAGTGGGGCCGGCCTGCTGTTGCCAGGGCGGCTCGCCATAGTTCGATGGCGCCGCGTCTACGCCAAGACGATCGCGGTACCACTGAGCGAGTCCGGCGGGATCCCGCGCGCGAAAGAAGACGCCGCCGATACCATTCACTCGTTCCATGCTCTCGCGACTCGGCTATTTCCGCGCGACCAACACGCGCGACGGGTAATAAATCTGCCGGACGAAATGATCTTCGACCAAGCGAAACTGCGCGGATTCGATCAGTTCCGGAACCCTCCGCTCCACCTGGCGGCCCCAGAAAGCGGGGGCGAGCCGGCCCGCTACTTTGTAAGCGGAATTGAAGAGCGCGGTATTCTGACCGATCAACACCAGGGTGAGGCTGCAACCCGGCCGCAACACGCGATGAAACTCGGTAAGGGTGCGCGCGATGTCTCTGCCGGAGAGCAGCTCCAGCAGATAGCAGCAGAACACCGCGTCGAAGCTCTCGTTGCGGAACGGCATCTGGCACGCGTCCACGGCCTGGCACAGAGTGCGTGCGGCGGGGAAACGGCGGCGCGCCTGGCGCCCGGTGCGGGCCGCCATGTTGGGAGACAAATCGAAGCCGACGGTGACACCGGACGGATTCGCTTTCACCAGGCGGCGGAACATCTCGCCACTTCCAGTGGCGGCTTCCAACACGGTCATTCCGTCGCGCACGCCGGATCGGACCAGTGCGCGGCGGTGGGCACGCGAGTGGAACAGCATGGTGGAGAGCGGATACACCGCCGAAAGATGATCGTAGACGCGGCGCGTGCGCTGGGCCAGCGTCAGCGGCAGCCCGGCGTTGGGCCACTCGCTTACCAGTTCTTCGAGTCTGGGCAAACGGTTCTCCTCAAACAATTCATGTCACTGCCGCCAGGTTGGATTCGAGCTCGGGCACTTCGATCTGGATATGGGTGCCCTGCCCCGGGCGGCTGTCGATCCACATGCGGTACTCGTTGCCGAACAGCACCTTCAAGCGTTCGTGCACGTTGCTGACGCCAATGCCGTGGTCGAGCACGGTAGCCAGCTTCTCTTCCGGGATACCCACGCCGTCATCCTCCACCAGCAGGCGCAGACGCGCACCGTCGCGGCGGGTGCGAATGCGTATGGTGCCGCCTTCCACCTTGCCGCCGATCCCGTGTTTGATCGAGTTCTCCACCAGCGGCTGCAGAATCATGCTGGGCACCAGCATGTCGAGCGTGTCGGCGGCCACGTCCTTTTCAAAACGCAGCTTGTCGCCGAAGCGCACCACCTCGATCGCCAGGTAGTCTTCGATGAAGCTCAACTCGTCGCGCAGGGTACTGAAGTTCTCGTGCTTGCGCAGCAGGCGTCGCAACACTTGGGAAAGCTTCACCACCATCACCCGCGCCGTGTTGGGATCGGTGCGGATCAGCGAAGACACGGAGTTGAGCGTATTGAACAGGAAGTGGGGGTTGATCTGGCTGGTGAGGGCTTCCAGGCGCGCTTCCACCAGCAGGCGCTGCTGCTCCTCGAGCTTCTTTTCATTGCGGGTGTTGTTCCAGATCTTCAGCGGAATGGCGACGGCGAAAACGGTCGTGAGGTAGAGTGCCACCCAGGTCAGGGGATGGTCGATCCCCGGCGGAAAGAGGCGGAAGACGCTGGCCATGTTCTCCCTGCCCAGATTGGATTGGGCGAGGATCTGGCGCAGAAATTCCCCCACCAGGATGGCGGCAAAGAGCAGGAGGTGATACGCGGTGCGCTGATAGTTGCGGGTGTCCTTGAAGAAACGCCATACGTTGAGATCGAAGTAGGGTGAGAAGCGCCAGATCTCCTCCGGATCGGGCGCCAGGTCGCGGACCACACCGCCCAGCACGCCGACGCCTGCCAGCAGCGGCAGGGTGAGTAGCTCCCCGGCGGGGAAAAGCGCCGGCAGCGAGATGAGCACGCCGGAAACCAGGCCGGTGACGTAACCACCCAGTATGCCCGCGAGGAATGCGCCCTCGAGTCCCAGGTCCGCGCCACTGTAAGTGGAGTGACCGCCCACGCGTGTGGCAACGCTGGCGCCGAACACCACGCTCAGCCAGATCGCCAGTTCGAGCCGCTGGCCAAGCGTGCGGCTTTCCCGCATCAACATGGCTTTAAAGCGGTTGGAGCGCGCCAGAATGCTCGCGATGGCAGCCATGGTGGCCAGCTTGACCAGCAACGTAACCAGGTAGCCTTGCAGCATTCAGCGCTGAAAGCCATTATAATGGAAGCAGTAAGGGTTCCCCAATAAGTATCATGAACAGTCGATCCGCGGCGCCGCTCGAAAAAGTGGCCGAAGCGGACTTTCCCACCGAATTTGGCGCGTTCCGCATCTACGGCTTTCGCGGCGGCTACGCCGGTCCGGCGGATGCCCGGAACGAAGAAGCTGTCGCCTTGAAAATGGGCGACCTGGCCGGCCGCGCACCGCTGGTTCGCATTCATTCCCAATGCCTGACCGGCGACGTTTTCCACAGCTTGCGCTGCGATTGCCGGGCGCAACTGGAGATTGCCATCGAAAGCATCGCGCGCGAGGGCCGCGGGCTGCTGATCTACGAGGCGCAGGAAGGCCGCGGCATCGGCCTGCTCAACAAGCTGCGCGCTTACGAGTTGCAGGACCAGGGCGCGGATACGGTCGAGGCCAATGAGCAACTGGGCTTCGAATCCGACTTGCGCAGCTATGCGCTGCCGGGAGCGATTCTGCGCTACTTCGGCCTGCGCGAAATCCGCCTGCTCTCGAACAACCCGGAAAAGGTCGATGCCGTCGAAAGCGCCGGCGTGCGCGTGGTGGAGCGCGTGCCGTGCCTGGCTCATGTGATCGACACGCGCGAGGCGTACCTGCGGACCAAGAAAGAAAAGATGGGGCACCTGCTGGAAGGCCTGTAGGCGGACGTTCCGAAGCTAATGGCTTCCCAGCTTTCGCCGCGCCATGCGCGCCAAAGTGAGCAGCGCCACGCCAGCCAGTATGAAGGTGGAACTCTCCGGCGTGTCGGCGTACCGAATCCCTTCCAACATTTGGGCGGCAACCGGCGGGGTCGCCTGCGTTGTGTTTATGTAGACATTGGCGAGGTTGGAGCTCTGTTTGTCAGCATCTGCGAGGTAGCCTAACGCATCGCTCAGCACGGTTGCATTGGTGGTTTCGCCTTTCGTAGTTGACGCCTCCACTATGCCGCTGGTAAATGGACTGGTGTCTCCTGTAACATACGTCTGCACGCCGTCTTCTGCGATCTTCCAAATGGCGAGCTGCAACGCCGCGGACGTATCGTTAGGGTCAGTACCGCTGATCGCCGACGCCTGATAATTGTCGATCAGCCAAGCAATCTGCTCCAGCGCGGCATTGGTCGGCGGGGGTGAACTCCAGTTGACTTGGCTCGGAAGTTCAACAGTGGTGTTGTAAGTGGTTCCCTCGTCAATGTTGACGGTGATTTGGACGCAGTAGGTGTTCTGGTAGTACGTGCCGCTGGAATTGGTGACCTTGATTTCGATGAGGCCGGCAAATTCCTGCTTGACCGCGCCGCTCACATCGAGATAGATGTTTTCCCCGGCACCAACATTATATGCGTCGATCGTGTCCGCGGCGGCGATTCCAGACCCCAGAATCGCCACCGCGAACAGACAAAGCACGCGTCGAGATGGTGCTATTACACTCATCGCCAGCCCGAGTTTAGCGTGCGGCAGACATTAGCAACAGATCCAGCGGGTTCATAGGTTTGCGGTCAACGCCTAGCCGTACCTCCGGCATTAAAACGGTACAGTTGACTGCGCTGGATTGCAGAATCAATAAGATGGAGGGAGTCCGGGCCGAGGATAATTAACTCTCATTACTGCCGCTTCCCATTACCCATAGGAAGCGTTCGCAGGGCTCGGGCGCTGCGGCCAGCGCGGGCACCGGTCTCACCTGCTTTTTAGCTGCTCGGGCAGCACCGCATAACCTTCGGGAGGGGGGAATAGGGAGACCAGCAGTTCCAGGCGGCGGCGCAGGTAGCGGCTGGGCATCTGGCGCGGGCCGGCTTCCACGTCGATATCGCAGCAGGTGCCGTGCAGGTATAAGGTCAAGGTATCCTCGAAAGACTGCCGCGCGTAGTCGCGAAACAGTTTCGTTTCCTTCCGGACGTTGGTCTGCCGGCGCACCAGGGCCTGCTTGAGATGCCAGCCTTTCTCGTCCACCTCGCCGTGCACTTCGGCGCTCAATTCCTCGCGGATGGCGCGGAAGAAGCGCTCCTGCACGTCCTGGCCCCAGCGGTCGGCGGCCAGGGCGGCCAGCGCATTGTACAGGCGATAGTGATATTCGGCGACGTCGCCGTCTTTGATGCCGAACGCGAACACGGTCCAATCGCCCAGTTCGCGCCGGCAGTAGCCGAGGTAGCGGCTCTCGGCGGGGCGCTCGAAGCGGACCGCGTCGCCCTCCTTGCCGTTGCCCCGTTCCAGATACGGGGCCAGGATGACGCCCACTTGCGGCAGCGAGGCCACCAGGGCTGGCGAAAGGGCGGCGATCGGATCGTTCAGGTATTGCTTGATCTCGTCCTCGGCGACAGGCAAAGTGGAAAAGTAGGAAAACTTCGCCGTGAGCGGAATCATCTGGCCGCGAAAACGCGCCGCCAAATCGTCCACCGTCAATCTCGATCCTTCCATTTCGGCTGCCATGGCCCGCATCGATTGTATCAACACGGCGGGGTAAACTTGGAATCGGGTGACGCGAAAGATTCTGGTATCGGCGGGTGAAGCCTCGGGCGATCTGTACGCCTCGCTGGTGATCGCCGAGCTCCGCCGCGCAGCGGGCGACCTCGATTGCTTTGGCTGCACCGGGCCGCGGCTGCGCGCCGCAGGTGTCCGCACGGTGGTGGATGCGGCGAGTTTGTCGGTGGTTGGACTGCTCGAAGTGGTGGGGCACCTGCCGCGCATCTGGGGCGAGTACCGGAAGCTGGTCGCGGCCGCGCGCGCGGAAAAGCCGGACCTGGCCATCCTCACCGATTCACCCGATTTTCACCTGCGCGTGGCGCGCCGCCTCGCTGCGCGGGGCATCCCAGTGGTATACCTGGTGGCGCCGCAAGCCTGGGCATGGCGCAAGGGCCGCGTGAAGACGCTGCGCCGCACCGTCACCCGCCTGCTGTGCATTTTTCCGTTTGAGGAGGAATTCTTCCGCGCGGCCGGGGTCAAGACAACCTACATCGGGCATCCTGCGGCCGGATTGGTGAAACCGTCGATGGGCCGGGAGGAGTTTTTCCGGAAACACGGATTCGATCCGGCCCGTCCATTGATATCGGTACTCCCCGGAAGCCGGCGAGGGGAAGCGGCGCGCCACCTGCCTGCGCTGATCGAGGCGGTTCGCATCCTCAATCGCGAGCAGCCGATGAACTTTGTGCTGCCCGCCTCCGCCACCACCGGGGCCGGGTTTTTCGAAGGCCGCATCGGGGACGCGCCGCTGCGGGTGATCGAGGGGGAAAGTTGGGATGCCATGGCGCACTCCACGCTGGCGCTGGCCGCCAGCGGAACGGTGACGGTGGAGGCCGCGCTGCTGGGTGTGCCGATGGTGACGTTTTACAAAGTGACCACGCCCAGTTGGCTGCTGGGGAAGTTGCTGGTAAAGGTGCCTTACTACACGATGGTCAACCTGATTGCGGGACGGCGGGTGGTGCCGGAACTGATGCAGAGCCGGATGACCGGCGCACACATCGCCGGCGAAGCGCTGAAGCTGCTGCGCGACGCGGATGAGCGGGAGCGCATGCTGGCGGGCCTCGCGGAAGTGCGGCGCCGGTTGGCCAATGCGGGGCCGGGCGAAGCGCCGCGCCGCGCCGCGGCGATCATTCAGGATATTCTGGAAGGACAGGTGGCTCATGTATCGTAAATTCTGCGCGCTCCCGGGCGCCCTGGCGGCGAGTGTGTTGCTGGCTATCGCGCCCACGTCCCTGGCGGCTCAGGAACGCCGCGCCGGCTCGCCAATCGACGTGCAAGGGTATACGGTCGAGGCGGAGATTACGCCCAGCACGCAATCTCTCGCGGCGAAGGCCGAGGTGCGGTTCGTGCCGCTGGTGGACAATCTGACCTCCGCCTCATTCGAGCTCAACAACGCGCTTAACATCGCCCGTGTGGTGGATGGGCAGGGAAAGCAGATTCCCGCCTCGCGCAACAGCCAGGACTTTTCCGTCCGTCTCGCGTTCGATCCGCCGCTCGCCAAGGGCCAGCCGGTGTCGATCACATTCGATTACGATGGCAAGCTCAGCGGGCAGGAGGATTCGCCGGTGGAAGGCATCCGGTTCGCCGCCATCCATCCGGATTACGCGTTCCTGCTGTACCCGGCGCGCTGGTTCCCGGTGAGCGGCTACTCGACCGTTCGCTTCGCCGCCGACATGCGCATTACCGTGCCAGCAGGGTATGTGGCGCTGGGCAGCGGCTTGGATTCCCACCAGGCGGCCGGCGACAAAATGCAATACGAGTTCAAGTTCGAGCATCGCTCGTTCCCGGGCAGCATCGCGGTGGTGAAGGACGCGCCCAAGCGCGTGCAGGCCGAAGGTGTCACCGCGTCGGTCTACTTCCGCGGCGCGGACGGCGACAGGGCGGAGTCGTACGGGAACGAGACGAGCCAGATCATGTCGTACTTCTCCGGCATTTTCGGGCCGCCGCCGTACGCCGACCTGACGATCGTCGAAACCGAAGCGGGCGCTCCCAACGGATACGCCGCGCCAGGCCTGATTTTCCTTGCACCGGCTGCTCTGACGCGTCCGGTGGCTTCCAAGCTGATGGCCAACGAGGTTTCGCGCCAATGGTGGGAAGAAATGGTTTCCGCCAGCACGCGCAATCACCTGTGGCTGACCAACGGGCTGGCGGCGTACTCGGAGCTGTTGTGGGTGGAGCACACCTCCGGGAAGGGCGCCATGGAGAGTCAGGCCCACGACGCGATGGTGGAATCGCTCACCGTGGATAACGTGCCGATCATGCAATCCGCGCGCCTGGAAGACTATTCTCCCGAGCTCTGGGCGCTGACCGGCAGCAAGGGCTCCGCGGTCGCCAACATGCTGCGATACCTGATTGGCGACGACCAGTTCTTCCAGGTGCTCAAGGAATATGCACAGGGGCGCGTCTGGAAAACCGGGAGCACGGACGATTTCCGCGACGTGGTTGAAAAAGTCGCCGGCAAGAATCTGGGCTACTTCTTCCTGCAGTGGATCGAATCGAGCGGCGCGCCGGAATTCAAGCTCGAATACACCGTCTACCGGACACAAAAGGGCTTCCGCGTGATGGGCAAGATCAGCCAGGATATGGACACGTTCCGCATGCCGGTGGATCTGAAGATCGAGACCGAAGGCAACCCGGAGCAGAAGCGCATCGAGGTGGTGGGCACGTCGTCGGAGTTTTCGATCGACACCTTCGGCAAGCCGAAGAACGTCATCATCGATCCGGACAACCGGGTATTGCGTTATAGCCCGGCGCTGCGGGTTGCAGTGGCGATCAAGAAGGGCGAACAGTTTGCCGAACTGAGCCAGTTCCCGGAAGCGCTGCAGCAGTACCAGAAGGCGCTCGAAACCAACCGCACCAGCTCGCTGGCGCACTATAGGATCGCCGAGGTCTACTTCATCGAGAACAACTTCCAACCGGCCGCCAACGAGTTCCGCGAGGCGCTGAATGGCGATTTACAGCCCAAGTGGACCGAAGTCTGGGCGCACATCAGTCTGGGCAAGATTTTCGATATTACCGGCCAGCGCGACCGCGCGGTGAACGAATACAACCTGGCCATGCGCACCAAGGACGACACGCAGGGCGCGCAGGAAGAAGCCAGCAAGTTCCTGAAAACCCCGTACGAGCGCCCACGCCGCGTCGAACAGTAGCCGTGGCGCAGCCTGTCCAGGCTGCCGAGCGAGATTCATCTCGACTTTTCTTCAATGCTGGCCGAGCGTGGGTCTGGATCGGCCGACGCTTCGAGAATAGTCCAGCGAACCCCAGATCGGTGGCAAACACGGTGGATTCTTCGCGATCCAGCGCGGGCGGAAGAAAAGCCGAGACGACTCTCGGCTCAGCAGGCCAGACGGCCTGCGCCACGATTCAGGTGGACTACATCGGGGCTAAACTTCCAGCTTCCATGGCTCGCGGTAATTGGCCATGAGATGGGCAGGGCTTCGGGTTGGCGGACCGTCATCGGCCGTTGCCAATGCCGGTCCCGCCAGCGCCCGCGGCGATCATATACAATGTTGCGCATGATCCTCGATCGCCGTGGTTTTCTATCGGCCGTGCCAGCGCTGCTGGCGCCGGGCGCGGTGGTGGGCGCCGAAGCCGAGCGTAAGACGCGCTTTTACGTGCTGGAGCAATTCCAATTGGAGCAGGGGACGCAGACGTCGCGCATCCACGATTTCTTTTCCCAGGCGCTGCTGCCGGCGCTCGAGCGCGTTCATCCCGGGCCTAAGATCTTTCTCGAAGCGATCGTCGCACCGCATCTGCCGCTGGTCACGGCGATCGTTGGCGTGGATTCGGTGGGCCAGATCTGGGAGATTTCGCAACGGCTGTTCGCCGACAAGGACTTCAGCCGCGCGTTCGATCAATGGGAATCGGGCGCGGAGCCGTATCTGACATCGCGCGCGACACTGCTGGAAGCTACCGCCTATTCGCCGGAAATCGTGCTGCCGGAGAAACCGCCCGAAGCGCCTCGCATCTTCGAGCTGCGCACGTATCATTCGCCCACCGCGCGGCAACGCAAGGCGCTCGACACGCGCTTCAGCGGCGCGGAAATCGCCATCTTCCACCGCGTGGGCGTTCACCCGGTGTTCTACACCTCCACCGTGTTCGGCGCCAACCGGCCAAACCTGACTTACCTGATTCCGTTCGATAATCTAGCCGCCCGCGAGAAGGCCTGGAGCGCGTTTAGCGCCGACCAGGAATGGATCCGCGTGCGCAAGGAGTCCGTGGAGCGCGACGGCCAGATCACCGCCGTGATCGACCTTTCGCTGCATCGCGCCACCGGCTACTCGCCCGTGCGATAAAGTGAGGCAGGTCCCCGACCTGCCAATCCCGTGAAGTTGGCACGTTGGGGACTTGCCTCGCTGCTAGTGCGTGCCGGTGGCCTCGGGAATGGGCGCGAAGGGGCTGATGAGGTTGTTCTCGCCATCGAATTCGAAATCGACGGTGGATTCGATTTCGAGCGCGGGGTTCGTTTCGACCTCCGCGCGCAGTTGTTCGCTGAACGCGAAGCGGCCGAGCTCCATGGTGTTGCGGATCCAGGCGTAGGTCACTTCGCGCAGGTCGATTTTGCCGGCGGTCGGCGCGATGCGCCGGATGGCTTCGCGGTCGGTCGGAAAATGGATCGGCGTGCGAATTGCGGAAGGTGTGTTGGCGGTCAGCGAATTTACCCAGGTGGGCTCCCAATCGATGCGGTTCACCAGCCGGTCCGTGACCACGTCGGCCAGGCCCATGCCGACGCCGCTGTTATAGGTCAGCTCGCTCAAGTCGCGCACGAACAGACGCTCGAACCTGGGGCCGGGCCATGGATTGTACTGGCCTAGTATGCCGCGGTTGACCACCTTGGTGTCCATTCCCGCACCGGAGATGTTCTTGCCGATTTCGTCGAGGATGAGGATGTCCGCACTCACGGGGATGCGCGCCATCCAGGATTTCACCAGATCCAGGTTGGCCTCTTCACGCGACTCCATTTCCTCAACCGGAACGGCGTCGAGCTTGGCGGTGTGATGATGCGCGTCCT
>Ga0074045_10003893_pt1 | contig 13361 bp, 13 predicted proteins | sample BogForMeECP23OM2_FD_94442 | JGI IMG/M metagenome (GOLD analysis project Ga0074045, IMG submission 94442) | Bog forest soil microbial communities from Calvert Island, British Columbia, Canada - Bog Forest MetaG ECP23OM2 | ecosystem: Environmental > Terrestrial > Soil > Wetlands ... | reverse complement strand
GGGCCGGTGCGGCGCCGTGCGCTGCTGCGCTACTTCGGCAGCCTGCGGCGGATTCGCGAGGCCTCGATTGATCAGCTCGCGCTGGTCAACGGCGTGAACAAGGAACTCTCCGCCGAGATTCGCCGCCACCTGGATTCGATGACCGCGCTGCTCGACCAGGAGGAAAAGGTCGAGCGCGAAGAGGATCGCATCGCCCAGGAATATCTCGACGCCGGCAACGGCCAGTTGCAGTTGCTGCCGCCCGTCGAACTTTCGTCCGATCGCACGCCGTGACGCGCGCTGCTCTCTTAGCTTGCCCGGAAGTTGCTCACTCGTGGTCAACTTGCGGCAACAAGAATGAATTTGCGCTATAGCGTTTAAATTGCGCACGCCGTGCAGTGAAGAGGTTCTGACCGATCGCCGCCGCAGCATCAGCACCCGCGCCAACCGCCCAGGGAGCGCAATCAACCGGGCCCGCAACGCCGCCCGCGCCTACCGGCGTCGCGGCGTTGACGGGCTTCATCCGCGACACGCCACCACTCTACCTCGTGACGCTCGCCGTCGTGAGCGGGGATGCGCTGGGCAACGCCGTCGGCTTCATTCCACTGTGGCTTGCGGCGGCGGTCGGCGCGACGGCCGCGCTGATGTTCATCCTCGGACAGCGGACGGCCGGAATGATGCTCGCGCTCCTCGCGATCACGGGCGCCGCCACGGCGTCGGTGCGGCCGTTGTTGGAGCCGGCGGACGGCCCCACCAACCTGACGCGCTTTGCGGACGACGCGGTCGTGACCGTCGAGGGCTATCTGATTAGCGCGGCGGAGCGGGTCGCGGGTGAACGCGATCGGCAGCGCCTCTATCTGCGCGTCGAGCGGGCCGGGGCGTCTCCCGGCGCGCTGACGCCGACTGACGGGATGATCCGGATCACGACGAATCGGGCGCGTGCGTTCCACATTGGCGACGAGCTGTGCGTGACCGCACAGCTGCGCTTCCCGCGCAGTGACGGTAATCCCGACGAATTCGACTATCGCGACTGGCTGCTGCGCCAGGGGATCGCCGCCACGATGTATGCGGAACCGGCCTCGGACGATTCCGCGCCGTTGCGCGTGATTGGCCATCGTCGCTTCATTTTGGCGACGCCGGTCGAAGCGATCCGCGAGCATATCGGGGCGTTTATCGACGCCAATCTGCAATACCCCGCCAATGCCGAATTGCGCGCGCTGATAATCGGCGACCGCTGTGAGATCGGCGATGCGCTGCGTCAACGTTTCGCGCTGACCGGGATGGCCCATCTGCTGGTTATCTCGGGACTGCATCTGGGTTTCGTCGCGACGGCGGCTTTCTTTCTGACCCTGTGCGTCGCGGGATTCTTCCCGGTTGTGATGGCGCGCGGCTACGCCAACAAAATCGCCGCGGCGGCCGCCGCCCTGGCCGTCTGTGCTTACGCCGCGATCGCGGGCCATCACGTGTCGACGATTCGGGCGCTGGTGATGGTGCTCAGCTACGCAATGGCGATCATGATTGATCGCTCGCGTGAGCTGATCTCGAGTCTCGCGCTGGCCGCGCTCATTATCTGCCTGACGCTCCCGGCGTCGACCGCGGATATCGGCTTTCAGCTCTCTTTTGCCTCAGTGCTCGTGATTCTGCTCGGCATGCGGCGCTTCGCGGCGTGGTGGCGCTGGCGCTACATGAATCCGCTCGCGCCACCGGCGGAGCGGTCACGTCTTAATGTCATTGGCGAAGTTATCATCGGCTACTTGGCGGTGTCGTTCTGGGCGATGCTCGGAACCGCGCCATTGACGGCCTTTCATTTCAATCAATTCTCGTTGGTTGGAGTGATCGCTAATGCCGTCGTGGTGCCGATCATGGGCTTTGATTACCTACTGTCCGTCACCGTCCACTGAGTATCAACCCGTAAGGTATTCCAGCCCTCTACTGACTATTCAGTCCGGCTTCGTCCGTGGTCGTTCATCGCGGTGGCTGTCAATTTGGCTGTCAGAAACTAAGGGGTTATGGAAACGGATTTGGCTTGATCTCAACCATGATTTCACACTTCAGGCAGCCCCACGAGTTGCCATGCCGCGAGACGATGATCGGCGGGTGCATGGCGACCACCCACACCCTTTCGCCGCGAAAGAACCAGAGCGCCATCCCAGCATGCAGTGCGCGCTTTGTTCCGTAGGCGATGACCTCGAACGCAAGAGAGGGTAAAGTGTCGGAATGGATAATAAAACCCTTGTGCTCAACGAGTTACTCGAGTCTCAACGTCAACTTTCAGCCGAACGGATCGCGCGAGAGGCGTCCACTCTCAGATTCCAACAAGCAGTTCAAGCGGCTGAGAATGATCTGAAACAAGCGAAGGAAATCCTAAAGCGTTGCGAGTTCGACGCGACGCAAGAACAAGAAAAATATAGCGCTTTTTCGACATACCTCAATGGCTTATCCGATAGCGGTGGCGACATACTACAGCGCCGACTCTGCGAACTCTCTAATTCGGTGCTTGCTGCTAAGTCCAAAGTTGCAGATGCGGAAGCTGCGGTGACCAATGCGATCATAGCCTTGGGGCAAAAGCAGAAAGACGTGGATTATTGCCGCAATAATGAGAAGGCGGTCGCGCAGGATTTGGCGCGCGTCTCAAAGGAAATCGACCGTTTGAATCAACAGCCGTGATCTTGAGCATAGCCTCGCGATGGTTACAGGCTCGGCCGCGGCTATCCCGAGCGCCAGAACGCCAGTATCACGCCGTCGGCGCGCAAGGCCGCCGCTCGCTCGTGGCCCACCGCGTCGTTGATCATGGCCTGCAAGGCCGCGGGGGAGGGCGGGGTGAAAGTTGGCCGCTGGCATCGGCGTTGAACACGTCAGGAAGGGCGGTTACCGTGTCTTGGCGCTACGGTTCTTCGCCGATGCGGCGGAGCGGGGGCGCCGATTCGCTAGTCCGGCCAGGAAACCCGCCCGGTGGTTCCGATAAATGGATATTTATGACGAAGCCATAGGCCGCGGGAGTATCTTGCTGGAACATGCCGAGATTCTTGCCCAGGTCCACCAACGCGGCGCGCTTATCGTGCAGCTTGAACCTTACGCGCTTGCCCGCGCGCGCATCCTCGCCGCGTCCCTCAACGAAGTCGTCGACCTGAACCGAACTGAGCGCGGCGGCCTGATCACGCGTCAGCTTCGACCAGTCGAGAACGGGATAGCCATCGGTTCCTACGCTCATGAAGTCCTGCATGTTGGCGAAACCGATCTTGGCCAGCTCGGCGACGATGCGCTCGGTCGTCACTTCGAGCTTGTTCGCGACGCGATCACGCGCTTGCTGGATTAGCTCTCGAATCTTAGCATTCGCTAGCAGCCGGGTGCCTTGAACGCTCGCGCCGTTGGGCGAATACCCGGCTTTAATCGCTGCGGCTGTAGCGTTTTGTGAAATGATGTACTCATTAACAAAGCGCAGCATTCGGGGGTTGAGGGGCTTCGGCTCTTTAATTGATTTCATCAATGGTAGTCCCTGTTCCTTGCGCCTGTCCGATAGTCACTCAAAACGCTTTCCCTGTGCTACAACCACGTATGAAAGTCGTATTTATCACGATTGCTCTCATGACGCCTACGGCCTGCGCCGAATCGAAGGATGCGCGGCTGAGCAGCCGCCCATTCCCGTCGCTTGCGCTTCGCCGATAGCAAGCGGTGGCATTGTTCTCCGTGCGGCAGTCCACTATCTAAGGCTTATGAAGCTTTACATAGTTGTGGCCGCTCTGCTTCTTCTTGTTGGATGCACGAATTATGAAGCCCAGTGGGCCGAACTTGAGCAGCAGTCGTGGTCCCGCGTTCAGGGCGTGGCGGTTCAGTTGGACGCCTGTAGCCCGAGGTTTGCTATCTACCACGCGAGATCAGATCGAGCGCGCCCCGACACGAGTTCCCTGGATGCTAGGACCGCGTTGGACCTTCAGGAGGGGATCAACGCGATTGAAGCGAGCAGTATGTTTGAGATGATTGACTTTCAGAATCGGCATCCTGATGGTCTGCAATGCCCTGTGGATGTCTGGATTGAGGACATCACAACTTTTGACCGAACCGTAGGCAATTACGTTGATACGGTCAACAGCCATCGCGCCACAGAGCAGCAGGTTGCCGCGCAGTTGCGTCAGAACGCAGAAGACGAGCAGGCACGAGCGATCAGCGATAAGATCGACCAACTGCAAGAGCAGCAGCGCGCCACACAACGCGAGCTCGAAGATATCCGGAATCAGTACGGCCCATAGCTTCATGGATCGAGTCGTCGGCCCTGGTGTTCGAGCTTCCACAGAATCGTGCTAAGCGTCTCGGCTTTGCCGGGCTCGGGCTTGTGGACAGTGCGCGCGGCGATTTTCGCGATACCGTATTCAGCGACAGCGATCGACTCGTCGGCATAGTCTGGCGTCCACTGGGGCGGCGCTTCGTATGCGCGCTCCGCGATCTCCCGGCTGAGGGTGATAAGCCCGCGATGAATCGCTTTCTCGCGCACTATCCGGGCATGATGTTCGGCGATCACGCGTGAAGGGTATGGCATGCCCGGCGCATTCTGCGATGTAAGCGGGGCCGCCGATGGTTTCGAGCCTGCGGCCCGAGAACCTCGATCAGTGAGATCGTGTCGCATGACCCTTGGAGCAACCAGATCATTCAAAGCCTCGGCAGCCCGCATCCGCACTCAAGCGGTATCGATCCCAAGGCCAAATCGAGCGCGACCATCACAGCCCGCTGATCGCTGGCGTTGAGCGCAAGGAAACCCGTCAATAGCTCCTCACGCCCGATCGCGAACGCGAGCTTGCCCATGAGATCTTCGCTGCGCTGCGCGTCCCGGCTGGCTACGTCCACGGCGCTCCGCAACGCTCCAAGGATCAAAGCCGCGAATTGTCTAGCGCCAGCGTTCATCAGTTCCATTCTCGGCCGCTCAGGGTGCCGCCGATGTTGCGCTCAAGGTCGATCAGGCAGAACCGGAGCGATTCGTAGTCGGCTTGTTCAAAGAGGTACGCGATCATGGGCTCGAAGTCCTGCATCAGCTTTGCGATCCGCGGGCGCGAAACCGCATCGGCGCGCTGATCCCGCTGGTACGCACACCGCGCCATAACCGTCGTGATCAGGGCTGCCCCTTCGTCCTGGGTCCACGTCATAGGTTGTGCGCGCGGGGGCGTCGGGGTGTCCTTCCGCAAGAGACGCAGCAGCTCGGGTTTGGCCTGCTTGATGGCGGCGCGATCGGCGTCAGTCAGCCGGCTGGCGGGTTCGACCGTGAGCTTCTCCCCGGTGGGGTCTGGGGCGATGCGAATGCCGCGCGACGCGAGGGTTGCGACCAACTCCTGAACGTCCATCAGATCTCCTCCTTATCCGATTCCGTTCCCGCCGTTCCCGGTACCCCTTCGGTTGACTCTGTTTTGGTTGTTTTGATTGTTTTGGTTGTTCCAGAGGGGGGGTCTCTGGGGGTATCAGAACAGAGTGACGTGTTTGGAAAAAATGCTTTGATTTCGCGGGTTTGACTCTGTTTTGGCGTTCGCGAACAGACTCGAACAGACTGGCGTGGTATTTTCCACGGGAACAACAGAAACAACAGAAACAGAGTCGTCTAAAGTGGCCTTTTCTTCGACTCTGTTCGGAACAGAGTCAACCCCTACGGGGCGTAGGAAAAGATCGTCATTTTTTTGACTCTGTTTTGATGTATATATAGGGGGTCTGGGGGATTCCGGAACAGAGTCGGCTTTGGCCGGCTCGGCGAGGAACCACCGAAACGGATCGATCCGGCCGCCCTTGCCTTCATGCCGGAACCGCTCTTCATTCCGCAACGCCTCGCTCAACACACGGGCGGTGCAACCTTTGCCGTGCACCTCGGCGCGGATTGTTTTCTCGGTCTCCCCTGGGTGCTTGGTAAGGTATGCCGTGAGCGTCGCCGTGGCCGCGGTCATCTCCTCATCGCGCGGATCGGCCGTCGTCATCTCGCCGGTGTCGAAGTCGATGATCACCTGCGTCCTGGGGATATCGGTCAACCCCCGCGTCATCGCGCGCAGAAAAAAGGCATCGCGCCACCTGGTGGACTCGATCAGAGTCTCGGATGCAGCGACGTAGGCAGCACTTCCCAGCGCTTCGATCTGGCCCGACTGTTGATCCGCTGGCAGGTCGGTCGATTGGGGCTTCTTCTGATGATGCAGTACCAGGATGCAGCAGCCGGTTTCGGCCGCGATGCGCTGAAACGGCGCCAGCGCGTTCGAGACGTTCGCGTAATCGTTGCCTTGCGCGATATGTGCCGCGTGCTGCAGATGGTCCACGATAATGAATTCGAGGTGTTCTTCCCTGATGCGGCGTTCGATATGGGCCACCGCATCATCGACGGGAATCTCGCCTTCGTAGCTGATCTCGTCAGCTACTCCCCACCGCTCGAACAATTCCGCGACACCCGCGCCCGACCGTTCCAGGGCAAAATATGCGACTTTGGATTTCGCGCACCGGCGCCCGGCGAAGGTTCCGCCCTGGTAGACTTTCACCGCGAGCACGGCCGCGGTGCTCGATTTGCCGTCGAACGGGCGCCCCACCAACATGTTGAAACTACCGGCCGGTAACAGCCCTTCCACGATCTGCGGTTTGGATATCCGCTTGCGATGCTCCGCCAGGAAGCTTGCCGCGGTCGGCATCTTGCGCGGGGCTTGGTGGCCCGCTGGCGCCGCGTAGGGGCTCGCCACGACCATATCGCTATGGAATGTCCCAGAGCCGCGATCCGGCTCGTACAGGTCGCGCAGCGCTCGCCAGTCCCTGCCCGAGCAACGGTCATGGCGACAGCCAGCCGCAATCGCGCCGCTCGGAAAGGACAGGATAAAGGCGCCCTGATTCTGCTCATGCTCTGAGTTCCACGGGCAGTTGCGCAATATGTACCGCTGCCCGCCCTGCCAGGGTCCGGACCGCGCGATCTCGATACCGTTCCGCGCGATGAATTCCTCAATATCGAACGATTCTTTTCCCTGCTTCTGGCCTCGGCGCGGGTCTTCGGCCGGCGCCAGCGCAGCCAGCCGTTCGAGCGCCTCTTGGGGAATAATCTCGATCTCAGCTGGCACGCCGATCAGCCGCGCGCGCCGATGCGGCCGGTCGGGAACGTCGTCGCCTTTGCGTGCGACCGTGCCGTAGAGTTTCCAGATTCGCGCCGCGTTGAATGGCGTCAGATCAACGCCGACCACGTTGTCGGAAAAGCGGAAAGCGAGCGCCTCGAGCAACCGTTTGACGAAGCTCGCTTCGGCTGGACCGTTGGCCAGGTCGATTCGATAGTTCAGATGGGCGCCGTTGCCTGAGTCACCGATCACCGGCGCCGGAAACCCGAGCTCGCCAAGGAATTCGCGGATCTCCGCGGCTCGCGCCAGCGCGGCGGCGTGCTCCTCTTCGGTCGAGCTCACGTTGGCCGGGCGTACCGGGTCGAGGTCGATCAGCAGCCAGTCGCGCTGGACGATATCTGTATCGCTGGTAGTGCTTTTCGGCTTCAGCTCGAAGCGATTGGCCGCACGCGCCAGCAGCGCCGGCACTGGCGGGTTGGGTAGAAAGTAAACCGACGCGTGCTCAAGGGTTCGCTTATCCAACTTCTTGAGCGCCGCGATCGCTGCTTCGGCGGTGGTGAAGTAGCCGCTCCATGTGCCTTTGTTTCCGCCGATGATGCGGATCTCGGTCAGGCCCGATCGGACGAAGATTGCGAAGGTCCGGCTAATTTCGTCGGCCGGGCTAAGCTCTTCACAATGCTCGGGTTCGTCCGGCAGTTCCGGCTTGGGCTCGGTCTCCGACGCTTGACCGTCGACGCTGGCGTCGTCTGGCGGTACGACGTGACTGTTGGCGCTGGCGAGGATCGCCTCGAACTGCGCGATCAAGTCCGCGGTGCGGCAGAACTCCTCGCCGTCCTTATGCTTACAACTCGCCAATTTTAGCGACACGGCGTGGATCACGCGGCCGTGGGGTCGACATAGCAGCCCCTCAAGCGACACGAGATTGACCGACGACGCGAGCGCCGGTTGCTCGGGCTTCGGGCTGGCAGCCATCATCCGATACCCTCGCGCGCGATCCGCTCAAGCTCGTCGCGATGGATTCTGGTGGAGCGACCGATCTTGACAACCTTGACCAAGCCCCGCTGAATTGCGGAGTACAAAGTCGAGCGGCTGCTATTCAGCGCTCGGGCCGCACTTTCAACACTGACCAATAGAACGTCAGCGAAGTCCGGGCTTCCTCGGAGGCTGCCGCCGCTCTGGATTGTCGCAAGCTGCCGACGTCCATGCCTGTTTAGACCCGAGCCATCGTCTACTTCGTGTGTTGCTTCGTCCGTCATTGTCCGAGCATGACAAGAACGCTCTTGCGGGACAATCATGGATGGGCTAGGTTATGCAGTGGTTCCAACGACTGGACTCTAAATTCTGCCTTTGACCGTTGTACTTACGGCCTTATGAGAAAAGATAAAACATCGACGAGCGAACTCCTTCGAGCCATGACCGGCAAGGTGGGGATAACCGACTCCGAGCGGATTAGATGGTTGATCGGCTTCGCTACACTCGGGTTCACTGCGGGTACTCTCAGTCACCGCGAGATCTCGGAGATTCAGGAACAACTCGATCAGTTCGTGATCGGCGGAAAAGGCTTGTTCGGGGGCGCCGTTGCCTCGATTGGGACCGCGGGCGAACCGATGTCCGAGCAAAGCATCATGAGGCTCCGAAACGATGTGCTGTACGGGCTAAACCTGGTCGCTCGCCTGAGTGACCTTCAGCAGGGATTCGTCGGCTGGCAATTCAGCGCGGATAAAAAAATCACTGAACTAGAGTTGTTTGTCAGAAAAGGCGCCATAAGCATCCGCGGGCCGCGTGATGCAATGGTCCTCTTTTGCGCAGCCGCGCTGATCGCTTCCGACGAAGGTAAGCGAATCTGTGAGTGCGCTGCGGACGACTGCACTCGGGTTTTTTACCAGTGGCGACGCGGTTTGTATTGTTCGCCACAGTGCTCCCAGCGCATGCGGACGAAACGTCTCAGCCCCAAACGAGGGAAGGTGAAAGCTCGTGGCTAAATCGAAACGTCGAGGATCACGCGAAGGCTCGATCTTTCAGCGCAAAGACGGCCGTTGGTGCGGACAGATTGATCTCGGCTGGCAGAACGGCAAGCGTGGTCGCAAACTGATCTACGGCAAGACTCAGGGCGCGGTCCGCGAATTGCTGACCAAAGCCCTCCACGACCATGACCGCGGCATGCTGTCGGCTGACAACCCGACGGTGCAACGCTTCCTAGAAGATTGGCTCGCCTCGGTCAAAACCTCGCTCCGCGTGCGGTCCTACGAGCGTTACGAAGGCATCGTGCGCAAGCACCTTGTCCCCACCCTCGGACGCCTGCGGTTGGATCGGCTCACGCCGGCGCATGTTCAAGCTCTACTCGATGCCAAGCTCGCGTCAGGGCTGGCGCCCCGCACCGTCCAGGGCTGCCGGATCGTGCTCGTCGCCGCGCTCAAGCAGGGCGTCCAGCGGCAAGTCGTGTCCCGCAACGTGGCCAGTTTCGTCCCGGGCCCCAAGGTCCGCAATGCCGAGATGCAGGTGTTCAATCCCGAGCAGGCCCGCCAGTTCCTCGCCACCAGCCAAGGCGAGCCGCTGCATGCGCTTTATCTACTCGCACTGCATACCGGCTTACGGCGGGGCGAGCTGCTGGCGCTCAAGTGGGAGGATCTCGATCTCGACGCCGGTACGCTCAGCGTGCACCGCGCGCTCGGGCGTAGCATGACCCAGGGCATCGTCATTGCCGAGCCCAAGACACCGCAAGGGCGGCGCACCGTACGGTTAGCGGCGCCGGTCGTCTCGGTGCTGCGGGTGCATCGCAAACGGCAGCTTGAGCACCGGCTGATGGCCGGGCAGGAATGGCACGAGCAAGGCTATCTATCCACCACCAGCCGCGGCGCCGCGATAGATCCCAATGCGCTCGGCCGGGATTTCCGCCGCGTGTGTGCGCTGGCCGGGTTGCCAGCTATCCGGTTCCACGATCTCCGCCACTCCGCCGCAACGATCGCGCTCAGTCAGGGCGTCCACCCAAAGATCGTCAGCGAGATGCTCGGCCACTCCCGGATCAGCCTGACCCTCGATGTTTACAGCCATAGCCTGCCAACCTTGCAGGTCGAGGCCGCCGACAAGATTGCCGCTGCGCTGGGGGGCGAAACCAGGGCGAAGTAATGTCTCTCCATGAGCGCTTCGCGTATTGTCAAAGAGTAAAAGAAAGGCTGAGCGTAGCAACTCAGCCTCTTTTGCCGGACAGATGAAGAATCCAGCGGATTTAGTAATCCAGCTCCCTTATATAATCAAGTTCCTTGCCTGCCATGTCCGTTCCTCCTTCTTAGCGTTTTGCCCATTTCTCCGCTAAATTTTGCAGCTCTATCCACATCTTTTGACGCCCAGTCGTATCCCGATTTTCTTCGATCCATCCTCGATAGGTTCGATACGATCTTAGAACTAACCCTGCGAAAGCCTCGCTTACAGTTTCTTCATCGGATTGGCCCAATCTTACCGAAAGGGCTACTTCCTCAAAGAAATTTAACACATGTCGCGCATTGTGTCTGATATCTTCGTTCTTGTCGATAAGTTCGCGAACGCCTTTTTCTCCGCCGGCAGAGGTGGCGGGTTGCTGAAACACTTGCAACGCTTGAGCGGTTGCCTTGCGAGCATGGAATAGTTCTGGGCTATTCCAACGAGCGATCAGTGCAAAGGCTTCGCTTCTTCGTTGGTCCGCCTTATCAGCCTCGTGGGCCTTTCTTTGCTGCTCTGCTCGCGTCTCTTCTAAGCCTCCTTGAGCTCGAAGTGTTTCTGCGACATAAAAAGTGCCGCCAATCGTCGCAACTGCGGTCAGGGCAAGCGCGATGAAAGTTACAGCATCGTGAGCATTCGGAAATAAAATATAAGCAGAGATTAAGACGAGGGCGAGCGCAACGAGTGCGATAAATATGGGAACCCTGATCGTTACATCGAAGCCAACAATATCGCCTAGCTTGCGCGGCATGGTCAATCAATCATAGCATATTCTAAGCGCAGTTCTAAGAGCCTTGTTTTACTTAAGTTTGCGCTGCTTCTCCCATCTAGCCTGAACGGCTTTGCGGGCGATTTCCGTGCGGCGAGCTTGGGGTAGGCTTGGTCTTGCGGGCAATTCCGCCCTTCAATCCGCCCTTCCGGCCGAGCGCGACGGCGTGAGAGTCTTTCTCTCGCTCGCTCTATTGGCTCTGGTTCTACAGGCTGGCCAGTCGCGAGCTTAACGACCATAGCCGCGAGTTGGTTCATGTCCCTTGGCATCCGCTTTCGGCGTATCATGGATCATCTATCGCATGATGCGCGGCACATTTGGAACGCCCTTACAAATTCAAACTGCCAGTGCCCTCTCCCGACTCTCGTGGCTGTCAAAATGGCTGTCAAAAGCTGAAGAATCAGGGAAAAGAGTCCGGTTTGATTGATATTTCAGTATTAAGATGCCGATTATGGGCTTTGGCGTGGTTATCTGCGGGCTGCTCGCGGCGGCGTTGAGTTTCGTTGCGCTCCCGCTCGCCCGCGGACCGCTCTGGCTCGCGGGCGAACTCGCCGGCGCCGGTACCTCGCTCGCCGGATGGTTCGCGGGATGGCCGCTCGCGTGGGCGCGCGTCTTTACCCCGACCGTCGTCGAACTCGCGATCGTTTACGGTTCGCTTTTGTTGTGGCTTACCGCGCCGCTCAAGGGCGAAGCGTTGCGCCGCCAACTGCGCGACAAAACCCCGCCCTCGATCAGGGCGAGTCATCGGCCACGCTCGCCCGGCTGGCAGGGTGTGAGCGCCGCGATCTTGGTCGCGGCGATGCTGGTCGACACCGGATGGTGGACGTGGCAGCGCTATTTCAATCCCGCGCTGCGCATCACGTTTCTAGCCGTCGGCGAGGGTGACGCTGCAGTGGTGCGTTTTCCCGGGTCGCGCGTGATGCTGGTGGACGGCGGCGGCGCGTTTGGCGGCACCTTCGATCCGGGCGAGCGAATCGTCGCGCCGTTTCTCTGGTCGCAAAAGATCATGCATGTCGACTACCTGACGGTGAGCCATCCGGATCGCGATCACTTTGGCGGGCTGATTTTCCTCGCGCAAAACTTCTCGCCGTCCGAGTTCTGGACCAGCGGCACGGCGAGCGTGGACGAAAGCTACGCCGCCCTCCTCGCCGCCGTAACCAAGGCGGGTGCGCGCCAGCGCGTCTGTAACTCCGCGACGCTCCCGGCGATGATCGGCGGCGTCACGCTCCGTTGCGTCGGTCCGCTCGCCACGATGGCCGAGCTTAAGGAAAACAACTCCTCGATGGTTATCCGGATGAGCTACGGGCCGGCCACGGTGCTGTTTGCCGGCGACCTCGAAGCCAAGGGGGAGCGTGAGCTGATTGCGTCGGGCGCGGACCTGCGCGCGACGATTTTGAAAGTGCCCCATCACGGCAGCCACACTTCGTCGAGTCCGCCGTTCCTCGCAGCGGTCGCGCCGGAGGTGGCGGTCATCTCGTTGGGCTATCATAACCGCTTCAACTTTCCGGCCCCGGAGGTAATCGAGCGTTATCGCGACGCGGGCGTGACGGTCTTGCGCACCGACGACGACGGCGCGATCAATTTTGACGACGAGGGTGGCGCACTCCGGCTGGGGAGCGTTCGCCACGGTCTGGTGCCGCTCGCCACGGTTCCTCAGCGCGCGTCGCGATAGTGGCGATTGAGCCATCGTGGCGAGACCCCGAGAATAAACAGCGACTTGATCGTCCACATGCGCAGGATGGTGCGGATCAGTCCGTGCTCGCGCCACCGGCGCGCCGAACTCACCACCGTCGCGCGCAGACAGGCGATACGACCGGCATGGCGCAGCCGGCGCGCGAAGTCCACGTCCTCGCAAAGCTCGATTTCCTGAAAGCCGCCGAGCCGCGCGAAAATTTCCGGCCGGGTGAAGATCGCCTGATCGCCGGTCGCGCTGCGCATCAGGCGCGACCGCGTGCTGATAAACCACTCGACCATCCGGTATGCCCACGAGGGATCGTCGAGTTGGATATCGAAGCGGCCCCCGACGACCGTCGTGTCCTGCAATGCGCGATCGATCTGGCGCGCGAAGTCCGGCGGCACAATCGTGTCCGCGTGAACGAAGACGAGCGCGTCGCTGGGCGATGCGGCTCGCGCACCAGCATTCATCTGACGCGCGCGGCCGCGCGGGCCAGCAATGACGCGATCGGCCAGCGGCATTGCGATGGCGATGCTGTGATCGTCACTGCCGCCGTCGACGACGATGATTTCCGCATCCCGTGCGCCGCGACGCAGCGCGCGCAAGGTCGCCGCGATCGCGCGCTCTTCATTGAGCATCGGGACGACGACCGCGAGCTTCACGACTCGGGCTTAATCACGACCCGCCGTCCCTG
>Ga0074045_10003892_pt1 | contig 13362 bp, 13 predicted proteins | sample BogForMeECP23OM2_FD_94442 | JGI IMG/M metagenome (GOLD analysis project Ga0074045, IMG submission 94442) | Bog forest soil microbial communities from Calvert Island, British Columbia, Canada - Bog Forest MetaG ECP23OM2 | ecosystem: Environmental > Terrestrial > Soil > Wetlands ... | reverse complement strand
GCGGCGCCTGCAGCAGCTCGGCATCTGCCGAACTCGCCGCAATGGACGGGCTGGAATCGTCGGCAGGTGCAATGTTGGCAGGAGCATCGACCTGCTCGACTGGGGACCGCATCGCGTCGACGGTCTGCGGGTGGGCCTCCGATTTGTCTTGTCGCTCTTTGCCTTTCATCTCGCCCTTACCCTCGCCGGGGCTGCGACTGCTCACCTTCCGATCCCTGGTCTCGCGGTTGGCATTTTCCTTGGCTGAGTTCGTCACAGACCCGCCGGTTTCAGACTTCGACTTCGATTCGTACGCGGCTTGCCTCACTTTCAATCCGCTCTGCGGCTCGACGAACTTTTTGCCGTCGGCGCCGTTGTCAATTCTCCCCGTCATTTCGTTCTTCATTGAGGAAGCAGTAGCACTTGACACGGCAACCGCAGACGCGCGCTCCAGCGACGCGATAAACCCAAGTGCCTCTGGCTTAGTCTGCGAAGACGCATCAACAGGTGTTCCAGTCGCAAGTCTCGGCAAGGATAAAAGCACGCTACGGGTAGAGCACGTCGAGCACCATCTCTGAACTGCCTTAGTCTTTCGACACTGCCGAAATCTGTGATGAAAACTAAAGACTTGTCCGAATACTGCCCATCAATATGACCGGGCCGAGGAGAGCGATCTGGAAGTGGGCAAAGTTTGCCGATAGGCTGGACTGGGCAATCTCTGCCTAGTTGCGCTTTTGGCGGGAGATAAAGACATCGTCGAGGACTTTTTGTTCCTGGCGGCCCTGCTGGACATCATGAGCTTCCAGTTGCCTGTCACGAATCTCGGTCAGTATCTCGCGATCACGACGGGCGGCCTGGCAAACTTTCAACTGCCGTTCGTTGTCTGCCTTCAGCTTCCGCAGACATATGCTAAGTTTTTCTGTCTTCTCCGCCAGCGCCTTTCGCTCTGCTTCCCAAGCATGCAGTTGATAGGCAGGCACCGGCTGCTTCAGTTCGCGCTCGCGTGCGGCGACCATTTCTCCTGACTGAGCGTCCAGACACTCGATCCGTTGCATTGTGAGCGCGATTTCATGTTGAATCTGTTCCAGTTTGCGTTGCTCGTGCTCCTCCATGCTTTCGCGAACGCTCAGAACGGCAGCCAGGGGGAATCGGAAAGCCATCGTCAGTTAGGGATCGCGAGCAAACGATCGATGGTATTGGAGAGCTCGGGCAGATCGTCAGGAAGTTGCTGAAGAAATGAGTTCATGGCTGGCAGCAGCTCGATGGCCTTGTCCAAAACCGGGTCTGCCCCCTTTTGGTAGGCACCAATTCGAATCAGGTCTTCGGAACGCGTATACGCGGCCCACAAGGTGCGAAGTGCGTTGGCTTTGCTAACGTGCTCGGGCGGTACTATGTTCGGCATTAAGCGGCTCAGACTATCGAGCACCGAAATCGCAGGATAATGGTTGCGTATCGCAAGACTGCGATCGAGAACAACGTGACCGTCTAACAACGATCGGACTGTGTCCACCACGGGGTCCTGCTGGTCATCGCCCTCCATCAGCACGGTGTAAAAGGCTGTGATGCTGCCGTGCGAGAAGTGACCCGCTCTTTCCACCAGACGAGCCAACATGTTGATCACCGACGGCGTATATCCTTTGGCTGTCGGCGGCTCTCCTGCCGCCAGTCCAATCTCGCGTTGCGCCATGGCGAACCGAGTAACCGAATCGACCACCAGCAGGACATCTTTCCCAAGCCCGGCAAAGTACTCTGCGACCGCGGTTGCCGCTAAGGCGGCCCGGATCCGCAGCAACGGCGATTGATTGGAAGTGGAAGCCACAACGACGGACCGGCGGCAGCCGTCCTCTCCCAGTACCTCGAGAAAATCCCCGACTTCTCGGCCGCGCTCGCCCACCAACGCAAGCACCGTGAGATCGGCGGTCGTACCTCGGGCCATCATTCCGATCAACGTGCTCTTACCAACGCCGCTGCCACCGAAGATCCCGAGGCGCTGCCCTCGGCCACATGTCAGGAAACCATCGATCGCCCGGATGCCGCATCCCAGAGGTTCGCGAATCGGTACTCGGCTGAGAGGGAGCGGTGCGGCCCCGTCCACGAGCACAGTTTTGGCAGCGCGGTACTCGCCTTTCGAGTCCAGTGGCGCCCCGGTTGCGTCGATCACCCGTCCCAGTAATTCCGGACCAACTCGTATCGACGGTCGGGTTCCCCAGGTGACGATGCGGTCGCCGAAGCGAATTCCTTGCGGAGCTTCGACCGGCATCGAGAGGATAGTGGCGCCCCGAAAGCCCACAATTTCCCCAGCGAAGCGGCTGCCGTTCTCGGTCACGATCTCGCATGATTCGCCGACCGAGCAAAACGGACCGGCCGACTCAACCAGGCTTCCTATCACCTGCATGACGCGTCCCTGCCACCTTAAGGTCGAGGCTCCACGCAGCCGGTTTAGGTACGGCGCCAGCCCGCTGCGGCTCATCGCTCTCCCGGGCGTTGCGCGAGAAGGTCGAAGAAGCCGCGTTCGATTTCTTTCAATTGCGCATCGATGCTCACGTCGGCGGTGCCCAGCTCTGTTTCCAGCACACAATCGCAGTCTTTCAACTGCGAGTCCTCGAGGATCTCGACCTTGGAGCCGCGAAGGTGCATCTGGAAGTAGTCGCGCCAGCGCTCGCATTCGTCCGGTCGCACGCGAATAATTACGTTCGAGCGATGCTGCAGGTTCTCGACCGCGACCCGGGCAAGCGCCGCCAGCAACATGCGATCAATCTGGACCTCCCGGTGCAGTATTTTGCCGGCAATCGCAAGTGCCAGCTGCACCAATTCGCTCTCGACGCGAGAGTAATACTCTTCGCGCTGCTGCTTGAAATTCGCAACGGCCTCGACCATCGCTAGCCGTTCGGTCGAGAGTTTACCCTCGTACTCCTGACGCAGCCTAGCCTCCACTTCCGCGACGGTCTCCGCTCGTACCTGCAGAATCCGTTGCTGCAGTTGTTCCTTACTGTACGATTCCGCACTCCCATGCTCCGCCGATTGCAAGATTGCCATTTCCGACCAATGTGCGGCTTGCAGTGGCCCTTGACCAGCTTCGATATCGTGATACAGGAGTGAAGTCACGGGTTCACCGTGCCCGGTACTGAAGTCGCTAGACGACATACTCATCCGCTCCATCGCTCTTTAACACGATTTTGCCTTCAGCTTCGAGCTTTCGCGCAATGGCAACGATTTCCTGCTGGGCTTTGGAAACGTCTCTGGATCGTACCGGACCGAGCGCCTCCGAGTCCTCCTGCAGCATTTCAATCGCACGCGATGACATGGTGCGGAAGAAGTGACTCTTGACCTCTTCGGTTGCGCCCTTCAATGCCAGCGTGAGCGTCTTCTTATCAATCGCCGCCGCCAACTCGCGAAGCTGCTGTTCAGGAACCTCGACGAAGTCTTCAAAGGTGAACATAAGGTCGCGGATATTGATCGCAAGCGTCGGTTCCTGCCGCTCGATATTTTCCAGGATGTTGCGCGCATCCTCGGCGTCGAGACGGTTCATAAGTTCGGCAACGCTCGTAAACCCGGAATACGCTCGTCGGCCGGAGGTTCCTAAGGATTGCAATCGTCGATTGAGGATGATCGACACCTTTTCCGCCATTTCCGGCGAGCACTGGCGCAGGTTGGCCAGGCGCCTCACGGATTCCGCCCGAACCTCCTCCGGCAACTTCATCAGCAATGACGATGCCAGCTTGGAATCCAGGTTACCGAGGACCAGGGCCACGGTCTGGGGATGCTCGGTTTCCAGGAAGCGTGCCAGTTGCTGCGGATCAGCTTTCTGCAGTGACTCCACTTTGCCGGCATTGAGTTCACTTGCCCTTGACAGCTTGAGCAGCATCGCATCGGCCCCGTGTTCGCCGAATGCTTTTACCAGCAACCGGGTTGCGTACTCAAGCCCCCCCTCCGCGACGTATTCCTGGGTTAGGGCCAGCTTGCAGCACTCCTCCAGTACTTGCTCAGAGACCTCCGCAGGAACGCTTTTGAGATTCGAGAGTTCTTCGGTAATCCGCTGCACTTCGGAGTCGCTGATGTGGCGGAAGATCGTCGAGGCGGCGTCCTCGCCGAGCAGCGCCAAGAGAATCGCGGCTTTACGAGGCCCACTTAATTTGGCCGCCTCCCGGCCTGCGCTCATATTTCATCCTCGCGCAGAAGGGCTTGTATGAGTCGGCCCGTGTTGGCGGGCTCTTTCTGCACCCGGTTCATGAACTCCTGCTTGAGTTGCGCTGCGCGCTGCGGGAGTTCGGCAACATCGGTCTGCGAAAGGTCGCCAGCAATTCCCTTCTTGGTTTTCGAAATGCTTCTAACCCCCCTTCCCTCTAATTCTTTGAAGACTGCGATCGCTTGCTTCTTGATCGGTCGCAGCATCAATACATAAGCAAGCAGGAACAACAACAGCAGTGCACTGTAGCGGATTACATTGGGCCAATCCTTCAGGGTCGTTCGGAAGCGTTCCGTTTTAGTGGGTGCGGGGTCGTCATGCACGACCGGGCGTTCAAAGGAAAGGTTCTGCACACTGAGGGTGTCGCCGCGAGCCGTGTCCAGACCAATGGTGTTCTTTGCGAGTTCCTCGATCTGCTTCATTTCCTCCGGTGTGCGTTTCCGGCGCTCTTCGACTGTCTTCCCGTCCTTTTGAACAACCCGGGACGCATCATCGATCAGCAACGATGCGGAAATACGCTGGATTCGCCCAGCCGGATTCGTGGTATGACGAACCAGCTTGTTGACAGCGTACGTCCCGCTTTCACTCTTGGTGCGCTGCGAATTGTCGTCGGCCCTGTCGTCGGCCGCTGGCTGGGCTGACGTCTTCTGCGCTCCGGGGACGTTGCTGGAGGTTCCGGGTACCCCCCCGATTGCCGCTCCCCCTCCCACCTGTTCTTCGGTGCGTTGCATAGTTAGGGTGACCGTCGCAGCCGGGTCGTACTTCTCCTCGCTTACCTCGCTTGTGCTGGGATCGTATTCCACGTTGACGCTGGCGCGCACGCTCTGCTCTCCGACAACGGGGGAGAGGATGGCTACCAGGCGTCGCGTCAATTCCTGCTCCGTAGCACCACTCGCTGGCGATTCGCGATGTTGGGTTCCAATGGGACGGCTCGTATACGCATCAATCACCACCACGTTTTCCGGCTTGAGTTCGTCAACCGCGCCTGACACCAGCCGCGAGATCGCCATCTCGGTTTCTTCGGAGAGAGTTCCGCGACGCAACCTAAGTATCACGGAAGCTTTGGCGGCCCGCTCCCGGTCGATAAATACGGAGTCTGTGGGCATCACCAGGTGAACTCGTGCGCTTTCTACATCGTGCAAAGTCTGGATCGTACGTTCCAGTTCACCTTCCATCGCACGCTGGTAGTTCACCTTCTCATCAAACTCCGTCTGCCCCCACGCCACCTTGTCGAATAGCTCGAATCCCAACCGTCCGCTTGGTGGCAGGTCGTGCGATGCAATCTCTAAACGGGCGGCGTCCAACTTGTCGGCGGCCACTCGTATTGATTTGCCATCAGCGCCCAGTTCCGTCGAAATGTGTTTTGTGGCTAACTGGGCTGCGATCGACTCCGCTTCTGCGGGCTCCAACCCGTTGATGAGCGGTTTATAGTCAGGCGAGCCGACCAAGCGCGCAAATAGCAACACGACAGCAGCCGTGATGACAGCACCGCCGAGGAGCAACGCACGTTGCTTCCCCGAAAGGCCGTTCCAGAACTGCCCGAGTTGATCGATGACTTTGCTCACGCTCGTCATAGCGTGTTAACTAGAACTGCATCTTTTCAATTTCTTGATACGCGTTTACGATCTTGTTCCGAACCTGCATCATCAGTTGGAAAGCCACGTCGGCCTTCTCGACCGCGATCATTACGTTGTGCACATCGGAGCGGTCGCCTTGCATCAGGGCACTCACCTGCTGGTTGGCATTCGCGTGCAGGTCTTCAACTTGGTCAATCGCGCTCCGCAGTACGTCGCCGAAACCGGGTTCGTTCGTTCCCGTTGCCGGAGTGCCGGTCGCGGGAGGAATGAGGGGGGGATATGCACCGCCCACGATGGTGTTGTTCATATTTGACCTCCGAAGTCTCGGCTCACTTCAGTATGTCCAGGGATTGTTGAATCATCTGCTTCGACGCATTGACCGCTGACGCGTTGAGTTGGTAGGCGCGCACCGCACCCATGAGGTCCACCATTTCCTGCACTGGATTGATCGCAGGATAGGCGACGTAACCGTTCTGGTCTGCGTCTGGATGCCCAGGCTCGTAACGCATGACGGGAGGCGTGGGATCATCGATGACCTTGGCTATGCGTACGGCGCCCACTCTTCCACCGGTCAGTTTGTTCAGTCCGGTCAATAACAATTGAAAAGTGGAGGACCCGGGACTGGAAAACACCACTTGTTTGCGGCGAAATGGGCCGGATCCATTGGCGGTGTGCGTGGTTTCTGCGTTCGCCATGTTCGCGGCCACGATTTCAGCGCGCTGCCGCTCGGCAGAAAGCGCGGAACCACTGACCTCAAGCGTACTGAACAGGCCCATAACTATTTCCCTTCGTTAATGGCATAGATCAAGCGGTGGAACTCAGACTTCACCAGCTGAACGCCAATCTCGTATTGCATTTGCGTCTCTGAGAGCATTAGGCCTTCTCGGTCCAGGTTCACGTTGTTCCCGTCCGGCCGCTCGACGAGTCCGGCAACTTTGACGGCAACCGGAGTGAACTGCGACGGGCCGCTATCGTTCAAGGCACGCTGCATCTCGGCTCGGAAGTCGATATCCCGCGTGTGGTATCCAGGAGTATCGATATTGGCCATGTTGGAGACCGTCACCTGGTGGCGATCTGAGGTGAGATCCAGGTATCGCTCCAGCACCGGGATCATCGGCGTCGAAGACACTTATGCAAACCTCCGGGGCGGTAGCCCGTATTCGCGAATCTTGTTGCGTATCGTCCGGAGACTGATACCCAGCATCTCCGCCGCTCTTGTGCGATTGCCATCGGTCAGACCCAGGGTTTTCTCCAACAATTGCCGTTCCAAATGGCGAATCGGGGTACCAGGCACGACCACGTCTGACTGAACGATGCTCGACCCCGAAGATACCGCCTGTTCCAGTTCGAGAAACTCCTGGTCAAGGCATTCGGGACCAAGTTCCGCAGTCTGGTTTAATGCCACAACCCGTCGCATGTAGTTGAGGAGTTCGCGCACGTTTCCCGGCCAGGCGTATGCCTGCAACCTTTGAATGAACTCGGGGTGAAGGCGTTGTGCTGGACGCCGGCTCTGGGCGGCAAACTTCTCGGCAAAGAACTTGGCCAACGTCGGTATGTCTTCCCGGCGTTCCCGCAGCGGAGGAAGGGAAAGCGGAATTACATTCAACCGATAGTAAAGATCGGCGCGAAACTTCCCTTGTTCCACCCTGCCTCGTAGCGACACATTTGTGGTGGCGATTACCCGGATATCAACGTGAGTGGTGCGGGTCTCTCCTAACCTCTCAAACTCACGCTCCTGCAGCGCACGAAGCAGTTTAGGCTGCAGGTTTAGCGGCATCTCGCCGATCTCGTCGAGCAAAAGCGTCCCGCTGTTGGCCAGTTCGAACTTGCCGAACTTCATCGCGGTAGCACCGGTGAACGCGCCTTTGGCGTGTCCAAACAGTTCGCTTTCGAGCAGTTGCTCTGGCACGGCAGCACAGTTCACGGCAACAAAAGACTTCGTAGCACGGTCGCTCATGTCGTGGATGTAACGCGCGAGAAGCTCTTTCCCAGTTCCGCTCTCCGCTTCAATGAGGACGTCGGCCTCAGTTGTGGCTGCGATGCGGGCCCGCTCAATCGCACGCCTGAGCGACGGCGCCCGGCCAACCAGCTCGCAGTCCGGATCAAGTTCCGCGCAATTCCCCGCCTGCTTCATGACCCGCTCCACCGCAGAGCGCAATTGTTCGAACGACACCGGCTTGATAAGGTAATCGCAGGCGCCGCTGCGGATCGCGCGGACGGCTTCGGGTACGCTGCCGTAAGCCGTGAGCAGGATCACCGCGGTCGAAGGTGAAGCGTTGCGCACCGCGTGCATCACGTCGACGCCATTCCCGTCAGGCATGCGCACGTCCGTCACCACCAGGGGAAAGGGACCGCATGCGAACTTACGAATGGCCTCCTGTGCGCCGGCCGCGGTCTCGACCCGCCAGCCCTGCCGCTGAAAACTGAGCTGGAGAGCCGTGCGTACTCCCGGCTCGTCATCGACGACTAGTACCGCTGAATTCGGATAATCCTTCATAACGCCAGAAACTCCAAGGTAAACGTTGTGCCCCGGTTCACACGGCTGCGAACGCGAATCCTTCCGCGATGTTGTTCGACAATTCGCTTGCAAACAGCCAGTCCAAGGCCGGGAGTGTTGCCGCTGCCGCTGAACCCCGGCTCGAAAATATGAGCCATGTGGTCTGGCCGAATCCCTCGCCCGACGTCGGCGACTCGGATGCTCGCGTGGATCTCTTCGTCGACCCGCTTTGCCCGAACAGAAATCGACAGCCTGCCTCCACCGGGCATGTTACGGATTGCATTGCAAGCCAAGTTCAGCATTACCTGCTGCAGCGCGTTTGCATCACCCGCGATTCGCAGATCGCGGGCCTGGTCTTTGAAGCTAACCTCGACCTGGCCTTGTCGAGCGATAGGCCGGATGAATTCAACTGTGTTCTTCACGACCTGGCCAACCGCGATTGGAGACAGATGAGAGTGTCCCGCGCTATGGAAGCGCAATACATTGTTTACCGTTGCTGAAAGTGTTCGGATGCCTGCCTGGAGGTGGGAAATGTGCTCTGATGACCCTGGCTGCTCATCGGCGATTAAACCGGCAAACAGTTCAAGGCTGGCCAGTGGGTTTCGGATCTCGTGCGCAAGCACGGCAGACATCTCCGCCAGGGCCAGCGTGTTGCGGGCGGCCTCGCGCTCCTGCTCCAGTTCCTTCTGGGCGGTAACATCTCGCAGGGTCAGGACAGTTTGCCGGGCATCCTCACTTTGCCTGCCACTCACATTCACAATTAGACGGCGGCTGCGCACCGCGAGCCATCGTTTGGCTGACTTCGTCGGAACGCAAAATTCTTCTTCCATGTCGCGATCGGAAGAACTCTCGACAAACCCCGCCAGATGAGTCTTCATATGTGTCGGGAGCTCACTAAGGCTGCGTGCCCCCGCAGCTTCGAGGTCGAGCAAGCGCTTGGCCTCGGCATTCATCAGAGTGATCGTTCGGTTGGCCTCTAACACCAACACACCGCACGGCAAGGCGCCGACGATGCGCTGCAGCGCGAGCCTCATGTGCTCGTTCTGCACGACGATGGAATTCAGGGCGGCATTCCGTTCCTCCAGCTCCTTGCGGAGTTGAACAACTTCCAGCTGTAGGTCATGGTAGGAGCGTTCCAGGCATCCGGCCGCGGCAATGAATTCGGAGAAAGCACCCGCAAGAACCGTTCTGTCGCTCGGTGGCTCGACCGCTGGACCGTTGATTGGAATCACATGAGAACTAGGCAACATATGCCTAGTAGACATGCAAGACGATTGCCAAATCCGAAAAGGTGTCGAAAACGCGAGAGAAGATCAAAGGATAATGTGTTCCGCCTTGATTTCCAGGTCGTCCCCCATGAGGATGCTCGCCCGCTCGATCACATTGCGCAGCTCACGAACGTTTCCCGGCCAAGTGTGCTGGTGCAGAACTGAGAGAGCATCTGCGTTCAGAAAGCCTCCTGGTCTGAACCGAGTGGCAAAGCTCGCCGCCAGCGGGGATATGTCATCGAAGCGGTCGCGTAGCGGCGGCAGTTTAATTGGGAATACCGCGAGGCGATAGTAGAGATCTTCACGAAAGGCTTTTTGCTCTACCAGTTTGCGCAGGTCCGCATTAGTTGCGGCGATCACACGCACGTCAACGCGGAAGTTGTCTGAACTGCCGAGTCGTTGCACTTCACCTTGCTCCACAAAGCGTAATAGTTTGCTTTGCAGCGCATGCGGCATCTCGCCGATCTCATCCAGGAATAGTGTTCCACCTTGCGCAGCGTGGATGCGTCCGATCCGCGATTGCACCGCGCCAGTAAACGCACCTTTTACGTAACCGAAAAGCTCGGCTTCAAGCAGCGGCTCCGGAATAGCTGCGCAATTGATAACCGCGAATGGGTGGCTCCGGCGGGTGCTCAGCTGATGAATCGCCTGCGCGATCAGGTCTTTGCCGGTGCCACTCTCGCCCGTCACCACAACCGTGGTATCCAGCCTCGAAATCAGGCGGGTGACACGATATACCTGCTGCATGGCAGCAGACGCGCCGACCATCCCGGGCAGTCCAGAAGGAGCTTCGCTAACACAATTCTCGTCCCGCACGTCCACGGCCGCCGTCGTGTTGGTCTGGATCGAGCCACTACGCTCCAGGATTTCAATCACTTGTACTGCCAGCGGCGAGGGCGATGAAGAGCGAAGGAGAGGCTGGCCGGTGTGCGAGTTCACCGTAACGATCTGAACATTAGGAAACTGCCCACGAATCCGGCTACCGAAATCATTGGGTTCCAGGTCCGAGAGCAACGGGTCAAGCAGCAGAACGTGACTTTCTTTCTCGTACATCTTCTCCACGGCAGCGGCGCCGCTCTCGGCTTCAGACAAGACGTAGCGAGAAGACTCCAGTCTGTCACACAGGGCGTGACGCAGGCTAGGGTTCGAGCTGACGACGAGGACCCCAATGGAGTGTTTGATATCGTACGGAGAAGCTGCAGCGGTTGAAGTGGCCATGATGAACTCGGTACTCCGAAGATTAGAAATAGATGAAAGACCTACTTCATTATTCGTTTCGCTGGTACTTTGCTTTCCCTGGCGCAGTTTCATGATATCCGACAAGCGGAAAGCAGATTGTTACCGCCAATGGTGCCTGGTGGTAGCAGAAAGAACCCTGTTGGGCTTCGACAATCGCTTTGGTTAGGGTGATGGCTCGCTTGAATTCACACCCCTCGGGCTTGATATGCGTCGACTGGGAGTGATTCGCAACGCACACTTCGATCGTAGCTGCTTTGTGCACAACTGCAAGCAAGACGGTGTCCGGCGCTCGCGAAACACTCTGCACGGCTTGCAACGCGTAGAACAGGGCTTGACGAACACGGGTTTCACAGACGTGGATCAAAGGCAACCGTTCCGGGCACTCGAGCTGGAATTGAACCCCCGAAGCCCGTATGATGCAACCCAGATCCTCGGCAACCGACAATACAAGGGGGATGATCTGGACCGCCGACTGCGGCTCGTCGTCCTTCGCGATCCGCACCAGCTCGCGAAGGTAGGAAAACAACTCAACCACCCGACTGAGTGCGTGAAGCGATTCTTCTATGGCGGCGAGGCAGTTCGCCGCATCGCCCTTCATGACACAGAGTTCCAGTTTCCCTTGCATGATCGCGAGTGGCTGAGCAATGTCATGCATGCCTTGAGATAGACTCTGCAGCAGAGCCGATTGCCGCTCCGACTCTGCGCTATCAACTCCTTGGCGGCTATGGTTCATCGCTAAGCACGTAGCCGACGCCGCGCATCGTCCGGATCAGCTTTTTTTCCCCGTCGAGGTCAACCTTGTCTCGAACATACTTCAAATAAACGTCGACCACATTCGTCGACGGATCGAAAGGAATGTTCCAGACTTCCTCCATGATGGTGGCTCGGGATATGGGACGGTCCGCATTCCGCATCAAGAACTCAAGGACAGCGAATTCCCTGGGCGTAAGGTCGATCCGCCGTCCATTGCGGTCCACTTTCCATCCCTCACGATCGAGAGTGAGGTCACCGACCTTCGACACCTGTGAAACCGCTCCCGAACTCCTTCGCAAGAGGGCACGGACACGGGCGAGCAGCTCTGTGAAAGAGAATGGTTTAATCAAACAATCATCGGCACCGCTGTTGAGCGATAAGACTCGGTCCTCAATGCGGCTTCGGCCGGTAAGCACAAGAACCGGAAGTTTAGGATGGGAAGGGCGGAGCAGGCACAACAATGCAACGCCATCGAGCTTGGGCAGGTTCAAGTCGAGCAGAACAAGATCGTACTTCTCCCTTTGCAACACGTCGTGAGCGTATTGTCCGTCATGAGCGAGATCCACGCGGTAGCATTCTGCCTCAAGTTCGCGACGCAAAAAGTTTGCCAAAGGCAGGTCATCTTCTACGACCAAGATGCGGCCAGCCACCTTGGTAGTGAACTCTGCGACTGAGTTTTTGGCTGTCATATTACCTCGAAGGCGCCCTGAATGCCGGCACCGTTCAAATACCATTTCGGATCCCGATCGACCGTATCGCTGAGTACGCATCTGAGCACTGGAAAAGCACAAAACTGAAGCGCCCCTTGAACGCACAGACGAATTGTGTGGCGAATAGCACTGCAATGTCGCAGATGTTTGCTGTCGTTGACACTTAGCCACCTAATCTCCAGCCGAGTTGGGCGTCGCCATATAAGTTAAGAGTCGGCACAGAAAAATGCAGGGATAAAACAATGTGCGAATACACGAAAGTAACTCCTTTTCCCGTTTCGGCACGCTTGAACTGGTGCAAGAAGGAATGAAAATAGGCCTCATAGGCGGCAGGCGGGCCTTGCCCAGTTGACAGATGGGCAGGGTTTGCCTAGCTCGAGCAATTGCGGCAGATCACACCTGACGGGCCATCAGCCAAGTATCGTCAATGGTGCAGGTTAGACTCTTTGTCCCGTCGCGCTCGTTTGGCAAGAGACGTGCACTGTTCTTTGCGACATATCGGCAAGAAAAGTTCAGCCAGAACAATGCTGATACGACACTGGAACGAAAAGTTCCCTTTTGAGGAGACAGCCATGTCAGTCTCGGGCATTTCCAGCAGTAGTCTTGTTGACTACAACACCCAGAGCGTTCAGAACAGGATGCAACAGTTTCAGCAAGCATTTCAGCAACTCGGCAAAGATCTGCAGTCCGGGAATCTGACTGCCGCACAAACGGATTTTGTGGCCGTGCAACAGTCCAGGCCGCATACAAATTCTGCTTCATCGTTGCAGCACCATAATCTGATTGCACAGGACTTCAAGCAGCTTGCCACGGATCTTCAGTCCGGAAACATTTCGGCTGCCCAGAAAGACTACGCGACGGTTCAGCAGGACTTTCAGAATGGAGCCGCGCATGGGCAACATCCTCATCAGGGTGGCGGCGGGAGCGGAACGAGTGCGATCGGTAGGTTGCTTGCACCGCTGGGCCACGCGGTGCAATCCGGAGCGGTTTTGGGCAGCCATTTGCTTGGCCCGTTTGGCCCAGTGCTGCGATCTAGCAAGCTGCTTGCGACTCAGCAGCCATACAGCACGGTGCAGCAGGCCGTTCAGCAATTTGCCCAAATTAACGCCCTGCCGATGCAGGAGTCGTCCCAGTCCAGTTCGGATGGCATATC
>Ga0074045_10003891_pt1 | contig 13364 bp, 9 predicted proteins | sample BogForMeECP23OM2_FD_94442 | JGI IMG/M metagenome (GOLD analysis project Ga0074045, IMG submission 94442) | Bog forest soil microbial communities from Calvert Island, British Columbia, Canada - Bog Forest MetaG ECP23OM2 | ecosystem: Environmental > Terrestrial > Soil > Wetlands ... | reverse complement strand
TTTGTCGTTACAGTGCTAATCTTCTTCATTGCCGGTCTCCTTTATCTCCTTGCGCTTCGAGCGCGTCGATAACTTGGGAGCTTATCGCATCCCGCCGGAGACCGGCATTCTCATCCCATCTGAACTCGCCTCCAGGTACAGGCAATATTTCGACGGGCTATGGCGGGGTCTGTAGACCCCCAGGATGGCGCACAGGACGGCGGGAGCGGCCCATTCTGGGGACCGCCGAGGACGCCAAATGATGAAGATAAACGAGTTATCTGCTACAGCTTGGGTGGCTACATGATTTCGGGTAACTCCACACGGGACTCTACTGTAACTGCCAATAGCACCAAGGTGGCTTGTACCTCCGGGCGGCTTCTGGCATCTTACAGTTATAGAAGTAAGGTTTGCGGCTTCGGCAAACCAGGAGTGTGGGGCTCCAAATGAAGAGTCTGGGCAAAGTGATCCGGTCGGTGCAAGCCTTCAGCCGCGAATTGTCTCGCAGGTCGAGTGCGACCGACGCCAAGCGCATGCCTGCAATCGGTGTGGCATTGGGCGGAGGTTTTGCCCGCGGCATCGCGCACATCGGAGTCCTCAAGGCCCTCGAAGAAGAAGGCATTCCGGTGAGCATGATTGCCGGTACTAGTGTAGGCGCGATCATGGGTGCCGCATATTGTAGTGGACTTACGATCGCTGAGCTGGAAGAAATCGCCCACCAAGTTCGCTTCACCACCTTCGCCCGCTGGACGCTCTCGCGATACGGTTTTGCCTCGAACGACCGCATGACCGCGTTTCTCACGCGCACATTGAAGGTACAGACATTTGAACAATTACGCATTCCTCTCGGGGTTACGGCCACCGACTTCAACACCGGGAAGGGAACGGTCTTCACCTCCGGCCCGATCATCGATCCGGTGCGGGCGAGTTGCGCCTATCCCGGAATGTTCCTGCCGGTCGAGATTCGTGGGAGTTGGCTGGTGGATGGCATGCTCTCCTACCCCGTGCCGACGGTTCCTCTGCGTGCAATGGGCGCGCAGCGGGTGCTGGGCGTGCACCTGAAGGGGCAGTGGTCGAAGACGACCGCCCCCCGGCATTACTTTGACGTGATCGGGCAATCGTTTGCCATCGCGCAGGACATGATGAGTTCCGTGTGGCGAAACGCCGCCGATATCGTGATCGAGCCCGATGTCGCGGGTTTTGACTATGACGACTTTAAGCGCGCTGACGAATTAATCCACGTCGGCGAAGTGGCTATGCGTCGTGCGCTGCCCGCAGTCCGGCAATGGCTGGAGGATCCTGCGGAAGGCGCCAGCCCTCTGAAGGCGCCTACGCTGGTCGGAAGTCCAGCGCCCCTACCGGCGGACTGAAACCGCGTGGATCCGCAGTTTCTATAAGCAATTTCTTCATGCGTGTCTCCGGTCTAAACGTCCGGTCTAAGCAACATCCGGTCTAAACATAAGGAGACGCCTTCAGAGTTACCTTCCGGGGTCAGAAGAAGCGTCGCACAATGAAGCCCTGTCCTGCCCGCTCTCTAAACGTCACCGCGTGAAGATCCGCAATGGGCGCGGCATTTGTCGCCGCCATTAGTGCATGAGTAATTCTATTTAACTTGACATCATCGACGAAAGTGCTAACATCCCGGAAAGTTTTCTAACCTTTGAGCCGCCTCGAAGGGGTTCTGGCATCAATGAGAGGGCCGCATGCTATCCACGCAGAGGCCCCAACTCGCAACCAAACCTTTGACAGTTTCGACTGCTCAATTACAACCGTAAGACGCGTGTCTCTGACGAATGGACAGGACTTACGCGTTGCGTGCTTCCTGATTTGCTGTTGTTAGTTCGAGGAAGCTAACCTCCACCACTATCGTCTGCAGAACCATGAGGAAAGTTCTGTCTCTGGCGTGTCTTCACGCCACGGGCAGGGCGGCGGCATTGCATACCCCGGCAATGTCGTTCCTGGGTAGTGCAGCCAGAATCCAGGTGTGTATCTCCGGGGTTAATCAAGTGAGTCGTTACAAGGAGGAATTTGTGATCTGGAGAGAGAGATTCACATCAGCCTTAGCTTTAGTCGTGCTGTTCCTTGCCGGAACGGCATTTGCTCAAACCGACCCTGGAGTTCAGAGTGCAAGCCGCGGCACCGGTGGGACAATCATTGATCCGGCGAATGACCCGAACGGCTTCACCGCTTTTTTCAACGACGGTCTCAATCGCTTCCAGGAAGTGGAGACAGTTTCCAACTCCGCTAACGTGGGTCTGGGACCGCGGTTTAACTCGAATCAGTGCAGTTCGTGCCACGCGCAACCCGCACCTGGCGGGACAGGGGCTGCCGTCAATCCCCAATTCCTTTTTACCAGCAACGGGGTTGCGCCCGGCGACACCACACCATATTTCCTTACGGCCAATGGTCCGACCGTGGAAGTACGGTTTCCTTACTTCCTTACCTCCAGCGGAACGGCCAACACCAAAGCTCCCAATGGCGGGGTGGAAGACCTGTTCACGGTTACGGGCCGCCCCGATGCCGGCAGTTGCAGCTTGCCGCAGCCGAATTTCAGCGCTGCTCAGGCAGCGAACGACATCATATTCCGCATTCCGACGCCGGTCTTTGGCGCGGGCTTGATCGAGAACCTCGACGACTCAACCCTGCTGATCAACCAGGCCGCTAGTATCGTCAACCACTTTGGCATCGCCGGCACTTTCAACCGCAGCGGCAATGATGGCACCATCACCCGCTTTGGCTGGAAGGCGCAGAACAAGTCGCTGCACATCTTTGCCGGTGAGGCTTACAACGTGGAGATGGGCATCAGTAACGAACTGTTCCCACAAGATCGTCCGCTGCCGGAGGAAGACCAGCAGGGCACAGGGCTGTCGACGAGTTGCTTGAACCTTGGCGGAGCTGGTTACCCGGAAGATGTATCCAACCCAAACTCGACCCCGAGCGCTGCGGTTCTTGATGACGTTTCGGCGTTTGCCAACTTCATGCGGCTCCTGGCTCCGCCTCCGACCGGTGGGGTTGTGCTGAATGGGCAACCAGTCCCCGCCACATCGATCGCCAACGGCAGTGCCTTGTTTAGCTCGATCGGCTGTGCCACCTGCCACAATCCAACGCCAGGCACGACGCAAGTGTCAAACTTCGCACCAGCGTTAAGCAATGTCCCGGTGCCTGCGTTCTCAGATCTTGAGATCCATAAAATGGGTACCCGCCTTGAAGACTTCGTCTCGCAAGGAGGGACCGGCGGCACACAGTTCCGCACGGCTCCCTTGTGGGGCCTGGGACAGCGGATATTCCTGCTGCACGATGGCCGCACCACCGACCTGTACACGGCGATCCTGGACCACAAGAGCTCCGGCAGCGAAGCCAACACCGTGGTGACGCATTTCTCCAGCCTCACCACCAGCCAGCAGCAGGACCTGTTGAACTTCCTGCGCTCGCTGTAGCCGTTCGCTCAACCTGGCTGGCGAGACACGGAGGAGTCTCGCCAGTTCTTTTCCAACTTACAACGAAGCCAGGATGTAATGTGCAACTGATCTGCCGGTGCACCCGGTCGAAGTCGAAATCCTTGCTCGCGCTCCAAGGAGAAATATGTATTCCCGATTCTTAGGATGGTTAGCGGTCGTCGTCGGATCCATATCGTTTTTGTCGTTGTCGTTATCCTCATCGTTAGCCTCGGGCCAAAAGACCGAACCGCAAAGCATGCGGTCGCCGGAGCCAGACATTCTGGTAAGGGGCGCCTGGTCGAGCGCCAGTGACTCCGTAACTCCCCTGCCAGAAGGCGGAAGCGTGACTAATAACGTCTTCCATAACCAGTATTTCGGCATGACTTACACTCTGCCAACGGGTTGGACCGAGGAATACAAAGGCCCGCCTCCGTCGGATAGCGGCCGTTATGTGCTCGCCGAAATTGCGCCCGCGGGCAGATATAAAGAACCAATTCCGGGCAGTATCCTGATCACTGCCGAGGACATGTTCTTTACGCCACTACCTGTCGCGAACGCGCTCGAGCTGACCGACTACATGAAAGACCATTTGCAGGCCGACTACAAAGTCGAACTCCCGCTTACTGAGGTAAAGATTGCCAGCCACACCTTCCACTTCTTTGGGTATGTATCTCCGGCGGCAAAGTTGCATTGGTATGTTGCGGCTACCGAAATCCGTTGCCACGCGGTGGAAATTGTCTTGACCAGCCGTGATACCAAACTGCTGGAGAGCATGATCACAGACATGAACAAGATGAAGCTGCCTGAGGAAGCCAGCCCCACAGCCGGAGCGGGTGAAGGCACTGTCCCTGTTTGCATCAAGGATTACGCGCGCGACAAAAACCTGACGGCGCGGGTTGACCCGGTCTTTACAGAGCATAGGTTTAACTCTGTTCCAGTTCGAATCATCATCGACAGAGAGGGCAAGGTAAAACACATTCACTTTCTCAGCGCATTTCCTGATCAGGCAACCACCATTACTGATGCTCTAAGGCAATGGAAGTTCAAACCGTACTTGCAAGACGGGAAGCCGGTGGAGGTGGAAACCGGCATCATGTTTGAACGCGCGCCACATGCGATCGGACATCCATCCGGGAATGGTGCGAGCGAGTGATTTCCGGGGCTACCCAGGACGCGGTTGAGGCGCGAATCCGGTGTTTGCGGCTGGTTGGCGTGACGCCAACAAAAGGAGGCCGATGAGCAGTATCTGGGCTAAGAAATTTTGGAGCTGGAAGGTCATCCTGGGCGTCTGCCTCATTGCCGACTGTTCCGCGGAGGCGGTGGCCGCGGATTCCATCACGGGCGTGGTCCGCAATCAGACTCGCGGCCGGTTCGTGGCTGGTACGGAAGTGATTCTTCTTCGCCTGAACCAGACCGATCTGGACCAAAGCAGTCTCGGCCAAACCAACCTGAATCAGAACTTGCAGGAGGAAACACGCACCAAGACCGACTCGGAGGGCGCCTTCACCATCAAGGTTCGGTATCCCGACAAGCCGCACGTGGTGCGCGTGATCCATGAGGGAGTCAACTACGATCAGCGGGCTTCGGTGGGTGATGCGGTCTCCATCTGCGTGTTCGATGCGGTCTCGAAGGTGCAAGGCGTAATTGGAAGCATTGAAATCGTCCGCATCGGGAGTGCCGGCGACCATCTCCACGTCTCTGACATGATCGAGATCAGGAATGATTCCAGCCCGCCGCTGACGCTGGCGGGTGAGCGCCCATTTGAAGTCTATTTACCTGCGCTCGCAAAGATTGATTCCGTTCTGGCCGCGGGTCCAGGAACAATCGTCGCGCTGATTTCCGCGACGCCCGTGGCCGGTGAGCCTGGACACTACGCAGTGAATTTCCCCTTGCAGCCGGGAGCCACCAAGTTCGCGTTCAACTACGACCTGGCTTACGCAGGCCACGCAACGTTCCGCCCAAGGAGCATCTATCCGCTCCAGCAGTTGGCAGTCATGATTCCGCCGACGATGAAATTCGCGTCGCTGTCCCGCGCTTTTCAGGTTCTACGCACGGGCAATGACCGCTATCAAGTGGAGGCGGCCAATCTGGTGAGCGCGGGAGAGGGGCCCCGGTTTGAAATCTCGGGAGTTGGCCCGCTTCCCGCGCTGCGAGCACAAGCCCAATCGCCACCGAAACCGCAGGTCATGGCCCAACCCATTCCGTCGCATTCTGCTGCCGCCAGTTCCCGAGCCCGAGTTCAAGGCACGAGCGCTTTGGATGCGGTAGCCGCCTCCGGGATTGTTGCGCGGATATCGCGGGTGACATGGTGGGTGCTGGGCGCTGGCGCTGTCATGCTTGGGGCCTGCGTTTTCTTCCTCTGGCGCAAACGGCGCCTACCCGCCAACGCGATGACCAACCCAACATAGCCGCACGTTCGCTGCTGTAGAATGCATCCATTAAAACAAGTTGTCCGGATGGCGAAACTGGCAGACGCACGGGACTTAAAATCCGTCCACCGCATTTCCTAAGTTTCCTGTTTTGTGTATTTACAATAATTTGCAGCCAACGAGAGCGGCAAATTGAGCCCGATTGTGCCCAATCATGACCATCGAGAGTCATGATTACGGTCATGATTATTCTTGGGGAAAGAGAGCAAGCAGGGCCGCTGGTAATTGCATCAGGAACCCGAAGCAAATAGGGCCCAAGCCCCAGCATCGCGGAAGAGAATATCCGACAGCTCCACCAGCGGCTCAAAGAAGGCAAGTATCGGGCACAACCATTGCGACGTGTCAGCCGTTTGACTGGAATCGCCGTTATAGTTCTGCCAGCAGTTGGCCCTTTTAGGAGAAACCAAATGCACTCCGTACAACGCACCCACTCATTCGCAAAAACCGCGAATGAGTGGGGCGGCCCAGCACTAAGGACATGTGTTCATCATGTCTGTGACAGTATTGTTGGTGGTAATGCCGCCTAGAAAACTTGCCGGAGCGCGGAGGATGCCTACTACGGCATCATTGATCGAATTGTTATTCAGAACGTCGCTATCGCAGTTGAGGTCGATCCCGGACGCCGTTGTTTGCATGATGGTGTTATCTCGTAAGGTGCCGGCTCTCAGACCCATTTGGATTCCTTCGGAGGAGCCAGATATTTTGTTCGATTGGGCTAATAAATTTGTCACATTATCGAAAGCATAGACACTGATGCCAGTGAATCCGGACGTCACGACGTTACTTGAAACGGTAACGAGTGTGGGTGCGCTTCCGAGTGTCTTTATATCTATGCCGTTTCCAGTGGTGCTGATGACGTTGGAAAGAATCTTATCACCGACGCCTCCCCTCCAAACAATGCCATTGTTACCATTTGTGATCGTATTACCAACGATGTCAGCAAAAATACTCGGCTGAATACTCTCGGTGAAAATACCTGCATTGTCAAAACCATGAATGCTGCAACTAAGAATGCTTACCGTCTCAGTCGTGCCGCCTCCATTTTCCGCCCATATCCCGGTTCCAAAGCCGCCGTTTCCCTCTGACAAGGTCTTCAGGTTGCGAGCAGTAACCGCCTCTACTTCTCCCGAAGAGCCGGACGCATAAAAAATGCCGACAAGATTCGTGTCCCCGCCCGTAGCACCCACGGTGTTGCCGGTCCCATCCACGGTGATGTTGAGAATTCTCACCGGGCCTGCAGTAGCAGCTACCATCGGCGCAATGGTGTTTCCGAAGGAGTCTGTCATGGTCGCAAGTCCTGAGGCAGGCACCGTGATCACCGCCTGCGACGTATTGCTGAAAACGACGCCCGCTAAAGTGAGCGGTTGCGTAATGATTACCTGTTCGGGGTATGGGCCCGGGGGGCAAACGAACACAGTGGCGCCAAAGCTCGCTGCGGCGACGGCGGCGGAAATGGTCGGAAAGGTTAGTATCGATTTCCCTTTGCAGCCTCCTACTTGAGTGTTTGTTGCGAAAGTGGGACAGGCCGCCAAAAGCAATGCTGCAGCAACCAAAAAACGAACCTTGAAACGTGACATATAGGATCCTCCTGACGATATGGACTGTTGACCCGGAGCTTTCTGTTGTTGCGCTTGCGAATTGGCCGCCAGTCCGGCGATAGCTAATGCCAAGTGGCTCACTACAATCCTCATACTTTTGCTCGGTGCTCTACTCTTTTGAATCACGCTGCACCTCATCTCACTGACGAGCCACTAACCATGGCAGGGGTCAGGTGGCCAACCAGCCTTCACGTTCGTCTTGGTGTTCATGGCGTTCTCGTTTCGTGAAATTCAAAAACTAGAGACTGCGGATTTAAAACTAGAGAACCCGGCGCAAACCGGCCTTCACATTCGTCTTGGTTTTCATGGCTTTTCTCCTTTCTGTAGTGATATTGTTCGTCTCGCTGAGTCCCGTTCTGCTTACCGAATGTTTCTCACGTTACCGCTTCCCGCCGCCGCCTGCTTTCACGTTGGTCTTGGTTTTCATGACCTTGCTCCTTTCTGGAGATTCTTCAGAGGTTCATCATCTGAAGTGATTGCCATGTTGCCCCCGCTTCAAGGAGAAGTCCATGGAGCCAGTGTGAAGCCATCTGAATTGATATGAAGAAATGTTCGTCGGGAAGAACAATCGAGGTCAGTGAGAGCGGGCTATTTTTATTTCCAGAAATGATTTCATGACCACATTTTGGGCATGGTGTATTGAGGGATGCTTTCACTTTTTTCAGGTTCAGTCTTCTCATTTCAAAATCGATAGTGTACCGACCAAAAAAGAACGGCCTCTTAGATTCGGAGTCCGTTTCGTTTGACGTTTGATTGTTTGGTTCTACTTCCGTGCTTTCGTTTTAGCCCACCTGGCTATTGATTCTCCTCCAGTCGTCTGATAATTCGTTCCACCATGGTACGTTTGGTAATCGCTACGTTTGGTAATCCGTTCCGCCATGATCTGATCAGGCGTACTGTTGATCGGGTCTTTCTGTTCATGTTTACAGATGGGATGAGTGGATGAGTGACGTGCTGAAAGCCGCCACTCGTCTGCAGGGGGAACCAACTCCGGCAAGCGTGTAGGCAAAAGCAATGGTGGCGCGCTGTGTCTTTTGACAAGCGCGGCGCTGCCTTAACCACTTAGGAGAACGAAAATCATCAGTGACTTCTATGTTTCCCGCTACGATTCTACGACGTTCCTGGTCTCACCGACCACCTACGCGGTCTCTCAGCACTTGCTGAGCATCGCACCCGAACACTCGTTTTGGTATCCCGGTTCTATCGATGATTGCGCTCAGGGTTTGGTAGTCGAACAGCGCCACCTTGCCGGTCTAATCAAGTCCCTGCAGTACCACGATTTCATCGGCTGCCGCGAGGAAGATCTGGAACGGGACATCCCCGAGCTGGAACGCTTAGCAACACTGTGAACTTATGACCACTTTTTGCATTCTTTGTCGAGAACCGATCCCTGAGAAACGGCAACGCCGTGGGGCGTGTACGTGTTCGAAGGATCACCAGCAAGAGTATCGACGCCAGCGCCGATCAGAGCATGCACTAGTGAACTGCCGACTATGCGGACGGAAAGCCCGACGCCCGAAGGCTGTTGAGCCTGTGCTCGTGGAGCACATTGTTCGAGATGAGGGTAGTGAACCGTTGGAACCGTGAACTTGGAATGACACTCGGAATTCAAAACTCGGAATCTGCTCGTGTTATGCTGCGACCGGCGACGGTCACACCGCGATTGCTGCGCGTCCACCGTTCCCGCGTCGGTTGGCTGAGAACAACATTCGCACCGGCTTTGTGGATGACAAGCAGTTCGCGTTGCTCACCGCCAGTGCAGGTGAGCTTTGGTTGCGGGCGTTTCTGGAAATCGCTTACACCTACGGCTGGCGCAAACAGGAGTTACTCAATCTGCGCGTCCGCCAGGTGGATATTTTGGGACATTCGCTGCGCTTGGACGCGGGCACCACGAAAAACGATGACGGGCGCGAGGTTGCACTTTCCCCAACGGCGGCAACTCTCTTGACCGAGTGCATTCAGGGCAAAGGCCCTGACGATCATGTTTTCACGCGGGCGGGTAAACCGGTGCAGGACTTCCGCAAGGCTTGGGGGAAACTAACCACAGCAGCCGGTGTGTCCGGTTTGTTACTCCGTGACTTACGACGATCAGCCGCACGCAACTTACGCAATGCCGGTGTGCCTGAAGGCGTGATCATGAAGATCGGTGGATGGAGAACACGTTCGGTTTTCGAGCGCTATTCGATTATCGTGCAATCCGATATTCGGGATGCGATGGGCAAACTGGAAACGCAGCGTGCGCGGAAGTTGGAACAAGCAAAAGCGCAAGAAGGGCAGGGGGGCAGCCGCTCGAAAGTCATGATACGGGTCATGATTGAGGGTAAAAGCGAGGGTCTGGCGACCTTGACCGAAAAGCTAAGTAGCAATATTATCAATTAGATAACCTACATGCCCGGATGGCGAAACTGGCAGACGCACGGGACTTAAAATCCCGGGTCCGTAACAGGACGTGACGGTTCGATTCCGTCTCCGGGCACCACTTAACTCTAACTGTTCCTGTCACTTCACTGCACGTTGCAGGCTCATCTCGAATCGTCCTCCAGATCTCAATGCCGGAAGCCCGGACTGGGGCATGAGGGTCCGAGGAGCATCAATCCTGTTCGGAGCTTTCAAAAATCGCTTCGCGGGAGTGAGCCACTCCCATTTTCCATAGTCACCCTCATGTGTTAGGCTGCGAATCGCCATGCCTGAAACCGGTGCGCTTCCTGGATCCGCAGATCAACCGTCCGAAGGCACACCCGGCTCCGAGTCACCACCTCTCACATCACCTATCGAGTTGGCGGTTGTCGTTCCCACTTTCAATGAACGTGAGAACATCCCGGTGCTTGTGCCCGCGCTGCAGAAAACTCTCCTGGGAGTTCAGTGGGAACTCATATTCGTGGACGACAATTCTCCGGACGGAACGGCTGAGTATATCCGGAAACTGGCAGCGACTGACCGCCGGATCCGAGTTCTTGAGCGTATCGGACGGCGCGGGCTTTCATCGGCCTGTATCGAGGGCATGCTGGCTACACCCGCGCCGAACATTGCTGTAATGGACGCCGACCTGCAGCACGACGAGCGCCTCCTGCCAAAGCTGCTGGAATTGATGAAGTCGGAACAGCCGGACATCGTGATTGCCAGCCGGAATATCGGCGGCGGCAGCAGCCGGGAGGGATTTTCGTCGTGGAGACTTTGGCTTAGCTCAATGGGATCGCGAATAGGCCGACTGGTGTATCAAACCGAGGTCTCCGACCCGATGAGCGGGTTTTTCTTAGTGGATCGCGCATTTTTTCGTGAGGTTGCCCAGCGGTTGAGTGGAACGGGCTTCAAGATCCTTGTGGACTTGCTCGCATCCAGTCCACGGCCACTCCGGGTCAGGGAGGTGCCTTATCATTTCCGAAAGCGGCAGCTCGGTGAGAGCAAACTTGATGTGCGGGTGGAGTTGGAATATCTCTATTTGATCGTAGATAAGGCGATCGGGCGGATCGTTCCAACTCGATTTGTTCTGTTCATTCTGGTCGGCTCGGCGGGGCTTTTGGTTCATCTTGCCACATTGGGCCTGCTCTACAGCTGGCAGAACACAAGTTTCAGGACCGCGCAACTGGCAGGGACAATCGTGGCCATGACTTTCAACTTCCTGCTCAATAATGTAGTGACCTTTCGCGATCGCCGCCTTCGCGGATGGCGATTGGCAAGCGGGCTCCTGACATTCTATGTGGCGTGTTCACTGGGTGCGATGATCAACATTAGCTTCGCGCAGTATCTGTTTCACCTGGGCTTGACCTGGTACCTGGCGGGGATTGCTGGGATGACGGTGAGCTCGGTTTGGAACTACGGCGTCAATCTGGTTCTAACCTGGCGCCGCAACTCCTCCGACGCGGCCTCGGCCATGCGGTCTTGAACCTTGATCGCTATCGAGAACTTTCTCTCTAGGGCATGGTCAATGGGTCACTGCAATTGTCAAAATTGCGCCTCTTCCAGACATCGCGTAGCATCTGACCCAGTATGGCGACTAGTACGGTAACGGCGAGCCGTCCACCCAAACTGGTTTTTGGGGAAACTTTTAGTCTCGCCTACGACACTTTCTGCAGCAACAAGGTGCGTTTCTCGCTCACCGCGTTGGGAATGGTCATCGGTACAGCTTCGCTCATTCTAGTGGTTACGATCGGAATGACAGGCAAACAATACGTCTTAAACCAGATTCAATCGATCGGCGCCAACATGATCGACGCTGAGTACCAAGGTGGAGGCGAGGAGACTACGCCCGATCGCTTGACGGTGGATGACATGTATGCCGTTCTGCAACGTGTTTCCGGAGTCGTGGCTGCTTCTCCAGTGGTTCCGCTGGATAACCGGATTCCGATCGGGTATGGCAAGGAGCGTGATGTGCGCGTGCTTGGGGTTCTTCCCGAATACCGCTCGGTACGCAATCTGGTGATTGTTTCGGGAAGATTCTTTGACGCGGAGGACGAACAGGCGCGCAACAAGGTCGGTGTGATCCAGCAGAAACTTGCCGAACAACTCTATGGATCCGTAGACAAGGCGGTAGGGAAAGACGTCAAGCTGAGCGGACTGCCTTTCACCATCATCGGGACGTTCCGGGAGCGCGTGGATACGTTCGGGCAGTCGGAGGTCACCGACAGTACCATGGTGATTCCCTACAGCGTAAGCCGATACTTTAACAACACGCCATATGTGCAGCAGATCTACTTCTCGGCGGCTGATCCTTCGATAGTGGTTTCGGTGACAGAACAAATTCGCGAAGTGATCCGGTCGCGCCACCGGCCAGAATCGAATTATGTCGTCCAGAATCTTACTGCGTTGCTCAGCGTGGCCGAACGCACGGCAAATGCGTTGACGTTAGTGTTGTTTCTGATCGCGGCGGTGACGTTGCTGGTGGGTGGTATCGGCATCATGAACATCATGTTGGCGACGGTCACTTCGCGAATTCGCGAAATTGGCATTCGGAAAGCGATTGGCGCCACGAATGCCGAGATTCGGTTTCAGTTTCTATCGGAGGCGGTTTTAATCTCTCTGATGGGTGGGGTAGGCGGGGTTGTAGTCGGATTGGCGCTGCCCTTCTCGGTGCGGTTCCTTACCGATTACCGCATCCCCATCTCGGGACTTTCCGCGATCGTGGCCATCTCGGTCTCCGCGGTGGTAGGTATTCTTTTCGGAACGGTGCCAGCCGCACGCGCCGCCCGGATGGACCCGGTAGAGAGCCTGCGATACGAGTGAGCCCGGCTGGGCGCCAAGCCAACCTCGTCCGAGAACTTGGGCGCGCGCGGAAAATCAAGTAACATGAAATCTACGGTGTATATTTTTGCGGCTGATTATTCGTGAGGGAGATAGCGTAATTATGCGGTCGACGAACCGCCTCGTGCCACACGAGGCACTTGATTTCCGGCCGGAAGGTCCATATTGCGCATGAAGTCTTCTGCCGGCCTGCACTTTAAAACCTATCTACTGATCTTCTTGATGGTGATCTTTGGTCCCCTGGGCAACGTGCTGCTCGGCAAGGGAATGAAGCGCATCGGCGCGGTGAGCATCGGAACGCCGGCGGAGGCGCTTGACGTGCTTTCACGCGTCCTCACGTCAAGCACGATTTGGCTGGGCATTGCGTCGCTCATTTTTTTTGTTGGAGCGAACATGCTGGTGCTCTCGTGGGCGGATTATAGCTATGTCCAACCAGCCTCGTCGGTGGCTTACCTCATGTCCGCTCTGCTGGCTCACTTCTGGTTGCACGAAACGGTCACGCCCGTGCGTTGGATGGGAGTACTACTCATTTGCCTGGGCGTCCTCGTGGTTGGACACACGCCTCCGCGCACCACGGAGTCAAGCTAGATGCTCGTTTTTATTTTCTATCTTCTGATTATTGGTGCTGGCACCGGCGGGGAGCTATGCGTCTCCAGGGCCATGAAGGCAGTGGGCGAGGTTAC
>Ga0074045_10003887_pt1 | contig 13367 bp, 13 predicted proteins | sample BogForMeECP23OM2_FD_94442 | JGI IMG/M metagenome (GOLD analysis project Ga0074045, IMG submission 94442) | Bog forest soil microbial communities from Calvert Island, British Columbia, Canada - Bog Forest MetaG ECP23OM2 | ecosystem: Environmental > Terrestrial > Soil > Wetlands ... | reverse complement strand
TAATTGAAGTTGGCAACCAGCCTGCCGCGCGCCGCGGCGCCAGCATCTTCCTCTTGTGCCTCCACTCGGACCGCTGCGGTGATGTTCGCAGGCTTCTGCGCCTTCCTGACGCTGAACGCGCCGCAGCCACTGCTGCCCATTCTCGTCCGCGGGTTTCACGCTACGGCTGGAGCGGTGAGCCTGCGGCTGGAGCCTTGGCCGCGCCATTGGCGGGTGTGGTGGCGGACCGCTTTGGGCGCAAACGAACGATCGTCCTGTTGGCGCTCCTCCTCGCCGTGCCCACCGCCGGGGCGGCGCTGTCGGGCAGCCTGACCCAGATGCTGATCTGGCGGTTCTGGCAGGGTGTTTTCACGCCTGGCATCTTCGCCGTCACCATCGCCTACGTCAACGACGAATGGGACGAGGGGGTGGGCGCGGCGATGTCCTCTTATGTCGCAGGGACAGTGCTGGGCGGCTTCAGCGGCAGGATGCTTTCGGCCCTGGTGGCGGCGCATTTCTCCTGGCGCTGGTCGTTCGCGATGCTGGCGGCGCTCGATGCGCTATGTGCTGCGGCGATGTGGGCCTGGCTGCCGCGGGACCGCCGTTTCACGCGCGGGCGGCGCGAGCGACCCGTCGCGCGCGCCATGCTCGGCCATCTGCGCAATCGGCCCCTGGCGGCAACCTACGCGGTCGGCTTCTGCGTATTGTTCATGCTCATCGCCACCTTCACCTACGTGAGTTTTTATTTGGCAGCGCCGCCGTTCCGCTTGGGAACCACCGCGTTGGGGCTGATCTTCGTGGTCTACCTGATCGGCGCCGTGGTGACGCCGGTGGCCGGTCGCGCCATCGACCGCATTGGGCATCGCTTCGCCCTGGTGGCCGCTTTCAGCGGAGGTGTGGCCGGCATCTGCCTGACGCTGGTGCCGCACCTGCCAGTCGTGCTGTTGGGACTGGCGCTGACTGCGACCGGCGTCTTGATCGCGCAATCCGCCGCTTCGAGCTATGTCGGCAGACTGGCCGCAGGCGCGCGCGGCGCGGCCGTCGGGTTGTACGTGATGTTCTATTACACCGGCGGCAGCTTCGGCGCAGCCGTCCCCGGCCGATTCTGGAGCCGCGGTGGATGGCCGGCCACGGTGGCCGTGATCGTTGCAGTACAGGCGATCACCATCGCACTCTGCCTCCTATTCTGGAAACCCGCCACGGGCGGGACGGACGGCGAGAATTACGCCGCCGGACAGATTGGATAAAGTTTCGGCTAGAGGCTAATATCCGAGTTGGCGACGAACCGTCAACTTGGACCTGTAAAACATCACGGCGTCGGGCAGTTACAATCGGATTTCAACGACGAGAGAATTGCCGCCAAACGGAAGCGGAGCCTGTGTAGCGTTGGCGCGCCCATGCGGGATGCTGTCCGTGGATCGTGCATTTTCGGCCAGGCCTTATTTCGCTTCCCGCGAAGATCTTCCTGAGAAGAACTCTTTGACGACGGTCTGCAGCTTGTCTCCCCGAAGGTATCCATCTTCCACCGCGTGAACAAACCACTTTGCGTATTCCTGGGGAGCCTGACTCAGTGACCGCTTGTACTCAACATAGATGGCGGTGGCCAGGATGTGCATCCCTCCGTCCTGCTGTTGCCAGTACTCTCGGGGGTCGCGCCCGACTCCGAAGCGTTCACTGACAATCTGCTCCAGCGCCTGAACAGAGTCTTCTTCGATATACCCGGATGGAGTGTTGTATCCAAAGGCTGGATCGTGTCTTTTCACCTTGTCCACAATCAGCGGATCGCGACTGAGCAGGTCAATGGCCTGTCGCATCGCAGGCTCGTCCGCGTGATAGGGAGGATGCATGGATTCGTGGATAGCATTGTGGAGCACGATCTGAAAGGGGTAGGACACATGAGTCAGAAAGCGCAGGCCGGTGATCCGGATGCCATGGGGCTCAGAATATGCAAGCAGGTAGACCGTTACAGTCTGCGATGGAAGGGGAAAGCCAAGGTAGCTTTCGATGACTGGAACGATGTTGTATTTCGGCAGGTCGGGTGAGAGTTCCGCGATGCGTCTTTCAATCCTTGGCTGAGCTGTCTGCTTCCAGTACGCTGGAAGCCCGGTACGGTTCAAAGCTCGTAGCGCCGTCTCCAGCGCCGGTTTCGCCCTCTCATAATTCCTCCATCCATCGTCACTCCAGTAGGAGGTCTTTCTTAAGGCGGCTTCCATCGCGGAGCTGTCGCGCGCCGTGCGGATCATCTCAGGCAGGGTTTCGTCGTCCACTACGGAATAGTACAGGGCCAGTGACGCCGAGACGATACCCCCACCTTCGTCCTTAATGATGTGCTTCAACGTCTGAAAAGCAGCCAGCTCTTCGGGAGTGAAGAGAGGGTGGAAGTGGTCGTACTCAGTCTGGTAGTAACGGAGGTAGTATGGATCTCCGCTCATAGCGTTGAGCAGACACAGGGCGTCGTACTTCAGTGAAGGCATGATTCGCCAATCCGTGCTGGTGTGGGGCTCAGACGGCCCCGCCCCGAGGCTCGACGGCGAGACTACACAGAAACACCCGAGGCAGAGAAAGCAGGGTAACGAACCGAAGTGGCGCATACTTCGTTTTTAAACCCCAGCGGTTGCCCCCGTCTTGAATCCATTTGCAGAATGGCGCCAAGCTTGCGGTCCCACACCTGTCATCTGCCTCACACTGCGGGTCATGTGGGGTTGATCTGCGAAGCCCAGGTCCGCTGCGATCTTCGCTAAGGGTTCTTCTGTCATCCGGATCGCCTTCCATGCTTGACGCGCACGTGTCCGCGCCCGGAAGGCTTCCGGCTGAATACCAAACACCCGAGCAAAACCCCGTGACACGGTCCAAGGCGCGAGCCCCCTCTTCTGCGCCCAAAGAGACAAGCTCAAGGACGGGTTTTGGATCAGGACAGCCGCCAGCTCGTCGGGCCAGTCCGCGTATCCTGGCGTTAGCCCCTGGACCTTTGCGAGGAGCAGATCCGCGGCTCCTGCCTCGCTGATCTCGGCCGTGCGGACAAGGAGGTCCATATCTGCGATCTTCGCGAAACCTGGCGTAAACGAATATTGTGTCGGCAGCCGGAGATTCAGCACAACTGCCCCTGACGGGGAAAAGCGATCCAAATGAGCTTCAAAGCGGTCGTGCAACACCACATCGCCGGCTTTGACTTGAAATCGCCCCTGATCCCCGGCCTCTTCGTAGGCACCGGAGAGAACCAGGGCCGCATACGCCTCCTCGTGGCTGTGGCGGCCCAGGACAGAACTGCGGATTGTCTGCCACATTCGCATACGGCTATCTAGAGTCTATTATGCTCCCGGCTTGCCAGTGGGGCAGTATATCGACAACGCCGCAAGACCAGGATCGGGTTGCCGAACACGTCCCGCTTTATCGCTTGGCGTTTGGTAGCGATTCCGCCGGGGCCCACTTGGCCGAAAAACGCCTAAACCGGAGACTGCCCGACGCCGAGTATTGTCACCGCAGCCTGCGGTGCAAGGCACTCGAAGCGGCCTTGCAGGCGGTCAGCCAAGTGCGTCCAGAAGACAAGACCGAAGAACTCGCTGTTCTCACACGCCGATACTCAGGGGTGCGAGTGTTGGGGCCGGTGCGTCGAGGCTGCTACTTGCGCGGGTCGAAGCGCACTTCAACCTCGGTTCCCACTGTGACGGGGTGGCCGCCCTGGACCGGGGGCTGATAACGGAACTGAGACCACGGCACAGCCTCACAAAGTTGTACGCCGGTTTCGAGCCCGGAGATCTTCCCTTCCGTGTCGATGACGACCTTGCAGCGAACGGTTCCCCCCTCGGGCTGCCAAAGCGGCGCGGTCTGAACGGCCGGACCCGAAATCAGAAAGGCACGTTGCTTTTCGGCCGCAACAGAGACTTCGGGGGCGTTTTTCTCCTCGGCCGCGGCACCTTTCTTCGCTTCCCCGGAAGCGGCGGCGCTATCCGCATCTGTAGCGGGCCGTATCCGAACCACCAGGAACAGGGGCCTGGCGGGATACCGTTTCACCCTGCCGCACACAAGGGAGGCATCCGCATCGAATGCGTCGAAGGACAGGTCGCTCCAGGCCATCCTGACGACCTGCTCGCAGCTGGACTGGAGCGGATAGCCATTCTTGCCCTGGTCGGGATCGCCGATATCGTCGATGGCCTTTTGCGCGTAGACGCCCTCGGCAACATACTCGTTCCCATCGACTACCTCACCGGGTGTCCTCAAGAAGAGGCGGTAGCGACGGTCGCCTTGCCGAATGTACGCAGAAGGTCCGCCCGCGCTCAGCGCGGCATCGGCCGCTCCAGTCGATTCGAGCAGAACTTGGGCCTTTCCCTGGATTCTGTCTAGAGCGACCCGTGCTTTCTTGGACTGTTCGGCTGCTGGCTGGCTCGAGCAACCGGCTAATGCGGCCAGCGTAAGTACGAGAAAACAGAAGATGCGTGCGTCGCGGTTCATCCGTCGTGCCCTCGCTTTCGAGACGTTTTCGTCCGAATCTGAAGGTACCATAGGGCATCACCGCTTACAATGGAGCCGCCACCCATTTGTCCCCGCGGCTGCGACGCTTCGCTACTTCAGCTTTCGCTCCAGGAAGCTCACGGCGGCCTGGTAGGCTGCCAGCCAATGGCGCCACAGCAGAAAATCGTGTACCTCGTCGGGAAACACCAGCTCTTCCACGTCCACGTGTTGGAGGCGCAGAGCATCGGCCAGGCGCACGGTCTGGTTGAATTTCACATTGCGGTCGTCGTCGCCTTGCACCAATAGCACTGGCGAGCGCCAGGTGGAGAGAAACGCCAACGGGGAAGAGTCGAACGCCAGTTGGTAATCGGGCGCGGTGGTCGGGATTTCGAGCTCGGCGGCCCAGTCGTGAACGCCGTGCAGATCCACGCCGGCGCGGAACAGAGCGGAGGCGCGTGCCAGCGCCATAGCGGTGAGGAAGCCGCCGTAGGATCCGCCCCAGGTGCCGATGTGGTCGGGATCGACATCGGCACGCGACCGCAAATACACACCGGCACCCTGCACGTCGTTGTACTCGCTCGCGCCTGCGGCACCGTAGCGCAACGCCTCTCGAAAATCCAATCCATAGCCGATGCCGCTGCGATAATTCACCGACAGCACCACGAAGCCGCTGTTGGCGAGAAACTGGTTCAGCGCGTAGGCATTGGAATAGTAATACATGTAATGCCAGCCGAGCAACATCTGGCGGCGTGACCCACCGTGAAAGAAAACCACCGCGGGCGCGCGGCTGCCTGGCTTTGCGGCAGGCGGCAGAAAGAGCTGTCCGTGGATGGCGAGACCGTCGGCGCTGGAAAAAACCACCGGCTGCGGAGTCACCATCCGGCTCAGCGGGAAATCGGCCGGGATCGATTCGGGATGCAGGTCGCGCACCTCGGCGCCGAGCCGGACAGCGGCGCGTGCGGGATGCTGCGCATCGGAGCGGAGAAAGGCAAGCGCGCCATCGGCGGCCGGCGCGGGCGCCCATTCGATGCCGGCTCCCTTGGTGACCGGTTCCGGCGCGCCTCCCGATGCGGCGACTTTCCAGAGATGGCGCCGGTCGACATCGGCCTGATTGGAGTTGAAGAACAATTCGCGGCCGTCCGGCGCCAGGGCAACCTCCTCGACTTCGAACGCACCGGGCGTGAGCAACAGCGGATCGCCACCGGCTGAGGAAATCGAATAGAGGTGCGTCCAGCCGTCGGCCTCCCAGGGGAAAACGAGGCGCGATCCGGCCCACAGAAGCTGGTTGGCGGCGGTGATTTCGCGGAAAACGCTCCCCTGGCCCAAGCGGGCGCGGAAGACTTCGCGGCCCTCGCCGGATTCGGCGGAAGCGATGTGGATGGACCAGGGCTCGCCGGCGCGTTGCGGCTCGCGCGGCGTGCGTACGCCCGAAGAGGGAATGCGAACGAAGGCCACGCTGCGGCCATCGGGCGACCAGGCAGGGTGGATGTCGCGATCGGTGCTCGGGTCAAGGTAGCGCAGAATGCCCGAAGCCGTATCGTAAATGCCGATGAAGCCGTGGTCGCCGCGGTCGCTCTCAAACGCGATACGCGTTCCGTCCGGCGACCAGACCGGGCCGGCGCACTGGCCGCGCGTCTTGAGCGCGACGCCGGTTGTGTCGCCCTCCGCCGGCGCCCACCAGACCTGGCCCTTGTGAATCCACGCGATGCGGCTGCCGACGGATGCCACGGCAGGCGAATCGCCTTCACCGATTTTGCGCGGCGCGCCGCCGGAGAGGCCCACCAGCCAGACATCCTGTTCGGTGCCCTTCGGATCGAGCGAGGGATTCGGGTATTCGCCGTTGTGGTTGGTGCCATCCAGGCGTGTGTAGACAATCGAACCGCCATCCGGCGTCCAGACGAGGCCGGCCAGTTCGTAGCCATCGTCCTGGGTGTAGGCGGTGATTTGGCGCGCCTGGTAGCGCGGCGCCTCGGCTACCCAGATGTTGCGCACGCCGCGCGCGTTCTCCACCCAGGCGAATCTGCCGTCCGCCGGAGCGGTGGTAAGCTCACTGGGAAATGCGGCGCTCAATACTTGGTCGAGAGTGAACGGCGGCTGCGCACCGGCGCATCCAGCCAGCAACAGGGCAGCGAAGATCCGCATGGGTAGATTTTAGCGCGGCCCCGGCTTGCACCGGGCGCGTCTCTGAGAACCGGTTTCAATCGGTGCGTTCCGCGTTCCTGCAAACGGCACGATTCCGAGACGCCGCCGTGGAGGCCGACCAGAGGCGCACGCCGCTTTGACTTCGGCATCTCCTTTCGGTATAACTCGGAGCAGAGAGGCGGCATTACGGACGAATTCCGAATAGGTTCTACTGCGCCATACGATGCGTACCGCGACGAGCAGCCGCCGGCCGAACCGAAGCGCAAGAAGGGCGGGCACCCCAAGAGCGGGGTATCCGAGGACGAGGTTCTCCTCGACCAATCCAGCGCGAGCGATGCGGAGGCTGAAGACAACCTCGGCGTCGCGGACTATTACGTGCCATCGGAGGAAACCGGGGAGTCCGAGCATTGAGGCACGGCGAGCGGAAGCGCGCGTCGCGCCCGGCAGTTGGCGTGCCCCAGTGAATGATTCTGGCGGCGATGCAGTGATTACTTTTGGCATAGGCTAAGTCCGACCTCCGGCTGAGAGTACGGATTCTCTATGAGAGACAATATTGACTTCAGGCCGCTCTGCGGACGATATTTAGCTCTTCGGGCAAAATCGCAACGCGACTACTAACCGTAGGGGAGATCACGTCAGTGGAATGGAAGCAGTTGGAAGGTCACGTAATCGATGGGCATTTCCGCCTGCATGAATACGTGGGCGGTTCTGCGCACAGCGCCGTCTTCCTCACCGAATACGGCACCCAAACTCCGCAAAAGGCCGTGATCAAGCTGGTTCCGGCGGATTCCGCCAAGGCGCAAACCTGGATGTTGCGGCGCGAACTTGCCGCCGGGCTTTCGCACCCCGGCTTGCTGTCCCTCATTCAGTGTGGCGCATGTCAGCATGAGGGAACTTTCCTGGCATACGCGGTGATGGAACAGAGCGAAGAAGACTTGTCGCAGGTGATTCCCATTCGGCCGCTCGCACCGGCCGAAGTGCGGGAGGTTTTGGAGACGGTGCTGGAGACCCTGGGATACATTCACCGAGAGGGCTTCGTGCACGGTTGCCTGACTCCCGCCAACATTCTGGCTACAGGCGACCGGATAAAGATATCGAGCGACGGGTTGCTGCGGACCGGCGAGTCGAGCGACGATCTATGGGGGCGGAACGTGAATGGTCCACCCGAGGGCCGCGCCGGGATGACGCCGGCCGGAGACGTCTGGTCGGTGGGCATATTGTTGGTGGAGGCGTTGACGCAACGGCCGCCCGCATGGGACGGCAATGCGGCGACGGACCCGGTCGTCCCCGAAAAACTGGAAGTACCGTTTTTCGACATTGCGCGGCGGTGCCTGCGGTGCGACCCGCGGCTGCGTTGCTCGCTCGATGACGTCGCTCTCACCCTGCGTCCGCCGGCAGCTGCGCCGCAGCCGAGTCCGGCGGTTGTGGCATCCAAGCCAATCGCGAAACCGGCGGCGCCTCAGGCGGCTGGGAAGCGGCTGTTTTTATGGGCGGCGGCGGCGGGAATCGTGGTGGGAGGACTGATCGCGTCTGGATTGGTGATGACACGTACCAGAGTGGCGCCTCCCGCTCCCGCAGTGGAACCGCAGCCCCGCGTACCCTCGGAGCCGGTCGTCGTGGAGAAGAAGCCGGCGCCGTTTCCAGCGCCACACGCAGCCGTGAGCGCCCCTCCGCCCAGCGCCACCGTACCGAGCGAGGCGCCCGCACCCATGACTCAACCCGCCGAACCGGCGCCTGCCGCCGACGCTTCCGCCGCCAAATTCCCAGCGGGAGACGTGGTCGATCGCGTCGTGCCGGAAGTCCCTCCCGAGATTCTGGCGACGATTCGAGGACTGCTGACGGTCCGTGTGCGCGTCCGGGTCGACGTCTCCGGGTCCGTGGTGGATGCGGAACTCGTTTCGCAGCCAGGGAGCAAGTACTTCGACCGCAAGGCGCTGGAAGCGGCGCGCCGCTGGAAGTTCCAGCCGGCGACGGCAGCGGGAAGCGGCGCAGAAAGCATGCGGTCGCTGCGATTCGAGTGCCGGCGGGACGGCTGCCAGGCGTCTTCAGGGCCGGTGCAGCCGTAGCTCGAATCGCTCACCACTCAGCCTGCCTGCGTGGCGCGGGGAGTCCCGCCTGCTGTGTCCCGATTCTTCTGGAACCCGGCGACACACCGCCGTCCTGCGGAACGCCGCCACGAAGGGCAACGCTGCAAGGCAAGACTTCTCGCGCCACGCCCCTGAGCCGCGCGGCTTTGAGAAGTGTGAGCTACTCCCGCTCCGGTGGCTGTGGCGGGTGTGGCGCACCATGCCCGCTTGGGCCACCATGACCTTCAGGGCCGCCGTGTCCATCGGGGCCGTGAGCGCGGTGCCGGTCGCTATCGAGCGTCTTCCACTGTTCCGGCGTCAGCACATGGCGCAGTCCCAGCAGCAGCCGCGCGTTGGCCTTTTCCAATTCGGCGCGAGCCTGCGCCACACGATCGATTTGCGGCAGGACCTTTGCGTCATCGGGGTTGGCTGCGTCGATCAACGGATCGAGAGTGGCTTCTTCCTTCTCGAGCGTCGAGTGAAGGTCGATCATGCGCAGCCGGTTTTGCTGAAACACCTCGTCCATTTTCTTCTGCTGATCGCCGGTGAGGTTCAGCCGTTTGGCCAAATCGGGATTATCCCACCACTTTCCAGCCGGACCCGGCATCATCATGCCGTGCTCGGGCATCGGCATGTCGTGGCTTGGCATTGCCATGCCGCAGCCCGGCATCATCATGCCATGGGGAGGCTGCGGTGGGTGCGGCGGTCGTGGCGCAACGGGCGCGACTGGGGGCGTCGGTGCCACCTGGGGTGCGGCATCCGGCGACGGCTGTGCCAATGCAAACCCGCCCAGCGCGGACACCAATAGAGCTGTCTTCAGAATCGTCAGTTTCATTTTTGCCTTCCTCTGTTTTGAATTACTGGCTGGAGCCGGCGTGGCCGGTGGGCGAGTTCCACTCGACCAGCTTTTCGAGCGGCTGCATTGGCTCCGGAGCCGAGCGCGATACTTCGGCCTGGACCTGTTCCAGCAGGGCTTCATCCTGTTGGCGCGCCACTTCGAGCGCCCGTTGGTGCTGCCGGTACACAGGCGCGGCCACCAGGAGCGCCGCAGCCGCCGCCAAGGCGACCCGCAACGCCGTGAAACGCCGCCTGCGGCGCGCCGCCGACCATAAGGGCTCCGCCCGCAAAGCCGGCGTCTCAGCCGCGCCCCAGGCGCGCATGGCCACGCCGAATTGCGCCAGCGGTGCGCTTGCCCGTTCCAATTCCGCCGCGCAATCGGCGCACTCCGCCACGTGCCGTTCCGCGCCGTCCGCGCGAATTCCGGCCAGCCATTCCGAGATCTCCACCGGCGACAAGTGCCCGTTCATTCGCTCTCCCTCAGTTTCCTCCGTACCGCATCCACCGCGCGAAACAGGTGCGCCTTCACGGTACCTTCCTGCAAACCCGTGGCGGCGGCGATTTCCCGTATCTCCATTTCTTCCACGAACCGTAGCAGAAACACCGTGCGCTGCCGCTCCGAGAGCTCCGCCGCAGTTCGCCAAACCACCCGCACCTGCTCGCGCGCCGACGCCTCGGCTTCCGGCGAACTGCGCCCATCGGCCAGCCAGTCGCCCGTGAACCCCATGTCGAGGCTGGTTTCCGCAGCCCGCCGCCAAAAGCGCAGCCGAGCGCTCTTGCGATGGTCGTTCATCAGGTTGACGGCGATGCGCATCAGCCATGTGCGTACGCTCGCACTCCCGCGAAAACCGCGCCGCGCCTGGTAGGCGCGCAAAAAACACTCCTGCGTCAGGTTCTCCGCCAGCTCCCGATCGCGCAAAGAGGCCAGCAGAAACCGGAATACCGCTGGCCGGTGATCCCGCACCACGGCATCGAAGTCCGACAGTTCCGCTACCGAAATCTCCGTCACCGAAGCCGGTTCCGCCGCCAGCGTGGTCTCCATTCGTTACTATAGACCGCAACCCGGCAGCAAAGGTTTACGTCGATGGGGAGAAAACCGGGGGGCGCGTACTCTCACGCAACGGACGATTGTGACAGACTGTGCGGATCCGGAAGCGTCCGGCGTGGTACATTCGTTACGACGTGCTGTATTGGCTTGTGCCCGGCGCGCTAATCGTGGAAGCCGCGCACCCGGCCGGCCGCGGTGGAATCGCTGTAACGCATTGCAGCAGAGTTATTTGGGCCCTTAGCTCAGCGGTTAGAGCAGCGGACTCATAATCCGTTGGTCGAAGGTTCAAATCCTTCAGGGCCCACCAGATGCCCCTCAATCAAACCCGCTAAGACGTGCGATAATCCATCTTTCGGCCGTGCCTTCACTTCCGGCTGCACAAGACCATGAAGCATCGTCATGAAGCTCTCGCCGGATATCCGGTGGTGACCACCATCCCCGTGGTGTGGGGAGATCAGGACGCTTTTGGGCACGTGAACAACCTGGTGTACCTGCGCTGGTGCGAGACCGTGCGCGTGGAATACCTGGTGCGCGCGGGGGTTTGGGTGACTCTGCCGCCGCAAGGCGTGGGCCCGATTCTGGCCAGCATCCACTGCGACTACAAGCGGCCGTTGAATTACCCGGACACGGTGCACGTCGGCGCACGCGTCAGCCGCATCGGCAACTCGAGCTTCCGCATGGAGCATCTGGTCGTCAGTCACAAGCACGACGAACTGGCCGCAGTCGTGGATTCAACCCTTGTCATGCTGGATTACTCGATTGGCCGAGCGTCCCCCGTCTCGCCGGAGATCCGCTCCAGAATCGCCGAGATCGAAGGCCGCGAATTCGCCGCATTGGCCGCCGAGCCTCGCGCGATACGCTGACCGGCGCGAATGCGCTTCTCGTCCAGCGTGCGTGCTGTTAGACTGGTTCGCTGAATGGAGATTTCGCAAGAGACGCTAGCGCCCGGCAAAGCCGTGATCCGGCTTCAAGGCAAGGTCGCCATCAGCGAAGCGCCCGACCGTGTGGGGGCCGCAATCGAGAATCTGGTCCAAGCTGGCACGCGCACCGTCGTCGTCGACTTGAGCGGCGTCACCGCGCTCGACAGCACGGGTATCGGCTACCTGATCGCCGGCTACAACCGCATCGCGGCCGCCGGTGGAGAGATGCGTATGGCCGGCGCCACCGGCCACATCTTGCAGAATTTCCGAGTCAATCAATTGGACCGCGTCTTCGCGTTCTACCCCAGCGTGGAAGAAGCGGCTAAGGAATAGGCTTGGCAGTGGGCCCCGATTTCAGTTACTTCAATTTCCCAAGATCATGGTTTGAGGCCGGAACGCAGCCTGCCGCCATGCTCTCGGGCACTGAGGGCTATGCGGGGTTGACTTGGACGTCCTCGTCGGCTATCGTCAAATACTCGTCTTAGAGTCGCCGGCGTGAGCAATTCAAGGGCCTCACCTTCCGCTCACCCAGACTAGCATCAGCGGGAATTGCTCGGAGGAAAGCATGGACGGTTCAATCGAAGTGATGCGCATCGAAATGGATGGCCGTTGGTCCGCAGCCGAATTCGGCCAAGCGCTTATCAACATCTCCGATTTGTATGACATTCGCCTATTCCTTGAGCTTCTTCGGGAAGACCAGCGCGACTTGGAGCGTTTCTACGAGGAGTTCATGCACTTCGGGCCGTTCCGCCATCGCTGGCGCCGCAGGTTTTGGGGGGCAGCGCCGTGGGGCCCGGGACCTAGTTTGGGGATGCTGCCCTTATTGGACGAGACCCAGCTATCGCACCTGCGAAGACTCTTCGAGCCAGAGGAGCGGTTGGAGGTACGCCGGGTCAGTTATGCATCGCCGGGATTAGCGGATCTTGCAGGGATTGGAGCTGTAGTCGGGCACGTCAAGGATCTTGTAATCAAGCTCGTTGATCGCCGAGACACGCAACGTCAGCGGGAACTGAGCGATGAGCGTGCCGCACTTGAGAACGACCGGATTCGATTGGAGAATGCGCGGAACTTCGTAGCGCTCGGTCGCGACCTCGGGTACTCCGACACAGAACTCCGCCTGCTGGTTGCCCAGGTGGACAAGAAGCAAGAACCCTTGGTACGGCTCATCGAGCAGCAGAAGCTTCGAGGCGTCTCGACGCCGGATCCGGGAGATGAGAAGTCATGACTGTCGGCCCAACTGGGGCAGCGGGCGGCTCCAGCCCGGCCGGCCCCGCTGGCTCAGACGTGCGAATCGAGCATCTTCTGGACTTCGGACTTGCCGATGGATCCCACCCGCTGCTCTACCACCTGGCCGCCTTTGAACAACAGCAGCGTGGGAATGCCGCGGATGTTATAGCGCATGGCCGTCTTGTCGTTCGAATCCACGTCCAGCTTGCCGATCTTGGCCTTGCCCAAGTACTCGCTCGCTACCACATCGATGGTGGGTGCCATCATCTTGCAAGGGCCGCACCACTCGGCCCAAAAGTCCACCAACACCGGGACTTCAGCCCGGAGGACGTCCTGGTCAAACGAAGCGTCAGTAAAGGTTAAGGTATTCGGACCTGCCATCTCATCTCCTGCGATATTAGAATCGGTGCCAAGAAAAAGGATTCACACGCGTCCCGTCAATCGCCCGTACAACGCCGCATACTCCTGCGCGGAAGCCTTCCAGGAGAAGTCCTTTTGCATCCCGCGGAGCATCATGGCGCGCCACGCGTCCGGGTGAGAAAAAGCCTTAACGGCGTCACGAACGGCGCCCAACAAAGCCGCCCCGGAACACCCCTGGAACTTAAACCCGGTGCTCTCCTCGATGGTATCATCCAGCCCGCCGGTGGCGCGGACCACGGGCACCGTGCCGTAGCGCAGGCTGTAAATCTGGCTCAGCCC
>Ga0074045_10003886_pt1 | contig 13368 bp, 7 predicted proteins | sample BogForMeECP23OM2_FD_94442 | JGI IMG/M metagenome (GOLD analysis project Ga0074045, IMG submission 94442) | Bog forest soil microbial communities from Calvert Island, British Columbia, Canada - Bog Forest MetaG ECP23OM2 | ecosystem: Environmental > Terrestrial > Soil > Wetlands ... | reverse complement strand
TGATTGTGAAAAGCGAATCCCAACGCGGCATACACGGCCGCATAAACCACCGAGGTGAAAGCATCCACGAGCAGGAAGCGCAGCCGACCGACCTCCAACGCGCCGGCATGCATGGGAATGACCGTGCCGAACGGCAGGAATTTTGCCACCGTGAGCATCCGCGTGCCGTGCAGGACGGTTTTGGCGAGCGTGGCGCGCTCAAGCCGGGCCTGCACCGAACGCAAATGGGGGAACACCCGGAAGACGCGCGCCTTGCCGCGGTGTCCCAGGAAAAACCAAATCGCGTCGGCCACGACACAGCCCGCAGCCGCCCAGCCGATGGCGGCGAGCAGACTAAATTTCCCGCTCGCGGAGAGAGCGCCCGCTGCCATGAGCCAAGGCGCTCCCGGCAACGGCAAGCCAAACTGTTCCGTGAAGGCGATCGCGAACAAGATCAAGCCGCCGTGTGAAATAAGGAATTGAGTAATTGCGTTCATACCTTCCTACCCTGCTTGGATAGCGTCGTTTGTGCGCCTGATGGGTTCATCCAGTTCGCCTCTTCGAAGATCATTTGGTTGTTTGTGCCTGCGCGAGCTGAGACGGCCGCTCCAGTGTTTCCCATCCGCCGCCCAGGGCTTTGTAAAGCTGAACGACCACGAGCCGGCGCTCGGCTTCGATCCGCGAGAGGGTGTTTTCCGCGGGGAATAATTGTTGTTGAGCTTCGAGAACCTCGTAGTAGCTCGCTTTGCCTTCCTTGTAGCGGTCCATGGAGATGGCCACGGCTTCGCGCCCGGCAGCGACCGCTTCGGCTTGTTCAGCGCGCTCTTCGTTGAAACGGCGATGCGATATGAGTGCGTCGGACACTTCGCGAAAGGCAGTGAGAGCGGTTTGTTGGTAATCGAGCTTCGCCTCTTCGCACGCGGCTTTGGCTTGACGGTAGCGGCCGGTCAACCTCCCTCCAGTGAACAGCGGGCCGGCCGCGCTTGCCGCCAGCGACCAGGTGTTGGCGCTGGAGGATGTCAGGTTGTGCAACTCGGTGCTGGTACCGCCGTAGAACGTCGTCAAGCCAACGCGCGGAAAAAAGTCTCCCACCGCGACGCCGATTTCCGCATTCGCTCCGCGGACCCTTTCCTCAGCCATCCGGACGTCGGGCCGGCGCTCCAGCAACGCCGAGGGCAGACCCACAGGGATTTCCACGGGCAATTCCTGAGCGAGGAGAGTTGATGTGCGAGGCACGGGGCCGGGATTGTGCCCCAGTAGCGTGTTGATTTCGTTTTCCTTGAGGGCGATCTGGCGCTCGATTTCCGGGATGTTGGCGGAGACCGACCGTAGCGCGAGTTTGGCGCGGGAGAGTTCCAGCCCGGAGGCTAGGCCGTTTGTATGCTGGTCGTCGAAGAGCTTGAAAGTTCGCTCGTAGGAATCCCGCGTGCGAGTGGCAATCGCAAATTGCTCGTCCAATTCCAGCAATTCAAAGTAAGCCCGCGCGACGCCGCTCACGAGTGAAATCATCACAGTCCGGCGTCCCTCCTGCGAGGCCATGAAGTATGCGCGCGCGGCCTCGTTCATCCGGCGGACACGACCCCACAGGTCAATTTCCCAAGCTGCTTCAAAGCCGCCCAGGAAACTATTCATGGTTCGACCGCCATTCGGGATGGGCAGGGTGAGGAACGTGTTCTGGCCGCGGGTGGCCTCGCCCTCATAGCCAACCTGCGGCATGAATTGGGAGCGGGCCTGGGCTTGAAGCGCGCGGGCCTGGTCCACGCGGGTCAGGGTGATCCGCAGGTCGTAGTTGTTGGTGAGGGCAACATGAATCAAATCCTGGAGCACCGGGTCCTTGAACACGCCCCACCACGGCAGGTCGGCGAATGAGTTGGTGGAGACTTGATTGGTGGCATCGCGGAAGCCGGCCGGCGCATTGACGGCGGGGCGTTGGTAGTTGGGTCCAACAGCGCACCCGGCCAGCGTCAGCGCGACGCACCACAGCGACAGTTTGAGTAATGATGAGCGCATAATGTGATGATTACTTGATTAATTTCAGTTTGGCGCAGAACACGTAGTAGAGCGTCGGCAACATCCCCAACGTCAGCACCGGGGCGAAGAGCAGGCCAAAGATGTGAACCGCCGTCAGCGGATGCCAGAGCGCGCCGCCGCCGAAAAATAGCGGCAACAAGCCGCCGGACACGGCCAGGACCGTCATCAGCACCGGGCGCAAACGGGACAGGCCGGCCTTCACCAGCGCTTCCTCCAACGGCAGACCCTGAGCGCGCGTATGCTCGATTTGTTCGCTGAGCACGATCATGTTGCACACGAGCACGCCAATCAGGCTGATTATTGCCAGCATGGCCATGAACCCGAAGGGAGAGTTAGTGACATACAGCCCGATCACGGAGGCGATGAGCACCAGCGGCGCTGTCAGCATGACCACCGCCGCCTTGATGACCGAGCGGAACTGCAGGACCAGCGTGATGACAATCAGCGCCAGCACCAGCAGCACCACCACCACCATTTCCGCCTTGCTCTCACGCAATTCCTTGTCCTCGCCGGCGATCTTGATTGCGTAACCCGGATCCAACTGAATCTTCGCGAGACCCGGTCGCGCCCGGTCCAGCACCTGCGCAGGCAACTCCCCAAAGGGCGCGTAGGCTTTGACCGTGACCGTGCGAAGCTGGTTGTAGTGAGGAATCCTGACGAACTCCGGCTGGATTTTGACTTGGGAGAAACTCTCGAAGGGAACGCTCTTCCCGTCGGGAGTCGGCGCATAGAGACCGCGAATTTTCTCCACCTCGCTGCGGTCTTCGATGCGACCGCGAATCAGCACCGGAATGAGCCGGTCCCCTTCGCGCAGTTCCGTCACCTGCAAACCGGAAAAGGAGGACAGGGCCACATTGCCGACTTGCTTGTTATTCAAGCCGAGCGAATTCGCGCGGTCCTGATCAATATCAATTTGAATGTTGGGCATGCGCAGGCCGAGGTCGTCAAAGACATGGTAGCCACCCGCCTTGCGCAGTTCGGCCGCGGCTTTATCGGCGAGCAGGCGAAGTTTGTCCAGGTTCTCGCCGCTGACGCGGATTTGGATCGGCTCGTTGACTGGAGGGCCTTGTTCAAGCGGCTTGACGACGCAGCGCACTCCGGGAACCGATGAGTCCAGCTCCTGGCGCAGCTTGACGATCAAGCCGTCCACCTCGTGCGCGTCGCGCGTGTTGATGATGATCTGCGCGAGATAGTTTGCCGGTGCCTTGGGTTCGACGTTGTAATAGAATCGCGGGGCGGTGCCGCCGGTGAAGATCGCCGCGCTGGCGACTTCCTCGTGACTCTTGATGACTCCCACCGCTTGATCCACCGCCGCTCGAAGGCTGGTCAGCGAATCGCTCGAAGGCGACTCGATATCCACCAGCAGTTGATTGCGCTCCGCCGGCGGGAAGAACTGGCTGCCCAGCCGCGGAAACACCAGGACGCAAACCAGCACCAGCACCGAGTAGGCGACCCCGAGAACAAGCCACGGGCGCTTGAGCGATCCTTGCAGGGCGGCGCGGTAGATGGGCAATAGCGCCATGAGCGCCCGGTCCACATACCGGAACAGGATAAACGAACGCACCTCGCCGCCTTCATCGAACCCTTTCTGCCCGCGCAGCACGTAATAGCTGATGAGCGGCAGGAAGGTGTTGGACACCAGTAACGCCGAAAGCAGGGCCAGGGTGACCACCGTCGGCATACCCTTCATAAACTCGCCTTTGTCACCGTAGAGCATCAGCAGCGGCAGGAAGGAGAAGACGCAGGTCAGGGTGCCGAATACCATGGGGTGCCGCAGGTGCAGCGGACCAAGCCAGGCGGCGCGCAATCGCGGCGCGCCGAGATGCAGCTCGCGGTTGATGCCGTCGGAGGCGACGACCGGCACGTCCACCAGCAGTCCCAAGGCGATGATGAGCGCGGCGATGGAGATTTGGTGCAGGGGAATTCCCAGCACTTGCATGCCCACGAACGTCATGGCGACGCCCACAGGAATGGCGGTGGCCAGGACCAGCGCCGAGCGCCAATCCATCAGGAACAGCGCGACGACGATCACGATGATGACCGCCTCCATGAAGCAGTGCATGAAATGATGGATGCGATGCTCGACGGCCGTCGGTTGGTCGGACAGCACCCGAAACTCCAGCCCTTCCGGCGTGCGCGCTTTCATTGTTTCCACCACCTTCTTCACGTCCTCGTTGAAATAGCGGATGATTTTGCCATCGCGCATTTCGATGGCGACCATCACGGCCCGGCGCGAGTCCAACTCCGGCGCGCGGCCTTCAGGCTGCTTTGCGGTCGCATGCGAGTCGTTGGCTGAAGCGGCGTGAACGCCGCGCTCCGCATTCAGCCGCCCGAGGACATCCACTTTGTAAGAGATGGGCGACTCATACATGCGGCGGACTTCAAACGTGTCGCGCAGATAGACCGGCGCGCCGTCGCGGCTCATGCCGACCATCGTGCCGAGCATGTCCCGCTCGGTAATGTATTCGCCGGAAACCTGCACCGGGAAATTGCGGCCCTCGGTGCGCATCGTGCCGCCGGGGATCACCGCGTTGCGCGCGCTGATTGCACCCATCACCGCGTTGGGCGTCAGGCCGTAGCCGGCGAGATTGGCGTCCGAGAACAGGAGATAAACCGCTTCCTCCACGATGGCGACCTTGGTAACTTTGCCGACGCTCTCGACCTGCTTGAGTTCGTCTTCGAAATCGCGGGCGAGCAATTCGAGCGTGCGGTAACTGTAACGCGGCGGGGCCGACGCACGAATCTGCGGCAACGGATCCTCGTCGCCCATCAGCAGGATCGGCTTGGTGAAATCGGGGTGGAACAATTCGCGGTCCGTGCCGGTGACGGTGCGCGTGAAATCAGCGGTGAACTTTTCCAGGTCAGCACGGCTGGCCGAGGTTTCAAGGTCCACCAGAAGGAACGACTGTCCCTGGGCCGAGCGCACCTGTTTGGCCAGCCCGGCAGCGCGGAGAGCAGTTTCAAGCCGGGTGCTCAGCACGTCCCGGTCGCCCGGAGAGATGCCCGGGAGGAAGGCCGCCACCGCCGCGCGGTTGCTCGAAACCGATCCGCCGCGCAATTGAGTCAATCGCTCACGCACCAGATTGGCGCGCGCCACACATTCGGCGTCCGTGATGGGCGGACTGACCAACGCATACAGCAGCGTGATCGTGTTGCCGAAATCGGTGTTCAGCCACGGCTGGCGCGTGCCCTCAGGCAACTGCACTTCCTGGATCTTGGCCCGGACCTTGTCCCACTCCTGGTCAATCTTCGCCTTCGAGGCGGGAAGCTGTTTGATGTTCATCGTGGAGATGCCGGGCCGGGACGTCGTCTTGATCTCCTCGATGGAATCGAGTTCGCTGATCTTACGTTCGAGCGGTTTCGAAACCAACTCCTCCACCTTCGAGGCCGTCGCGCCCGGAAACACGGTCACCAGCATGGCCGTTCGCTGGGGAATCGTCGGGTCTTCCTGCTGGCCCAGCTTGGTGTAAGCCAGCGCGCCCCACACCAGCACGGCGATCAGCGCCAGCCAGCTCACTTCCCGATGCTCGACAAAATATTGAGCGATGCCACCGGACTCACTTTTATTTTCAACGTGTTTTGACATGGGAATATTTCTCCTGGCTTACTTCGTGACCAGTTCTGGAGCGACTTCGATCGGCGCGCCGTCGTAAAGAAAACTCGCTCCTGAAGTCACCACCTGTTCGCCCGCCCGCAACCCTTCGGTAATGAGAATGGAACTCTTGAGAATTTCGCCGGTCTTCACCGCGCGCTTCACCGCTTTGCCGCCCTGGACGACGAAGACTCCTAATTGCGTTTGCCCGTTAACTTGTGAACTGCCGTCGGACACAAGCGTCACCAGCGCCGAGAGCGGAATACAAACCGTGCCGGAAGCCGCTGCGGAAGCGTCGCCGACGCGAATGCGCGCCGTCATGCCGGAACGCAGCAGACCATCCGGGTTCGGCACTTTGATCACGACTCGAAACAACCGACCTTCGCCGCTCGCCGCCACGCCGACTTCCGACACCCGGCCTTTGAACGGCGGCATTCCTTCCAGAGCCGAAATCTCGACATCAATCTCCTGACCGGGCGTCAGCTTGCCAATCAACCGATCCGGCAATCCCAATTCGACGGACATCAAACTCGTATCCGCAAAGCGCAGCACGCGCTGGCCGGGTTGGACCGTAACGCCCCGATTGATATAGCGCGCCAGGATTACTCCATTCTTGTCCGCCACCAACCGCGAGTCGCGAAGATTCTGCTCAGCCTGATCCAACGCCGCCGTCGCCGTGCGCCACTCAGCTTCGACCACGTCGAGTTCCTGCTGCGAAATCGCATCCGTCGCGCGCAGTTTCCGGAAACGCTCCAGAGTCTTGTCGGCCAATTCCGCTTTCGCGCGCGCCGTGTCCAACGCATTTTTGAAATCCGACTCCTTCAACTCGGCCAGCACCGTCCCGGCCTTGACCGGCGTCCCTTCGTCCCAATCCGTATTTACGACCGGGCCGATGAGGACCACGATCCCGCCCACTTTGAAGTTGAGATCGGTTTCGTGGTCAAATTTGACGCTCGCCAGGTACGACGCCTCGCCGTCGGATAGGACATTGCCCATCGGCTCGACGACGGCGGCGCGCACCAAATTCTTCTCGGGTACTTTGGCCGCGGGTTTTCCGCAGCCGGTGAATGCCAAGGCAACGCAAAGCAGCATTGGTGTGCCGCCGCCGGCGCACGCGACGCGGAGTAGTGGATTTGAATGATTGGTCATAAGGACTGTTGGTATTTTCATGAGAAATTCGCACTAAGGGTTTCGGATTGGTTGCGTGCGGAGACATTCGCGCACACGTGGTTGACTAGCGGGACAAATCTGACTTGCTGCCAGTGCGCAGCGCGGAGTTGCACGGGCCATTTCATCGGCGAACCTGGGCTTCGTTCTGGTTTCACAGAAAATGCCTTTCGCAGGACTGTCGAGGGTCTGTTCATGGTTGGGAAACCTCCGGTTTTGCACCGTTCATATCGAGAGAGCCAAGCGAGCGTTGGGTGATCAATCGCGCCAGACGCGACCGATTCGGCAAAGGGGCGGCCAGTTGAATCAGGGGGTGCTCCTGATTCTCGCCCGCCAAAGAGTAGAAGACACACTCACTGATCAGGCTCAACGTATGCAGGCGAATCGCTTCGCTGTTGTCGCCGTGTAGTTGCCGCAGCGCGGATTGTAGCAGGATAAAATTCCGCTCCAGCCCGGACACTGCATAGTTGCGCGCTCCGCAAGCCGGGTTCACCAATTCCCGGGCCAGCAGTTTCGCAATCCACGCGCCGTCGGCGTTGAGTTTCGTCAACAGGGACTCGACGAATTTCTGTAACCGCTCTTCCGGTGGGAGATGTTGAGAGAAGACCAAACCCTCGTCGTAATCGGAAAGCCGCCGTCCAGCCTCCATGACTACGGCCTGATATAGTCCCTGCTTGTCGTGAAAATGGTAACAGACTCCCGCCACATTGGTCCCGGCGCGCTTGCAGATTTCGCGAAGGTGCGTCCCGTGAAAACCAACCTCGGAAAACAACTCGCAGGCGACTTCGAGCACGCGGTCGCGAGTGGATAAATGGCCTCCTGTGGAATTGACCGCCGCCTCTGCCCCTTTGCTTCGTGAGATTGAAATTTTCATAATACCTGAAAACTCCTTCTCCCACTAACGCTGGTCGCCTTCTCGCTTGGGACTCGGTTCTTGTTCATACTTTTGAATGCAATTCGCATACAAACCCGCATTACGCGATTCACATGCCAACTATCCAGAAAACGCATAATATGCTGGTTATAAGGATATTACGTATTAAATGCGACTCGAGGGGTAATGCTCTAAATTTCGAGAGTTCGAAGATTCGAATAACAATCGTTGGTTTAAGGAAATGCCCCGCGATTGAGCGTTCCGCCCAATGTGGAGGGTCACTCGGAAGAGCAACTCGAACTCAGGGAAGTCCTCGTTCTGGCTTCCTCAAGCCCACTTTGCCGCCGTCGAATCCGGACGCGGCATCGCGCTTTCGACATCGGTCTTCAAAGAGGTAACTGGAAAACGGCTCGTTTATCGGCCTGTGACCGGCACAAACGAAGTTCTCGCCGTCGGTATCGCTCGCGCGAAGAACGGAGACATCACGCCGGCGGGAGAAAAGTTTTGCGAAATCATGCGCAAGGTTGCGAAGGGAGCTGGTAAGCACGTCCCTACCGCATTGTCACCAAATGTGGCTCAACCAGCGAAAGGCCACCGTGAAGGTTTCCGCTGAACTGCGCCTGGACTATGACATTGTTGCCGCAGGTGATGTCGTTGATGTGAAAGGCCGGACCGCCACAACCGCTGGCGTCGAGCTTGGTGAAGGAATTGTAGGTGCATTCGCTGCCAGGCACTGGCTGCCAGCCGCTCGCGGTCTTTTCAGCCGTGTGCGCCATGAATACGCCGAAATGGCGGCTGTTACGGATGGAAACGGCATCAAAGCGGTTGTGGCGACTGGCGCGCATGAAGATACCCAAATCATTGCCCACCAGCACGGCGTTGCTGACGACGTTGCGATTGAAGCCCAGATCGAGCGAGATGCCGGCGCCGGGGTTGTCGTACAGGTTCAGGCCGGTGAACAGGGAATCCATCGTATCATAGCAAGCCAGGCCATCAAATTCGTTGTCAAACGCGGTGTAATTGCTCACGGTCAAGCGCCTCACGCCGCAGGTGGTCACCAGGCCACCGGAGCGGCAACGAGTGCAGGTGACCCGTTCGACGGTCGAATCGTTCACGTTTTGCACCGTGATGCCGTTGTTGCGGATTTCCGAGCCTTCGCCCTGGAGCCGCCAGAGTTCCCGCTGCTGATGAGCGCGGTTGCCGTCAATGAAAAGGTCGCTGACGCGCACGTATTTTACAGTGGTGTGCGGATCGTTTACCGGCTCGCCCAAAATGATGACCGGGCAATTGGCGCCGTCGGCCAGGCGCAAAAGCGTCGCGTCACCGGCTCCGCGCAGGCTCTGATGGTCGCGCCGCAATACGATGGGGTGGCTGATAACAAACGTTCCGGCAGGCAAAACGACTTCGCCACCAGCAGCCGGCAAGGAATCAAGGGCCATCTGGATGACGGCGCTGGTTGCGCCCGCGGGCAAAGCGATCGTGACCGGTTCTGCCGCTGGAAGCGGCAATCCACTCTGTTCGGCCAAAGCCATGGCGAAAAGAAACAATCCGCCATACGAGATAAGGAATTGGTTGATCCGGCTCATGTCTCCTTCAGCTTGGCTTCATAATACTCGCTGATCACTGCAGGCGACCGACCGCAGGATCACACCGGTGGCCAACGTGTGAATCTGTATTTATGCTGGTATAGGTTTTCATGTTTATCCGCTTGCTCAGTTTTTGGTTTTCGTGATGCGGCTCATTATCTGCGAGAGTCGCCACACACAAACGGCGGTTATGCAACTGCCGCGCCAATTGCGTCAGTAATACAGAAGTCGCTGGGGCACAGACCTTCACGCGTTAAGGCCGGTTGCACGGCAAGGGTCGACATTTCGAGCATTCGAAGATTCGAAGGAGAATCGTTGGATTAACGGAGCGCCCAGCAACTAAGAGTTCCACTCCACGCAGGAAGGTCCCCAGAAGACCAACTCAAACTCAGTCAGGATGGTCCGCGCTCGGGTTTCTTCACGCCCCATTTGTCCATCCTTGAGAGTAAAGTGGTGGGCTTTACGCCTAAGAGTTCCGCTGCGCTATCGGGTCCGCTGATTTTCCAATTAGCCGTTTCCAACGCCCGCAAGAGGTTGTCACCCGCTTATGACGGCAATCTCAACGCGCAAGTCCCACGAACGCCTTCGGCATCACGAACATTCGAGCACCAAAAGTTCCGACCCCGGCCGGCGATTTCCGCCTAGGATTTTTCGTGAGTCCTCGCGGCCATTAGGAGGTACGTAGATAGTGAAGCAGCCAAGAAACTCGGCGCCTCGGGCCGAGCTGCAGCGATTAGAGAGCCGGTCCGGTGCGGTCTCGTAGCGATCAATTGACCGCCGAACTGCGCTGCACGAGGAATCGGAAGAAGATTGGTGTATTTTTCGAGTGTTCGAAATTTCGAGCCTCACCCCACGAGTCGCTTCTATGCCATTACCGTTTGAAACTCAGCATTTTCTGCACTTCGGAGATAGTTGGCCCGCTAGCTGCGTAACTCGGTTTTGTATGCGAATTGCATTCAACAATATGAACAAGAGCCGAGTCTCAAGCGTCAAAGCGGCCCTCATGAGTATGGGGCAAGAATTTTGGCGAACCTCGAGATCTATCTGTCGCATTACGGGGGGAACCGACACCGGCTTCTTCATCTGAACGACAATAGAAAATGCACAACATGGAAATTCGAATTCATACATGCGGAGGGTCGGTCGAGACCTATTTTCAGGACAATCCGGCTTTGGCAGCTCGGATATTGAAGGGAATCCAGTCCACAAAAGGCTTCACCGGGGACATCATTACAATTGCCGGCGATTACTCGCTGACGACCTTCATCGCTTCGCGGGTCAACCGCGTTGACCTCATTGCCGAAGATCTCCCTCTCTGGAAATATCCCACCGACATCTTGGATGTGGTCGAGCTGTCCGATGACGAATTCCGAGAACGAAGCCATGTGAACGACCCGGCGCGGCGGGAACGACGCCGGAGCCCGAAACAGACAGGCGATTTCGCCGTAGTCTTCGTGGAAGTGGAAATGACTGGCGGGAATCGAATATTTCTGGCGGCTAAGATCAAGGTGCCATTGGAAGCGGAACGGCTTCATCGGCTGCGCATGCTGTTCTCCGCGCCTGCGGTCCACTTCCGGTTGCCGCAGGGAGGCACCTCGATCCTGAACCTCAAAAACCTCGTCCGATTCACGCTCAATCCCGGCCCCGATGTCACGCCCATTGACGCCTGGCCCGCACACCACCTTTCCCGGCGGCAAGGGTCGGGCGCATTGCCGATACCATGACTGGAACAAATCCAAATCTATGAAACCTCTGATTCCCGCCACAACGAAACCACGGCGATCATTTGTGCCAGTGGCTACGTTTGAATTCGAAAGCTTCGAAGTTCGTATGCGGAGAATAATGCGCCACAAACCTCTTCCGATCGGAGAACAAGAACCAAGCCTCAAGCGCCAGAGCGGCCGTCGCGAATGGGGGGCAAGAATTTTGGCGAACCTCAGAAGCTTTCCGTCGCATTCCGGGGGGAATGGACACACGTTTTCGACCTTTGGAACTAAACGGCCTTCGACCCGGAGACCAGCCGGTCTCATGGCAGGTGGCCGTGCTCGGCTGGCGCGCGAAAAGCGAGCATATGACCCACGTGAATTCAATAACGATTTCGGGCGGGCCGACCCCGCAGAAGATGGTCGGGTGGCAGCCCGATCAGCACGAATTCCTGGCGGCAACAAGGCCGTCGGAAAACAACCAAAACTAACCCAGTCAGTGACGCAATCTTTGAAGCTGACTGCAGATTCACATATAGAAAGAGAAAGGAACGCAGTGATGAAACTCGCGTATTCATTCGTATTAACATCAACATTAATTTGGGCAGTGGGCTGCACTTCGACCTCCCATCTCACGCAGTTGGCTCCCGTAGGGCCCGCGCTTACAGATGTGCCCCGAAAGCAAGGTGTGGGAGCCCTGGAGGTTTACTCGGCCAGAGTGAGAGCCCCGGTGGACCTCAACCGGGAAGAGTTCTTCTGGAATAACGATTTTGGGAAGAACGACTTTTTGTACGGACCGTCTCACACCAGCTACACAATCTACACCGCGGACAGGAAGTCCTCGCGCAATGTTCGGAATGCCGAAGACATGAGCGACGCTAATCCGATTCTGGTTGACCTGCCTCCAGGCGAGTACCGAATCCAAGCGGAAGCTGAAGATGATGGCGGAGGTACATTCACGGTAACTATTCCGGTTTTTGTGGAACCAGGTCTGACAACAGTCGTCCATTTGGATGGAGGCTGGCAGCCTCCGCGTGGAGTTGATGCGAAATTAATAGTTAAACTGCCCAACGGAAAGTATGTCGGGTGGTGCGCGGCCACTCCCGGAGAACCGCATCTGCAAGCGACCTCAGCTTCAAATTGAGAGCTGATGAACCACGGAGGAATAGATGCTCTTACTGCTTTGGTTTTTCGCCGGTTATGTCTTCATCTTCACTGCAAAGTGGGGTGACGGCGCTTCCTGAGGATGGTCCATGAAAATCCTGGTTTGCAACTCTGGTTCCAGCAGTCTCAAGTTCAGCCTGTACGCGGCGGACCAGGAGCTGCTTCTGGCCGAGGGCAGCATTGATTGGACGACCCGGCCGACCCGACTGATTTTCCGGCGCCCGGGCCAGCCGGAAATTCGGGAGGAACTGCACCTGCGCGAGCACAGCGAAGCCGCTGAACGCATCCGGGCGCATTTGCAGGCCGGACCCTCGGCCCCTTTGCAGGATGTTCGGGACCTTGACGCGGTCGGGCACCGTGTGGTTCACGGGGGCAGACGGTTTACCGCCGCGGTGCGGATTACGCCCGAGGTCCAGAGGGCCATTGGTGAACTGAGCGAACTGGCCCCGCTTCATAATCCGGCCAGCCTGGAGGGCATTTCGGCCGTCGAGCAAGTCTTGCCCTCGGTACCGCAGGTCGCCGTGTTCGACACGGCTTTCCACACCACCATGCCCGCAGCGGCGCAAACCTACGCCCTGCCGTGGATCTGGAGAGCGGAATGGGGAATCCATCGCTACGGATTTCATGGCTTGAGCCACGCCTACTGCACTACGCGGGCGGCGGAGATGTTGGGTAGGAACGGTTCCCGGCTCGTCATTGCGCATTTGGGCAATGGCGCGTCCGTGTCAGCCGTCCGCGATGGCATTTGTATGGATACGTCCATGGGCTTTACGCCACTCGAAGGGGCCGTCATGGGGACACGCAGTGGCACCCTGGACCCGGGCGTTCTTCTCTATCTTTTGCGACGCAAGGGGCTGACGGTCGAACAACTCGACCATGCGTTGAACTACGAGTCCGGCCTGCTTGGCCTCTCCGGCATTTCCTCGGACATGCGCGAGATTCTCAAAGAGGCCCAGAATAGTCCTGACGCTCGCCTGGCCTTGGAGGTCTATATTCACCGTCTCGTGCAAACCATCGGAGCGATGGCCGCCACGCTCGGCGGGGTGGATGGATTGGTCTTCACCGCTGGGGTCGGTGAGAATTCTGCGCAGGTCCGGGAGTTCGTCTGCGAAAACCTTGGCCATCTGGGGTTGGATCTCGACACCACCGCCAACGCGCGCTGCAAGCCCGATGCGGACATCGCCAGCCCTATGTCCCCCGGGCGGATCCTCGTCATTGCAACCAGGGAGGATTTGACGATTGTGCGCGAAACCAAGCGACTGATCTGCTCGG
>Ga0074045_10003885_pt1 | contig 13372 bp, 10 predicted proteins | sample BogForMeECP23OM2_FD_94442 | JGI IMG/M metagenome (GOLD analysis project Ga0074045, IMG submission 94442) | Bog forest soil microbial communities from Calvert Island, British Columbia, Canada - Bog Forest MetaG ECP23OM2 | ecosystem: Environmental > Terrestrial > Soil > Wetlands ... | reverse complement strand
TAATGTTTGCGGGCGGGAACTTGGAGCCTTTAAGGACCGGCTTCAAGTGTTTGCACTGCCAGCATATATGGTCACTCTGTTTTTCCGGGACTAGGACGGTGTCCAGGAAATCTTCAGACGTCAACTGTTGTGACATGCAACACTCCTTTCTCAATCTACCAGTCTTTTACTTCGCCTGCAGCCAGCTTTTTCTGATACTCCTCCCAGACCTCGGGCGACAGTTTCTGAATATCCCAATTGAAACCGAAGCTTCCGGCCAAACCTGCAGAGGGCGGTTGCGGACGCCATCCGCGGACCGGCCTGCCCCGGATGCTGAATTTGACCTTGTCGGCTACTCCCAGCAATTTTGATCTGGGAATGCACTGGAAAGGTCTGGTCCTGCCTTCCACACCCGGTCTGTAGCTGGAATAACCTTCGTAAGGCTTGTCAGCGTAAAGGGGCGAGGTGTCCGGCTTTTCTCCGGGTCTTTCTTCAGGTCCCTTGTACATGAAGCCCTGAATCATGTGGATGTAATAAACCGAGCCGCACTCGGCGCAGTTGATCTTTCCTTCCCAGTTCCAGAAGCAGTAGGGGTCCAGGTAGTTGATCGTGTCACATGGTTTACCACCCACTTCTTTCTTGCACCAAATGATATCACACACGGGCGCCTCCTCTTAGATGTAGGCCTTCTTATACCATTCCTCGATCTTGGTCAGCGGAACACCGAGCAAATCACGGTAGACCTTCTTGTTATCGGCGCCCAACGGACGCCAGTGCCAGTTAATCCTCCTGGGGGTCTTTTCCATCAACCCGGTGCTGTAGCCGCCATGGACCACCAAATCACCGAATAGAGGATCGTCCATCCACCGGACAGTGCCTCTCTCGCGGTAATGCGGACTTTCGTAAACTTCGCGGTCGTTTCGAACGGGTTCTGCCAAAAGACCTGCATCGGAGAGGATCTTGGCGACCTGGGACCTGCTCTTGTCTGCGGCCCATCTTTCCAGGGCGGTGTAGATCTCCACTTGAGCTTCGCCTTCGACCCGGTCCTTATGGGCCTCGTACTTTTCGTAGAGCTCCTTCATGCCCGTAATGGCGCACAGCTCCTTGAAGTCCTGATCCTGGAAGGCGCTGACCATGACATACCTGGCATCGAACTTGTCCTGCGGATTTTGGGCATCCGGGAAATCGGACTTGCCGCACAAAATGATGCCGTGCACAGCCAGTTGGGTGTCCCAGTTGCCCCAGCGCTGGCGCACGATGCCGAACTTGCCGTACATCGTCGTGGTATGACCCAGCATCCTGGTCGGGACCTGTACCTGAGAGAATTCTATCATGGTGCCCAGCCCGGTCTTTCTGCGATGGTGGATGGCCGCCATGATGGAGCAGCTTATAAGGTTGCCCGACTGCCAGTCGATGACCCAGTTGGTGCATTTGGTGCAATGCCCGCCCATGTACTCGTGCATACCGGTTATCGAGGCGAGTCCGGCGTGGGCCTGGCCCAGGATGTCGTAAGAACCGCCGAAAATCTTGGGTCCGTAGCCGAAACCTCCGCCCCAAACGTAGATGAACCTGGGATTGATTTCACTCAGGTACCGGTAGCTCATTTTCCACTTGTCCAGGGTCCCGGGCCGGTAAAGCTCGGTGAGCCCGTCGGATTTTTTCACCAGGCTGTAGAACACCTCCCTCATCTCGGGGACGTGATAATCCATTGTCACAAAATACTTGTTGGGGTTGGCGTTAGTATAGCCTAGGCCCGTGCCGGTCATGGGGCGCATATCGTGAAACGGATAGAGATAGACCTCGTTGAAAGGAGAGGTGTGCCGCATGGGTTCACCCATTCTCGGTATCTCAAGCTTGATGACCTCGGCCCCCAGTTCGGCCAGGTTGGCCACAGAGTGCGGCGTGAAGATATACATGGTGCAGCTCAGCCACCGAATCCCGTTAAGCGCCTTGGGCTTGGTATGTTCATTGCCAACATCGAAGAGTTTCTTGCAGTACTCCTCGTAGGGCATCTTGAACTCGTCCATTTCACCTTTGCTCTTGGGGCCTGGCAGGTCTTCCATGCGTGTTACTCTTGGGTCTTGCGCCATTATATCACCCCCTTCTGTTTCATTTCATTCACTGCGGTCTGGCCCATTCCAGTCCATTTCAAATAGATCTCGTAGTTGTCATAGCCGATATCCCTGCCCATCCACTTGCACCTGAAAGGAGCGCGGACCTGGTAGGAGGCCGGGCTCGAAGCGATCAGCAGCGGGCCGTAATCGGTCTCATGCACGTAGATCCAGGGCCGATACTTGAAGTGGGGGAACTCGCAGACCTCGTCTATGTAGAGGACCGGTCCGGCCGCAAGCTGGTACTCGAGCAGCTTGGTTTCGGCTTCCACCCGGTTGGTATCTCTCAGCCACCTGGTGGTCAGGGTGTAGGTCTTGATGAGGGCGTGCAAGGCGTTTCTGGCCGCCATTTCCTTGAGGAGGGGATCTTCGTGGATCAGCCGGCCGAACTGGGGTTCATCACGCTCAAGGCAAAAACCGATATTATACCAGAGCTTGTCGGTCTGGCCCCCGATCATCATGTAGCCGTCTTTACACGGGTTCCAGGCATACTGGTTGAGGCATGCATCCCAGCCGCCGGTACGGGACTTTATACTTGCATTGAAACCATACCAGGTAATGTCGAAGTCGAGAATATCCATCAAAGCTTCGGCGCCGGTGACTTCGATCATCTGCCCGGCGCCGCCTAATTCGTCTCTCCAATATAGGGCCGCATTGGAGTTGAGGAAAGCCTGGGCGCCGGCGACATAGTCGGCCAGCCAGACGCCCGAGCGGGTCGGATCGCCGCCCTTGCCCCTGGGGAGCAGGTCCTGGGCCAATCCGGTGTTGTGGACCCAGGAGTTGGCAGCGCTCGCGAAGGGCTCGATCATCCACTGGCCGAACTTGGATTGCTTGTCCTTCCAGGGACCCCACTGGCCGAGCATGCCCATCCACACGTAGACCATTCTGGGGTTGGCTTCCTTGAGCTGGCGATACCCGATCCCCAGATTATCCATGTAACCGGGGGGCATCCCGTCGATCAATACGTCGACGTTCATTGCCATTTTCTTGAAAATTTCCTGCCCTTCCTTTGTCTCCACATCAAGGGTTATGCAGTGGGTGTTCACCGTCTCGTTGACGAACTCCATACCGCACTTTTCGCCGCTCTCCTTGTTTTGGAGAAGGTACTCTTCGCGGCCGAAAGGTGTCAGCTTCCGCAAGGGATCGCCCTTGGGCGGTTCGATCGAAACGACCTCGGCCCCGGCTTCGCCGAACAGAGAAGCGCAGAACTTGTGGCCCAGCCTGTAGAGGCCTATATCCAGGACCCTGAATCTCGCCAGGGCTTCATCCTTCCCGTATCTTTTGTCGAATCTTAAATTATCCTCGGCCCAATCACAGAACTCCAGCGCCTTCCTTCTTTCGTAAGTCGGTTTTACCTGATCGTAGGAAGGCGGAGGGGTGACCGGGTAGGGCCTGACGTCCATATCCATCAGACCTATGGTATCGGCCCGGCTCTTTATTTCGATATCTCGTTTTTCTGGCATCTTTTACCTCCCTTGTTCGTGGTGACCTCTGTTTCCTAGTTCACGAAGCGATGGTGTTTCCTCAGCGCCACCACCTGGTTTAGCAACCGGCCTGGCTCGCGTGATTTGTCCCGGTGAGAAAGGACCTCCGCACAACAATCTTTCTCCCGAAAAAGAGCCAGAACTCATAATGGGAAATTGCAGTCCCTTGACCACCTCCTCTCAATTTATATTCGCGCTGATAGTCGTATTTGGAATCCTCAATTGATTCCCGGTAAGGCGTGTGTTCAATCCGAGTACAATAAGGATTAACTCTGAACCACAAAAGATCACCGATAAAATATCCCTTGGTGCTCTTGAGCGCTTGATCTTGTCATTAGCCTCAGAACGGTTACCGTCAAGCAGCGGCCACTCCTGTCGTGCCGTGTCATCAGAGGAATTGGCCGCTGCGCGGGTTGAAAACAACACGCCTCCCCGGGGCGCCGGCGTCCTGCGCATGAATGGAGTGGGCGGTCAGGATGAGAAAGGAGCAGGATCAGGTATGAATAGCGCTGAAATCGTAAAATTGCAACTGTTGAATCGGTGTTTCAAGGCTGACGAATGAATCTGCAAAGATTTACGTAACCCATTTTATAATATTCATCAGGCCGCCGATATGTGGCCCGATTTCTCTATATATCCGGCATTTCAAAAGATCCTCGCTCTCTGCTGCCGGCAAGAACCTCCACCCGCAGCAGACCCTACCTCTAAGATTCCAATCTCTAAAGGCATGAACCTTATGGAAACCCTTTGGCTGCTTACAAGATTTATGCCCGCGAGGAATCAAAAACGCTCTGATTGCCGTGAGATGTCGCCGGGCCCTGCCGGACTGAACCGCTTGTTGAGGCAATGCCGCCCACGCGCTGAACGAAAGTCCGAGCGAAAAACTAGAGATTAGTGCAATGGTGAACCGGTTACCGGGGTCTTTCCTGCAGAATGAAAAAAACTGTAAGTATGTTAAGGCCTTTACGTAAAGAGCCCGGCAGTTTGTAAGCAAATTGCACAACTTGGAAGAGGTGGGAAACCATGGGCTATTGAAAGTAAAAATAACCTGGAAAAAATTATTTTTAATTTTCAAATTTTTTTTCTCCCGATGTAGCGTAGGCTGGAATCGAGAAAGTGTACGAAATACGCCCCACCTATTAGTGAAATCAGGCTCAAATGGCCTAAAATCAGGCTTTGGCAGACATGTATAAAAAACGACCCCCTTAGTGTCCCTCCAGACACCTCACGTTGGACTCCTCCACCAGTTCGTATCGCCTCATCTTGCTGTACAGAGTGCTTCTGCTGATCTTGAGACGCCGAGCCGCTTCATGCTTGTTCCAGTTGGATCTCTGGAGGGCTTCGAGGATAAGTCCGCGTTCGCTCTCGGAAAGTGAGGTCAAAGTTCTGCTTGAGCCTATCTCCCAAAGGAATCTTGGCAGGTGCTTTCTACGGATCACCTCTCCCTGGGTCAGCACCACCGCATGGCTGACGGCGTTCTCGAGTTGACGGACGTTTCCAGGCCAGTCATTATCCAGAAGGGCCTGCATGGCCCCGGATGAAAAGTTATGGATATTCTTGTGTTCCTTAAGGTTGTGTTTGGCAAGGAAATGATTGGCCAGCAGGGCGATGTCTTCCTTGCGCTCCCTCAGGCTTGGCAGGTTGATCGCTATTACGTTCAGGCGGTAGAAAAGATCATCTCTGAACCTGCCCGACTGTACTTCGTGGTGAAGATCACGGTTGGTTGCCGCAAGGACCCTCACATCGACCGGAATGACCTTCTCGCCGCCGACTCTTTCGAAGCAGTGATCCTGGAGAAACCGCAGCAGGAATATCTGTACGGAAGGAGCTATCTCCCCAATTTCGTCCAGGAAAAGCGTGCCGCCATGAGCACGTTCGATCCGGCCCTTTTTCTGATGGGTCGCACCGGTGAATGCCCCTTTTTCGTGACCGAAAATCTCGCTCTCGAGCAGGGTGGGGGAGTAAGCTGAGCAGTTGGCGACCACAAAAGGGCCCTTTCGCCGATGACTCTGCTTGTGAATAGCATTGGCGACCAGTTCTTTGCCCGTCCCGTTTTCTCCCGTGATCAACACGGTGGCGTCTGAGCTGGAAACAAGGTCGATGAGCTCATAGATTTCCTGCATGCACTTGCTCTGGCCGATAATGTCGCCATATGCGGAGCGTTCGGTGACCTGTGATTTCAGGTTTTTGACTTCGGTTTCGTGCATTACAAGATTTCTGAGGTGTCCCGAAGCCTGTTCACACAGCGCCACAAGGAACCTGAGGTCCTCTGGCGGATAGCGGTTGAAGGTCTTGGACCCCAAAAAGAGCAGGCCGATGCATTGCCTGCGCACGAACAGCGGGATAGCCGACCAGATAGGGTCCGAGTCGGCGACGATTTTGAGAAGAGGAAATACCTGGGATTTGTCCGAGGGACCAATTAGGTCCCTGACCTTGTACTTTTTGATCTGATGAACCAGTTCCGAGCTGAGGGTGCATAACTCCAGCTTCTGCAAAATCCGCAGGAGCTTCTCAACATACTTTGGCTCGCAATCCTCCAAGCGCAGCAATTGCTCGCATGAGGAGTCCAGGAGCAAAAAAGCAGGCTCCGAACCTGGAAGAAGTTTGACGGTAAACTCCAGCAGAAACTCCACAAGCTCGGGCAAGGTAGCCTTTGTCCCCACCTCGCGGGAAAGATTGAACAGCTCTTCGAGTCTTCGCTGCGTCCGGAGCAGTTCCTCGGAACGCAGGGCCAGTGCCTGTTCGAGATTTTTCTTCTCCGTAACGTCCCGCTCGGTTCGGATTACCAGATCAACTTTACCCCCGTTGTCCATAATCGGATATGTGGCGATCTGCTTGACTCTTCCGCTCTCCACCAGTTCGGGATGAATGGAGTCGCACAGGAGCGGCTGTCCGGTCTCGTAGGTCTTTCGCACCGGGCAGAAAATTCGCGCTTCATGACACGGGAAACTCCTGCCAAAAAGAACTTCGTAGCAGGTCCTCCCCGAGAGCTCCTCGGCATTTTGAAACATCGTCCTGGCGAGAAAATGATCGTTTACCTGCACTATCCGGTAGGTTGATGGATCGATGACCATCAATTTGTCGGTGATGCTGTTGATGATCTTCTCAGAAAAGGTTTTTGCGCACAGCAGGGCAGCCTCGATCTCCTTTAGGCACGTGATATTTGTCAAAATGGCCAGGGCGCCCTGAAAAATTCCATCCTCCATAATGGGGGAAGCCGAGACAAGGCAATGGATACCGGAACCGTCTTTTCTGCTAAATTTTATCTCGAAGGTGTCGGATAAACCCATCCGGCGCCTTTGGAACTTTGCCCGCGCCAGTGATTCGGAAGCTTTCTCCATGAAATCGAAAATGCGCCTGCCTAGTACTTCATCGAGGTGATATCCAAGCATCGTCGACAGTCGCTTGTTGGCGAAAGTTATCCTCGCCTCGCTATCGACTATAGAAATACCCTCGCGCGCAGTCTCGACTATTTTTCTATATCGTTCATCGGATACCTTTAATTCTTTTTCCAGGTTCTTGCGCTTTGAAATATCGTGTGCATGCCCAATGGCTTTCGTAATTGAACCGTCGGGATGCGAGATGGGGGAGGCGATGATTTCAAAACTGCCCCACGTCCCGTCGGACAGGGGAAAAGATGTATCCCATGATTGGGCTGTTTTCGTGCGAAACACTGCATCAAAACGTGCGGCAAAATCCTCGCCGCTCTCGCCGGCAAACAGTTCATGGCATAGTTTTCCAACCACTGGTCCGCCATTGTCTTTAAAAAGCATGGAAAAAGCTTCGTTGACTTGAAGGATGCGAAGACTTGAATCGCAGATGAACATGGGTTCATTCAGGCTTTGGAATAACATTTCAAAGGATAGAGGTCCGGACTGGGGGGATATTTTTTTCCTCATATGCCTTTCCCGGCACGCATTGCCCGGTAATAGGCGGGTTGCCGATTACCGGCGTAGCTTGGCGCGCACCTGTTAAAAGAGTCTGTTTCCGCGCTCAGTTGGAAGAATCGGGCCTCCCGGCGGCGCGGTCAGAAAAACCGGGAGTCCGGATGCAAATTGACTGCATCGGCTGCCAAACCGGGTTTGCACAAAGGTGTGAATACTCCATGTACCGTTATACCTTCCATGCAAGTGCCCTTTGTCCGGGTAGAGCCTTAACCGCTCTAAAACGCCTACTCGGCAACCGGCGACAATAATGGCATCGGCAGCCTTCTGGGTTTCAAGGCAAGCAATAATGTGCGAAGCGTACGCTGTTAGTGTACGCTGTAAGGAAAATCTTTGCTCAACAGTGCAGATAAAAGATTTGGAAAATCCACTGAGCTCGAACGGCACAGGAACGGAAAACAGAAACAGAACGACCACTTCAAGTCATGAGCGGCTCCAGGTCGCGGCGTTCGGAAAGCCGGATTTTTTCAGCTATCCTAGCCGCATCCACTACCATCAGATTGACGGTTTTTCAATCCAAATCTTTCGGGACTATCTCTTTTGCTTGCAAATTGAGAGTTAACAAGCTAAATATAAATGTCAAGCAAAAAGGCCATTACAGCATTGCTGTGATGGCCGTAAAAGCATATTGCCAGGTCCTGAATCTCTCTCCACTTGGTTTGGACAGCCCTCTTGGTGTGTGGGGCATGCTTCTTGCTCAGGCCGCCTGGTGTTTGAGTTCAATCCGTGAACACGTCGTGGAGTATTACCCTCCGTAATGCGCCGGAGGGCGTTTGAGGTTGCTTATTGGCATTCTTGTGCCACATAAGCGCTGACATTTTCTCTAAAAAAGGGGAGTCTTATGCCTGTCTTCGCTTCTTTCTTAAAAGTTACAGCGGAAGGGAACAAAGAAATCAAAAAGTCACGGGAACGCTTCGAACATGGCAAGAAAAATGTCGAACAGTCCGGTGGGAAAATCATTTCAGCCTACTACATCGTATCCCGTGGAGAGTACCTTATCATAGCCGAATTCCCAGATGAGGACGCCAGAGTTAGAAGTATGGTCAACACCGTCCAGCACGGCACGGTTTCGTATGAAGTATACAAAGCCCTGCCGGTTGAGCAGTTCTTTAAGATTGTAGAGGGATAATGCCAGGGAGTAATCCTGTTATTTCAAATGGAGTTGTCTAATTCAATTTGAGATAGCTGGTGTACATCCGGAAACACCGGATGAGAACTCCACGCCCTGCGAGGTTTCTGTTCGGAAAGGACAGATTTCTCATCCTGGTTGGCAAATCGCTGGGTTACGTGGTTGCGCACATGATTTGGCAGCACAATCACGCCTCAGGCGTGGCCCAAGGTTGATGCCGCCTTTGGCGGAACCAGGGAGGAAAACCTGGCAAAATCCTTTCCGGACGGAAACCGGGCTGGCCGCTTATAGCCGCCTGTAATGTACCTGCCTGGATACATGGCATTCTAACAGGCTTGTAAGCATAGGCGATTTGTGTCTGTTCTTGAGAAGTTTTACTCTTATTAAAGTCCTTCTAGTAAGGAGAAATTCGTGAATGAACTACTGGCGCCCGGCGGAAGTCTTGAAATGGTGGAAGCCGTTTTCGAGAAGGGTGCCGATGCCGTCTACGTGGGATCCAAGGGGTTTAGCCGCAGGAAAAGCGCCTGGGAGCTTGAAGATTCAAAGGTTCGGGAGGCTGTCCGGATCGCAAGTCGATTCGGTGGGAAGCTGCGAATTGCCGTCAACGCGGAGGTCCCTCGAGACAAGGCAATGGTCCTTCTTGGAAAAATCGCGAAATATGCCTCATGGGGGGCCGAGGGCATAATAGTGAAGACCCCGTTCGTCATGCAGATGGCTCGTGACAACTTCCCCGAACTGGTGATTCACGCCAGTGTGGGGTGTAATATCCAGACGCGGGAGCAGATAGCCGAGTACGTTGGCTACGGCGCTACCCAGGTAGTAGCAAGCACCGAGATCAAAACCGTCGAACAGCTCGCCAGTTTCAAAAGCGCCTCAGACTCCCTCGGAGTGCCCACGGAAGTCCTGATCCACGGCAACCGCTGCGTGGGCGGGGTAGGGAACTGCTCGTTTCACGAGCTGATCAGCGATTCCTATATTCAGAGCAGCTGCCGGGATGAAGATGGCAACGAAATCATCGAATTCGAAGGATGGCCCGACCGCTCGGGAAGCTGCTTTCGGCTGTGTATGCTGACGGATGAGCAGAGGCGAAAGGTCCTTGGTCAGAGAGGGAAAAAGCCCGAAGAGATCGAGTCCATCAACGAGCGTATCCGCCGAAATCCCAATGTCGCGTTCGTTATATCCGGGGAAGAGTTCTGGAAGTACATGGACTTGGGAGTTCACACGCTCAAAGTCCAGGGACGCGAATACCCGGTGGATCTCGTCAGCAGGATGATCTACATATACCGCAGTCTGATCCGGGCCTGGCGCGCAGGCGCGCGGCACGACGAGCCTGGCCTCTGCGTCCTCTGGCAGGAACTTGAGGAGATCAGAAAGGACCGCGACCGTATGCGAATGAAGAGCACAGCCGAACTTCACAGGCATATCAAAGGGCTTTAGCAGCGGGTTGTTGAAAATACAGTCACATCATGAAAGAGAGAACCGCAAATCTGCATACATTCCTTTATCTCCTCAGCGGCATTATTCTGCTGGTCGGTCTGGGCAGTGCTGTCCTGATTTATAAGTTATCCAGCGATCGTTCGACAAGCGTCCTGGGTTACGAAAGTGGAAACGGATCTGTTTATCCGATTTTGCCTGAAGATTCCAAACAGTACTTACGGGGTCTGGAACTCTACGGCGGAACAGCAAATGTGCTCGCCGACGAGCTAAGACTTTGGTTTGTCGGTTTATGGCACGGGAAGTCGCTCGCATTCACAGTAGCCTGCATTACGATTCTTGTATCGTCAGGGATTTTCTATACCGCAACGCGCCTGCCGTCCCGCTTGAAATCCGATGCCCGCACTGAAAATGTAAGCGTTCAGCGGCGTACCGGGGACTGACTTTAACCTGACCCCCGGCCTCCAACTTTTGTATTCTCCGTGAGCTTCTCTTTGACCAAGCGATGCGGGTTTTTGCGAGATTGTCTGCCAAAGGTCTCCGGCATTATTTCGAAAACATCATGAGGGTATCAGAAGCGGAGTGGTCTATCTTCCACCGGGCACATCCCCGGAAACATCTCGGAACTTTTTCTATGATGCGCATCAAAAAGCCGATCCACCGGCACCGGTCAGTGGCTTTCAATTCCATGACGGGTTTTTATAAGTGTCCATCCGTGTTCATCCGTGTCTCGGCCAGTTCTTTGTCTAAGTTGTAGGGGCCTCGATGGCTCGAAGAGGGGCCTCCATTTTCATTTGACGCTTGCTATAGGGGCTCTCGGTCTCGCCTGTGGCGGGACTGGGGGGCAACAATTTTCTTTCCTTGTCGGCTATCCTCCTCTCGGCTTTGTCAATATCAAGCTCTTTTCCAACATAGATCGAATGGACCCTGCCTCCGATTTTGCGGTACAGCCGGTAGTAGCCGTCTTTTGAGCGTTGCGCATTCCACCTGCCTATCTTTTTGGGAGAAATCCTTCGGCCAGAAGTTTGTATAACCGGCAGTCTAACCCTTTGCCCCGGGTCTTGTCGAACCCATTGTATAACTGTCTGCAAAAACCCTTTGCCGGTGTCGGCGTCTTTCACTGCAACAATCTGGTGGATTTCCTCTTTGTTGGCGGAAAGCCTGTCGAGCTTTTTTTGGAGCCTCTCGATCTGCTGTTCTAAAGAAGCTTCCTTTTCTCTGAAAAGAATACTCTGCTCCCTTAGACCAGCGCTTTCCGCCCTATTATTGTCTAACTCATGTATAACCTGCGCCAGGTGCTTGTTCGCTGCATCTAGTTCAATTTCCAGCACCTCCACATTTTTCTTGAGGCTGGTCACCTGAGTTGCCAAATCTGCTTTTTGATCCTTTAGCATCAGAGCGCTATGTTCAAGATGCTTTAGATTCCATAACGCTCTGTCCCTTTCCTCGAAAGCATTTTGCAGCTTTTGTATAACTGTGTCTAACTTGTCGACACGATCTCCCACCCCATAACCACTGCCCCACTTCTCGCGCCCACCCTCCTGAACGGAACCATCTGCTTTTTCATTGTTATTCCATTCCGAAAGAAAGAGGCTGAATAGCAGGATTTGCTCAAAAATGCCGAATTCCAGCCTCCTCTCGACCCCTGGTATCGCGTCCCTGAAGGCTTTCCATGCCTTCTTGACCGTTTTGTGCTCCTTGTAGAGCGTAGATATAAGCTCTCTGTACGCCTTTACCCATTGCACATATGGGGTTAGAACCGGGATGAAATAGTCATCATCTTTGTTGTGTATCGGCATGACTGCTAAAACCCTCTGACCGTTTCCGGATTAACTGTTTTCCAACCGGAGTGCACAACCCCGACTTGATCGGCAGTATTGATACCGATAACGCCTGCATGAGCATTGCCGCCATCGGCTAGATTCGGAAGACGATCGACAAATTTCCCGATTCAGGATGCATTGTCACCCCTCCAGACCTGGCTGAATGAAAAGCTTCCGGCAAGATTCGGGCGGCGGATTCCCGTGGAGATTTGATGCGTATTGCGCAAAAAGGAAGCCCCATGCCAGGAAAAAAGAACTTGCACTGTGGGGCGAAGTAACTTTTCAGCGGTTTTCTGCCTTGGGTATGGGAGATAGTGTGGAAATGGATGTCCAAGGCATAAAGTGAGGGACTTAGCTTTTTCGCTAAGTCCCTGATTTGTCTTGGTAGCGGGGCTTGGATTTGAACCAAGGACCTTCGGGTTATGAGCCCGACGAGCTACCTGACTGCTCCACCCCGCGGCAACGTATCGAAGTATACTCCGGCCAAAACTCCATGTCAACCGATGTAATTCCGCCGCCATTGCTCGTAAGGATTAGATTCGACGAGGAAAACTAATTGAAGTCGATGATAAGGTTTGCTTCGTTTCCGCATACTTTGCATGTGCGAGTTTCACGCTGCTTTTCTTTGATCTCGCCTGAGGCCGTCTGAATCTGGACCATCTGGCAGGAGATGGTCATTTCAACTTCGTTTCCGCACTTCTCGCAGTGACAAACTTCAATCTTTTCAGCCATTGCAGTGATCCTCCACAACTGGAATTGAAAGTACTTGAGCCGCTTCACAGCACCACGTTCAGCGGCTCAACTATAAGCATCTCCCCAAGGAAGAAAATAGAGATTCATAACCTGTGAAAAAAATATTTTCGGCGGCTCCGTCCTCGAAATTCCACCAGGTGAATCCGGAAGGCATTGGAAACGCTTCCCCCTTTTTTATGCGATCCGGCTCGTATGGCGGGGGCCGCTGTAAACAGTTATTTTAATATTCTAAAAGCGATCCAGACCAGACTTTTCCTTGGGCGTTTTAATCCGGTCTGGGCGAAAAAGTTTCTTTGAAGTATTGTGAACGGGCTTTTCATGGCCGGACCACGTTTTATTTATCGCTGATGGGGAGTCTACGCAGCCATATAACTCCCAAATTGAGCGATTTTTTGGTACGATCTCGCCCTGATGTATGCCTTAAGCGGGCGGGGACGAACTCCGCCCTTCTAAGCTTGGGATTTTTATGAATATTCCATTCGATGTCGCAATTATAGGGGCCGGAATAATCGGTCTCGCCACAGGAATGAGACTGCTGGAAGAGTTCCCCGGACTAAGGGCGGCGATTTTAGAGAAGGAGAACCTGATTGCCGTTCACCAGACCGGGCACAACAGCGGCGTCATTCATTCCGGACTCTATTACCGGCCCGGCTCCCACAAGGCTCGTCTGTGTACGTCGGGCCGCGATGAACTCATCGGTTTCTGCCTGGACCAC
>Ga0074045_10003884_pt1 | contig 13373 bp, 6 predicted proteins | sample BogForMeECP23OM2_FD_94442 | JGI IMG/M metagenome (GOLD analysis project Ga0074045, IMG submission 94442) | Bog forest soil microbial communities from Calvert Island, British Columbia, Canada - Bog Forest MetaG ECP23OM2 | ecosystem: Environmental > Terrestrial > Soil > Wetlands ... | reverse complement strand
TGGAGAGCAGCGTGAACTACCTGCAGACCATGGGATCGGTCTACCAGGCGCTCGGTCAATCGCGGCAGGCGCTGCTTCTGCTCGACCGCGTGCGGCAGTACTATGCGGCGCAGCACACCGCTCCGCCCGCCGACGTCGACATCCAGAACGCGTGGCTGCTGTTCAACAGCCAGGACGAGGTGGGCCTCTATCGCCAGTTGATGAACCTGGGCGGACGGCCCGACCTGACGCAGGAGCAGAGCCGAACGGTGCAGGCGATCTGGACCAACTGGGCGGTGCGGCGCGCCAACCAGACCGCCGCGGCAGGGAACTCGCGGCGCGCGCTGGCCATTCTGAACGCGGCCGCGCGAGCGTTCCCAGACAATCCGGCGGTGCTCAAGACGCTGGCCAGCGGATACGCGCGCGCCGGGCAGCCGGAGCAGGCCGTGCTCATCTACAAGGCGCAGAACCTGTCCTCGGCCAGTGTCGAGGACTACGAGGCGGCAGTGGGCGCCGCTCTGGAGGCGGGCGAGAACAAGGTCGCCGACACATGGCTGCACTACGCGATGGCAGCATTCCCCAACGACCCGCGCATCCTGATTCTGGGAGCGCGCTTCGAGCAGGCGCGTGGAGACACGGCGAAGGCCATCGACTACTACCGAGCGTCGCTCAAGGCCATGCCGCCACTGGCCCCCGGCGCGGAACTGGCGGCGGAGCTCCGGCTGCCCGCGCCCTCTTTGGCATCGCGCCTGCCCAGCGCGGAGCAGGCGCAGGACCTCTCCGACCTGCTGGCTCCGGGGAACGCCGGCAGCCTGCCCGGCGCGCAGACCCAGCCCTATCTGCCCAGCTACGGGTATTTCTATGCGTTGCCTAACGGCCAGGCCCCATCGGCGCCGAACAGCCTGCCGAATAACGGAGCGACCGGCGGATCGTCCGGTGTTGTGCCGCCCTATATGACCAGTCCCGTCGCGCAGCCGGAGAGTACCGGCAAGGGCAGACCGAACCAGATCGCCCCGCAGTCCCGCCTGGACCAGGGTGCGTACAATCTGCCCAGCCAGGCAGAGGTTGCGTTGAGGGTGCGCGATGCAATCGCCCGCGAGCTGGGCGAGTCCGGGGCCGCAGTTGAGATCGCGTCGCAGCCCACTTTCGAGATCACGCCCCAGCCTGAAACGATGACCGCGTCCCGGTCCGCTCCAGAGCTCTCGCTCCAGCCGTCGCTCCAGAGCGAAGCTCAGACGCGGCAACGGACCGCACTGGCCAGCGCTGCCATGCACTCCGCCGTCGCGGTCCAGCTAGGCGACAGCACGCCGCATCCGGCACTGCCTCTGGCCGAGGTGACGGACGTTCTGCCCACCGCGCGCTACGTCTCCAACGCGCGCGCCGTGCAGACGATTTCTTCTCATCCCGACATCGCCGCCGCACAGGCCGCCGAGATTCGCCGCCATCAGTCGGACCCCGGCACGGCCAGGACCGGGCAGAGCAATCCTCCACCTGAGGACTCCATCACGGCCACCGAGGAGAACGCGCAGTACACATCGCCACAGCTTCTGGCGCAGAACCAGAGCAGCACGCTGGTGGCCCAGCCGCCGAGGCCGCCTGTGGGCCAGACCGGCAACATCCCCGACACCGGCACTCAGCAGTATCCTCAGCCTCGAACCGCACCCGCTGCCGCGCCGAACCGATCGCCGGGCGCCTCGTCCAACGCTCCACGCCGCGCCGTTGTACGCAGCACGCCTGCGCGTGCTCCGGTTCGCCGTCCGGCGCCTACTCCAACACCACGCGCCGCGGTTAAGACGCTTCCGTCCGTTCCTGAGCCAACTCCGCCCGCCGCCAATCCGCCGGCGGCGAGTGCACCGAGTGCCGGTCAGCCGCTCGGTGGTCAGCCCTACCCGCTGATCGGACCGCCGTATCCGCTGGCCGCTTATGGCGAACTGATGGCGCGCAACGCGCCGCCGTTGGGCGGATTCTATGAGGCGCAGGCCCCCCTCCCCATGACCCCAAGGCAGCAGGCCGAGAGCGAACTGGAGTCGCTGGAGGGTTCGTACAGCGGCTGGTGGGGCGTCACGCCCATCGGGAGGGTTCGCAGCGGCACCTCGGGCCTCGACCGGCTCACCGATGTCGAGGCGCCGGCCGAAGCCTCCACCGTGCTTGGCCAGTCGCTGCGGCTCACCGCGGTCGCGCGCCCTGTCTTTCTCAACTCCGGCGTGCTCAACACCTCCTCCTTCACCGGCAGCAATGTTCCCTACCTCGGTACGATGCCCGCCAACAGCGCAAACCCGCCTGCCCAGCAGTTCTCCAGCGGGGTGGGCGGCGAAGTGCAGTTGACGACCAGGAACCTGGGCCTCGCCGCTGGTTACACGCCATCCAACTTCCTCGTCCAGAACATTACGGGCCACCTGAGCTGGCGTCTCTTTGGCGGCCACTTCACGCTCTTCGGCGACCGCGATCCGGTGAAGGACACGCAGCTCTCCTACGCCGGGCTGCACGATCCCGCGACCATTACGCCGCTCTTTGCGGGAATTGACTGGGGCGGCGTCGTCTCCAGCACGGGAGGCGCGCGCATCGACCTGGGTGGCGGCGGCTCGGGCTTCTACTTCTCCGCGGACGGCGGCATCCTGCACGGCTACCATGTGCTCAACAACTCCAAGGTGGAGGGCGCGATGGGCGCCTACCTGCGCGTGAAGAACTGGCCCTCGGCGGGCAGCCTCACCGTGGGCGGCGCGCTCTTCGGCATGCACTACCACTACGACGAGGTTGGCCTCTCCTACGGCCAGGGCGGCTACTTCAGCCCCGACTCCTACTTCCTCGCCGCCGTGCCGGTCACCTTCAACGGGGCATACAAGTCGAGCTTCCACTACCTGGTCTCGGGGGCCTTCGGGGTGCAGACCTTCCAGCAGGACTGGGAGTACTTCTACCCGCTCGACGCCGGACTGCAATCCAATCTGCAAGTCAATCTCGGATGCACCCTGGCACAGCTCGCCGCGCACACCTGCGCGGAGTATCCCGTCACGGCCAACACCAGCCTGAACTACGCCATCAACAGCGAGGTCTCCTACCGCTTCGGCGAGCACTGGTATCTGGGCGGCTTCGTCTCCGCCAACAACACGGACAACTACAACGCCGTCTCGGGCGGCTTCTTCTTCCGCTACGCCCTGCGCAAGCAGCACGCGTCGGAGGGCTACCCCACGGGCCTCTTCCCGGTCGATGGCTTCCGCCCGCTGCGGGTTCCATAGCGCGGGCCGGCCACTCCGTTCAGGATGACAATTTTATTGATTGGTCGAGGAAGACGGTTGTTTGTTACGCAAACAATAACCCATCCATTCCGCAAAGAACGCGGAATGAATGGGGCACCCGGCTTCAGTTTGCGGGCTACTTATTGAGCAGGAGAAGGACGAGGGCGAGGACGTTGCGGGCGACGACCTGGTTGCCTTTGGCGGTGGCGTGGGTGCGGTCGCGCTGCATCATTCCGGGTACGCCATAGACGTCCTTGAGCAGGAAGGGGAGCATGGGGACGCGGTATTTTTTGGCCAGCAGGGTGTAGGTCTGGTTGAACTGGCGAATGTAGTCGGGGCCGTAGTCGGGCGGCAGGGTGATGCCGGCGAGGGCGACCTTAATGCCGGAGCGGCGGAGCGTGGCGACGATGCGGTCGAGATTTGCGCGGGTGTCGGCGATGGGCAGGCCGCGCAGGCCGTCGTTGCCTCCGAACTCGACGACGGCGACGGCGGGATGCAACGCGAGAATCTCCGGCAGACGCTCGACTCCGTCCTTGGTGGTGTTGCCGCTGATGCCCTGGTTGTCGACGCGGTAGTGAAGGTGGCGCTGGTCGAGGGCGGCCTGCAGGTAGTCCGGGTAGCTCTGGCCGGGGTCGACGCCGGGGCCGGCGGTCAAGCTATCGCCGAAGCAGACCAGGATGGGGCGGTGGTCTGCGGGCTGGGCTTTGGGCTGGGCGGAGACGGAGAGAGTGAGCAGGAGACACGCAAGAACCGAGAAAGGATAAACTTTCCGCATCGTTCCAACGTATCAAAGATACGAGTGCAGGATGCGAGGGGAGTGCCTGCGATTTTTTGCGATGCTGTTTTTTCGATGCGGAGGGAGAGGTTGATCGGTGAGTGAAGGCGCAGAGAACGGGCAGGCGATGATTGCGGTGGAAGGGCTGCGGAAGTCGATCCGCAACGGGTCGCGGACGGTGGAGATCCTGCGCGGGCTGGACTTCAGCGTGCCGACGGGCGAGTTTGTGGCGGTCATGGGGGCCTCGGGCAGCGGGAAATCGACGCTGCTGGGTCTGCTGGCGGGGCTCGATACGCCGAGCGCGGGCGAGGTGCGGTTGAATGGGGTGGCGATCAGCTACCTGCCGGAGGACCGGCTGGCTCAGGTGCGAGGGAAGACGGTAGGGTTTGTGTTTCAGTCGTACCAACTGATTCCGACGCTGACCGCGCTGGAGAATGTGCTGCTGCCGTACGAGTTGAACGCGACGGGCGATGGGCTGGCGCGGGCCCGACAGTTGCTGGCCAGCGTGGGGCTGGGCGACCGAATGGACCACTATCCTGTGCAGCTCTCCGGCGGCGAGCAGCAACGGGTGGCGCTGGCGCGGGCGTTCGTGATGCGGCCTCCGATTGTGCTGGCCGACGAGCCGACGGGGAACCTGGACACCACCAACGGCGCGCATGTGCTGGAACTGCTGCTGGAGCTGAACCACAAGGAGGGAACGACTCTGGTGCTGGTGACGCACGATGCGGCGCTATCGTCGTGCGCGGACCGGCGGATTGTGCTGCGCGACGGTCTGATTATTTCGGATGAAAAAAGCATTGTTCGTACTAGGCCGGAGCGGCAGACGCCGGCCGGGACTGCGGTGGTCGTTTAGATGGCGAACGGGTTGGCATGGGGAACGGCGGCGAAGATCGCGGCGCGTGAGATGCGTCACTCGCGCGGGAAGTTTCTGTTTGTCGTTCTTTCGGTTGCCATTGGAGTGGCTGCGCTGACTGGGGTGCGCGGATTCTCGGCGTCGTTCCGCGCGACACTGCTGGACCGCGCGCGGTCGATCATGGCGGCGGACCTGGCGGCCAAGTCGATCCAGCAGACGACGCCGGAGGAGCTGAAGGGGCTGGAGGGGATTCGCGCGACCGGCGTGGAGATGACGACGGTGACGGAGATGATGTCGATGGCGGCGTCGCCGAGCGCGATGATGCCGCTGCTGGTGAGCCTGAAGGCGGTCGATCCGGCGCTGTACCCGTTCTACGGGGAGATTGAACTGTCGCCTGCGATGAGTCTGAAGGCCGCGCTGGGGCCGGGTTCGGTTGCGGTGGGAGACGATCTGCTGCTGCGCACCGGGCTGCGTGTGGGCGACAACGTGCGCGTGGGCGGGAAGACGTTTCGCATTGCGGCGACGGTGGTGGATGAGCCGGACCGGCTGTCGGGAAACTTCGAAGCGGGGCCGCGGGTGCTGATCTCGCGCGAGGCCCTGGATGCGACCGGACTGCTTGCTCCGGGGAACCATGCGACGGAGCGCGTGCTGTTCAAGCTGCCGCCGCCGGGCGATGGGCGGCCTGTGTCGGATGCAGCGGTCGCGGCGCTGAAGACGAAGGTTGCGGCGCTGCTTCCGGAGGCGCAGGTGACGGACTATCGCGAGACCAACCCTTCGCTGACCGAGGGGCTGGATCGGGCGACCAGCCTGCTGTCGCTGATGAGCCTGGTGGCATTGGTGCTGGGCGCGGTGGGCGTGGCCATGGCGATGCGCGCGCACCTGCAGCAGCGGCTGGACACGATTGCGATCATGAAGTCGCTGGGCGCTCGCAGCGGGCAGATCATGAAGATCTACCTGCTGCAGACGCTGCTGCTGGGGCTGGCGGGGGGATTGCTGGGCGTGCTGCTGGGGGTTGCGGTGCAGCTTGCGTTCCCGCTGGTGCTGGGCAAGCTGATCAATGTTCCGACCCAGTTGCACCTGCAGCCGAGGGCGATCTTCGCCGGGCTGGGCGCGGGATTGCTGACGACGCTGCTGTTCACGCTGCCGCCGCTGCTGGACATTCGCAACGTGAGGCCGAGTTTGATCCTGCGGCGCGATACGGAGCCGGAGTTCGGAGACGACGACGGCGGGGTGAGCTTTGCGCGGCGCGTGCTGGGGCGGCTGCCGTGGGTTGCGCTGGCGCTGGCGGTGACGGTGGTCAGCGTTGTTGTAGTTAGCAGGCACTGGCCGGGACACTCGCTGGAGCTGCTGCTGGAGGGGATCTGCCTGTTTGCGGCGGCTGGATTCGGGCCGGCGATCTGGAGCTGGGTGCGCAGGAAGCCGGTGCAGGCGGGCTCCTTTCTGCTGATACTTGCGGGGATCGCTGCGATTGCGACGAGGCTGTCGGACTCGGCCGAGGTGGGACGGGTGTTTTCGGTGGGACTGGTGATTGTGCTGCTGGTGTTGCTGGCGGCGTCGGCGGCGGTGCTGTGGGGGCTGAAGTTCTTTCTGAATCGCACGCGGCTGCATCTGCCCTCGGCGCTGCGCCATGGGCTGGCGAATTTGTACCGGCCGGGAAATCCGTCGGCGGCGCTGCTGGCCGCCCTGGGCATGGGCGTGATGCAGATCATGACGGTGTATCTGGTGCAGCAGGCGGTGGTCAACGAGCTGCACATCACCTCTGCGCCGAACCTGCCCAATGTGTTTCTGGTGGACATTGCGCGGACGGAGATCGATGGAATTCAAAGTGTGCTGAAGGCACAGCCGGGAGTGACGACCGAGCCGGAGCTGGTGCCGATGGTGGGCGCGCGCGTGGAGGCGATCGATGGCGTGACGGCGGCGGAGGCGAGGGAAAGGGCGGATGCGGAGAGGGAGCAGGCGCAGGGGCCAGAAAGGAACGAGCGACGGCGGCGAAGGATGCCGCGTGGGGTCAATCTGACGTGGGCGGAGTCCGTGCCGGTGGGGACGAAGGTGGTCTCAGGCGAGTGGTGGAAGGCGGGCGAACGCGGGCCGGAGCTGGCGATCTCGCAGCAGGAGGCGGACTGGCTGGGCGTGAAGCTGGGATCGACGATAATCTTTGCGGTCGAAGACCAGCAGATCGCGGCGACCGTGGTGGCGTTGACCAAAGACGATGGACGGCACCTCTTCGGACGCGCGCAGTTCACGCTGCCGAAGGCGGCGCTGGACGGGCTGCCGGCGGTGTGGAGCGGTGGAGTGCATGTGCAGCCGGAGCGCGTGGGCGAGTTGCAGCGCGCGCTGTACACGGCGTATCCCACGGTGACGGTGATCAACGTGGCGCAGGCGATGGAGACAGTGCGCGCGGTGGTGATCCAGATTACCTACGTGATCCAGTTCCTGGCGGCGTTCTCCATCTTCGCGGGGGTGGTGATTCTGGCGTCGTCGATTGCGGGGACGAAGTACCGGCGCATCCGCGAGGTGGTGGTGCTGAAGACGCTGGGCGCGACGCGCGGGAGGATTGCGACCATCTTTTCGATTGAGTTTGCCGTGCTGGGGCTGGTGGCGGGCGTGGTGGGGATCGGCTTTGCCAACCTGATTACGCGGACGATCCTGCACCAGATGAATGTGGCGTTCAAGGCGCAGTTGCTGTTGAACTTCACGGCGCTAACGGGAGTCGCGGCGCTGACGGTGGCGACGGGATGGATGGCGAGCCACAGGATATTGGAGCAGAAGCCGCTGGAGGTGCTGCGCGAGGAGTAGGCAATTCTCAAAATAGGCAGTCTTATCGGCACGGGTGAACCCGTGCCCTTCCGATTTGTCTGCTCTGGCAGAGTTAACTATCGATTGTTGGTTCGGGTATGATCCTGTTGCCGAAGGCATGGGTGGTTTCATGCGTCCAGCTTTCATCGGTGTCATCTTTTGTCATTCTCTTTCAAGGGTCAAAGAGCGAGGTTGTGCAATGTCATTTGGGCAGAAGCTGAGGGTGCTCGCCATGGCGGCGGGCGTTTGTATGTTGGGGACGATTCAGCACGGGGCATGGGCGCAGCAGGCAGCGCCGCCGCCAGCACAGGCAGCGACACCGCAAGCTGCACAGGGAACTCCGCCGCAGGCTGCGCAGCAGTTTCCGTCGCAGTTGACGGACACGCCGGTGGCCCCGCCGAATACGGAGGCGATGCGCCTGGCGGGGATTGCGAGGGACAACTCGCGCGGGTTCGGCTCCTCTCCGGACGATGGCGGGCCGCTAGCCAGGGACCTGTCGCCGGCGATTACGCCCGAGGCGGTGGGCGCGGCGATGCGCAAGGTGGCGGACTCGGAGCTTGCCGGGTCGCAGCAGTACTTCACGGTGGTGGACCGCGCGCGCAACATGGACGGGCGAATATGGACCTGGAGCGTGCTGTACGCGGGGTATATGGCCGCGGCGGACGCGCTGAACGAGGCGAGATACCGCGACGCGATGGAGCAGGTGGGCAAGAGCTACAACTGGTGGCTGCGATCGACACAGATGCCCAGCGGCGACGACCAGAGCATCGCGCAGATGTACCTGGAACTTTATTTAAAGGACAAGAAGCCGGAGCAGATTGCGACGATCCAGGCCGCGCTGGACGGGATTCTGGCCTCGCCGCGCGTGGAGATGGGAACGCAGCGGAGGATCGCGTGGTGGTGGTGCGATGCGCTGTTCATGGCGCCGCCGGTGTGGGCGCGGATGTATGCCGCGACCGGCGACAGGAAGTACATCGGCTATCTGGATGAGGAGTGGGCCAAGACATCGCAGTTGCTGTACGACCCGCAGGCGCACCTCTACTCACGCGACGCGTCGTACATCACAAGGACGGAGAAGAACGGGCAAAAGATGTTCTGGTCGCGCGGCGAAGGCTGGGTGATGGGCGGGCTGGCGCGGACGCTGGAGTACCTGCCGAAGGACGATCCGGCGCGCGCGAAGTACGAGACGCAGTTGAAGGAGATGGCCTCGGCGCTGGCGAAGATCCAGGGGCCGGACGGGCTGTGGCGCGCGGGACTGCTGGACCCGGCGGATTACGACCAGCCGGAGTTGTCGGGGTCGGGGTTGATTACGTTCGGCATGGCATGGGGGATCAATAACGGAATCCTCGACCGCGCGGTGTATGGGCCGGTGGTGACGAAGGCGTGGGCGGGAATGCTGCAGCACATCTACGCGGACGGGCGGCTGGGAGACATCCAGCAGACCGGCGCGGAGCCGGCGGCGTTCAAGCCTTCGGCGAGCTACAACTATGGGGTCGGCGGCTTCCTGCTGGCCGGGAGCGAGGTCTACAAGATGGCGGGGGGCCAGCCCGGCAAGAAGTAGTTGTTGGTTGATGGTTGATGGTTGCTGGTTGCGGAGACTGTCTGTGGTCCATGCGGCGCAACGTGTGTTGGTGGGCTTGTCTGTTGGAGTGCTTGCGCTCGGCGCGTGTCGTGGGCCGGCGCGGACGACGACGCTGACGCTCTCGGTTGCGGCGAGCCTGACGGAGACGGTCGGCGAGATTGAGGCGCAGTACCGACAGGGGCACACGGACGTCGGCTTTCGCAACAACTTTGGCGGATCGGGAACGCTGGCGCGAGAGATCGAGCAGGGCGCGCCGGTGGATGTGTTTCTGGCGGCGGCGGCGGGGCCGATGGACGAGCTGCAGGCGAAGGGGCTGATTGATGCGGGTTCGCGGCGCGATCTGCTGCGCAACGAGTTGGTGCTGATTGCTCCGCGCGACTCGGGCTTGCAGGGGTTTGCAGGGCTTGCGGATGGGAGTGTGCGGCAGATTGCGCTGGGCGATCCGGGCAGCGTTCCCGCCGGACTGTACGGCAAGCAGACGCTGACCGCGCTGAAGCTCTTCGACCGGGTGAAGGGGAAGATCGTGCTGGCGAAGGACGTGCGCCAGGTGTTGACGTATGTGGAGACGGGCAACGCCGACGCGGGACTGGTGTATGCGACGGACGCGCAGGGCGACGCTCGGGTGCGCATTATCGCGACCGCGCCGGAGGAGACGCATGAGCCCATCGTCTATCCGGTGGCCGTGGTGGGGGCGGGGCGCGAGAGTGGGGCTGCGCAACAGTTTGTCGAGTACCTGCGCGGCAGGGATGCGGCGGCGATTTTTGTGAAGCATGGATTTACCATGGCTTCATGGTGAGACTGCCGATCGACGCATCGCCGCTGATTATTTCGATTGCGACGACGTGCGCAGCTACGATTGCGACTTTTTTTCTGGGGCTGCTGGCGGCGTGGTGGATGTATCGGGCGCAGGCGCAGGATGGAACACGAGTGTGGGGTCTGTGGGGATGGGGATTGCGGACCTTCGGTTTGAAGGGGTGGATTGACGGCCTTTTGACGCTTCCGCTGGTGTTGCCGCCTACGGTGGTGGGTTTTTTCCTGCTGCTTCTGTTTGGACGACGCAGCCTGCTGGGTGCTGCGCTGGAACGGGTCGGGATCACGATTGTCTTCTCCTGGCCGGCGACGGTGATTGCGGCGACGGTGGTCGCGTTCCCGCTGATGTACCGGACGGCGCTGGGTGCGTTCGAGCAGGTGAATCCGACGCTGCTACAGGCCGCGCGGACGCTGGGGGCCTCGGAGTGGAGAGTGTTTCGGCGGGTGCTGTTTCCGCTGGCGGTGCCGGGGGTGGTGGCCGGGACGGTGCTTGCGTTTGCGCGCGCGATGGGCGAGTTCGGCGCGACACTGATGCTGGCGGGCAACATTCCCGGGCGCACGCAGACGATGCCGATCGCAATCTTCGCGGCGGTCGAGGACGGCGAGCCGCGACTGGCCGCGGTGTGGGTGGCGCTGATTGTGGCGATCTCGCTGGGGATGATCCGCCTGCTGAACCGGCAGGGTCGTGCCGTGCGCAAGAGGGTGCAGGCGGAGGTCGCGCCGTTGGCGGAGTTCGATGCAGGCGCGCTTCCCAGTGTGCCTCGCGCGGCATTGCCGCGGGATGAGGAGAGCGCGCCACAGTCCGCGCTGGAGATCGATCTGGAGAAGCGGCTAGAGCGATTTACGCTGAAGGTGCGGCTGGGCGCGGGGCTGGTTTCGGGAAGGGGCGCGGTGGGGATTCTGGGCGCGTCGGGCGCGGGAAAGTCGATGACGCTACGGCTGATCGCGGGCGTGGCGGAACCGGACCGGGGGCGGATTGTGCTGAATGGGCGCGTGCTCTACGACAGCGCGACGGGCAAAGATGTGCCGAGCGCGCGGCGCAGGATCGGGATTGTGTTTCAGGACTACGCGCTGTTTCCTCATATGACGGTGGAAGAGAATGTGGGCTTCGGGCTGAGCGCGCTGACGGCGGAGGAGCGGCAGCGCGTGGTGGCGCGGCATCTGGAGCGGATGCACATTGCGGAGTTGGCCGAGCGCACTCCGGGGGAGATTTCCGGCGGGCAGAGGCAGAGGGTGGCGATTGCGCGCTGCATGGCGATGGAGCCGGATGCGCTGCTGCTGGATGAGCCGTTCGCGGCGCTGGACCCGCACCTGCGGCGCAAGACCGAGGAGCAACTGCGCGAGACGCTGGCGGAGTACACCGGCGCGGTGCTGTTTGTGACCCACGACATGGAGGAGGCGTTTCGATTTTGCAGCGAGCTGGTGGTGCTGGACGGAGGTCGGGTGATTGCCAGCGGGCCGAGGCAGGAGCTCTTCGAGCGGCCGCGCACGGTGGTGGCGGCGCGATTGACCGGCTGCAAGAATATTGTTGCGGCGCGACGGGTTGGCGTGGACCGGATCGCCGTGGATGCGTGGCAGTGCGAGCTGCGGACGAAGTGCGCCGTTCCCGATGGGCTGACCCACGTTGGCGTGCGTTCGCACCAGATTGCGTTTGTGGAAGACGCAGACAATGCGCCGGGCGCTGCGGGCGAAAACACATTTCCCTGCTGGCTGATGGGCACCAGCGAGGCGCCGCACGAGATGACGCTGTATCTGCGGCTGCACGCGCCTGCGCAGGGCGATGGGCCGGCGCACGTGCAGGTGGACCTGCCCAAAGACGCATGGCGCGCGCTGCGGGAGCGGCCGCAGCCGTGGCTGGTGCGGATAGATGCGGCGCGGCTGCTTCTGCTGGAAGGCTAGTTGCGGGATGCGCCGGACGCGCAGATCGAATGCTGTTAAACTGAGGGAAACACTACACTAGAACCAGCAGGCCTAGCGTACCTATACATTGCGCATGTTTTGCGCGTGAAGCGAGAGAAGGGGCATGTGTTGATCGAAGCCGAGTCCACCACGCGACCCAATGCGATTGAGCCAGCGTCGGTGCGTACGCATGCGGCGTTGATGGGCATCTACGAAATATCGAAGATGCTGACGCGGCCTGCGCGGCTGGAGACGGCGCTCTCCGGCGTGGTGAATCTGCTGCACAGCTTTATGGACATGAGCGGCGGACTGATCGCCCTGTTGGACGAAGAGGACCGGACGACGACCGTGGTGGGCGCGGGTTGGAACGAGGCAGAGGCGAGGGACCATTTTGAACGGCTTCCCGAGCAGGCGGTGGGGCAGATTGTGGTCTCCGGAATGCCGCTGGTGGTGCGCGATGTGGCGCAGAGCCCGCTGTTCGCCCAGTGGAGCGAGCTGAAGGCCGAGAATGCGGCAGTGGTGCGGTCGTTTGTGGGGGTGCCGATCAAGGGCGAGAACCGCACCATTGGCACAATTACGATTGAACGCGTGGGCAGCCAGTCCTCCCCCGGCACGCTCGACGAAGACGTGCGCTACCTGACGATGATTGCCAACCTGGTGGGCCAGACAGTGGCGCTGCAGACCATGGTGGAGCGCGACCGCGAGCGGTTGATGGCCGAACGCAACCGGCTGGAGCAGGAGCTGGAAGAGCGGAAGGCGGCGAAGCATGAGGGGATCTCGTGGATCATTGGAGTGAGTCCCGCGATCCGCGAGGTGACGGAGAAGGTGCAGCTGGTGGCGCGCTGCAACCTGCCGGTGCTGCTGTGCGGCGAGTCGGGCACAGGCAAGGAGCTGTTTGCGCGCGCGATCCATGAGTATTCACCGCGCAAGGAGCAGCCCTATATTCGTTTGAACTGCGCGGCGTTGTCGGAGACGGTGCTGGAGTCGGAGCTCTTTGGCCACGACAAGGGGGCGTTCACCGGCGCCATAGGAATGCGCAAGGGACGCTTCGAGATGGCGGATGGCGGGACGCTGTTTCTGGATGAGATTGGCGAGATTTCGACCACCTTCCAGGCCAAGCTGCTGCGCGTGCTGCAGGAGGGGGAGTTCGAGCGCGTGGGCGGCAGCCGCACCATCAAGGTGGATGTGCGGCTTGTGACGGCGACCAACCGGAACCTGGAGGCGGCAGTGATCTCCGGCGACTTCCGCTCCGATCTCTACTACCGCATCAGCGTGGTGCCGATCTTTCTTCCGCCCCTGCGCGAGAGGCGGGAGGATGTGCCCCTGTTGGCACGCGAGTTTCTGAAGCGCTTCAACAAGGAGCATGGAGTCACCTTGAGCATCTCGCCGCGCGCCATGGAGGTGCTGACTGCGTACGACTTTCCTGGCAACGTGCGCGAGTTGGAG